>VYME01000173.1_pt1 | contig 27019 bp, 3 predicted proteins | sample 5115281 | NCBI WGS metagenome assembly VYME01 (sample SAMN12291780, study PRJNA351875) | freshwater metagenome | isolation source: freshwater lake | place: USA: Michigan, Wintergreen Lake | collected 2013-08-08
CGCGGGGAAGGAGGTGGTGCCGGGGATCGTCGCGAAGGGCGTCACCGCGTTCGCGCCGGCGGCGATGCGGTAGAGCTCGCGATTCTCGAAGCTGCCGCCCGACACCCGCGCCGAGAAGACGAGGGCACCGTTCACCGCCGCCAGCCCGAACGGGTTCGTCGCGCCGCCCGGGAGGGCCTTCGCCGCGACGGCGCCGCCCGAGGCCTCGTACAGCACACCGGTGCCGACAGCGTAGAGGATGTCACCGACCGCCGTGAGCTCGCCGGGATTGATGCCGGCGCCCCCGGTCGCGACGCGCGTCCCGCCTTCGGTGCCGTCGGTCACCCAGAGATCGCCACTGGTGGACGACACGGCGAAGTAGAGGAGGTCGCCGACGCGGGCCGACGCCTGGGTGCCACCCAGACCGAGGCTCTCCGCGCCGGTCACCGAGAACCCGAGGATCCCGTCGTCGGCCGAACTGAAGCGCAGGCTGCCGGCGTTGTCGCCGACCGTGATGGCCTGCGCCCCGAAGCCCGCCGCGGTGAGGGCGCCCTGCAGACGCGCGGCGATGTCGGCCACGAGGTCCGCGAAGGTCGCATTGTCGGAGGTGCGGACCGCGGGACCGGTCCCGCGGAACGGCACCGACACCGGCACCGTCGCGACGCTGCCGTCCGCCCGCGTCACGGTGAGCGTGAACGACAGCGGGATGTCGGGCCGGCCGTCGGTCGGCATGGCCTGCGCTGCCGTCACGGTCACCGTGTTGGGCGACGTCGCGTCGGCCGCGAAGCCCAGGGCCGTCGCCCCGGCGATGCGCACTCGCACGATGTCGAGCCCCGCCACGGTGTTGGCTGCGACGAGTTCGAGCTTGCCGGACCGGACCACGAACGAGACGGCGCCAGCTTCGAAACCGGAAGCCGACAACCGCGTGGCGAGGGCCTGATTGAGATCGGCCGCGAGATCGTTCAGCGTGGCATTCGTCGTCGTCGACGCGCCGGCCAGCGAGATCGTCAGATCGGTGGCGGTGCCGCCGAGGCGGGTGAGCGTGACGGAGAACGTGACATCCCCCGTCTGGCCATTCGCAGGCCCGACGTTGTCGGCCACGACCGAGACCTGATGCACCGCGGCCACGGATGCGCCGAAACCGGCGGGATCGGCATCGACGACGCGCATGCGGACGATGGCATCGTCGGCGACGGTGAATCCGAGCCGGCCGCCGGTGTTGCCGACGGTGATGTCGGTGGCTTCGAAACCGGCCGCGACGAGCGCAGCCTCGAGCTGGGTCCGCACTTCGTTCTCGAGCTGCGACGCGGTGGTGTTGCCACGCGTCTCGGAGAACGGCACGACCACTGCCACCGTCGTCTGCCGGCCGTCGAGCGTGACGAGTTCGAGCGAGAAGCGGAAGTCGATGGCGGGTTGACCGTCCGTGGGTCCGGCGGCTGCCGCATCGAGCCGTGCGAGACCGGTGATCGCGGCGACGTCGTACACGGACCCGGGCAGCACCGCCACCCGCAGTGTCCCGGCCTCGGTGCCGTCGGTCTTCCAGAGTTCGACGCCGGCGAACGTCGGATTCGCGGTGAAGTACAACGTGCCCGCGACATCGACGAGGTCCTGCGGACTCGATCCGGTGGCGCCCGGATTGATGTCCTTCACGAGGCGCGTGCCGGACTCCGTGCCGTCTGTGACCCAGAGTTCCTGGCCGCGGGCCGTCGTCTGGCCGGTGAAGAACATGCGACCGCCGGACGGCACGAGATTGCCGATGCCGGTCGGCGCCTCCGCCGGCTGGCTGGAGGCCGGGGCGTCGAGCGTCAGCACTGCCGACCCGAGCGCCTGCGTGTTGCCGACAAGGCCCAGCAACTGGCCGAGATCGAACTCGAGGACGGCCCCGCGCGTCACTGTGGCGTTCACGGCATAGGTCCGCACGAACGACGCGGTCGGACGGAAGGTCGCACCGTCGCGCACCTGGTTCTCGAGGCCGCGATCGGCGCCGAACCAACGGGTGGGCGTGCCGGGCGAACCGAACGCGTAGAAGGGATCGAAGGCGATGACGCCCGCGTTGTCGGCGGTGGCGCTGCCATCCTTCCAGCCGAGCGTGTAGCCGGCACCCACGGCATCGCTGCCGCCGGTCAGGCCGAAGTCGAACTCGAAGGGTTGATTGCCGGTGACCGTCCGCGTGGTCCCCGTGCCGGTGATCTCGTAGCTCCCGTCGGAGCGCATCTTGAAGAGGACGGGGGTGATGCTGCGCTCACCGGAGAAGTTGCCGGTGAAGAGTGACCACTTCGCGACCCGGCCCTCGGTGGAGAACTCGTAGCCGGAGAAGAGGCTGCCCACGGCCGAGTCGACCAGGCTGCGCGAGATGCTGTCGACGCCGGTGCGCGTCGTCTGTGCCGCCGTGGCGCTGCTGCCGACCGGCGGGACCGCCTCGACGAAGTTGTCGGAGAGGCCGGGATTCACCCGGATGTAGGTTTCCGCATCACCGTCGCCGAGGGTGGAGAAGCTGTACCACGTCTCGACCTCGCCGGCGCTCAGCGTGCGGTTGTACTCGAGCGGACGGTTGGAACCCGGGCGCACGACGAAAGCCCCGGTGTCGCTGTTCGCGAGCACGACGATCTCGGACGCCGCGGGCAGATCGGGAGCACGGCTGGCCCCGTAGGCGACGAAGAGCCGGCCGGCCTTCGCGACCGGGCGCGCGGCGACGAGATCGGAGAAGCCCGCCCCCACGACGATGTCGTCGATGCCGTCGCTGTCGATGTCGAGGCGCGGCGTGGCCGCCAGCGTGCCGAACCGGTCGGACTCGAACTGCCCGCGGATGCGCACGTCGGCGTCGTCGGGATTCGTCCCCGGATCGGCGCTCTCGAGAGCGAGCTGGTTGGATCGATGGGTCACGTCGAAGAACACCCACGCGCCGCCCCGGTTGTTGGCATCCAGGTTGGTGCTGCCACCGGCCGCGCGAAGCTGGCTGGTCGTCTCGCCAACGAGGAGGTCCTGGCGTCCGTCGCCATCGAAGTCGCCCGCCGTCGCCGTGAGCGTCCCGACCGTGCTGATGGCCTCGGGGGCCTCGGCGCGCGGCTGCCGCGAGATCGTGATGTCCGCATCCGCCGGCTGCAGGCGAAGTTGTGCCCCGCCGGCGCGGTACTCGACCCCGCCCTCGAACACGAAGAGACCACCTTCGCGCAGCAGCGCACTCTCGCCCACGAGCGCGCCGTCGCCGGGAAGCCGGGACTCGACGGTCCGGCCGATCGCGAAGTCGTCGTAGCCGTCGCGGTTCAGGTCGCCCAGCGCGGACACCGATGCCGCGAACGAGAAGTCCTCGATGATGGCCTTGGCGTTGTTCAGTTCCTGGCTGCCCCGCGCCGTCACGACATACGCGCGGCCGTGGGTGATGATCTGGTTGTTCGGCAGGAAGACACCGAGGAATCCGGCGTCCCCGACCACGAGGTCGTCGCGACCGTCACCATCGACGTCGCCCGCCACGTTGACGCGGTAGTTCGACGGCGCGAACACCAGCCCCGAATTCAGCCACGACGCCCCGCCGAAGAGCTGCGACGCGTACGTGAGCCGGTTGGTGGAGTCGATGAAGATGTCCGCGAGCGTCGTGGCCGTGCTCGCAGTCCACAGCGCGGCACCGGACCACACGCGGGCGATGGTGTCGTCGTTGCCGGAGCCGGTCCGGTTGAAGGCCGTGGCTGACGAGACGACGATGTCCGCGAAGCCGTCGTCGTTCCAGTTCGCCACCGACACGACGGGCGCCGCTGCGGTCCGCACTTGCATGCGGCGCACCAGGTTCTGGCCAGGGACCGCCAGCTTCGTGAGCACCCACGCCTCGTCGATGACGCGCGGCAGTTCCTCGCCGACGACGGCGCCGGAGATCACCGTGATCGTCGAGAAGCCGGTGATGTCGTTGCGGCGGACGAACACGACGTCGGTGAGCCCCGTGTCGTTCGGGCTCTGGCCGCTCACGTCGCCCAGGCGGTCGGCGACGCGACCGAGGTCGGTGCCGAAGATGATGTTGGCCTCGTCACGCGCGTTGCCGATGCCGTCGAGGCGCACGGGGCCGAGGATCAGGTAACCACCCGCGGCACCCGCGACGATGACATCGCCGCGTCGGTCGCCGTTGAAGTCCTCGAGGTCGATCACGCGCGAGAGCTGCTCGTTCGTGGTCTCGCCGGTGATCGCGAAGGCGTTGTCGAGGGACGGATTGACGTCCTCGGAGATGTCGATGCCGGAGACCGGCGTGGGGCCGAAGCCGGGCGCCACGGGCGTCGCCATCTGGAAGCGGAATGCGCGCGGGGTCTCCTTGGCGGCGGGTGCCGTGGTACCGGTCGCGGGCGCATCGCCGAACTGCGTGATGTCGTAGAAGCGGAGCGAGTCGCCGAACGGCGCGGAGAGTGCGAGGCTGGTCGAGACGGAATCGTCCCCGGCGCGCACGGTGGCCCTGCCGATGAAGAGAGCGCGCGGAACCGCGGTCGATGTCGTGAACGCGGCGCGCTCCGGCTCGAAGAGGATGTCCGCCGGCGGGGGAGCGACGAGTGCTCCAGGCGTCGACTGGGCGAGCTTCGCCTCGAGGGCCGGGCGCGTATCGCCAAGCCAGAGCATCGTGACCTCGTGCTGCTGCAGCACCGAAACCGACTCGTCGATGTTCTGGGTGGCCACCTTCGCTGCCGCTGCGAGATCGCCTCTACCGTCGCCGTCGACATCGCCGACGGAGACGAAATCGAGCCGCGGGAGCCGCAGCGCATTGCCGGACGACAGCATCGCGGACAGGGTCGTCCCGGAACCCAGGCCACCGCCGTAGATCAGGTAGTTCTGCGTGTTGGCGATGAGCGATCCGAGCAGGAGGATGTCGGGCGCTCCGTCACCGTCGACATCGCCCGCCGGCTTCAAGCGCATGCCACTTGCACCGAGCGGGCCGAGATCGATGTCGATGTTGGATCCGAAGAAGAGCGTGCCGCCCTGGAGGATGCGCACCTTCTCCGCGACCCCGTTGCTGTCGGCATCGATGAGCGCGGCGACATCGGGCCGGCCATCGCCGGTGACGTCGCCCACGCTGACCGCGCCGTTGCCGTCGAGCGGGAAGTACGGCAGCGTCGCCACAGGAACGAGATCGGGGTCGTCGGCACCGCCGGCGTTGTTGGTGCGCGCATCCGCGATCCATTCCGCCCGGTCGCGCCCGCCCCAGTAGCGCAGTTTCTCGCCCGACGAGATCATGAGGTCCGACAGGCCGGCGGAGGTACGCCACAGCAGGGTGTCGGCAGTGGTGGCGACGCCGTCTCCGTTGATGTCGGACAGCAGTCGCAGGTCGAGGGCGGCGCCCGGATCGGCGTCGAAGGCGAGCAGCCCGACGCTGTTCGCCGTGCGGTTCAGCATCTCGAAACGGAAGCTGTTGAAGCCCTCCGCCAGGTTCACGGTGACCTTGGTGAGACCCGGGAGGCCGAGCGTCCCCACGCTGTCGCGGTCGGCCGTGTCGGCAATGACCTCGACACCGTTCAGCACGAAGCGGACACGCTCGTCGCCGCCGACGTACAGATCGATCGGCGTGGCGGCCGGGGCCAGGATCTGGCCGCTCCAGCGGAGCAGGTACTGGGCACCGAGGCCGGTAACGCCATCGACGTTCGTGAGATTGCCGAGCGCGACGGCATCGGGCTCGGTGCGGACTGTGACCGGCCCGAACCCGCCCACGTCCTGCACGGTGCCGGCGCCGGTGAACTGCACCGGCCGGCCACCGTCGAGGTCGCTCGAGAACACCACCGCGCGAGCGTCGGATCCGGTCGTCCCGACCGCCACACGCACGTGATCGAGTGCGAACGATTCGACAGTGCCTCCGGTCCAGCCGTCGCCGTCCGCGAAGAACTCGATGGTCACGGTCGAGCCGGTGTGCGCGATGGACTTCAGCGCGCTTTCGGCGCCCATGTCGAAGAGGGAGTCGACCGTCAGGCCGAAGCCGCGGTCCTCGCGATCGACCAGACGGCCGCCCGTCGGCGCCACGTAGGCGAGCGGGTCGGCTGTCGTGCTGTTGTTGAGGCGGCGCGAGAACACCGAGACGCCGTCGACCGTCACATTGAACTGGTCGGGACCGTTGGCCCCCCACGCGCCGATGGCCGCGAGGAGGAACTCGAGGTCGAGCAGATCGTGCTCCGGGAGGTCCGTCAGCGTGAGGACGGTACGGCCGCTGTCGGAATCGTTGCGCAGGAACTTGCCGTCCGCCATCTCGGGAATCGCGACGACGTTCGCGGTCTCGGAGAGGTCGAAGAACTCCGAGCGCATGCCGAGACCGTAGAAGTCGGCCATGTTGCCGATGCCGCTCACCGACACCGGGCCCGCCGCCACGCGGATGAACACGTTGCGGGAGTCGGCGAACGAGGGGCTTCCGAGGTCGATCAGCGGCTCCCAGTCCGAACGCCCGAAGAGGACGTACGCGCCCTGCAGCGGCGCCGTGGTCGTGCCGGTCGCCGAAACGGCGAACGCGATGTCGGCGATGCCGTCGCCGTCGAGGTCGCCCACCTTCTCGACCTGGGTGCGGTTCGACGCGCCGGAGACGAGGAACTGCGTGGGGGCGGCGACGGTGATGATGCGGCTCGTCGCATCGATGCCGCCGGCCTTGCCGAACGCGATCTTCGCGTACGAGCGCGTGACGCCGGTGGTGCTGTCGAAGACGTTGTCGAGGATGGAGACGACGGCATCCTCGAAGCGGTCGCCATCGATGTCACCCAGCGGGATGTAGACCGGCTGGCCGCCGAGCGCCGTGGCCGACAGGGCCACGTCGGCGAGCGAGGCATCCACGGCGGTCGTCTGACCGAGCGGCGCCTTCACGCGGATGCGGTACTCCACCTGCGAGCCGGCGGGCACCGCAGGGGTGAACTCGTTCACCACATGCAGCAGGTAGTAGTCGGGCACGCCCGAGAAGGTGCCGCGCGGCTGGAGCTTCGGCGCATCGGCCGTGCCGGTGTTCTCGGCGGCGAAGAGGAAGAACTTCGCCTGGAAGGGCTCCTCCTGCCAGACGCCGTTCACATCGCGGCGCGTCTTCACGACCTCGAACATGTCCTTCGTGAGCTGCGCCTTCGCGCTCTCGCCGAGGGCGTTCAGCGACTCCGGCGTGCGGACCGCGTACCAGTCGCCCGCGTCGCCGAGGTGGAAGTTGAGCCCGTCGATGACCGAGCCCGCACGGATGGCAGGCAGGACCGACGCGTAGGTGGAGACGTCGTTGCGGCCGCGCACCCCCTGACTCGTGCCGAACTCGTACTCGTCGGGTTCGAGCGTGGCGAAGCCGGAGATGAGGTCGTTGCCACCGCCACCGTTCAGCGAGTCGCTGCCGCCATAGCCCAGGATGATGTCGTCACCCTCGCCACCGTCGATCGTGTCGTCCTGCTCGCCGCCGAAGAGGCGGTCGGCACCGGCGCCGCCCAGGATCGTGAGACCACCGAGGCGCGCGCCTTCCTGCAGGTTGCCGCGCTTGATGCCCCATTCGGAGTTCGTGTTCGGGAACTTGTACTCGGGGTTCGCGTGGACGGTGTCGTCACCGGCGCGGAGATCGATGACCGTGCTCTCGACGCTCTGCGTGCGATAGAAGGCGTAGTTCTGCGTGTAGAGAGGACGGGCCGCCGACAGCGGCGTGAAGCCGAGCTGCGTGACCACCGCGTTGGACGGATCGGCCCGCAGTTCGAGGCCGTCGCCGTTCGCCCGCAGGCGCATCACGCCCGAGATGTCCTCGACCTCGACCGTGCCTGCGCCGAAGCGCGCATCGAGCGCGGCCTGGATGAGCGCCCGCCACGCGGGCATCTTCCCGAAGAAGGCATCCACGTGGATCGACTGGAACGTCCCGTCGGTGCCGGGGACGCGGAGCTGGAAGTCGATGGCCTGCCAGGCGGTGTCGACGCTGGTGGGCAGCGTCAGGTTCGACGAGACCACGGATTCCGCCACCATGAACTCCTGGTTGGCGGTATCCCACGACAGTGCCGTGAACTCGTAGCGCTGCAGGTTGCGGTCCCAGCGGATCGACACGTTGTCGTTCACCGGCCGGGAGAGCTCGTCGAGATCACCGCCCAGGAAGAGCACGCGGTCGTTGCCTTCGCCGCCGAACATCTCGTCGGTGAGCTCGGGGACAATCGTGGCGTCCTCGGACCCCGCGAAGGCCGGCAGACGATCGGGCAGGATCTGGAAGGTGTCGTCGCCCGCGCCGCCGAACATGAGGTCCTCGGCGGAGCGGTCGAAGCCGCCGGAGAGCACGTCGTTGCCGTCGTCGCCGAAGAGCCAGTCCTCGCCGGAACCGCCCTGCAGCACGTCGTTGCCGCTGCCGCCCTTGAGGACGTCCTGCCGCTCGAGCGTCGGCTGCTGCGTCATCTGCACCACGGCCACGGGATCGGACGCGTCGCCCACCTGGAACGTGAGGTTGTAGACGGTGGGGATGCGGTTCGGCGTGTCGACCCGCACGTAGTACACGGTGTCCGCCGCGAGGCCCGCGAGCGAGAGTCCGGTCGACCGCGCGCCGCCGAAATCGAGCACCGTGTTGCCGATGTAGTTCCGGTCGTTCTCGTCGGTGGCGAGGTTGGGCACGCCCACGTGCGAGACGATGTCGTAGCGCGCCGCGCCGGTCGCGGACACCACGCGCAGCACGTAGTCGCCCGCGTCGATCCCCGCGAGGTCCAGCACCTGGCCGAGGACGGAATTCGACTCCGCCGTCCGCAGCACTTCCCCGGTCGTCCGCAGCAGCGCGAGCGTGAGGTTGGCGGCCGCGAGTTCCTTGATGAGGCCGAAGTAGTCGCCGGCGATGCCGGCCGACGCGAGCGTGATGCTGTAGTGGTCGACGTCCGTCGCGCTGTCGATCGTGAGACCGCGGATGCGCGCGAAGGTGGTCGGGTCGGGCAACGCGCCGGCCGTGGCGACCGTGCCGTTGCCGCCGCTTCCCTCGGCGGTGTCCGGCGCGAAGCCGATGGGCGACGTCGCGATCGCCGCTCCCGCGGGATCCGCGAAGATGGCGAGCCCGAGGCGATCGAGTTCGGTGGTTCCGGTCAGGTTGAGGAATCCGCCCGGCGCCGCTTCCGACAGCTTGAACGTGAACCAGTCGACATCCTCGGGACTGTCGATCGTGAGCTTGCTGAACGTCGTCGGCCCCGTGATGGTGTCCGCGCTGCCCGGCGAGGCCAGGCGCTTCGCGAGCGTCACCGTGTCGTTGCGCGACCCCTCCTCCGCGCCGTCGACCAGGATCGCATTGCCGGACGTGACGGTGATGCGGTCGTCGCCGTCGCCGGCGTCGATCCAGACCGTCTTCTGCACCGTCGGCCCGACCTCGATGATGTCGTTGCCGCCGAGGGCGTCGATGAGGATCACGTCGTAGGCGCCCTCGCCAGGCAGCAGGCCTTCGGCGATGGCGAGGTTCGTCGCGTTGACCTCCGCGAGGGTCGGCAGCGCAGCATCGGGATTCGCACCGTCGCCGGTCACGCCGCTGCTGCGACCTTCGACGTCGTCGGTCTCGATGTCCGAATCGATGGCATCGAAGGCGCCGCCCGCCGCGAGGCCCGTGGGATCCAGGCGCACCTGGGCCGCGAAGCTGAAGACGTCACCATTCCGCGTGAGGCGCGTGACGAGGTGGTAGTCGCGCAGGAGACCGGGTTCCGTGACGTAGTCGACGGTGATGCGGTCGTCGGCACCGGAGCCGGCCACGTACCAGACGCTCGAATACTCCTTCGCGTAGTCCTTCCACGCATCGCCGCCGAGGCCGCCGTCGAGCGACTCGAAGAGCGAACCGTCGGCGCGGAACAGCTTGTCGTTGCCACCGTTGCCGAAGAGGAAGCCGGGGCCCGTGCCGCCGTACAGCTCGTCGTCGCGCTCGGAGCCGAGCATCCGGTCGATGCCGGTGTCCTCCAGCGTGCGCGGCGCGGTGACGCCGGCATCGAGCACGCCATCGTTGTCGGTGTCGCCGTCGTTGTCGTAGAGCAGGCCCGACGCATCCGTGAAGATGCCGAACTGACCGCCCAGCTTGGGATCCTGCGACCACGCGTACAGGAAGTTGCGGCCGGGACCGCCGATCAGGTCGTCGTTGCCCTGGCCGCCGAAGATGGTGTCGACGGTCGTGATGTCGACCGGCACCGGGCTGTCGGTGGGCTTCTCGCCGTAGAGGCGGTCGTTCCCGCCGTAGCCGAAGATCGTGTCGCTGCCGCGGCCGCCGTCGATGCGGTCGCGGGCGTTGCCGCCGATCAGCACGTCGTTGCCGGAACCGCCCTCGATGTGCCCGACGAAGTCGTTGCCGCGCGCGGTGAGGTAGGACGTGTCGATCGTGTAGATGTTGCGGTCGGTGTCGTCGCGGCGCAGGAACTCGATGTGGTCGTTGCCGCCCAGGCCGGTGATGCGGATCTGCTCGACCAGCGGGATACCCGCGGCGTTGCGCCACGGCGCGAGGATCTCGCGGCCGTTGTAGTCGAAATGGAGCTGGCGCGGTCCGCCACCCGCCACGTCGACCTCGCCCGCGACGATCGTGTCGTCGTTCAGGTCGATGCCCTTCACCAGCAGGATGTCGGTGGCGTTGTCGTCCTCGACATCGTCGAAGGAGTCGTCGCCGAAGTGGCCGTCGATCACGTCGACGGGCGTCTCGCCGGGCCCGAAGTAGTTCGCATCCACGTCGAGGATCAGGAAGTCGATCCAGCCACCGCCGTACAGGCGGTCGTTGCCCTGCTGGCCTTCCAGCCGGTCGCCGTCCGCGCCGCCCCAGAGATCGTCGTCGCCGCCACCGCCGTACAGGTCGTCCTGGCCGGAACCCCCGAAGAGCCTGTCGCCCACCGAATAGCCGAGCCCGGTGTCGAACGCGGAGCCGCCGGTGAGATCGGCGAGGAAGTTGGTTGCGTAGCTGTTGCCGGCGATGGACTCGCCGTGGAGATAGTCGTTGCCGCTGTCGCCCAGCAGGGTGTCGCGACGCAGGTTGCCGAACAGGTAGTCGTTGCCGGCACCGCCGTGCATCTCGTCGCCGATCTTGACGATCTCGGCGGCGTAGTTGGGCGAGTCGACACCGGTGATGTCCGCATACGCGTACAGCCGGTCGCTGCCGCCGCCGCCGTACATCCGCTGGCCGGCCTGGCTGCCCTCGGGTGCCGACGCGTCGCCCATCTCGCCCGCGGCGCCCTTGCGGCCCGCGTCGCCGTAGAGAACGTCGTCGTCGTCATCGCCGTACACCTGGTCGATGCCGTCATTGCCCGACACGGAGTCCTCGCCCGCACCACCGCGGACGACGTCGTCGCCGGCGCCGCCCAGCACGACGTCCTTCCCGCCACCGCCGTCGACGTAGTCGGCATCCGCGCCGCCGTCCAGCAGTTCGCTGCCCAGCGTGTTCGGATTGCTGCCGCCGAAGAGGAAGTCGACGCCGGCATCGCCGAAGATCGTGTCGCGACCGTCGGCCGTGGGCGCCGAACCGGGGGCGGCCAGACCATCGACACCGAAGAGCGTCTCGCCGACGCTCTGGCCCAGCAGCACCTTCGCGTTGATGCGCGGCGCGTTGAACCCTGTGGGATACAACGATTCGTTGAGCGCGAACCCGTCGGGCAGATCGAAGTTGTCGGGGTTCGCGAGATCGAAGAACTGCGGTGCGAACTTCTCGCCGTCACCCCACAGGATGTCGCTGCCGGACCCGCCGTGGATCTCGTCGTTGCCGAGGCCGCCGATCACGCGGTCGTTGCCCGCCCCCGCGAAGATGACGTCCTGCCCCGCCTCGCCGATGACGAAATCGTTGCCGCCGCCGGCCGTGATGTGGTCGTCGTCTGCCCCGCCCTCGATGGTGTCGTTGCCGTCGCCGGAGACGATGGTGTCGGCGCCCACGGCGCCGTAGATGAAGTTCGTGCCGGTGCCGACGGTGATCACGTCGTCGCCGTCGTGGCCGCGGACGGTGTTGTTGCCGTTGCCCACCGTGATGATGTCGCCGCCACCGAACCCGTGCACGGTGTTGTTGCCGTTGCCGATCGTGATGGTGTCGGCGCCGTCGTCGGCCGCGTTGCTGTCACCGATGACGAGGCGCTCGGCGGCCAGCGTGCCGACGCCCTCATCGCCGTCGCCGATCACGACGTTGTTGCCGCCACCCACGGTGATCTGGTCCGCGCCCGCATTGCCACGGATCACGCTGTTGCCGATGCCGGCGACGATGACGTCGTTGCCCGCCGCGCCGAGGATGAAGTGGTTGCCGTCGCCGGCGGTGATCGTGTCGAGACCGGCCTGGCCGAAGATCCGGCTGTCGCCGTCGCCCACGGTGATGACGTCTTCGCCGTCGTTGCCCTGGATGATGTTGTTGCCGTCGCCGGCCGAGATGATGTCGTTGCCGCCCTGGCCGAAGATGGTGTCGCTGTCGTTCAGCGCGGTGATGATGTCCGCGCCTTCGGGCCCGGTGCTGTCGCCCGGCTTGTCGTCCCCGTAGATCGTGTTGTTGCCGGCCCCGCCGAAGATGACGTCCGCGCCACCGCCGCCGTAGATCTTGTCGGGGTCGCTCTCGCCGTCGATCGTGTCGTTGTCCTGGTCACCCCAGAGTTCGTCGACGCCTGCGCCACCGAAGATCGTGTCGGTGCCTTCGTTGCCGTGGATGCCGTCCTTGCCCGTCCCGCCGCGCAGCGTGTCGTTGCCGAGGCCACCGGTGATGGTGTCGTCGTGTGCCCCGCCATCCACCGTGTCGTTGCCGTCGCCGGCCGAGATGATGTCGAAGCCGTCCTCGCCGAGGATGGTGTCCGTGCCTGCGCCGCCGGACAGGTTGTCGTCGCCCTTGCCGCCCCAGATGCGGTCGTTGCCGCGGTTGCCGCGGACCACGTCGTTGCCGCTCGTGGCACCGGCGTTGGTGTCCTTCACCTCGATGAAGCTCGTGAAGACGGCCGCTGCCGACAGCTTCAAGGTGACGCCGTCGGCGAAGATGATGTCGTTGCCGGCCGGGTCGATGTCGGAGTCCGGACCGTCGGGATCGAGATCGCCGCCGATGCGGTCGGCGCCGCCGCCGCCGACGATGAAGTCGTCGCCCGCGCCGCCCTCGATGTGGTCGCCGCCGTCCGTGATGCTCGCCGTCGCGGTGAGCGTGAGTTCGTCCTCGGACAGCCGGCCCTTGTCACCGAAGATGACGTCGTTGCCGCCCAGGCCGAGGATGCGGTCGACGCCGCCCTCGCCGTAGATGATGTCGTCGCCTGCCGAGCCGGTGATCGTGTCGTCGCCCTCGCCACCACGGACGACACCGCGGCCGGCACCCAGGATGATCGTGTCGTTGCCGCCACCGCCGTCGATCTCGTAGATCACGCTGGCGTCGGTGATGCCGGAGAGGTCGATGATGTCGTCGCCCTCGCCACCGAGCACGATGATGCGCGGCGGATTGCTCCCGTCCGCCTTCAGGTCATAGCGCTGCGCCTCCGCCGCGGACACATCGAGATTCGGCGCGTAGACCTTCACCTTGCCCGCACCGTCCTGCGTGACCACGATGTGCTCGGCGATGTCGTCGTCGTTGCCTTCGAGTCGCTTGTCCGCGAACTTGCCGATGTTGATCTGCAGGACGGACTCGCGGGACAGCTCCGCCGCCAGCGTCGGCTTCCGGGTGAACGGAATGTCGAAGTCGACGAGCGTGATCTCCGGCGTGATGTTGAATTCCTTGCTGATGAACAGGAACTCGATGTACGCGAAGAGCTTGGCGTAGAGCCGGCCGGTCACGTCGAACACGGCGAGCGGGGCGAGCACCGGCTCGCCGTAGAGCAGCTCGTTCAGGAAGTTGGTGGCCAGCTCCTGCAGACGGATCTTCCCGTCCTCGTTCGGGTCGTGGAGGTTGAAGTCGATCTCCGCGAAGATCCCGCCACCCACGCCCGCCTTCGCGATGCCGAGGTTGATCTCCGCCGCCGCCGTGATGCCGCCGTAGAGGTGCACCTCGGGGATGTCGACGCCCGCGGCGTTGTTGTCGTCGATGAAGAAGCCGTTGAACAGCAGCTCGGGGTTGCGGAACCCGGAGTCGAAGAATTCCACCAGGCCCTGCGTGTCGTAGCCGAACGCGAAGTCGATCTCGGCCCCGAGCCGGCCGCCGATCGCGGCGCCGAGCGGCCCCCAGATCGGGAAGAACTGCGAGTACTGGAACTCGAACTTGAGCGGCTGGGGATCGATGCGGACCAGCGTGATGTCGGTCTTGCCCATCAGCAGGCCGAAGATCTGGCCCGGATCCTGGATGATCGGGAACGAGATCATGTCCCCGAAGTTCTGGTTGCCGAGATCCTTCGTGAACGACTTCGTGGAGCTCGCGCCGGGCGCGCTGCTGCTGATGGAGTCGATCGCGCTGTCGAGGTCGAAGCTGCCGGCACTGGGCAGCGTGAACGTCTGCCCGAGATTGCCGCCGGTCAGGCTCTGCCGCAGGTTCGATCCCACGGGGGCACTGACGTCGTAGATCGTGAACCCGCCGAACGGGATGAACAGCGTCGCCGTGTCGGTGGGGATGCTGTTGATGAGGGTGATGAAGCCCGCGATGTCGCGGATCAGGCCCACGTTGAACTTCTCGGGCGGCGTGATCGCCTGCGCGATGTCGAGCAGGGTGATCGGCGAGCCCGCGAGATCGGAGATCACCGGGATCGGCGTCGTCATCACGTCGATCAGCGGCTGGATCGGCTCGGTGATCTTCTTCACCTCGTCGACGATCGGCTTCACGTACTTGGAGATGAACGTCCCCATGTCGAGGCCGATGTTGTCGAAGGCCACTCGCTTCAGGCCGTCCTGGATCGAATCGCCGATGTCGGAGAACGACACGTAGTCCCCGGCGTCGCGATCGCCGATGGCCCATTCGAGGACGAAGTCCGCCTCGATCTTGGGGAACACGGTGTCGGCACCGGGGACGAGATCGCTGTTCAGTTGCAGGTCGAGGCCGAGATCGACGTTCGCCTCGGCGGCGATGCCGGCGTCGAAGCGGATGTTGCCGAAGTCGGCGATGCCGACCCGCTCGTCGTCGCCGTTCCTCTCGCGCAGGTTGACCGCGATGGTGGCGCCGAGACCCGTGCCGCCGTTGTCGTCCGCATCGAGTTGCAGGAAGGCGAGGCGGCCCGTGAGGCCGGCGCCGGGCAGCGTCACGTCGACGTCGAGCTTGAGTTCGTCCTCGTCCGAGAGGTCGAGGTAGAAGCCCTTCCCGCCGCCGATGCCGAAGCCGAGATCCATGTCCCAGCCGATGTCGACCTTCACCGCGCCGCGGGTCTCGAGCCCGAGCCCGGGGATGCCGAGGTCGAAGTCGATGCCGGTACCCACGTCGAGCAGCGTGCTGCCGAGCTTCAGGTTCCACTGCATGAAGAGGTTCGAGGGCGACACGCCCGCCTCGTCGACGTTCGTCGTGAGCTGGATGTCCTCGACCGTGACGGAGCCGTCGCTGTTGGTGTCCTCGAGGATCTGCAACTGCGTGTGCAGCAGTTCGTAGAGCTTCACCGACAGGAAGTTCGCCGTCGGGTCGTTGGAGGTCTCGACGATCTCGCGCAGGCCGTCGACGATGTCCTCGCGGAAGTCTGCGATGAACGCCGTGGCGGACGACAGCTTGTCGCCGATGAGCGGCAGCTTCATGCCCCCCACCTCGCCGTCGAGGAGGTCCTGGATGAAGCCCAGGAAGCCGTCGACGCCGTCGATGATGAGGAGCAGGTTGTCGAGCGCGCTGAGATCGCTGAAGTCGAACGACAGGATCTCGGGAGGGACGTAGAGGAACTGGTCGCCGGTCGGGCCGGCGGTACCGGCCACCTGGATGCCGTCGTCCACCGAGGCCGACAGCGAGCCGCCGATCAGCACGTTCCCGCGGAACAGCGACTCGGTCGGGAAGTAGACGGGCAGCGTGCCGGCGACGTCGATGTCGAGTTCGGCATTCACGGCATCGCCCAGATTGCCGAGCAGGTCCGTGAGCAGGATGCGGCGCGCCGACGGCGAGCCGCCGATCATCGCGGCGTCCTTCAGCGTGAGACCGAAATCGCCTTCGAGCGAGAGGTCGCCGTCGATGATGCGGCCGCCCACGAAGGTGCCGCTGTCGGGGTCCCCGAGGCCGATCGTGAAGGCGATGTCCTCGGCCGACGCTTCGAGATGGCCCGTGATGCCGGTGTCCCCGAAGATCCAGAGCTGCGTCGGGTCGGACAGGTCGATACCGAACGACAGCTTCAGGTCGAGGTTGCCCTGCGTGCGGAGATCCGCATTGCCCGAAAGGGCGAAGCCCTCGGTGGGCAGCGCGAAACCGATGGGCAGGGAATCCGAGAAGCCGGGCTTGAAGGTGAGATCGAACCGCAGGATGCGCGTGTTCGCGTCGCGGATGAGCTGCAGTTCGAGCAGGTCGGAGGCCTGCGGGATCCCGAAGGCCTCCTTCAGCTTCTGCTCGAGGAACTGCACGGTCGCCGCCGGGTTCGACTGCACCTGGTCGAGTGCTGCGGCGAACTGGTCGGCGTACGCCAGCATGTCGTTCACGCTGACGTCGATGACCGGGATCTTCTCGTTCAGGAAACCGAAGGCCTCGAACTGCTGCAGGAACGTCACGAGCCCGCGCAGCGCCTGGAGGATGTCCTGGAAGCCGATGTCCTCGAAGTTGCCGAGGTCGTCGAAGTTCTCGGTCGTGACGCGGACCGACGGCGCGGCCGTCGTGCTCGCCGTGGCGGCGGTGACCGCGCCGGTGGGGAGATCGTCGAACACGGTCACCGTGGTGGTGCCGGCCGCGAACGCGATCGTGTCCACCTTGGTCGTGACGGAACCGCTGCCGGTCGTGAAGACGATGTCGGTGCCCCGCGCGATGCGGTCGAGGAAGTTGCCGGCCAGCGTGAAGGTCTTCGCCCCGGTGCGCGTCGGGTTCGCGCTGTCGGCCGTGAGGTTAAGCGCGTCCGGCAGCTGGTCGAAGAGGTCGCCGAGATTCAGCACCTGCACCTGCACCCGCGGTTCGGAACCGGTCTGGATGAGGCCGAACGACGGCGAGAGGTTCACGTCGAACGTGAGATCGCCGCCACCCTCGATGGAGGGCACGTCGATCAGCGAGTCGATGTCGCCGATGCCGTTCAAAAGCTCCTTCAGCGTAATGCGCCCGTCGGCCGCGCTCGTGCCGGGATCCTTCAGCGAGATCGAGGCCTCGCCCTCCAGGTGTCCGTCGCCGTTCAGCGTGACGCCCACGAATCCGAAGGTCGCGCCCAGCGCAACACCCGTCCCCGGGGTGTCGATCTCGAAGCCGACGCCGGCACTCGCGTTCTCGATGAACAGCCGATCGAGGACGTCGACGCCACCGAGCGCGCCACCCTCGATCCGGAAGTCGCGGACGAGGTCCGGGTCATCGGGGTCGGCCACGTCCGCGCCCAGGATCCCGAGCAGGTTCGCCGCGAAGGATCCGATCGCGTTCTCGACCTTGAAGAGCGACGTGCCGGAAGGCGACGTGTCGCGCAGGACGAGACGCGTGCTGTCGTCCGAGAACTCCACCTGCACCCGATTGGCGGTCTGCGTCTCGATCGCGAAAATGACGTCGCCCAGCGTCGCGGACGCCGACAGCGCATCGAACGAGACGGCGCGGCGGACACCGTCGCGCGTCGTGATGAAGATGTCCGCCGTGCTGCCCGTGTTGGAGGCCGCGAGCCCGAGTTGCGTGACCGCCGGATTGCCGGCAGCCGCAGTGATGGAGAAGCTGTTGGCCGCGGCATCCTTCGCCGTGATGACGAGGCGGCGACCCTGCGACGACACCACGAGCTTGTCGCGGAGGACATTGACGCCGCCCACCTGCGTGTCGTCGATGGCCTTCTGGACGTCGTACACGATGTCGAGGATGTTGCTGTTCTGCGTGGTGTCTGCCGACGGCACCGTCACCGTGACCGGCGCGCCGCCGTCCAGCACCACCTGGAACACGGCGTCGGACGAGAGGCGACCGACGGCGCCGGACACCTCGGCCACGGCGCGCAGCTTCTGCTGCCCGCCGACATCGGCGAGCCCCTGGCCGTCACGGAATCCGAGCCGGGTGATCGCCGGGGTGCCGTTGGTCGCGTTCAGCACGAGGGCCGTCACGCCCCCCAGCGGGTTCAACACGATCCGGTTGCCGTCGCGCGCGGCCTGGACCTGCGCGGCGAGACCCGCCACACCGAGCGCGGTGTTCACGTCCGCGACGATGTCGTCGACGGTGGCGTTGGTCGTCGTGTTGGTGGCGAGGACGATGACCTCGGTCGCCGCGCCGCCGTTCACCTTCAGCGTGAACTTCGCGTCGGCCGCGAGCTGGCCGTACAGCGTGGCGACGTCCGTCGGAGCGGCGACCACGATGTCCTTGTTGAAGACGATCGAGCCGTCCTTCAGCGACGAGAGCGTCGTGCTCTCGTCCAGTTCGACAAAGCCTTCGTTGCCGAGATAGATCCCGAGCCGGAGGCTGAGATGCCCGTCGGCCGAGAGATGCAGCGCGCCTTCGCTGGTGAGGCCGCCGAGCGGTCCGAGCGTGAGGTCGAGATCCAGCGGGACATCCACCTCGCCGAAGGTCTCGTCGAGGGTGAAATCGATGAGCAGAGACTCCCGGGCGGCATCCCAGGTGACCGGGCTGCCGGGACCCAGCACCTCGACCAGCCGCTCGGCCAGTTGCTGTGCGGTCTGGAAGCGCGCGGCGCCCTGGGCGTCGACGAGCTTCTCGACGTCGTCGGTGGTGATGTCTTCGGTGTCGTTGTCGTCGTAGAGCAGGTTGTCCTGCACGAGATCGCCCAGTTCGATCACGCCGCGGAGCACGTCGCCGATGAACGGGACGTCGACGCTGAAGGCGTCGGTGTTCTTGAGATCGGACAGCCAGCCCGTGATGCTAGCCAGCAGGCTCACCAGCGTGCCCGCATCCATGTTGGTGAAGCGGGACAGATCGGTGAGCGCGGGCGGGACGGTGACGGCGATCGTCGAGGGGTCCGACAGGTTGGGCCAGTTGACCGCAATGGCGGTGTCGGGGCCCGCAGTGATGCCGATGAACGGCGCGCTGACGGGCAGGCTGATCGTGGCGGCGCCCGAGAACTGGAGCGCGACGGTGCCCAGGGAATCGATCAGTTCGGCGAGATCGATCCGGCCGTTGGCATTGCCCGAGGTCGGTTCCGACAGCGTCAGCGAGAAGGTCGGGTTCGCCGTCGCAGTGCCGTCGACGATGCCGATCGACAGGAAACCGAAGCGCGCCGCGGCGTCGAGATCGTCGGCGGACAGCACCAGGGAGGCACTGGCCTGCGGATTGCGCATGAACAGCCAGTGGCCCGGGTCCGCCGGCGCACCGAGGAGATCGTCGAGATCGATGCCGAGCGTGAGGTCCAGCGAGAACGTGACCGACACTTCGGCGTCGGCACTGGCCGCGAAGTCCGCGAGCCCGCTCTCGAGATCGAGGCCGAGATCGATGGCCTCGGCCACCGTGAAGGTCTTCTCGAGGGCGAGATCCCACGTCAGCTCGCGGGACGTCGCGTCGTACCCCAGCCCGAGTTCGGCGGGCGAGATACCCAGCCCGGCCGCGAGTTGCCCGATGAGATCCTGGATGCTGGAGAAATTGGCACTGCCGCTCACGCCGGCGGTAAGCGGCCGGAGGATGTTCGCATCGATCAGCTCGACGACGTCGACGATGCCGTCGAGCGTGTCGGTCAGTAGGGGCACCTCGACGCCGTTGAACGACAGCGAGAACTGCTGCAGCTGGTGGAGCTGGTCGAGGATCTGCTGCGGGCCGACGCGGAGGAAGTCGATGACGTCCTGCGCGAGGCCGGCGCTCGCGGAGACCGTCACGCCGGTGGGTGACGTGATGTCGGCCCACGTGAAAGTCAGCTCGGCCCCCGCGAGATCGATCGGGGCGCCGCCGCCGGGCACGATCGGCCGGAGCGCTGCCGAAGCCCGCAGCACGACATCGTTCTGCGCGGCATCGCCCGTGGCCGTGATGTCGATGAGCGCGAGCGGATCCGTCAGGAAGTCCTGGACGCGGATCCGGCCGTCCCCGCCCTTCTGCAGGTTGAGGCCCAGCTGCACGTCGTCGTCGATCGAGAATTCCTCGACGCCGATGTCGAGATCGAAGAATCCGAATCGGCCGCGGGCGCTCGCCTCGCCTTCGAACGTGATGTCCCGCAGCGAGAGTTCCTGCCCGCTCGCACCCGCCGCCACGTAGAACCCCTGGGCATCGATGCCCACCTGCACATCGAGGACGACCTCGGCACCGACGTCGATCAGGCCGCCGAGATCAACAGTCCCGCCGAACAGCGAGAAATCCACGCCGAAGTCGGCCCGTCCCTCGAGGCGCTTGCGCACCTCCACATCGAACACCGGCAGGCCGTCGACCAGCGAGTACGACACGTTGCCGGCGATGGCATCGAGTCCGTCGAGCGCATCGCGGAGGGCGTCGAGCGTGGCGATCCCGTCGCCGATGTCGGCCAGGGAGAAAGCGCCGCTGCCGGTCTCGATGAGCTTGCGGAACCCGTTGATGTCCGAGGAAGTGAAGGAGAAGGGCTTCGGCGTCAGGGGAATGCTGCCGGGGTCGGACAGCGGCGAGGGCGGCGTGGCCGTAAGACCCGTGATCGCCCTCGGCAGGGAGGTACCCAGCACCGCGAGTTCGGCACTGTTGCTGGTGGTCGGATCGGCCAGCAGGTCCAGGGATTCGAACAGGCGCTGGAGACCGGCGCCGATGCGCTCCAGGTCGGTCGCCTGCGTGTTGTTGTTGGTCACGGTCTCCACGTTCTGGTGGAAGGTGACCTGCACCTCGCCGAAATTGGCCGCATCGATCTCGGTCCGCGTCACGCCAGCGTTGGTCGTCGCGGTGACCGAGATCTGGTGGGCGCCGGTGAAGCGCATCTGATCGGTGCCGTCCCCGCCGTCGAAATGCACCCCGTCCGGGAGTTGCACCTCACCGTTCACGCCGCTCACGAAGAGCTGGTCGGCACCATTGCCGCCTACGAAATTGATGCGGGACAGGCTCTCGTACGGAATGGTGAACACCGGGAACAGGCTGTTCGAGTAGATCTCGAGCAGGGAATTGTTGTTGGCGGCGCGCTGCACCTGGAAGGTGTCGTCGGCAGCGGTGCCGGTGATGGTGAGGATGCTGTCCTGCCCCAGCAGGGTGTCCGCGTCGCCGGCGAGACTCCACACGCCGCGACCGAGCGTGCCGGCGACCAGCACGTCGGAAGCCGCGCCGGCCCTGTCGGTGAAATCGATGTCGGTCACGAGCGCGTTCGGCGCTGCCCTACCGAATTCCGTCCAGGCCACGCCGCGCTGCGGATCCAGGGCGCGATAGACGCCGAGGTTCGTCCCGACGAGCAGGGCATCCCGCCCGGAGGCCGTCTCGACGAACTCGAGCGAGCGCAGGTTCGGCACGCCCAGCTTGTCGCTGATCACCTCCCAGTTGGCACCGGCGTCCACCGACTTGTAGACGCGGTTGGTGTCCACCGCGTACACGATGCGCCAGTCGTCGGGATCCACGACGAGGTCGTTGATGGCGCCCGCGCTCGGGATCGGCCGCGCCACGAACCCGTTGCTGCCGAAATCGCCACCGGAGCGCACGTCCACCTGACCGCCGCGCGCGACATAGATGACGTCAGGGTTGTAGATCTCCACGTTGGGAACGTTCGCGACCGTCGACAGCCCGGCGTTGCCGTCGCCAGGCGCGCGATCGGTGAGCGTGAGCACCGTGGCGGAGACGTCCTTCACCTCGTAGTGACCGTTGTTGCCTGCGGCATTGCGGACGATGATCCGTTGTCCGATCGCGAACCCGTCGGTGAGGAAACTGCCGCCGGGCGAACGCGTGATCGTGTCAGGCACGGCGCCGCCGTTGTCGGCGAACGACAGGGTCGGGTTGCCGGCGAGGGCGAAGCGACCACCGTAGACGAGCGCCGACACGAAGTTCGCACCGGGGGTCTGGACGCGCGAGATGGTCTCGAGCCGGTCGGCACTTTCGTAGACGCTGCTGTGGCCGGTGATCATGCGGGTGTTGTCGACCGTGTTCACCGCGACCGGCGTCAGGAAGTAGCCGGGGGGCGCAGCATCCGCGGCGTCGACCAGGCCGCTATGGATCCGGGCACCTGCGCCGGAGCGCAGACCGACCGTGCCGTCGGGCCGCGCGAACCCGCCGGTGTCCAGCATCGGGTTCCCGGCAGCATTCACTGTCTGGCCACCGACCACCGCCGAGACGGGCGTGACGTCGTTACCCGCCGCGTCGAACGTCCGCGCGATGAACGTCGTGAGGTCGTTGCCCATCGTGTAGCGGATGGTTTGATCGGGGACGTTGTCGGCGTTGGTGTCGACGGTGACGACCGCGACGCCATTGCCATCGCCCTGCATCGGGAAGGGCGCGAACGCGAATGCCCCGCCATACGATGCGGTGACGATCTGCCAGTTGAAGCGCGTCGCGGCATCGTCCGGGACACCGTCGCCGTTGCTGTCGACAGGCGTCGCGGGCACGCCGACCTGGCGCTGGACGCCGTTGTCCTGCGTGCCGGTGAAAACGGCATTGTTGACCGGGTCGTAGCCGACGCTGACGACCTCGCTCAGCCGGAGGTCGCCGTTCATCGAGACCCACTGCCGGATCGGCCCCGGGACGGCATCGCCGTCCTGGTCCGCCACATTCAGCGGATTCACGAGCTTGTAGATGCCGCCGTCGTCGACCTGGATAAGGTTGCCGTCGGGATCGATCAACATCTCGCGCGAGTCCGCATGGGGCGCTGTGCCGTTCACGCCGTTTGCCCCGACTGACAGCGACAGCGACTGGGAACTCCAGGTGTTGGCCACCGGGTTCCGGATCATCTGCACCACCTCGCCGACGAACGGACTGGTGGCGCGGCGATCCCCCGCGAGGAAGAGGTTGTTACCCGTGCGATCCGCCGCGAACGAGAAATGGATGTTGGCCTGCCCGCCAGAGTTGATCGTGGGGACCGCACCGATCGACTGCCAGGTGGCCCCCGCGTCCGGGCTGCGGAGAACACCCATCAGCCGCTGGTTGGTCCCGACGAGCGCCGCATAGACCGCGTTGCTGGCGGCCGCGGGATCCTGGGCGACGGCGAGCAGGATCCGCAGCGACGCGGCGCCGGTCTCGCCCACACTGTCGACGCCACCCGTGTTGTCGTTGTCGATGCCGTCGGTGCGCAGCGTCAGCCCGGCATTGTTCGCAGCGGCCCACACGCTGCCCGTGGCGGCACCGGCACCGCTGCCGACGAAGACGCCCTGCCCCACGATGGCGGCGTAGAAGCGCTCGGGATTGCCGGGATCGGCGATGAGGTCGGTGGCCGAGCCGTCGACCAGCCGCGTGAAGGTCGCGCCTCCGTCAGTGCTGCGGAAGATGCCTCCCTGCTTGATGAGGTTGTTGCTGGCGTCGCGCTTGTCGAGCGTGGAGACGAGAACGACGTCCTGCTGCCGGGTGGGGATCACGGCGGTGATGTTCAGGCCAGCAAGGTCATCCGAACCGACGATCTGCCAGTCGTCGCCACCGTTCACGGACTTCAGGATCCCGATGGGCAGGCCGCCCGAGAACGAGCTGCTGAAACGACCGGTGCCTGCGTACACCACGAGGCTCGATGTCGGCGTGAACTCGTCGACGGCGGTTCCGGTGCTGGTGAACGGACTGATGGCGATGTCGCCGATCGCGAGGGATGGAAACTGGTCGGTGAGCGGCTTCCAGTTCGTGCCCCCGTTCTCGGAGCGCCAGACGCCGCCGTTCGCGGAGCCGATATAGACCACGTTGGCCCGGTTCGGATGGGTTGCGACCGCCTGCACCGCACCGGCAATGGGATTCCCGGGGGGGATGACGACCTGACCGCCGGTCACGCCGCCGGGGCCCTGCTCCTGCCAGAGCGGCAGGCCCGTCTCTTCGAAGATGGCCGTGGCGCCGATGAAATGCTCGACGTTCCGGACGAGGACGTAACCGAGCTCGTCAAGCAGCGCCGCCGTGCCGTCGGCATAGCGGATGACGGACGTGGGCAGCAGCACTCGCCCGGTCAGATCGAGAAAGTCAGTGCCGCCGCCACCGTCGATCTGGATGTCGAAACTGCGCGGACTGAGGTTGTAATGAATCGTATCGCCCTGCGCGCCGCCCGAGATCAGCAGCGATTGCGTGGGCGCAGCGAAGGTGACGCTCTCGAACGTCCCGTTGTTGGACGACACCGTGACCTGCTGACCGGGACCGGAGGCGACGGTCATCACGTGCGCGGCGGGTGACGCGGCGGCCGAGATCACGCGACGGTCGGCCAGGGTGTTGTCGACGATGGGCTCCAGCCCCCGATACGTCACCACACGGTCGTCGAGCCGCACGGTGCCGGAGTCGGGTCCGGCCGCTTCGTGGATCACCACGGACACCCGTTGCTCGGCGAACACCAGGCTGTCGAAGCCGCCGCCGCCGCCGTCCAGCGCGCCGCTCACGGTGGCACCGGGCTGGAGGACGAAAGTGTCGCGGTCGTTGGCGCCGCCGATCACATCTCCGTCGAGGAAGCCCGACACGGTCCAGACGTTCTCCGGCAGCCCTGCGAATGCCGCCGGCGTATCGATCCCGCTGCTCACCGACTGCGGCCCGGGATTCACCTGGACTTGCACCGATCCAGTGGTCTGCGCCGTCTGCGCGAGGATCTGCGGGAGCGGTGATCCGGGCAGGTCCGCCGACAGCAGGACCCGAGGTTCGAGGGCTTCGAACAGGGCCTTGCGGCGGAACGGGATGCGGCCGGGAACAGTTGCCGTGGATCTGCGACCGCCGAGGAGGCGGTGGAGGACATTTCGACCGAGCATGACGAACTCCCGGAGCCGTTCAGCAACGGCTCGACAGTGCTGCGTTCACCCGGTCGTGGTGAGTGCGTGGCGGAAAGCGCGCGTCAAGGCGCAGCTATCCCGGTGTTCGAGGCCCTCCCCTCGACCGGAACGACTGTTCCACCGCACCAGGCGCAAGGCGCCTCGACGGTGTCATTCGGTGTCACTTGCACGAAAAGCACGAAAGATCTGCACGAAAACGCTGTGCACGGGGCCCTGACGCACCCCGAAGAATTTCACCCCCGACAAAGCTTCTCTTGTACTGGTTTGCTGCCGAGGGTGGACGCTTGGCTGCGTCTCGATGATGGTCTCCTCAGGCACGACGGAAAATACTCCCGGACGTGAGGTTTGTCCATGCTCTCCGATTGGCTCAGCATGTCAAAAAAGTATCGAATATTCGTGGCTTTACATTGCGTTGCGCAGTGGCGAGAATCGAGCGATCGAATTTACCAGAAGCTGACTCGATGAAAAGTCTGCGTACGTACGGGCGGGGCTGCCTGCTGGCAGGCGTGATGGCGACGCTCACGGCGTCCCCGGCCCTCGCCGAAGATCACGACTGCCTGATCGAGGCGCGGGACACCGTCGAGATCCGGAGTTCGGTGGAAGGCATCATCGAGCAGGTGCTCGTCCGCCGGGGGGATCAGGTCCGCAAGGGGCAGGTGCTCGTGATGCTGGAGTCCGGGTCGGAACGGGCGGCCGTCGAACTGGCCCGGTCCAAGGCCACGATGGAAGGGTCGTTGAAGGCGGCGGAATCCCGCCTTGACTTCGCCGCCAAGAAGGAACAGCGGTCCATCGAGCTCTTCAAGCAGAACTTCATTGCCGCCGGCGCGCTCGACGAAGCCCGGACGCAGCGGGAGCTCGCCGAGTCCGAACTGCGGGAAGCCCGCGAGAACCGCAAGCTGAACGAACTCGAATTGCGCCGCGCCGAGGAGCTATTGAAGCTCCGCAGCATCCGCAGTCCGTTCGACGGCGTCGTGGTCGAGCGCTATCTGTCCCCCGGCGAGTTCGCGACGTCCAACGTCAAGGACCCCGTGATGAAGATCGCGGAGGTCAATCCGCTGCACGTCGAGGTGGTGCTGCCGTCGTCCTACTACGGGAAGATCAAGCGGGGTGCGAAGGCCGTGGTCCGGCCCGAGGCCCCCGCCGGGAAGTTCTCCGCCACGGTGACCACGGTGGACTCCATGATCGACGCCGCGAGCGGCACCTTCGGGATCCGTCTCGAACTGCCCAACCCGGGGCTGCGGATCCCGGCCGGCGCGAAGTGCAAGATCACCTTCGCCGGCAAGTAACCGCCCCCTTCTTCGGGCCTGCGGTCGCCCTCGCGATCCTGCTGGGCGCGGTCATCGCTCCGGCACCCCGCGTCGCATTCGCTCAGGCTGCGCCCCGCCAGGCCAGCCTCTCCACCGAAGTCCCGGCCGGCCAGTTTCGCGGGCTGCGGATCCGGAACGTCCCCCGGAGCGCCCGCATCGCCATCGCTGCCAAGGCCACGTCCCGAATCTCGCTGTCGCTGCTGAATGCCGAGGATGCCGCGAAGTATCCGGCGCCGGGAGAGCCGCTCTTCTCGGCGCCCGTGGAGAGCGCGCTGTCGTTCTCGGTGGTCATTCCGACGGCCGGCGACTATGTGCTGATGCTGGACAACGCCAGGGGCGAGGCGCCGAGCAAGGTCAATCTCCTGGTCCGTGCCGCCCGCGGCGACGCCGCTTCGGAGCCGCCACCGTCCGGCTCGGAGTCGCCGGCGCCCCGTCCGCCCGAGTCGGACCGCCCCCGCCTGCGGACTCCGCCGACCCCGATGCACGAGATGTAGCGCCGGAAGCCACGCCGAGGACAGTTCACCCGCCACGGGACGTCGTCACCAGAACCCGAGCGCAGCCTTGAGCGCCGGTCGATCCCGCGCAGCCTCGTCGACCGGCACCCCCGCCATGCGCCGCGTCCGCGCGATGCCGAACGCCGGCCCCGGGGTACGCCGCGGGAGACCACCTCGTCCATCGCTTCGCGCATCACGTCGAGGAGCGTCGCGAACACGATCTCGGACAGCCCCGGTTCCAGCAGCGCCATCGGATCGACGGAGATGCGGTACGAGCGCAGCACCGGCTGGTGGATGATCTTCGCGATCGACTCGCCCAGCGCGAAGGCCTCGTCCGGCCCCTGCATCAGCGCGCTCACGATGGACTGCGGCGCGGCGACGCCACGACAAGGCAGTCCGCGCAGAGGTCCCGTGGGAGAATCGGGCAGACGGCCGCGGGCGCCCAGGGAGAGGCAGTGATTCGATCGATCTTGAAGTGGACTTTTCCCGGGGCGGTGATCGCCGCGGCGGTGCTCTGGAATGCGGAGGCATCGTGGGCCGATACCTCGCCGGACGGCATCGCGCCTGCGGGCACCGGAT
>VYME01000174.1_pt1 | contig 27018 bp, 6 predicted proteins | sample 5115281 | NCBI WGS metagenome assembly VYME01 (sample SAMN12291780, study PRJNA351875) | freshwater metagenome | isolation source: freshwater lake | place: USA: Michigan, Wintergreen Lake | collected 2013-08-08
GACCCCCAGCGTGTTCGATGCGTAGGTGCCGTCCTCATCGGTGGCGGTGGCCGTGATCGAGTAGCTGCTGCCGCCAGCGAAGTACGTGTGCTGCACGTTCGCGATGCCGCCCGGGATCGTTTCGGTGACGCCGTCGCCCCAGTTGATCTCCCACGTCGCGATCGTGTCCGCACCGGGATCGGTGGCCCCCAGGTTCAGGGTGAACGGCGCGCCTTGATCCACTGCGGCTGCACCGCTGATCGTGAGCGTCGGCGCGACGTTCTGGACCGTCACCTGGAACTCGACCGTGTCGACTGCCGCAGGCAGACCGGCATCGGTCGCACGCGCGATGACGTTCGCCACCGTGACGCCATCCGTCGGGGTCCACGTGATGACGCCCGTGGCGGCATCGATCGTCATGCCCCCCGGCGCAACGTCGAGGCTCCATACGATGGCTTGGCCCTCGGCATCCGAAGCCGACAGATCGACCAGCAGCGTCGACCCTTCGAGCACCACCTGATCGTCGACCGGTGCGACCACCGGTGCATCGTTCACCGCCGTCACGGTGAGACTCACGGTCGCCGGCGCGGACGTCAGCGCGTTGGCTGGCGTGCCGTCGGGATCCCCACGATCCGTGACGGTGTACGTGAAGCTGTCGGTGCCCACGAAGTCGGCACCCGGCGTGTACGTCCAGCCACCGGCCGGACCGAACGAGAGCGTTCCCGAGGCCGGGCCCGTCACGAGCGTGAACACGAGATCGGCGCGGCCGGTCTCGGTGTCGGACCCGCCGAGCACGATGAGCCGCGGCGTGTCCTCCTCCAGCCTCACCGCCTGATTCTCGGCGAGCGGCGCATCGTTCACCGGCAGCACGTTGAGCGTCACCGTCCCGGTGTCGATGCCTGCCTTGCCGTCGTCCACCTGGAACTGGAAGGCGTCCGGTCCGGTGTACCCCGGCGTCGGCGCGTACACCACCGTGCGCGCAACCGGATCGAAGTCGCTCAGCACGCCCTGGGTGGGCGCCGAGATCAGCGTGTAGGTGAGCGCATCGCCGTTGCCGTCGGTGGCCGACAGCGTGATCGTCACGGTGCCGTCCTCGTTCACCGTGCGGACCTGGTCGTTCGCGACCGGCGCGGCATTGGTCGTGCGATCGATCGTGAAGAACCGGATGTAGTCGTCACCGCCCGTGCCGTCCGAGTTGCCGTCGAGCGGATTCCCGGAGAGGTCGTAGATCGCCTTCGTGCCGGAGAGCGTGAGTCGATAGGCGCCGTCGGACAGGATGCCGGGCGTCCCGCCCGGGCCTGTCAGGAAGTCGAGCGTGAGCGCCGTCTCGGGATACGAGTAGGCAGGCCGCAGCGCGATGATCACGTCGTCCACGGTGTCGAATTGACCATCGGCACCCGCGCGCCGCAGATCGTAGTTCGCCGGGCTCTTCGCACTGATGCTGTTCAGCGCCTCGGACGTCGTGACCTGCACGCTGCTGAAGGCCAGCGCCGTGGTGCCGTTGTTCGGCGGCAGTGTGCTCACGGCCTCGACCGTCGGCGCCACCGAGTCGCCGGAGTTCCCGAGGAACTCGTAGGCCCCGATATCGAAGTACGCCAGCCCCTGCGTCCGCGTGAACAGCACGCTCGGTGCGTTCTCGAGGCTCGCCGCCCCGTTGTACGCCGAGGTGACGAACGTGAATCCGTTGCCGGCCGAGAGACCGACCGTCGGCGTGAGCGACTTGTTGCCGTCGCCGTAGTCGAACCGGACGTCTCCGTTGGCGAACAGAGTGACCGAGAAGTTCACGTCGCCACCCCCCGTGTCCTGACGGGTCGCCGCCCAACGGATGGTGATCTGGTTCGCCACCGTGCTGTCGACGAACACGTTGCCGACCGTGGCGCCCGACGCTGCCGACTGCGTGGTGTCCGTGCGGAGGTTGTCCCAGAGAGGCGCGATGCGGACGTTGCGGATCAGTTGATCGAGCGTGTTGGAATCGCTGACCGTGGCACCGTCGAGGCCGCCGAAATGCAGGTAGCCGTTCACGGACGCCTGCACCGACGTATACGTCCGCCCGTAGAACTCGAACGGGAACGGCAGCGCGATGGTCGCGACGCTGTTCGTGGCGCGCAGAGGCACGGCAGTCCCGGTCTCGACATAGCTGCTGCCGCCCGAAGCAGACTCCACGAAGAGATCCCAGCCGATGCCCGTGTTTGCGGTCGAAGGGTCGTCGTGGCGCTGGCGGTCCTCGATGTCCCGGAGCGCGGCGTCGTGCGGATAGTTGGGGACCTGCTTCGCGGCCTCGTACGCATTCGCGGCATCGATGGCAGCCGACCCCGCGTCGAGGCTGAAGTTGTCGTCGAACCCGTTGCCCGTCAGGACATCCTGATCGCCCAGGACATTGTCGGCGCCGTCGATGTCGAGGAACCTCGGATCGCCGGTCTTGCCGGACGCATCGTGGTTCACGGACACGGACCGCCACGCGGCCAACGTGTCGCGCTGCGTGGCACCCCAGCGCCCCACCAGCGCTGCCGCGGTGCGCAGATCGAACAGGTTCCAGTCGGAGCTGAAGCCTGTCTGACCATCGGCAGTCACGTTGATCGCGTAGCCGTTCCCCACCGAGAGCAGGTTGTTGCGGATGCGGACATTGTTGGTGCCCGTGACGAGGATCGCGTCTCCCGTGCCCTGCCAGACCGTGTTGTTGTAGATCACCCGATCGCCAGCCGTATGGGTGTAGGTCGCGGCAATGCCGACGTTCGTGTTGCCGTAGACGAGATTGCCGAAGATCTCGGAGAAGCCCGAATCGTAGATCCCGGTCGAGTTCGAGTAGACGTAGTTCCGGGAGATGTTCGATGAGTAGTAGGTAACGATGCCGGTGCCGTTGTCGAACGACCGGTTGCCGACGACCCAGCCCTGGTAGCCGGTCTGGATGCCGATCGTGTTGTCGTACGTGTCGTTGTCCGTGACGAGCGACGTGCTGTTGTAGCTGTAGATGCCGACGTCGCCGGCGCCGTTGTGGTTGTAGGCCCGATTGCCGCGCGCCGTCACATAGCTCGAGATGTCGATGCCGACGCTGCCGTTGTCGTGCACGTCGTTGCCGATCACGAGCGATCGTTCCGCCTCGGTCCGGCTGGAAACGCCGATGCCGCGGTTGCTGTTGCCGTAGACCTCGTTGCTCTCGATGCGGACCCGCTCGGCACTGCTGCTGGCGACACCGTACTGCTGGTTGTTGCGGATCGTGTTCTCGCGCACGAGCCAGTCCGAATGGCCATCGCCGATGCGGATGCCAGCGTCGACGTTGTCGTAGATGTCCATGAACCGGACGACCACGTTGTCGTTGCCCGCAGTGCCGACGGCCTCGATGCCGTTCCTGGCGCCCGTCACGTTCAGCCATTCGAGCGTGACGTTCGACGCCCCTTCGAACGAGAACACCCGCTGGTTGGTGTTCGTGTTGCCGCGGTCGAGGATCGCATCGTGCGTCGGGAGCACGGGGCCGCGGATCGTCACGCCGGAATCCTGTGCCGTGAGCACGATGTTCGTCACGAGGCTGTAGACACCGGTGTCGACGTAGATGACATCGCCCGGGTCGAGGTCGTAGGCGCGCAGCAGCGCGGCCAGCGAGGCCATGGGCGTCGCGGCCGTCTTGCCGTCGTTGGCGTTGTTACCGGCGGCCGTCGTGTACTCGTTGCCGGCGAGGGACGCATCGTTCACGTAGTAGGCCTTGCCCGCGTTCGCGATCTGGAACGGGGCGTTCGACACATCCGTCACGGTGACGGCACCCGCATGGCCCGTCGCGCGGATCAGCGCGTTCGCCGCGACCGGGCCGGCACTCCACGTCAAGCTGCCATTGCCGTAGCGGTCGAGTGCGACCCCACCCGCGATCGGGATCCAGCTCGATCCGCCATCGGTGGAGACTTCCAGGTCGACGGTCGGATTGGCGACACCCGCGGGATTGATGCGCTGCAGTTCTATGCCCGCGACTGCGGCACCGTAGTTGTTGGTGAGGTTGGTCATCTCGATCACGAGGCCATCCCCACCTGTGGCGGTCACGTCGTAGGTCAGCACGACCGCCTTGTTCGTAGCACCGGCGATCGCACGGCGATCGACGGACGAGGCAATCTCGTATCCATCCACCGTGATGCTGAACCGCTGCGCGCCGATCGCCTCGGTCTGGCTCAGCGTGTGCAGCACGAGACGGTAGTCGCCGTCCGCGGCCGGCAGACGGTAGACGAGCTTGTTGCCCAAGCCGAAGTTCGCGTTGGTCCACGTCTGGTAGATGGGCTGCGGCGCAGCCCCGGCGACACCCGCGGTCGAGATGACCGCCGCGGTACTCCCGTTCGCGCCGCCTTCGCGGTAACGATCGACGGACCAGCTTTCGACCGGCACTGTCGAATCGCCGTTGTCCAGGCGCAGCACCGTGTCGTAGGGCGTGAGGCCGGCGCTGCGGACATCGATCTGAACGGTCTGGCCCACCTCGAACTTCTCCAGACCATTGGGGTTCAGCACCTGCACCAGCCGAGGCGCGCTCTGCGTCGCCTTCGCCGTGTTGCCGTACACCCCGAGATCCACGCGACCGCCGTTGGACTGTGGCTCGGCGACGAAGATGGACGTCGGATCGCCGGCATCGACGCCGGGGCTGCCGACGCTCAGGCGGAAGTCGTCGTCGAGGCCGCCGTCGACACCTCCGCCGTAGCCGAGGATACCGTCCGCGCCGTCGATATCGACGAACGCCGGGTTCGCGACCGTGCTCTCGAAGTCGTTGGCCGTTTCGTAGGACCAGTCGGCGAGCGTCAGGAAATCGCGGCCTTCCCATAAGGCCAGCTTGCCGGTGCCGAAGGTGTGGAAGAGGTTGTACTCGGAGGCGAATCCGACCTGGTTGTCGTCGCCCACGCGCAGCGCGTAGCCCGCGCCGACCACGATGATGTTGTTCCGGATCGAAGTGTTGCCACCGCCGCCCGTGGCCAGCACCCCATCGCCGACGGACTGGTGGATGGTGTTGCCGAACAGGCCGTCGCCAGCGCCGTTGAATCCGTTCATCAGCACGCCGCGCACGCGGTTCTCGTAGACGAGGTTCCCGGTCACCGTGCTGTTGTTGCCGTTCTCGATGCCGGTGCTGTTGTCGTACACGACGTTGCCGGAGGCGAGACCCGACCGCACGTAGATGCCCGTGCCCGCGTTGTCGAACACCCGGTTGTCGATCGCCGAAGCGTTGTTCGTGACCGAGATGCCGCCCGCGTTCGAGTAGACCGTGTTGCCCCGGACGATGGGGCTCTGATCTGCGTTGATCCCGTTCGCGGTGTTGTGGTGGACGGTGTTGCCCTCGACGGTCACCCGCGAACTGACCGAGATGCCGGTGCTGTTGTTGCGGACCTCGTTCCCCGTGACGAACACGCCGCCGGCGAAGGTGCCCGCCCCGGACGAGGCCGAGATGCCGGTCGCGTTGTTGCGGACGAGGTTGCTCTCGATGCGCGAGCCGAGCGTCGAGACGCCGATCCCGTGATTGCTGTTGCCGTACACCTCGCTGTCGCGGATCGTGAACGCGTCGTTGTCCCCGCCGACGTTCACGCCGACGGTGTTCCCGTGCACGACGACGTCGTCGAGGACGATGCCGTCGGAGTCGACGCTGTCGTTGCCGTAGAAGCCGTAGCTCGCGCCGGTCATCACGACGCGCTCGATGGTGACGTTGTCTGCACCTGCGAGCTGGAACACCACCCCGTTGGTGTTGCCCCGGTTCAGGACGGCCGCGTGGCCATCGAGCTGCGGTCCGCGGATCGTGACGCCCGAATCCTGCGCCTCCAGGACGATATTGGTGGCGAGCGCGTAGACACCGGTATCGACGTGGATGACATCCCCCGGATCGAGGTCGTAGGCCCGCAGCAACGCGGCGAGCGAGGCCATCGGCGTGGCCGCCGTCTTGCCGTCGTTCGCGTTGTCGCCGACGGCCGTGGTGAACTCGTCGCCCGAGGTGGAAGCGTCGTTCACGTAATAGGCCGTCCCGGCATTCGCGATCTGGAACGACTGGTCGGAGACGTCGGTCACGGTCACGGCGTCGGCGTGGGCCGTCGCGCGGATCAGCGCATTCCCCGCCTGCGGCCCGGCGGCCCAGGTGTAGCTGCCGCGGCCGAAGCGATCGACGGCGAGGCCCTCCGCGATGCCGATCCAGCTGCCACCGCCATCGACGGACACTTCCAGATCGACGGTGGGCGCCGCGACGCCGCCCGCGTTGGTTCGGCGGATCTCGATGCCCGAGATCATCGCGCTGCCGACCTTGTTGATCAGATCGAGTCGGAGGCCCTGGCCCCCGGCCACGGTGGCATCGAAGCGCAGCGCCATCGCGCGATTGATGCCACCGGTCACGGCGCGTACGTCGAGGTCGGACTGCACGACCACGCCCTGCAGCGCGATGTCGAACTGGCGCTGCCCCACGGTGTTCACGGTCGGATCGATGAAGTGCAGCACGACCTCGTAGTCACCGTCGTCCACCTGCCACTCGTACCGGAGCGCCTTGCCGGCGCCGGCATCGGCGTACGCGATCGCCCGGTAGACAGCATCGGGGGCCGGTTCCGCCACACCTGCGGTGGTGATCGCGGTAGTCCCGGGAATGTCGTAACTGCGCACCGGAGTACCGATGCCGACCACATTCGACTGGGGCACCCAGAAGCCCGAGGCCGAACCACTGCCGGCGTTCATCAGAAGCACGGGGTCGGACAACGTGAGCCCCGCGGTCCGGTAGTCGATCACCACGGACTGCCCGACCTCCATCTTCTCGAGGCCGTTCGGGTTCATCACCTGCACCAGCTGCGCCGGACTCTGGGTCGAATCGAGCGAGTTGCCGTAGGCGCCGAGGTCGACGCGGCTGCCGTGGCGAATGGACTCACGGTCGAAGCGGGACGTCGGATCCCCACGGTCGACGGCCGGGCTGGTCGTGGCGAGGCGGAAGTTGTCGTCCGCGCCCTGGTCCCCGACGATGCGCTGGATGCGCACGGCGTCGGCCATGATCCGGCTGCTCGTGTTCCCGTTCACGTTCGCCAACTCGACGACCAGGCGGCCGTTGCGGATCTCGACCGTCTCCAGGCGCTCCCAGGCCACACCATCCCCGTCGGTGAAATCGTTCGGGGTGCCCTGCGACAGCGAGGCGATGGCCACCACGTCGGCGACCGTCGTGCCGCCGTCGTAGACGCGATAGCTGCCCGTGGTCGGGCTGAGGCCACCGCCATTGGGCCAGCGGGCGGCGATCTCGTAGGTGCCGTCCTCCAGGCCGTCGAAGCTCCAGCGGGCGACGCTGCTGCCGTCGCCGGCGCCGGGAATCCAGTGGATGTCGTTACCCGTGGAGGTGTTGTAGATCGTGCGTTCGAGCGTCGTGGCCGTGTACGCAGGCGGGCCCGCCTCGTTCGTCCGCCCGATGCGCCGCTCCCACGGCCCGACGATCGTGAATCCGGCCGCTCCGTCGTCGATGATCTGCGGCCCCCCGACCAGCGACCGACTGTACCCGCGCGTCCCGTTCGCACCGGCGGGATCGATGAAGAGCGGATCCGCCACGAGGCTCTCGCCGTCGCGCCCGGTCTCGTAGAACCAGTCCGCGAGGGTGCTGAAGGCGCGATCCTCCCAGAAGGAGATCCGCGCCCCGGCACCCAGCCGGAACAGGTTGTAGTCGCTGGTGAATCCGTTCTGCGCGTTCGACGGCACGTTGATCGCGATGCCGTTGCCCGCCTCGAGGATGTTGTCGCGGATCCACACGTTCTGCGCATTGCTGGCGACCCGGATGGCATCGCCGGTGGGCTGGACCACCGTGTTGCCGAAGACGCCGTCGCCCGTACCGCGATAGCCGCTGGTGACAATGCCCGCGATCGAATTGTCGTACACGAGATTACCGGCGACGCGGGACTGGCTCTCGGTGATGCCGTAGCTGTTGCCGTAGACCACGTTGTTCTCGGCGACAGCCCCGCCTCCGCCGCCCAGTTCGATCCCGGTGTCGGTGTTCGCGTAGACCACGTTGTTCCGGCCGACGCCGCCGACGCTGAGCACGAGGCCATTGGTGTTGCGATAGATCTCGTTGTTCGTGGCGAGCCCGCGGTCATCGTAGACACTCACACCCGTGCCGCTGTTGCCGTAGACGCGGTTACCGTCGACGAGGACCCAGTAGTTCACTGCGATGCCGGTGCCGTTGTCGTGCACCGTGTTGTCGACGATCTCGATGCGCGCGATGGCGCCGTTGTACGACGTCGTGATGCCGCCACCGTTGCCCCACACGTGATTGCCGACGGCGCGCGTGCCGGCGCCGTTGAGGTTGAGACCCCAGGAGCCGTTCGCGTACACCTCGTTGTCGGACAGCAACGCATCCAGATTGCCGTCGCCGATGAAGACGCCGCTCTGGTTGTTGCGGGCCAGTTCGCTCGCTTCGACGGTGAGTCGGTCGCTGCCCGCGTTGGTCCCGACGAGGACACCGTGGTAGCCCCCGCGGATGACGAGGTTGCGAAGCGTGACGTCGTCGGCGCCGAGCAGGTTGAAGACGTAGCTCGTCGTCGAGGTGTTCCCTCGGTCGAGCACGGCCGCCAGGCCTTCGAACGTCGGGCCCTCGATCGTGACCCCGGAGTCCTGCGCCACCAGTTCGATGTTCGCCGTGACCAGGTAGCTGCCGTTGTCGACGCGGATGACGTCGCCGCCGTCGAGGTCGTAGGCCTCGAGCACGCCGCGGATGGTCGCCTTGGGCGTCGCCGCGGTGAGGCCGTCGTTGGCATCGTTGCCGATCGCGGTGGTGTACTGGTCCCCGACGGTGGAGCCGTCGTTCACGTAGAAGATGCTGATCGGCGGCGTGACGCTGAAGGGGGCATTCGACACGTCGAGGATGGACGGCGTGTCGATGGAGCGAACGCGGATCCGATACGTGTCGGCCACGGCGAAGAGGGCCGGGTCCACGGTCCAGAGATAGCTGCCGTCGTTGACCTCGTTGTCGGCCAGCATCTGCCACACGGGTGCCCCGGCCGCGGACGAGATCTCGATGATCACGTTGCCGCCGAAGCCCGTGGAGCGCCACCGGATGTCGTAGGTGGATTCCTGCGGGATCGCCTCGCCGCCGTTCGGGTTGGTCACCAGCATGTACTGGGCGGGACTGCGCGACGCCTGGGCCGTGTTGCCGTAGGCGCCGATGTTCACGGAGCCGCCGTTGTTCGCCGGCTCGTTCGCGAACGGATCGGTGGCAGCACCGCGGTCGATGCCGGGGGATGTCACGTCGTCGAGCGAAAGGACCGACGTCAGGAAGACCGGGAGACCCGTCACGGCGTCGCGGACCGGGGCCAGCGCCCCGCCCTTGAAGCTGCCGAACTGGCTGCGCTCGTGAAAGTCGTCGTCGCGCCCGTCGTTGCCGACACCGGTGTAGCCGAGCACGCCATCGGCGCCGTCCACGTCCACGAAGAGCGGATCGCCGAAGAGGCTGTTGCGATCGCCGAAGGTCGCGTTCTGCCACGCCACCAGGGATCCGCGTTCGACGCCCTGCCAGAGACCGACGGCGCCGGAGCCCGTGGCCTGGAACAGGTTGAAGTCCGAGGCGAAGCCCGACTGGGAATCCGCGGCCACCGAGAGGGCCTCCCCCACGGTTGCCCACAGGATGTTGTTGCGCACCCGGATGTTGCTGGTATTGCCCTGGATGCGGATCGCGTCGCCGCTCGTGGCGTAGACCGTGTTGCCCAGGATCTGGGTACTCCCGCCCGTCAGGAAGATGCCGTAGTCCACGGCGGCATACAGGAGGTTGTTCCGGATGACGGAACTGCCGCCGGTGTTGATGTTCGTCGCGTTCGAGTAGACGACGTTGCGGTCGATCACGCCGCTGCCGGTGATGCCGAAGTGCTCGTTGTCGTAGACGCGGTTCTCGGTGACGTCGCCGCCGCCGGAGAACGAGATGCCGTCATAGTTGCCCGAGACGACGTTGCGGCTGGCCGAGGCGCCACCGAAGAGGCTGAGACCGTCGGCGAACCGGTTCGTCTGGTTCTGGATCGTGTTGCCGGCGACACGCGTGTTGTAGGCGGCCTGAATGCCGATCTGGCGGTTCTCGTACGCGAGGTTGCCGCGGCCGAGCGACAGGTCCATGTGACCGACAATGGTCTCGGCACCGCCGGCGCTGCTGTAGACCTGGATGCCGACGTTGTTGCGGTACGCGGCGTTCGACTCGATCCGCGCCCCGGCACCGGGACCGGACACCGACAATCCGACGGATCCATTGTCGCGGACCACCGAATCGCCCACGAAGCCGATCACGCCATCGATGAGGATGCCGTCCGACGTGTTGTCGTACGCGAGACCGTGCGTGAAGCCGGCAAGCGGCCCGTTGATCCAGATACCCCGCCCGGTGTTTCCGTGGGCGGTGAGATGGTGGAACGTGGAGAACGGCGCGTTCGTGTCGACCCGCATGCCGTCCTGCGCGTGCCCGGTCACGGTGACGTACGACAGCGCGAGACCGTCACTGCCGTTCCGCACCTCGAGGCCGCGCAGCGCGTTGCGCAGCGTGAGGCCGCTGATGGTCATGTTGTCGGCGTCGTCCAGCAGGATCACCGGCTGTGTGCGGTCGCCGGGGATCGCGGGGAAGAGATCCGCGATCTTCTCGACATCGCCGGGCCCGCGCAGCGTGAAGCCTTCGTCGAGGCCGAGCCCGAGATCGGTGGTGCCGGAGATCGAGACCGGATCGATCATCGAGTAGGTGCCGGTGTCGATGTTGAGCACCGACGCGGCGTTCAGCTCGTACACACGCAGCAGGTTGGTCGCGTACGGCTTCGGCGCCGTCGCCAGCTTGCCGGTGTTGCGGTTGTCGCCGGTGCCGCCCGGCGTGTATTCGTCGTTCGCGTTAGAGGCGTCGTCGACCCAGTACGTGGTCCCGGCTTCCGGCACCGCGAAGGTCTCCTGCGAGCGGTCGATCGCAATGGGCGAGTTCACGAGCGACACCTGGATGCGCAGGCCGTACGTGCCGAAGTCGAGGCCGCTCGAGGACGGGATCCAGATGTGCTCGCCGTCGTCGGCCGTAGCGGCCGCGATCGTCTGGCGGAGCGCGGGGCCGTGCGGGCCGTCCTGCCAGAGTTCGATGCGCACCGGCGATTCGCTGCTGTTCCCGAACGTCTCCCAGCGGAGGGTGAGCGGCTTGTCCTTCTCGAGGTCGGCGTAGAGATCGGGGTAGCGGAGTTCGATGCGCGGCGCGCCCGTGCGGGCGGTGTCTCCGGTCGTGTGTCCGTAGGCGCCGAGGTCCGTGCCCTGCGCTTCCGTACGCACATAGACGAACGCACCGTCGAGATACGCGTCGGCCGTGCCGGAGGCCTGCTCGCGATCCGCGATGAATCGATACACGACCTTCCGCGCGCCGGTCGGGATGTCGATGCGGCCACCGACGAGTTCCCAGCGGTCGGTCGTGTTCGTGGCATCCACACGCACCGCCGTGCCCATCACGACATTGGTCGCGTCGAGGAAGCGGATCTCGATCGCCCCGCGATCGCGCGGGCTCTCGACGGCGGCGCGGATGCGGCCACCGAAGACGAGTTCGAGGTCCTGGCCGTCGATGTCGGCCGCCGACACTTCGGGGCCCACGAGGTTGACGACCTGCTCGATGTAGCCCTCCTCGATCGTGCCCGGGCGGAAGAACTTCGCGCCGGAATGCGGGCCCGGCGCCGTCGTCACGACCGTGCCGTTGATGTTGAACTGGTCCCAGCCGGCGAGATCGCTCTCGAAGCCGGGGTTCGACAGCAGATTGTCGTAGCCCGGCGGCACCCCGAGGTCCGAGCGCGCATCGCCGTCGTCGATGCCGGGGCTCGTGAAGCGCAGACCCGCCGTCACGGGCATCAGGCGGTAGTCGTCCTGCCCGCGGTTCACGAAGCGCGGCTCGGCCCACTGCTGGTTCACGTCCGTGCGGCCGATCGAGTGGAGGTCGAAGCGTGCGATGTCGGCCTGCCAGTCGAGGATGTCGTCGAAGTCGCGGGTCCAGTAACCGATGTGGCCCGTTCCGGACGAGAAGAGGTTGTTGTAGTCGCTGAAGAAGCCGCGCTGCGAATCGTTCGCGACGTAGATGCCGTACCCGGACTCGTTCCAGAGGACGTTGTTGCGCACGTCCACATTCGAGCTGCCGCCGCTGATCCGGATGAGATCGCCGACGGGCGAGTAGAGCGTGTTGTTGCCGATGCGCACATCCGAGTCGCCGGACACCTGGATGCCCGTGCCGGTGTTGCGATAGATGAGGTTGTGGATGACGCGCAGGCCGTTGGATGCCGCCACGCCCGTGGTGTTGGCGAAGATGCGATTGAACTGCACCGCGCCGTCGAACCCGCCGACACCGATGGCATTGGCCTCGATGAGGTTCGCGGCGTCGAGGCTGTCCCCGCCGATCACGCCGCTGCCGTTCACGCCGACCTGATTGCCGGTGATGTGCTGGCCGCGGACCCGTGCATTCACCAGCGAGACCCCGGTCGTGTTGCCGGCGATCTCGTTGGCACCGGTGCCGACCCAGCCCAGGGCGGCGTTGCCGGAGACCGTAGTGACGACGCCGGTCCCGTTGCCGTGGATTCGGTTGCCGACCAGCGCGGCGGAGGCGTTGTAGCGCACGCCGACCGTGGCCCCGTGGATGTCGTTGTCGCGGATCTCGCCAGTGAAGGCGCCGTCGATGATCAGGCCATTGCCCGAGATGTCGTTGTGAGCGATCACCCCGATCGCCGCCGAGGCGATGCGCAAACCGCCGCCCGAGGTGAACGTGTTGTGCACGATCTGGAGATTGCTGCCGCCGCTCACCACGAGGTTCGCATTGCTGACCACACTGTCACTGACGGTGAGACCCACGGCGCCGTCGAGCACGAGGCCGTTGGTCAGGTTCAGCCGCTGCAGGGCGCCGCCGGCACCGCCGGTGACAACGACCTCGCCGAGGATCAGCGCAGCCTTGAACGGGTCGCCGATGATGAGCACGCCGCTGTCGTTCGCACCGAGCGCGAAACCGGCGTGGTTGCCGGGAGCAAGGTAGATGACGTCGCCGGCACCGAGATCGTTGTTGTCGAGGATGTTCTGGACGGTCGTCGCACCGGTCGCGGTGTACACGTTGTTCGCAGCCTGCAGGTTCCCGCGCAGGTAGACCTGCGGCGCGCCCGTGCTTGCGTCGGTCCAGGCGATGTAGGGCCGGCCGGCGCTGTCGACCGCCGTCGTGAAGGCCTGCACATTCCCGCTGGTGGGGCTCACCCCGCGGCCGGAAGCGTCGCCCGGGATGCGTTCGCCGAACCCGAGCACGGTCCACTGCTTCACGTAGAACGAGACCGTGTTGTCGGGGCGCTGCTGCACGCTGTCGTCGGCCCACGTGAGCCACAGCTCGCCGCCACCGGACGCAAGCTTCGGCGAGAAGGCCCGGCCCGTCGTCATGGAGAGCCCGCCCCCCGATGACGAGAGCACGCCGGCATTCACCCAGCTGCCGCCGACCAGCTGGCGCGCGTAGATCTCCTCGCGGCCGGCGGTCTGGTCCTGCCACGCGGCGAAGAGCACGTTGTCGAGGTAGGCCACCGTGGGCGTCCGGCTCGGTCCGATGTTGGCGCTGACGTTGGCCGCTGCGGTCCAGCTGCCGCCGACGTATTCGCGGGCGAACACCTCCGCGCTGTCGCCGACGCCCTGCGACCACGCGAGGCCGATGCGGGCGCCGTTGGTCGTCGCCGCGACTTCGCGCAAACCGCCTGCCACCGCAGTGACCGCGACGCTGCCCCCGAGACTCACCCAGTCGGTGCCGTTGAAGCGCTTCGCATGGACCTGCGACGTGCCGCTGCTGCGGTCCGTCCAGACGGCCACGAGGCCGCCGTCGGTGACGAGGAGCTGCGCGTTGTCCGCCGCGTTCGAATTGCTGATGCCATCGCCGTCGAGGGATTCGCCGAGGGCGACCCATGCGGCGCCGTTCCACTGCGCGACGCGGATGTCGGACGCGCCGCTCGCGGAGATCTCCGTCCACGCCACCACGGGCGCCCCGCCGGACAGCACAATGCTGGGCCTCCGGGACTGGGCGAGCGAGCGGCTCACGCCGCCATCCGAGGCGCTGGAACCCAGTTCGTTCCACGCGCCGCCTTCGTGCTGCGCCACGTAGATCTCGAAACTGCCGTTGCGCGTGTCAGCCCACGCCATGTACCTCGATGTCGTCGTCACAGCCACCGACGATTCGACGGCGATGCCGCCGGCGCCGCTCACGCCGTTGCCGCTGGCCGAGCCGGAGAACTCTCCCCACCAGCCGCGATAGTCGGGGCCGGTCGGGAGGGTCGGCTTCGCGCCGGGGTCGACGAGGCTCGATATCACCGACGGTGCCAAGGTTGCGAATGGCGCCGCGAAACCCGCGGCATCGCCGGCACCGAGGTTGACGATGTTGGAACTGCCCGCGCCCGCGTCGATGCTGTCGTCGTCGCCTTCGCCGAAGAGGATGTCGTTGCCACCCTGGCCGAAGAGCTGGTCGCGGCCGGAGCCCGCCTCCCCCAGGTCAGTGCCGAAATCACCGTAGATCCAGTCGACCGCGTTGTCGTCGCCGCTGCCGGATTCGCTGTGGCCGTAGAGCCGGTCGTGCTGCGCGCCGCCCAGCAGGACGTCGATGCCTGCATTGCCCTCGATGAAGTCGTCGCCCGCACCACCTTCGACGATGTCGTCGCCTGCACCACCGCGCAGGACGTCGTTGCCGCCGTTGCCGTACAGCAGGTCGCGGCCGGCGTCGCCCGCCATGATGTCGCCGCCGTCGCCCGAGCCGCGCAGGATGTCCTCGCCCGCACCGCCACCGAGATCGTCGCCGGCCCCACCACCACCGATCAGTTCATCGTTGCCGTCCTCGCCACGCAGGAGGTCGGTGCCGTAGCCGCCGTCGATGGTGTCGTCGTCCGCACCGCCGAACAGCTGGTCGTTGCCGAAGCTGCCGAAGAGGCGATCGCGCCCGGTGCTGCCGACCACGAAGTCGCCGTGCACGCCGCCGTCGATGTCGTCGTCGCCCGCACCGCCATCGATGATGTCTGCGCCGCCCAGACCTCGGATCCAGTCGTTGCCGTCGCCACCGAAGATCCGGTCGCCGAAGAACACGGCATCGAGGAAGTTGCCGTCCTCCCCACCTTCGTCGGACCCGAGGATGCGGTCGTCGCCCTCCTCGCCGTACAGGCGCTTCGCGACGCCGACACCGGCAAGCAGCAGGTCGTGGCCCAGGCCGCCATGCAGTTCGTCGAGCCCGCTGCCGGCGTCGAGCAGGTCGTTGCCCGCGTTGCCCCAGAGCAGATCGTTACCGGTCTCGCCGTAGATCGCATCTTCGCCGGTGCCGCCGAACAACTGGTCGTCGCCCTCGGACCCGTAGATCCGGTCGTCCCCTGCACCACCCCACGCGAGGTCGTTGGCGAGGCCGCCGACGATGACGTCGTCACCGAGGTCCCCGGAGAGCTGGTCTGCGCCCTCCTCGCCGAAGATCTGGTCGTTGTCTTCCTGGCCGCGGACGATGTCGTCCCCGGAACCGGCGAGGATCGTGTCGTCCCCGGCACCGCCGAGGATGGTGTCGTTGCCCGCGTCGCCGTAGATCAGGTCGTTCGCCTGGTTGCCGTGGATCTCGTCGTTGTCGGCGCCGCCGCGGATCTCGTCGACGTCCGTGCCACCGGAGATGAAGTCGGCCCCCGCCTCGCCGTAGATCACGTCGCTACCCGAACCCCCGAAGAGGTTGTCGTTACCGCTGCCGCCGAACAGGCGGTCCTCGCCGGCCTCGCCGTAGATGTCGTCACCGCCACCCTGCCCGACGAGGGTGTCGTTGCCGGAGGCGCCCTCTTCCCCGGCACGCTGGTACACGGTGCCGGTTGCGAAGTCACCCCAGAGGGCATCGTACGTGTTGTCGTCGCCTGAGCCGCCAACGCTGAAGCCGTACAGCACGTCGTTGTCGGCGCCGCCCACGAGGGCGTCAGATCCGGAACCGCCTTCGAGCGTGTCGAAACCCCACTGGCCGTAGATCTGGTCCGCGCCCGCGCCACCGCGCAGGGTGTCGTCACCGACGGATCCGTAGATGACGTCGTCGCCGGAACCCCCGTCCACGGTGTCGTTCCCGGCCTCGCCGTCGATCTGGTCAGCGCCGCCATTGCCGAAGATGGTGTCGTCGCCGCCACGGCCGTAGATCACGTCCGCCGCGTTGTCGTCACCGGCGCCGCTGGCGGAATGGCCGTAGATGACGTCGTTGCCCTTCCCGCCGAAGAGCTGGTCGGCACCGCCCCCGCCCTGGAGCACGGCAACGCCATCCCCACCGGCGATCAGCAGGTCGTTCCCATCGAGCAGAGGCGAAGGCGTCTCGAAGTCGCCCCAGAGCTCCACCGGGATGTCGACGCTGTCGTCGATCGAGATCTGGTCGCCACCGGCACCGCCCCAGCCCTTGATGCGCGTGACATCGGGACCGAGTTCGCCGTTCTCCTCGTCGAGGTTGGAGAACCGGCCGTAGAGCTGCGAATAGCCGAAGGCCTCGACCATCACCGTGCCCTGGCCGATCTGCTTGACCGAGAACTCCTCGTTGCCGTCGGCGAGGTCTCCGTACACCCGGTTCGTGGACCGCGGACCCATGTTGAGCGACAGCAAACCGGTGGTCTCGTCGAGCGTCGCGAGCACGGGCGGCGGCTCGTCGCAGTCCACCTCGAAGCTGATCAAGGTGATGCGCGCGATCTCGAACTCGAACGTGACCGAGAACGGGGAGAACCCGACCTCGGCGAACACCGACAGGAACACGCCCAGCTCGCCGCGATAGTCGAAGGCGCAGAGAAATCCGTTCTGGATGACCTGGAACAGCTCCTTGCCGCGCAGCTTGCCGTCGTCGTTCGGGTCGTTGATGTTCATGAAAACGTCGGCGAACACCCCGCCCTTGGCACCGATCTCGGCCAGGAAGATGTCGGCCTTGGCGCCCGCGTAGATCTGGCTGCGGAGGACCATCTCGTCGATGTCCTTGCCCGAAGCATCGTGGTCGGCAATGAAGAATCCGTTGAAGAGGTCGACCGCGTTGCCGGAGTCGGCGAAGTCGAACATGCCCTGCGTGTCGTAGCCGAACGTGAACTGGCCTTCGAGCGATGCACCACCGCCGAAGATCACGAAGATCGGGACCCCGAGCACCACCGCGATGGGCCCGAACTGCATCTCGAAGTCGAAGCCGAACTCGAATTTCGGCGTGGTGTAGGTGAGCAGATCGACGTTCTGCCCGAGGATCAGCTTGAACGCCGACATCGGGTCTTCGAGCAGCGGGATCTTGAAACCGCCGGCGTCGTTCGCCTTGATCCTGTCCTTCGTCGTCTTGAAGTTGGATGCCACCGACTCGAGCTGCGACGAGATCGTCGTCGAAGGCGCGCTGGTCTTGCCGTTCAGAACGTTCGCGCCCTTCAACTGCGTGTTCGAGGCGGAGTTGCGGAGGTCGATGCCGTTCAGGTTGAAGCCACCGAAATCGATGAAGACACCGTCGCCGGCGGTGCCGGAGATGATGCTGGCAAGGTCGAGGATGTCGCCCACGGCCTGGATGAAATCGTTCGTCGACTGCGGGATGAAGCCGAAGTCGGTGGCGAGGTCGAGCAGCGTGTAGTCCCGACCGGCAACATCGGAAATGACCGGCAACGGTTCCGTGACCGCATCGATGATCGGCTTCAGCGGGTCGAAGATGCCGGTGATGTTGTCGACGATCGGCGACAGGAAGTTGCTCAGGAACTCGCCGAAATTCAAGCGGACGTTGTCGAACGAGACGTTCTGCAGGCTGCCCGACAGCCCCGTCGCCGGCGTGAAGTTCCAGGTCAGGTTGAAATCCGCCGTCATCGTCGGGAACTGCTCGCTCAGGAAGTCGGCGGCATTCGGATCGGTGACCGAAAAATCTCCGGGAACGCCCAACGTGAGATCGAGATTGATCTCCGCGCGCGACGTGAACGACGGATCGATGGCGGAACTGACGATCTGCCCGAAGCCGAGCGATCCCCCGGCCAGTTCGTTGAACGTGAGGCGGTTGCCGCCCCCGACGGGGTCCTTCAGGTCGACGGCGAACCCGGCGGTGAAGAGGCTGGGGTTCTGTCCGTCGGCGTCCTCGGTCTCGTCCTGGATCCGGAGGCGCAGCACGCCGAGGGTGCCGCCCATCGCGAAGTCGCCAAGCGTCGCGTCGACGTTGACCTTCACTTCGTTCAGGACCGAAGTGTCGATGTAGGCGCCGTCGGTGCGGCTCACGCCCACGCCGAGATCGAACGAGAAACCGACCTTGAGGTTCACGTTCGAATTGTCGGCAACGGCGAGCCCGAGGCCGGGCAGGCCGATGTCGAAGCCGATCGGCGCCGTCACGTCGAACTCGCCTCCCAGCTTCAGTCGGAACTTCACGTCGTCGTACTTGCCGTCGTTGTTCGAATCGATCCTGTCGAGGATCACGTCCTCGAGGCCGATGCCGTTCGACGCCTGATCGAGGAGCACGTTGAGACCGGCGGGTCCGAGCGCTTCGAGCAGGATCTGACGCACCTGGTCAGCCGACTGCGTGCCACCCGAAAGGGCGAGATCGAGACGCTGCACGATCTCGGTCCGGAGCGTCTCGATGAACTGCGCGCCGTCCTTCAAGTTGTCGCCGACGAAGGGCAGGTTCACGCCGAAGACCTGGCCGTCGAGGGCGTCCTGGATCGTCGCGAGGATGAGGTCGATGCCGTCGACGAAGCTGTTCATGTTGCTGAACAGATCGATCGAGCCGATCTCGCCCGCGAGGTTCGGTGCGGTGATCGTCGTCGTGCCGGCCATGTTGGCGAGGTCGCCGATCGAGAGCTGGAGATTGTTGTTGCCCGCACCGCCGACAGGATTGGTGACGGTCGGGAAGTACAGCGGCAGCGTGGCGCTCGCGCTGCCGGTGAGCGACGCGTCGAGTGCCGACGTGTTCCACTGATTGGCGTAGTAGCGATCGCCCGCCACCGGCTTGAAGCCGACGTTGAACGACGCAGGGATGCCGGCGCCATTGTCGAGGCGCGCCGAGCCCCCGCGGACGAACACGCCGAGCGGGCCGACGGCCGCATCGAAGTTCATGTTCGAGCCCGCGATCTTCGCGGTGAGCGAGAGGTTGGAATCGTCGCGGATGTAGGCGCGGGGCGTGGCTGGATTCGCGAAGTCAAAGCCGAAGATCAGGTTCAGCGCCGCGGCGGCATCGACGTCGAGCTTGGCCGACCCGCTGACGTCGATGAGGTCGGCGACACCGTTCAGGTTGGTGCCGTCGGAATTCGTGAAGCCGGCGAGCTGCCCGAGGTCGAGATCGAGGGCGACGTCCTCGTTGTAGCTGCGCCCCAGGTCGAGATCGAATTCGAGTGACTGTGCGGCGAACGTGACGGACAACGCGGACGACGCGATGCCAAACGCCTGCTCGATGCGCTGCTCGAGCTGCTGGATGGTCTGCGCGCCGGCGCTTTCGAGCGTGGCCTTTGCGTCGCCGAACTTGCCGGCGAGACTCACGAGATCGGCGACGCTGCGGTCGATGAGCGGCAGGTCGAGACCGATGAACGAGAACTGGTCGATCGTGGAGAGATACGTGACCAGCGAGCCGAAGGCGCCGAGCACGTCGGCGAAGTCGAGTTCCTTGTAATTGAGCAGCGGCGTGAGGTCGGGCGTCGTGATGCTCAGCGTGTTCGCCTGGAAGATGTTCGACATCGCGACGACCACGCGCGGCGTGCCGGGAAGCGCGATGAGCCCACCGGTGACGGCGATCGGCAGGGTGGCGTTCAACGTGCCCGTGGACGTGATGTTCGTCCACGTCGGGATGTTATCGATGCCCTCGAAGAGATCCGTGAAGCGCATCGGCGTCGCGCTGTTGTTGCTCTTGCGGAACTGCACGTCGACCGTCGCCGTCGCGGTCGCATTGCCGTTCTGGATGCCCACGCCGACGAAGCCGACGTTCGCGGTCGCATCGATGTCGCTCGCGGTGGCCGTGACGTTGCCCGTGGCGCGCACGTCGCGGAGGAAGGCCTTCCGCGTCAGCGAGTCGACCGCGGTGTTCACGGCCTTCAGTTTCAGTTCGGTGGCGGCCGTGTTCGTCGCGATGTCGGGCACGAGGACGTTCAGGAACGCGCCGGTGAAACCGCCCGCGTGGGTGAACTTGAGCCGGTTGGCGTCGAGCGTTGCCGTGACACCGACGACGCCGGCCGCGGTCATCGCGGCGTTGATGTCCGCGATGAGTCCCGCGCGGGTGGTGTTGGTGGCGTCGCGGGCAACGACGACATCGACGTAGGGATCCCCGGCGACCGAGATCTTGAAGGCGGCGTTCGCGGAGAGCACGCCGTTCACCGGCAGGACGTCGTCGCCGATGAGCACCGCCGAGTACGGCGTGAGATCGAAGCCGAGCACGAACTGGACGGCGCCGTTCGCATCGATCGACAACGTGCTCGCCGTGCTGATGCCGCCCAGCGGGGCCAGATTGAACTTGAAGTCCAGGGTGTCGGAGGATGCCGCGAACCCGCTCTGCAGGCGCAGGAAGAAGGTGAGCTGATCGGTGGCCGCGTTGTAGGCGGCGTTGATCGCCTCGGGGGGCAGGCCGAGCACGTCGGAGAGGCGCGTCGCGAGCGTCTGTGCCGTGGCGAAGGTCGCGACGCCCTCGGCATTCTTCAACTGGTCGATGAGGCCGCTCGTGAACCCCTCCGCGAACCGCAGCACCTCACCGAACGTGCGACCGTCGGCCAGGGGGATCACGCCCGTGAAGGCGTCGGAACTGCGCAGCCCGTTCAGCCACGAGCCGACCTGGTTCAGCACCTGGAGAACGGCCTCGGGCTGGACCCGGCCGAAATTGGTGATGTCGGGCGCGCTGACACCGGTCACGGTGACGACCGGCGCCGCGTCGAAGAGGTTCTCCGCGTCGATCTTCACTTCGGCCGCGCCGGCATTGAAGCTGCCGAGTGCGGCGACCGAGATGGGCAGGCGGCCGACGATCGTCCCGGCAGTCACGGTCGGATCGACCATGCCCTCGACGGTCGTGCCGAGCAGTTCCGACAGCGTGATGTGGCCGGCGCCGTCGCCGTCGGGGTTCAGGACGCCGATATCCAGGAACGCGTTCAGGTTGAACGTTCCGCCGGCCACCGTCGCATCGAGGAAGCCGAGGGCAAGACCAAAGTCGAGCGCCGCGTCGGCGGTCACGCTCGCCTTGAAGTCGTCGAAGCTCACGAAGAACCGCTCTTCCGGCGCGAGCCCGTCGGCGAGATCGATGCCGAACGAGAAGTCGAGGTGGAGCGCGGCGTGCAGATCGAGCTTGCCGTCGGCATCGGCGGTCAGCGCGAGACCGTTGGCCGACGCCGGGACTGCGAACGGCCTGTCGGCGAGCACCTGCTGGTAATCGAGGACGACGTCGAAGCGGATCTCGTCCCCGTAGCGATCACCCGTCACCTTGCCCGCGCCAACGACGGCCTCCAGCGCAGCCACGAGGCCGTCGGTGGTCTGGGTGCCGGCCTGGTTGAGGTACGCGAGGACCGGGGTGACGAGGCGGCTCTGCAGGGTGCCGGACAGGTCGACCGCTTCGCCGATCGTCGTGCTGAAGCCGGGCAGGCCCTTGGCCAACTCGGCGACCGTCTCGGCGCCCTGCGCCCAGGTGGCGAACTGCGTGAGGCCCTGGTTGAGCAGCGATTCGGTCTGGGGGGCGAGGTCTGCCGACAGCAGCAGCCGGGACTCCAATGCCTCGAACAGCGCTGTCCGGCGGGAGGGCACGGGCCCCTGCGGACTGGTCTGGTGCGCCGGGGAAGTGGGCAAGCGGCGGCGCCCGGAGAACAGCCTGGACAGGGGGTTGCGTGCCGACATGCCGGTCTCCTGCACCGGTGGCCAGGGATGGCGTTTGCCGGCGCGTCGCGCGATCGCCCACCATCGGTCGGAGGGACGGCTGACGCAGCGGAAACCCGCCGGCAACCACCCCGGTCCGGGTGGCACGATCGATCTTTCTTTATCGTTGTTCACGTCGCGCAGACCGGTGCCCGGTTCGACGCGCGTGCGCCCGTGCGCCTGCGGGGGGCCCGGGCTGCGCCGGGCTGGAAGGAAGCGGTCTCCCCCTCAGTCTTGTGGCTGGAAAATACTCCCGAACGGGAAGGTTTGTCCACGGCGGATCGCCTCGAATCTCACGCGCCGGCCCCTGCGGAGCGCGGCATCGTTCAGAATCGGGGCTGGCAGATTTTTCGACACGGCGCTCGCACGCCTTCCACGCGAACTACATGTTCAATTCCGAACCCGAATACCACCACGGCACGGCCGGCCGCACCGGCGTGCTGCTCCTCAATCTCGGTACGCCATCGGCCGCCACGCCGGAGGCCCTGCGCCGGTACCTGCGCCAGTTCCTCTGGGACCCGCGGGTGGTGGAGATTCCACGGTTCGTGTGGTGGATGATTCTCCACGGAATCATCCTCCGCACCCGTCCGAAACAGTCGGCCGCCAAGTACGCCGCCGTCTGGACGAAGGACGGCTCCCCGCTCGCCGTGCACACGGAGGCGCAGGCCAAGCTGGTCCGGGGCTATCTCGGGAAGGTGATCCGCTCGCCCCTCTCGGTGGCCCACGCCATGCGCTACGGCGACCCGTCGATCCCGTCGGTGATCGAGAAGCTGAAGTCGGAAGGATGCGACCGGATCCTGGTGATGCCCCTGTACCCGCAGTACGCCGCCAGCACCACGGCGAGCGCGTATGACGCCGTCTTCGACGCCCTGAAGGTCACCCGCCACATGCCTGCCCTGCGGATGGTGAAACACTTCCACGACCATCCGAAGTACATCGAGGCGCTGGCGAATTCCGTCCGCGACCACTGGGCGACGAACCGGCGCGCAGGCAAGCTGGTGATGAGCTTCCACGGCGTGCCGCGCTTCCACCTGGACCGCGGGGATCCGTACCACTGCGAATGCCGCAAGACGGGCCGGCTGCTCGCCGAGGCGCTCGACCTGAAGGCGGACGAATGGATCCTCACCTTCCAGTCCCGCTTCGGGAAGGCCGAGTGGCTGCAGCCCTACACCCAGGGCACCCTCGAATCGCTGGGGCGCGAAGGGACGGCCCGGGTGGATGTCATCTGCCCGGGGTTCGTGTCGGACTGCCTCGAGACCCTCGAGGAGATCGCCATGGAGAACCGGGACGCCTTCCTCGGCGCAGGAGGCAAGGAGTTCCACTACATCCCCTGCCTGAACGAACGCGACGACTGGATCCGGGGGCTCTGCCACATCGTCGGCGAGAACCTCCAGGGCTGGGCCTCGAGCCAGTGGGACGAGGCTGCGGTCAAGGCGGGCGGCGAGCAGACGCTCGCGCGGGCGAAGGCCCTGGGAGCCAAGCAGTAGGGAACGATCTGCCGCGACGGCGACGGCCCGCGGACCCGCGGGACCGACACCACCGGCGATCCGCGCCCGGGGCGACGCCTCCGGCACCGGGTTCGCCACGCGGATGCGCCGCGTCCCGCAGTTGGCAAGCCCCTACGGCCCGCCACGCTAAAGCCCCACTTCCCGTGGACGATAAGCATCGGAGGCAGCAACGGGAGGCAGGCCGCCTAACGAACCCTTGCAAAGGCGCCGCCGCATCGACAAACCAACGCGACCCTCGAATCGCACGACCGAGCCCGATGAACGACATCCCGCCCGACTTCGCCGAACCAGAAACAGCTCCCGGATTTCGCTTCACCGACATGCGTCTGGCGGTCGGGACGCGATTGCAGCTCGAGCTGGTCGAGGGCGGGGAATCGAAGCACTACTACTCATCCCTGCTGGGGTACGCCCGGGGCGAGTACCTGATCGTCAAGATGCCGTTCCATGCCGGGCTGTCCGTGCCGCTCCAGGAAGGCGACGAACTCGGCATCCGCCTGGTGTCCGGCGTGCACGCCTTCGCGTTCTCCAGCACGGTCCAGCGCGTGTTCCTCGCCCCGCTCTACTACATGCACCTCTCGTTTCCGGAGACCATCGCCGGCACCGTGGTGCGCGAGGCGCCGCGCGTCGACATCGTCATCGACACGCTCATCACCACCGCCCGGACCCGTCCGAATCGTCCGCTCGAAGCCCGCATCCTCAACCTGAGCAGCAGCGGCGCCCTCATCGAATGTGCCTCCGCCGTGGGTCTGAAGGGCGAGAAGATCCACATGGAATTCTCGTTCCCCGAGCACACCGCCGGCCCGGACATCACGATCCGGACGGAGGCCGTGCTCCAGAACCTGCGCCACTCGCGAGCGAGCGAGGCCGGGGCGGAGCGCCTCTTCTCGTGCGGCGTGCGGTTCAACGAACTGGGTGAGCGCGAGAAGCGCGTCATCGAGAACCTCGTGTTCCGGACGGCCATGGAGGTCGGGGTCACCTGACCCGCCGGTCCGCACTCAGTCGGCCGTCACGGCACGCGCCTCGCAGCAGGCCTCGACGCCCATCATCACCAGATCGAGCAGGCGGGCAGAGACCTGCCGCCCCGATTCCGTGAGCCGCACGAGCTTGCGCCGCCGCCAGACCGGATCCTCGTAGGCCTCCACCCAGCCGTATCCCGGCGCCCGGTAACTGCCGGCGCCGAGCTTCACCACGGCCCGCGTGATGCTGCTGCCGGAACGCCCGGTCATGCGCGCGAGGTCCTGCATGGGCATCTCGCCGCCGTGCTTGGAGAGCGCGGCGAACACCCCGAGAAAGTGGATCGGACAGTCCGAATAGTCGGTGAGATTGGCCCAGCCGTTCGCGATGTCGAGGGCCAGGCCCGCGCTCGCGGCGCGCAACGATTGCGTCGATTCCATGCGTCGATTCCCCTTGGCGCCGCGACCAGCCGGGGACTGGCGGACGCATCCCGGCTTATCGCGAGGACCTCGGCCGGTTGCAGGCGCCGAAGCGACGCGCGTCGCCGATCTTGTCGCGGTGACCGAGGCTTCGATCACCTGGGGAAAGTGTCTCCGTGGCGGCTTTGCAAGCCACGTGAATAGTGCACAGGTCAGGCGGTCATATTGCCCTTGACGGCCTCGGCGGGAGTCGCCCCCCCGCCGCGGTCAGATCACGCGCGCCTGCCGGAGACCTGCGATGGCGTCGTCGCCGATGCCGATCTCGCGCAGCACTTCGTCGGTGTGTTCGCCGGGCGCCGGGGCCGGACGCTGCACCTCGAAGGTGTAGTTCGAGAGCTTGAGGGGCGGGGCGATCTGGAGCACGTCGCCCTCGGTGGGATGCGGGGCACGCACGACCATGCCACGGGCGGCGTGCTGCGGGTCGTCCAGCGCTTCCTCGAACGGCTTCACGGGCGTGACGCAGCAATCGTGGCCCTGGAAGGCCTCCACCCACTGCGCCTGCGTGCGCGAGGCAAAGACGGTCTGGAGCACCGGGATCGCGAGCGATGGGTCGCCACCCGCGGCCCAATGATGGGGCTTCAGGTCAGGACGACCGACGACATCGCAGACCTCGTTCCAGAACTTAGCCTCCAGCGCCCCCACGGCCATGTGGCGGCCATCGGACGTGCGATACACGCGGTAGCAGGCCTCGCGTCCCGAGAGCAGATCGTCGCCGGCCCCGTTCGCGCGGCCGCGCAACGCCACGGCCGATAGCGCCTGGACGTTGTGTGCGAAGACGCCTTCGCTCATCGCGACATCCACGTAGCGCCCCTGGCCGGATCGCTGGGCGTCGTAGAGTGCGGCGAGGATGCCCATCGCAGGGACGAGCGCGCCGCCGAGGATGTCGGCGATCTGGAAGTTGGGGATGACCGGGTCGCGGCCCGCTTCGCCGATCTGGTCGGTCAGGCCGGCGAGGCTGCAGTAGTTGAGATCGTGTCCGGCGAGGTCCCGATACGGTCCGGTCTGGCCATAGCCGGAGATCGCGCAGTAGACGATGGCGGGGTTCACGGCCCTGACGGCCTCGTAGCCGACGCCGAGACGGTCGACGACGCCCGGCCGGAAGCCCTCCACGACCACGTGCGCCGTCCGCGCGAGTTCGAGAAACAGCCGCACGCCCTCGGCCTGCTTCAGGTCCAGCGTCATGCCGCGCTTGTTGCGGTTGATGGCGAGGAACACGGGCGCCGTGCGGCCGGGGGGCATCCCGAGGGTGCGCGCGTAGTCGCCGGCACCGGTGTCCTCGATCTTGATGACGTCGGCGCCGAGGTCGGCCAGGTGCAGGGTGAGCACCGGTCCGGGGAGCAGCCGGGTGAGATCGAGGACGCGCACGCCGTCCAGGGGTTTCGCGGCCATCAGACGGCCTCCGGTTCGCCGGTGTGCCACGCGGGCCACCGCTTCTTCACGAGTGCGCCGTCGGACGCGTACATGTGGCAGGAATCGATGAGACCGGGGCGCTTGCCGTCACTGCCCGCCGGCTTGGTCTTCTCGCGCGCCCCGTAGAGCGTCTGGAACGCCGTCGTGGCCACGGGCCCGAGGAGTTCCACCAGATGGGTGCATCCGCGGGTGCCGCCCAGCAGCTCGCGCGTGCGCTGCGTGAACCCGGACCGGATCTGCAGGCCCTTCAACGACTGGAAGTTCGGCGTGATGCCCGCGCACCCGTGGTACGGCCCCCAGTCGGTGACCACCTCGACGGCGTGGATGACGAAGTCGATGTCGATCGTGAGCCGGATCCACATCTCGTGGAGCGGCTCCCCGGCGTGGAGCACGTTGCCCTCGCGGTCCATCTGGTGGATGTCGAAGGTCTTCGTGTCGACGAGATGACCCTCGATGTCCCACAGGCCGTCATCGCGGCGATAGCCGCAGCAGGTGATGGCACGGGTGTGATGCAGGGCACGGGGGGCAGGACTGGAGAGCGGCATGGGGTCGGACTGAGGGTTGCAGTTCAGACAGCGGGGGCGGAGGTCGGCTCCGGGGACCGGTGCGCGCGGATCGGTCGGCCGACACCGCAGCGCCTCCTAGTCAGGGAACCGCCGCGGTGCGCTTCACGCCGGTACGGCGTTCGTGGATCCGATCGAGGACGGCCCGCTTCTCGGCACCGGTGCTGTCGGGCCATCCGGCGATCTCGTCGAGGGTGCGCAGGCAGCCGCGGCAGATCCCGCTGGCGGGGTCGATCCGGCACACCTGGATGCAGGGGCTGGCCGGGTGCTCGTCGTGCGGGAGGTGAGGCATGGGGGCGATTCGTGTTTCTGGAACAGGTTGAGGTTACACAGACGACGCCCTCCCCGTCTCGCGGAAGGGGAGTACGCGGGACGACGGTTCGG
>VYME01000192.1_pt1 | contig 26713 bp, 18 predicted proteins | sample 5115281 | NCBI WGS metagenome assembly VYME01 (sample SAMN12291780, study PRJNA351875) | freshwater metagenome | isolation source: freshwater lake | place: USA: Michigan, Wintergreen Lake | collected 2013-08-08
GGACAACGTCACGTCGCCGATCCGCTGCCCGGCTCCGCCGACGCCCTGGCCATCGCCGGTCTCGCCGCCACGCACAAGCCGGTGGCCGTGATCACCGCCACCGCGACCGACGCGCAGCGCCTCCTTGCCGAGGTCCGCTGGTTCGCTCCCGGCCTGCGCGTGCACCTGCTGCCGGACTGGGAGACGCTGCCCTACGATCACTTCTCGCCGCACCAGGATCTCGTCTCGGAGCGGCTCGAGACGCTGCACCTCATGAGCCACGACGGCGTCGACGTCGTCATCGTCCCGGTGACCACCGCGCTCATGCGGCTCCCGCCGCGCAGCTACCTCTCGGCCTACACGTTCTTCTTCCGACAGGGCGAGAAGCTGGACCCGGAAACCTTCCGCGAGCAGCTGACGATGGCGGGCTACACCAACGTCTCGCAGGTCGTGGCCCCCGGCGAGTACAGCTATCGCGGCGGGCTGATCGACCTCTTCCCGATGGGTTCCGTGGTGCCGTACCGCATCGATCTCTTCGACGACGAGATCGAGTCGATCCGGACCTTCGACGTCGACACCCAGCGAAGCATCTACAAGGTCCCCGAGGTTCGGCTCCTGCCCGCGCGCGAGTTCCCCGTCGACGAGGCCGGCCGGACTCAATTCCGCCGCCGGTTCCGCGAGGAGTTCGAGGGCGACCCTTCCAAGCGGCGCGTCTACAAGGACATGGGCAGCGGCGTGATCCCGGCCGGGGTCGAGTACTACCTTCCCCTCTTCTTCGACGAGACGGCCGTGCTGTCGGACTACCTCCCGGACAGCGCTCTGGTGGTGCTCCACGATGGCGTGGCCGAGGCGACCGCGCAGTTCTGGCGCGACACGCAGTCGCGCTACGACCTGCTGCGCGGCGATCCGAACCAGCCGCTGCTCCCGCCTGCCGACCTCTACCTTCGCGAAGACGAGTTCTTCGGCGCGGTGAAGCCCTTCTCGCGGATCGAACTGGTCCGCGCCGGCGACGGGCGACCGACAGGGAAAGCTGCCATCGCCTTGCCGCCACTCGCCGTGGACCGCCGCGCGACCGATCCCGTCGATGCGTTGCGCCGCTTCATCGCGACGTTCGATGGCCGGGTGCTCCTCGCTGCGGAAAGCCTCGGCCGGCGCGAGACGATGATGGAGTTCCTGACCGACTACGAGCTGCCGCCGACGCCGGTCGATGACTTCGCCCAGTTCGTCGCCGGGGACGCGAAGCTGTCGCTCGCCGTGGCGCCGATGTACGACGGCTTCCTGCTGCCGGACACCGGCGTCGCGATCATCACCGAGACGGAGTTGTACGCGTCGACCCCGCGTGCCCGGCACGGCCGCGATCGCGAGCGACGGACTTCCGCCGAGAACGTCCTTCGCGATCTGTCGGAAGTGAAGGTGGGCGATCCGGTCGTGGCGATCCGGTCGTGCACGAGGCTCATGGCATCGGGCGGTATCTCGGCCTCGTCTCCATGGACCTCGGCGACGGCCCCGCGGAGTTCCTGCATCTCGAGTACGACGGCGGCGACAAGCTGTACGTCCCGGTGTCCCAGCTCCAGGCGATCAGCCGGTATGCGGGCGCCTCGCCGGAAAGCGTGGGGCTCCACAAGCTCGGCAGCGGCGACTGGCAGAAGGCGCGAAAGCGCGCCGCCAAGCAGGTCCGCGACACGGCCGCCGAACTCCTGCACCTGTATGCGAAGCGGGCCGCCAGACAGGGCCACGCCTTCACGTTGAAGCATCACGACTACGAGGCGTTCCGCGCCGGCTTCGCGTTCGAGGAGACCGCCGACCAGGCGCTCGCCATCCAGGCCGTGATCGAGGATCTGCAATCCGGCAAGCCGATGGATCGCCTCATCTGCGGCGACGTCGGCTTCGGCAAGACCGAGGTCGCGCTGCGTGCCGCATTCGTGGCGGTGGCCGACGGCAAACAGGTGGCCGTGCTGGTACCAACGACGCTGCTCGCGGAACAGCACTTTCACAATTTCTCCGACCGATTCGCCGAGTGGCCCGTGCGGCTCGTGGAACTCTCACGGTTCCGCACGTCGAAGGAGACCGTCGCGGCATTGAAGGGCATCGAGGAGGGCTCGGTCGACATCGCGATCGGCACGCACAAGCTGCTCTCGAAGGATGTCCGCTTCAAGAACCTCGGGCTCGTCATCATCGACGAGGAACACCGGTTCGGCGTGCGGCAGAAGGAACTGCTGAAGCAGCTCCGCGCGGAGGTCGACGTCCTTACGCTCACCGCGACACCGATCCCGCGGACGCTCGCGATGTCGCTCGAGGGCCTGCGCGACTTCTCGGTGATCGCGACGGCCCCGCAGAAGCGGCTCGCGATCAAGACGTTCGTCTCGCGGTACTCCGAAGGCCTCGTGCGCGAGGCCGTCCTGCGCGAACTGAAGCGCGGCGGACAGGTGTACTTCCTCCACAACGAGGTCGAGACCATCGGCAACTGGGAGGCGAAGCTCGCCGCCCTGCTGCCCGAGGCCCGCATCCGCGTGGCGCACGGCCAGATGCCTGAGCGCGAACTGGAACTCGCGATGCGCGACTTCTATCAGGCGCGCTTCAACGTGCTCCTGTGCACCACGATCATCGAAACGGGCATCGACGTGCCCACCGCGAACACGATCATCATCAACCGCGCCGACCGTTTCGGCCTCGCGCAGTTGCACCAGCTGAGGGGTCGCGTCGGCCGTTCGCACCATCAGGCGTACGCGTACCTTCTGACGCCGGACACGGATGCGCTCACCGCCCAGGCCCGCAAGCGACTCGAAGCGATCCAGATGATGGAAGAGCTGGGCGCCGGCTTCTACCTTGCGATGCACGACCTCGAGATCCGGGGCGCGGGCGAGGTGCTCGGCGAATCGCAGAGCGGCGAATTACAGGAGATCGGATTCAGCCTCTACATCGACCTGCTGAACCACGCGGTGCGTTCGCTGAAGGCCGGCAAGGAGCCCGATCTGGAAGGGCCGCTCAACGCCGCGATCGAGATCAACCTCCACACCTCGGCGCTGCTGCCCGAGGACTACTGCCCCGACATCCACGAGCGGCTCGTGCTGTACAAGCGACTCGCGAGCTGCGAGACGGCCGACCAGCTGGAGAAGATGACCGAGGAACTCGTCGACCGCTTCGGCCGCCTGCCGGACGCCGCCCGCGCGATGGTCGAGACGCATCGGCTGCGCATCCTCTCGTCGCCGCTCGGCATCATCCGGATCGATGCGTCGCCCGAAGCCATCGTGCTGGGGTTCAAGCCGAACCCGCCTGTGGAACCCGCCCGCATCATCCAGCTGGTGCAGACCCGCAAGGGCTGGAAGCTCGCCGGCCCCGAGAAGCTGCGCATCGAGACGAAGCTCTCGGAAGTCGCGATGCGCGTGGTGCGGGTGCGCGAGATCCTGAAGGACCTCGCGGCACCGGTCGAAGCGCGACCGCCCTCTCCCGCCGTCCCGAACCGCCGCTGACCAGGAACCCACCGTGAGCGACCCACGCTACGACTTCACCTCCCCCGTCGATCGCCACGGCACCTGGAGCCTGAAATGGGATCGATTCGCCGGGCGCGACGTGATCCCGATGTGGGTCGCGGACATGGACTTCCGCACCGCGCCGGAGGTGATCGCGAACCTGCACGAAGGCGTGGAGCACGGCATCTTCGGGTATGTGGAACCGGGGCCGGAGGTCATCGACGCGATCGTCGCGCGACTCGATGCCTCCTACGGGTGGGCGCCGCTGCCGGAGTGGTTCGTCTGGATGCCCGGGCTGGTGTCAGGTCTCAACATCGTGTGTCGCGCCGTGGGCGAACCCGGCGACGATGTGCTCACCGGGGTCCCGATCTATCCGCCGTTCCTGTCGGCGCCGGTGAACGCGGAGCGCCGATGCGTCCGGGTGCCGCTGACCGAGAACGACGGACATTGGACGTTTCCCGCCGAAGCACTCGACGCCGCCGCCGGGCCTCGCAGCCGCCTCTTCCTGCTCTGCAATCCGCACAACCCGGTAGGCCGCGCCTACACGCGCGACGAGCTCGTCGCACTCGCCGACGTGTGCGAGCGGCGCGACCTCGTCGTGTGCTCGGACGAGATCCATTGCGGGCTGATCCTCGACCCCGCCCGCCGCCACATCCCGTTCGCCTCGCTGAGCGCGGATGCCGCGCGCCGGACCATCACGCTGATGGCGGCGTCGAAGACGTTCAATCTTCCGGGGCTTGGCACCGCCTTCGCGATCGTCGCCGATCCCGAACTGCGTCGTCGCATCCACCGCGTGATGAAGGGTGTGGTCCATCGACCCACGGGATTCGGCGTACGCGCCACGCATGCGGCGTATCGCGACGGCGAGCCGTGGCGTCTCGCGCTGGTGGAAGCGCTGCGGACCAATCTGAAGACGGTGCAGGAGCGCGTCGCCGCGATGCCGGGCCTGCGCATGGCCACGCTGGAAGCCACGTATCTCGCGTGGATCGATTGCCGTGGCAGCGGACTTGCCAACCCGATCGCGGCCTTCGAAGCGGCTGGCGTCGGGCTCTACGACGGCGCGGACTTCGGTGCCCCGGGCTACGTGCGGCTCAACTTCGGGTGCCCGCCCGCGATGCTCGACGAGGCCCTCACGCGCATGGCGCGGGCACTCGTCCATCGCTGAACATCGAACGCCTCAGAACCGCCCGATCAACGACACCCGGAACTGCCGCGCCTCCACCGGATGGAAGTGGCGGTCGTTCACGCCATCACCGCCGGAACACTCCGGCAGCACGCCGACTTCGTTCCGCATGCAGGACGCGTAGTAGTAGGTGATGTCGTCGCGCCGGCTGTTGAACAGGTTCAGCACGTCCAAGTGCACCCGGAGGTTCTTGTCGATCTGGTAGCCGGTGCGCAGGTTCGCGATCGTCGTCGCCTGCGAACGGACCGTGTTGTCCTCGATGAGCGGGCGCGGGCCGAAATGGCGGAACTGGAGCGCACCGAACCACGGGCCGAGACCGTCCACGGTGAATCCCAGCGTGGCCACGCGTTCCACAGCGCCGGGAATGCGGTTGCCGGCCGAATCGTCGTTCGAGAACCGGGCGCGCGTCACGGATAGTTCGGCATCGACGAGCAGCCACTCCGTCGGGCGCGCGTAGTTGATCCACTCGATGCCGCTCCGCTGGCTGGGCCGGCTCGCCTCCGTCGTGCCGGCGTCGCCGACGAACAGCAGCTCGGAATCCTGCTTCAAGCTCCAGAAGGCGATCGAGCTTTCGACGTTGTCGATGATCGCCGTCCGGATGCCCAGTTCGGCCCCGCGCGTCCGGACGAGCGGATTCACACGATCGACGGCGAGTGCGGTGTTGGTGGGGTCGACCCGGATCACGGTGCCGCGGGCGTCGTTGCTGTGGAAACCGCGACCGGCATTCACGAAGAACTCCGTCTTCGCCCACGGACCGAAGATGAGCGACATCTTGGGGGACACCATCGTGTCGGTGCGCTTGCCCGAGTTGTCCGCAATGTTGCTGTTGACGTCGAAACGATAGTGGTCGGTGCGCGCACCCACGAGGGTGCGGAACCATGGCAGCCACTGCGTCGAATTCTGCAGATAGAGGCCGATGCTGGTCTGGCTCACCTTGTCCTGCCGGGTGGTCGACAACTGCTGGCGGGCCTCGGTGCTGTACAGCCCCACGCGATCGATGCCGTCGTGCCGCGTCTGCATGCCCACCGTCGTGATGCTGTCGAAACCGGCGAAGGGCGTCGCGAACGCATAGCTCGGATTGAAGCCGTACACCGTGCGCCGATCGGTCTGCTGGAACTGGTCGCCGTTGACGGGGTTGTCGAGGAAGTACGTGAAGTTCGACCACAGGTCGAGCGCATACCGGATGACGTAGGCGTCCGCCTGCAGGCCCCCGCCGCGCCATGGCGTGCGCCCGGAGAACGACAGGCTGTAGCGCGAGGTCTTCCCGCCGTTGGTCGGATCCAGATTGCCGTAGCGGCCGACGAGCCCCTGGTCGACGGCGCGCTGCGGAATCTGGTCGGTGGAGTTCCACTGCGAGTCGTAGCCCATCAGCGCGACGTTGAAGCCCTCGCGCTCGGTGCCCTGCGTGTAGCGCAGGACGCCGTTCATCTTCTTCAGCTTCTGTTCAAGGTCCCACGGACCGTTGGCGGTCGCAGCCTCCAGCGCGTACAACAGCGTGCCCGACCCGAAGTCCGTGGAGTTCGCGAAGACGCCGCGCTTGAAGTTGTTCGAGCCGAGCGTGATGTTCGCGATGCTGGTCGGCATCTTGTCGAAGTAGCGGATCCGCGCGACGCCCGCGGACGAGAAGTCACCTTCCTCGGCGTAGTACGGCCCCTTGCGGAAACCGAGCTTCGAGATCAGCTCGGGGATCATGAAGTTGATGTCGGCATAGCCCTGCCCGTGGCCGTGGGTCGGCTTGTTGACCGGCATGCCGTCGACCCAGATGGCGAAATCGGTGCCGTGGTCGAGGTTGTAGCCACGCAGGAAGTACTGGTTCGCTTTCCCGTCACCGCTGTGCTGCGTGACCATCATCCCCGGCACCAGCTCGATGACTTCGCCGGTCCGCAGGAGCGGACGTGTCTCGATGCGCTTGTATGTCACGCCCCCTTCGCTGGCGGCGTCGGAACTGCCGACCGCGGTCTCGTAGTGGCCGATCACGTTGACCGCGGGCGCCTTGACGTCCTGGTGCGCGTGGACGGGCGGCGCCAGCATCAGCGACACGAGTGCGACGGTGCGGCGCCGCGCTTGCGGCCATCGGGGTCGATGCATCACGGGCTCCCTGTGACGGCGCGTGCCGCTTAGTCGGCGCGCCGTTCGTGGTCTTGGCGGATCTTGTGCGCCAACGCCTTCGCACACCGAGCGGGGCCTGGGAGGCGGCTCGGTATGAAAAACTTGGCGTTCGTAAGATACCCAAGAACCGCGCTGCCGCGCAACGACGACGTGATGTCGTCGTCACTCGACCATGGGTCGTCGAGGCGGCACACTACCGACCTTTCCAACGTGGACCCGGCCCAGCGCCTGAAGCGAACATCGTGGAGAGATTCACCATTTCCCTCAGCGAAGACCTGGCCCAGGCCTTCGACGAACTCATCCGCCGGAAGGGCTACCAGAATCGCTCGGAGGCGGTGCGGGACATCCTGCGCAGCATGCTGAGCGCCGAGTCGGTGGACCGTCAGGAGGCCCCCTTCTGCGTGGCCTGCCTGTCCTACGTGTACGACCATCACGCGCGGGACCTCGCCGAGCGGCTCACCACGCTGCAGCACGAGCATCACGATCTCGTGCTCTCCTCGATGCACGTGCACCTCGACCACGACAATTGCCTCGAGACCGTGATGCTCCGCGGGCCGACGCGAAACGTGCAGGACTTCGCGAATGCCCTCATGGCCGAACCCCAGGTGCGGCACGGCCGCCTCAATCTGGTCCCGGTGGAGTTCGTCCGTCACGACGGACACCACCATCATGTCCACAGCCGTCCGCGCACCTGAAGTGACGCGGCTCTCCAACCACATCCCGTCGGCACGCCCTGCCCTCGCCCTTCTCCGGAATCACCGATGACCCAGCCGCTGCTGTTCACGCCCTTCCAGCTCCGTGGCCTCACGCTGCGCAATCGCATCATCGTTTCGCCGATGTGCCAGTACTCGGCCCACGAGGGCGTCGCCAACGACTGGCACATGGTTCACCTCGGCGGCCTGGCCCGTGGCGGCGCCGCCATGGTGTTCATAGAGGCCGCGGCGGTGGCCCGCGAAGGTCGCATCACCCACGGCGATGTCGGTCTGTGGTCGGAGGTCCATGTCGAACCGCTCGCGCGGATCAACCGCTTCATGAAGTCGCAGGGCGCCATCCCGGCGGTGCAGCTCGCGCATGCCGGACGCAAGGCGTCGATGCAGCGGCCATGGCACGGCAACGGTCCGCTCGACGACACCGACCGCGCGCGCGGCGAGGACGTCTGGCCGGTGTCGGCCCCCAGTGCGATCCCGATGGACCAGGGTTGGCTCGAACCGAAGGCCATGAGCCTTGCCGAGATCGCGAAGCTCCGCGCCGACTTCCGGTCGGCTGCGAAGCGCGCGCTCGATGCCGGTTTCGAAGCGGCGGAAGTCCATGGCGCGCATGGCTATCTGCTGCACGAATTCCTGTCCCCGCTCTCGAACAAGCGGGACGACGCCTACGGCGGCAGTTTCGACAACCGCATCCGTCTTGCTCTCGAAATCGCCGGTGATGTGCGTGCCGTGTGGCCCGACCACCTCCCGCTGTTCTTCCGGATCTCGTCCGTCGACGGCGTGGATGGTGGCTGGACCATCGAGGATTCCATCGCCCTTGCGAAGCGGCTGAAGGACGTCGGCATCGATGTGATGGACTGCTCGTCCGGGGGACTCATGGGATCCGCCACGGCGGCGCGCGTGAAGCGCTATCCCGGATTCCAGGTGCCCTACGCGGCTGCCGTGAAGCGCGAGACGGGGATGACGACGATGACCGTCGGGCTGATCCTCGAAGCGCAGCAGGCCGAGGAGATTCTTCAGAAGGGCGAGGCCGACCTGATCGCCATCGGTCGGGAAGTCCTGTCGGATCCGCATTGGCCGCTTCGAGCCGAGGCAGCCCTCGGCATCGACAACGAGTTCGCATCATGGCCGGTGCAATACGGCTGGTGGCTCGACAAGCGCAAGAAGAGCCTCACGCCGCCCGCCTCCGGGCATCGCTGAGCCGGGAGGCGCGGACGCCGATCCGTTCTCGCTAGTTCCCTGACGCCGCCGCTGGCGACCTGACGGCAGCGGCGGCCCGGGCCTCCTGGGCTGTCTTGCGGAGCCTGGCATCCCGCTCGGCAATCCGCTGACGCAACTTGGGGATGGCGGCGAGCGCCGCCTTCTCGCCCTCGAGGATCGCCAGGTGCCGGCTCTCGAAGCTGGCGGTGGTGAGTTCCTTGGTCGCGGGCAGGATGACCACGTCTGCCGTCAGCAGCTCCTGGGCGGCGATGGCGCGTCCCATGATGAGGAAGGTCTGCAGCAGGATGTCGATGGTGCCGCTCACGTTGGCGCGCTGCGGCTCCTTCGCGATGTCGACCGCGATCACGATGTCCGCCCCCATGTCCCGCGCGGCCTTCACCGGCACCGGGCTCGTGAGCCCGCCGTCGACGAACTCCCGACCATCGATGCTCACCGGCTGGAACACGCCGGGGACGCTGCTCGACGCGCGCACAGCCATCCCGGTGTTGCCGCGGCGAAAGACCATCTGCTCTCCCGAGTGCAGGTCCGTCGCGACGATGCCCAGCGGCTTCGACAGCCGCTCGATCGGCATCTGCTTCACCGCCTCGTTGATGTAGTTCTGGAGAGACTCGCCCTTGATGAAGCCGCGATTCGGCAAGGCCCAATCGCTCATGGCCTTCTCGTCGAGCGCGAACGCGCGACGCTGCAGATCGAAGCCCGTGTTTCCACCTGCGTACAGAGCCCCCACCACGCTGCCCGCACTGGTCCCCACCACGATGTCCGGCACGAAACCCTGCGCTTCGAGGACCTTGATGACGCCCACATGCGCGAAACCGCGTGCCGCCCCTCCGCCGAGTACCAGGGCGATCTTCGGCGGCGGGATCACGATCTCCGGCAGTGGCGGCGCCACCGGAGGCGTGACCGGCGGCACGACGGCCGGCTCGACCCGGACCATATCCGGGCCGCGGATCGGCACTTCCGGATAGGTCGTCGCGGACTTCGGGGTGGCGCACCCCACGAGAATCGAGACAAGCGAGAGAGACAGCAGTGAGGCAATACGCATGGCGACCGGCTGGAGGAACGTGAATCCGGGACGCGGAGCGTAGCGCTGCGGCGTCGGAAATGAAAACGGGCCGCGAATGCGGCCCGTCGATGCTGCGCTTCCGGACGAGGCGTCGTTCAGGAGGCCGACCCCATCTGGCTCTGCAAGTAGTTCTGGATGCCGACCTTCCCGATCAGGTCGATCTGCGTCTCGATCCAGTCGACGTGCTCCTCCTCGCTTTCAAGAATGTCCTCGAACACCTCGCGGGACACGTAGTCGCCCACGCTTTCGCAGTACGCAATCCCGGCCTTCAGGTCAGGCAGCGCCAACATCTCGAGTTGCAGGTCGCACTTCAAACACTCCTCGACGTTCTCGCCGATCAGCAACTTGCCGAGATCCTGCATGTTCGGCAGCCCTTCGAGAAAGAGGATGCGCTCGATCAGCTTGTCGGCGTGCTTCATCTCGTCGATGGACTCGTGGTACTCGTACTTCTCGAGCTTCTCCAGACCCCAGTTCCCGAACATCCGGGAGTGAAGGAAATACTGGTTGATTGCCGTGAGTTCATTGAGCAGCACCTTGTTCAGATGCTGAATGACTTTCTTGTCGCCTTTCATCGTGGACCTCGCGTACCCAGGGAAGCCCGGAGTATAGGCAGCCCGGGCGCCTGGAGCCGTCGGACTTTCCAACGGTGCGAAACAAGAATGGGAATGAAAACGCTCTATGAGCGCGATTGGCGCGCGCGTGCGAGGGGAACGCAGCAGGGACGGCGCAGGACTCGTCAGGCGCAGGCGGCGGACAGGGCCACGGCCCGACTCTCCTGGCGCGCCTGATCGAGAACGGCCTTGGCGTGAGGAGCGCATCGCCCGCAGCAGGCGGCCACGCCGAGGTCCTTGCGCAGATGACGCATCGTGGACGCTCCTTCTTCCACCGCTTGACGGATCTGACGGTCGGTCACTTCCTGGCAGATGCAGACGTACATCTCCTCGCCTCCTTTCAATCTCACGGAGCGATTCGACTACGAATGAGAATGATTGTCAATATTAAGATCGTCAGCCGATGACACCCTGCCGCGATCCGTCGTGGCCTCTCCTGTGCAATCCAGGTACGTAACAGTCTGATATTGATGGATTTCGATCGCTCCCGTGCGCGATCGGCCCGACAGATCGGTCTCCAGTCTTTTACTAATGAGAATAATTCGTGTTAACTTTCTCGCCGCTCAAGTGCCTCCAGCGCGTGACGTTCCGAATCAAAAAAGCGCCGCTCTCCGCGGCCAGACCATGGAGACAAGCTTCATGTCCGACCTCGCCCCCTCCCGCCTTTCGTGGTGCGCCATCGCCGGCCTGGCGATGCTCAGCAGCACCGCAGAGGCGCAGAAGGCGCCGTCCATGACTGCCCCGCAGGTGGACATCATCGGCAAGCGAGCCAACCTCGAGAAGATCGCCGGGTCGGGCGACATCATCGACCGGGATGCCCTCGAGTCGACCCGCGTCTCCACCGTGAACGAAGCCCTGCGCAAGGTGCCGGGCATCAACGTGCGGGACGAGGAAGGCTTCGGACTGCGGCCCAACATCGGCATCCGGGGACTGAATCCGACCCGCAGCACGAAGGTCACGCTGCTCGAGGACGGGATCCCCCTTGCCTACGCCCCCTACGGCGACAATGCCAGCTACTACCATCCGCCGATCGAACGCTTCGAACGTGTCGAAGTGCTGCGAGGCGCCGGCCAGACGCTCTACGGCCCGCAGACCATCGGCGGCGTGATCAACTACATCACGCCGAATCCGACGGAGGACTTCAGCGGCGGAATCTCCATCGCTGGTGGCAACCGTGACTACCTGAACGCCCACGCCCGCCTGTCCGGCGGGGGCTTCCTCCTCGACGTGATGCGGAAGCAGGGTGACGGCGCCCGCGACAACGTCCGCTCCGAGATCGGTGACATCAACCTCAAGAAAGTCTTCCGGATCGACGATCGACAAGGTTTCACCCTGCGCGCGAACTACTACACCGAGGACTCCCTGGTCACCTATTCCGGCCTGACCAACGCCGAGTTCCGGAACTTCGGGGCGCGCTACAACCCGTTCAAGAACGACTTCTTCGAGACGAGGCGCATGGGCCTGTCGGGCACCCATCAGATCACGCTGTCGGCAGACACCAGCCTTCTCACCAACGTGTACTGGTCGTCCTTCAACCGTGACTGGTGGCGGCAGAGCAGCACGACGACGGATACGCAGTGCGGCACCACCTTCCGGGACGCCCGCCTGGCCGGTCAATCGGTCGACCCTGACGGCTGCAATTCCGCCCAGGGCCGCCTGCGTGACTACTACCAGTTCGGCATCGAACCGCGCCTGCGCACCACGCACACGTGGTTCGGGACGCCATCCGAACTGGAAACGGGGGTACGACTGCATCACGAGAAACAGCAGCGCAGACAGGTCAATGCATCGTCACCGCTCGGGCGTGTGGGCTCCGTCTCCGAAGACAACGAACGCGACACGACGGCCATCGCGGCTTTCGCGCAGAACCGTCTGCTGTACGGCGACTTCTCGATCACGCCCGGGCTACGGTACGAGTACCTCGACGTGAGCCGGACAGACCGTCGGCCCGGCGGCAACAGCGGTTCGGAGTCTCTCAGCGCGATCATTCCGAGCCTCGCAGGCTCGTACAAGGTGCAGGAGGGGACCACCGTTTTCGCGGGCGTCCACCGCGGCTTCGCGCCCCCGCGGGTGGAGGACATCATCCAGACCGGCATCGGTCCGGTGGCAACGTTCAGCAACGTCGGCGCCGAACGCAGCTGGAACTTCGAACTCGGCACGCGCACGCAGGTGACGAAGGAGTTGGGGCTGCAGGCGACGTACTTCCGCAACAATTTCCAGCGGCTCATCGCGGTCGGGAGCATCGCCGGCGGCAGCATCAATCTTTCCCAGGGTGAGGCGCTCTTCCAGGGCATAGAACTGGGCAGCCGCTACGGCCATGCCTCCGGCCTCTACTCGACCGCTGCGATCACCTGGCTGCCGACTGCGGAGCAATCGACCGCATTCACCCGTGTGGACACGGGCGCGGCCATCGCCGGCTCGGTCGGAGGCAAACGCATGCCGTACGCGCCGAAAGCGACGGCCACGATCGGCGTCGGCTATGCGAACGCCGAGGGGCTCGACGTGAATCTGGAGGCGGTGCACGTCGGGGCCCAGTACGCCGACTTCGCCAACATCCAGGATCCGAATTCGGATGCGAGCGGGCAGTTCGGCAGGATCGACGCGTTCACGATCTTCAATGCGACGGCGAACTACCAGCTCCGCCACTACGGGGTGACGCTCTTCCTGGCCGTGAAGAACCTCGCCGACAAGGTCTACATCGTCGACCGCACCCGCGGCATCCTGCCGGGTGCTCCACGGCTCATCCAGGCCGGTCTGCGCTGGGACTTCTGACGAGGTGGATCGATCGCATCGCCCGGATCACCGATCCGGGCGATGACCTGCCGGGCACGCATCGCAGCGATTCGCTTCGCGCAGCCCCATGCATCGGCCCAGTTCCTCCTCCAGGCAGCTCGCCGAACGCCGGCATGCCACCACCTTGACGCCTTCCGCCTGCGCCTGCGCACGGAAGCTCTTCATGACGTTGTGCCCGAGAAAATCCGTGAACAGGATCAGGATCTGCACATTGCCGGGCAACGCCGGCAGCCGTCGCTGGTGGCTCACGTTGCGGCCCGACACGTGCCTCACGATCTGGATGCCGAGCGCGGCCAGTCGTTCGGGGATGTTGCCGAGGCGATCTGCCCCGATGAGAACCGCATTCATGCGCGCTCCTTGCGTGTTTCGGATATGCAAATGATAATGATTCTCATCTACGAAAACAAGGACGGGACGCGGCAGACCTCGGCCCCCGCGACGGGCGCGTCGGCGTCCGCGTCCCGCGCATGGAACGACGTACCGAACCCGTGCAACATGTCCCGGAACCATCCGCACCGATGCGTGCCCGAAAGGCCACCGGCCCACGGTCGCACCGGCCATCCATCGGACTGCGCTGACGGCGCCCTCACCACACACATCCACGAGGAGTCTCTCCATGCGTCACGCCATACGCGCCCTGATCGGCGCCTCCATGCTCCTGCTCTGCGGCGCCCCCCACGCCCAGGAGAAGGTGCTGAACCTCTACTCGTCCCGCCACTACGACACGGACGAGGCGCTCTACACGAACTTCACCAAGACCACCGGCATCCGGTTGAACCGCATCGAGATGGCCGACGAGGCACTCCTCGAGCGGCTGCGCAACGAAGGCGCGAACAGTCCGGCCGATGTGCTGCTCATCGTCGATGCGGCCCGCCTCCACGCCGCCGAGCAGGGTGGACTCTTCGCACCGGTGAAATCGGCGTTCCTCGACAAGCGCATCCCGGCCGACCTGCGGAGCCCGGCGGGGAACTGGTACGCGTTCTCCAGCCGGGCGCGGATCATCGTGGTCGCGAAGGACACCGTTCCTGTGAAGGATGTCCAGACCTACGAAGACCTCGCCGCCCCGCGGAACCGGGGCCGCGTCTGCACCCGCCCGGGCAGCCATCCCTACATGCTGTCGCTCGTGGCCGCCGTCGCTGCGCATGACGGTGAAGCGCAAGCCGAGACCTGGGCCCGTGCCACGGTCGCCAACATGGCGCGCCCCCCGCGCGGCGGTGACACCGACCAGATCCGGGCCGTGGCCTCCGGGGAATGCGCGATCGCGCTGACCAACTCGTACTACCTCGTGCGGCTGATGCGCTCGAAGAAGCCCGAGGACCGCGAGGTCGTCGACAAGGTCGTCGCCATCTGGCCGAACCAGGCGACGTGGGGCACGCACGTGAACATCTCGGGGGGTGGGATGGTGCGCACCGCGCCAAACAAGGAGTCCGCGGTGAAGTTCCTCGAGTACCTCGCGAGCGACGAGGCGCAGGCCTACTTCGCGAATGGCAATAACGAGTGGCCGGTGGTGAAGTCCGCGGTGGCGAAGAATCCCGAACTGGAATCGCTCGGTACGTTCAAGGCGGATCGTCTTCCCATCATGGAGATCGCGACGCGCACATCGCTCGCGCAGAAGATCGTCGACCGCGCCGGCTGGCGGTAGATCAGCGGCGGCCGAGCGTCCTGCTCGCGAGCAACGCGGGCAGGATCGCCACCGCGACGATGGCAAGTGACGGCACTGCGGCCTCGCCGAGACGTTCATCCCGGGCGAGGTCGTAGGCCTGTGTCGCCAGCGTATGGAAGTCGAAGGGGCGCAGCGCGAGCGTGGCCGGAAGCTCCTTCAGCGCATCGACGAACACCAGCAGCGCACCCACCATCATCGGCCCGCGCAGCAGCGGCGTGTGCACCCGCCACGCGAGGCGCCATCCGCCGACGCCCAGTGCGCGCGCCGCATCGTCCATCGATGGCGTGATCCGCTGGTAGCCTGCCTCCGACAGATTCAGACCGATCGCGAGGAAGCGGACGAGGTACGCATAGAGCAGCGCAGCCACACTGCCCGTCAACAGCAGGCCGAGGTCGATCCCGAAGGTGCGTTCCGTCCAGGCATCCAGCCAGTTATCGAACCGCGCCAGCGGGATGAGGATGCCGATGGCCAGCACGGCGCCCGGCACCGCATAACCGAGCGCCGCGAAGCGAACGAGCCGATGGATCGCTGGACTTCGTGCAAGGCGTGCCGACGCAGCCAGCGCCAGCGCCACGACCATCACGATCATCGCGGCAGCCGCACTGATGGCGAACGTTGTCCGCGCCGCCGCGAGATAGCGCCCCCAGGCATGCACCTCCCCCTCCCGCCACGCCAGGCGACCGAGGACAGCCACCGGGAGGACGAACCCGAACAGTACCGGCATCGCGCAGACGATCGATGCCGCCCAGGCCCGTGCGCCATGCAGAGCCTCCGGATCGCGGGGCATCGCGCGCTCGTTGCGTGCCGCGAACCGCCGACGCCCGCGCATCGCGCGCTCCGCGGCCAGCACCACCATCACCAGCAACAGCAGGACGAGAGCCAGTTGCACGGCCGCCGACCGGTCCCCGTAGCCGAGCCAGGCCTTGTAGATGCCGACGGTGAACGTGTCGACCGCGAAGTGCGACACGGCTCCGAAGTCCGCCATGGTCTCCATGATCGTGAGCAGCGCACCGGCCGCGATGGCCGGCGACGCGAGCGGCAGCACCACGCGGCGGAACACGCCGAACGGTGTCGCCCCTGACGACCGCGCGGCGTCGACAAGACTGCGCGGGAGGCTGGCGAAGGCCGCGCGTGCCGGCAGATACACATACGGGAACAGCACCATCACGAAGACGAACGCGGCACCGCCCACGCTCCGGATCTCGGGGAACCAGTACTGCCGCGGACGCAGCCCCCATTCGCTGCGGAGCCACGTCTGCACGGGCCCGGAGAACTGGAGCAGATCCGTGTAGGCGTAGGCGATGACGTAGCTGGGCATCGCGAGCGGCAACACGAGAAGGAATCCGAACGCGCGGCTGCCGGGGAATCGGTAGCCGGCGACGAGCCAACCGCACACGGTCCCGACGAGCACCACGCCGACGACCACCTGGAGTGCGAGCCAGCCGCTGGTGGCCGCGTAAGCCGCGAGGCCGGTCTCGATCAGGTGCGACCACGTGGTCGCGGCATCGCCGACGAAGAGATGCGTGAACAACCCGGCGATCGGAACGGCCACCAGCATCGCGACGATCGCGGGCAGGAGCGTGGCGGGCCGGGATTCGATGCGCATGCGGTTAAGGAGACTCTGATTGATTCGCACGGTCGCGACGGTACTCCCCAGGGCCGATGGCGCGAAGGTATGGGCCGCCGCAGTTTCGTCGAAGCGCTCGACGCCCATCAGGACCGGCCGACAATGCCAGCGGCCCTGGGGCGCGCCGTCCCTCCGGGTTGCTGCCGCCCTGCGGCGCTGGCGGTGTTGCTCGGCTGGCCCGTATTCCCGATACGGGCTGCACCTCGCGCCTTGCCAGCACCGCAGGGCGGCAGCAACGCGATCCGCGCGAATTAATCAGAGTCTCCTTGAGGGTCCTGAAACGGGGCGCCCGATTCTACTGGGCCGGCCACCTATAATCCCGCCCCGTGTCCACCGCCTCCCATCCCCTGCTCCGCGTCGAGCGCGTCTCCCACGCCTTCGGTCCGCAACGCGTCCTCGACGCCGTGGACCTCACGCTGGACCCGGGCGAGATCGCCGCGCTGCTCGGCCCTTCCGGGTGCGGCAAGACGACGCTCCTCCGCCTTGTCGCCGGCTTCGAACCGCTGCAGCAGGGGGCGATCCATCTCGATGGCCATCTCGTGTCGGATCCCACCCATCGGATCCCGCCGGAGCGCCGAGGCATCGGGATGGTGTTCCAGGACTTCGCGCTGTTCCCGCACCTCACGGTCGCCGGGAACATCGCCTTCGGCCTCGGCGCCATGCCGCGGCAGGACCGACAGGGCCGCGTCGACGCACTCCTCGCCCTCGTGGGTCTGCCGGACCTCGCTCGACGGTATCCCCACGAACTCTCCGGTGGACAGCAGCAGCGCGTAGCGCTGGCTCGTGCCCTCGCGCCGCGCCCGCCGCTCGTGCTTCTGGACGAGCCCTTCTCGAGTCTCGATGTGGGCCTGCGCGAACAACTGGCCGCCGAAGTCCGCGACGTGCTCCGCCACGAAGGTGCCGGCGCGATCCTGGTCACCCACGATCAGCATGAAGCCTTCGCCTTCGCGGATCGCGTGGGTGTGATGGACGCCGGCCGCCTCGCCCAGTGGGACACGCCCCACGTCCTCTTCCATCGTCCCGCGACCCGGTTCGTCGCCGGCTTCGTGGGCGAGGGGACGTTCGTGCGCGGCGTCACCGGACCGGAGGGTGTCCGGACGGCGCTCGGGACCGCAGTCTGCGATCCCGTGCGCGAGGCCGATGTGGACGTGCTCGTGCGCCCGGACGACCTCATCGTCGACCCGTCGGCACCCTGCCGAGGCAAGCTCATCGCCCGGCGGTTTCGCGGCGCCGTCCAGTTGTGCACCGTGGAACTCCAGGGGGGTGAGCAGGTGCTGGTGAATGTCCCCGCGGACCACACTGCCGGCATGGGTCAGGAACTCGGCCTGAGGCTGGCGGCCACCCGGCTCAGCGTCTTCACGATCTGAAACGACGGCCTGGCAAGGCTCCGGCGGCGAGCCATCCCATCGTGTTTAGGAATAATTCCTGATCTTTCCCGGGACCCTCCCACGCAAAGGGCCAAGGACTACTATCCGTCGCCCGCCGCACCGCCCTGGCGATCGCCGGCCATGTACAACAGAAGTCCGGGAGAGAGAGTTCCATGCGTCTGCCAACGCCACGCCATCTGCTGGCGCTCATCGCCGCGTCGCTGCCCGTCAGCGCGCTCGCCGACAACGCCGCGACCGCCCTCGAGGCGCCCAAGGTCGAGGTGGTCGGCACCACACCGTTGCCCAGCCTCGGTCTGCCGAAATCGAAGGTGCCGGCCAACATCCAGATCCTGCGCGGATCGGAGATGAATCCGCAGCGGTCCGCCGACCTCACAGAGTTCTTCGACAACAACGCGGGGAGCGTCACGCTCAACTCGGCGCAGGGCAACACGTTCCAGCCGGACGTGAGCTTCCGGGGCTTCACCGCGTCGCACCTGCTCGGGCTGCCGCAGGGGCTTTCGGTCTTCGTCGACGGCGTGCGCGTGAACGAATCGTTCGGCGACACGGTGAATTGGGATCTCATCCCGCAGTCCGCCATCTCGAACATCACGGTGATGCCGGGCTCGAATCCGCAGTTCGGCCTCAACACGCTGGGCGGCTCGCTGGCGGTGATGACGAAGTCCGGCTTCCAGCACCCTGGCTTCTCGGCGACGGTGACCGGCGGGTCGTTCGGACGCCGCACCGGATCCTTCGAGTGGGGCGGACACGGCGAGAAGTGGGACTGGTTCCTGACCGGCAACGCGCTGCAGGAAGACGGATGGCGCGACTACTCCCCGAGCAAGCTGCGCAACCTGTTCGGAAAGATCGGCTACCAGGACGGCGTCACCGATTTCGACCTCTCAATGTCGATCGCCGACAACCGCCTGGAGGGCACCCAGGCGCTGCCGCGATCCTTCGTCGGCAATCGCCGGCAGCCGTACAGCTGGCCCGATCGCACGAAGAACGAACTGGCCATGATCAACGCGCGGCTCAGCCACTTCTTCACCGACACGATGCTCTTCTCGGGGAACGTCTACTACCGGCAGCGGAAGCAGGACACCTTCGCCAGCAACGTGAACGACGAGTGCGCGGATTCCCCGACCGATGTCGCCTGTCTCCAGGCGCCCGGCACCGTCGGCAAGGAACCCCAGGGGTCGAACGAGACGTCGAACCTGAAGCAGAACTCCTACGGCACGACGGCGCAGATGTCGTACCTCGGCGACCTCGTGGGCCTGCGCAACCAGCTTGCCGTGGGCGCGAGCGCCGACCTCTCCGGCATCACCTTCCGCCAGGAGGAGCAGGAGGCGGACTTCGACATCACGCGCGGCACGAACATCCCGCTGGATGTCTTCGAGCCCGAGACGACCATCAAGGGATCCACGCGGACGCTGGGTCTCTATGCGACCGACACCCTGTCGCTCACCGACAAGATCGCGCTTACGGCCTCGGGCCGGTTCAATCGCGCGTCGGTGAAAGTGGAAGATCGGCTCGGCAACAAGCCCGCCGTGAACGGCGACCACACCTTCATCCGCTTCAATCCAGCCGTCGGCGCCACCTACAGCCCGAATGCGGCCTACACCAGCTACGTGAACTACAGCGAAGGCATGCGCGCGCCGACGCCGGTGGAACTGACCTGCGCGGACGAGAACGCACCTTGCCCGCTGCCGAACGCGTTCCTCGCGGATCCCCCGTTGAAGCCGGTCGTGAGCCGCACCTACGAGGTCGGCGCACGCGGTGGCAGCAACGATGCGTTCTCGTGGAACGCCGCGCTGTTCCGCACCGATCTGCGCGACGACATCCAGTTCATCTCGTCGCAAAACATTCAGCGCGGCTACTTCGACAACGTCGGCAACACGCGGCGGCAGGGTCTGGAGATGGGCGGGCGGTATCGCATCGGGAACATCCAACTGGGCGCCTTCTACACGTACCTGAAGGCCACGTTCGAAACCCCGTTCATCGTGAACAGCCCGAACAACTCGTCGGCCGTCGACCTCAACGGCGACACCGTGGCGGGCGAGATCCAGGTGAATCGCGGCAACCGCATCCCGAACATCCCGGAGCACTCCGTGAAGCTGCGCGTCGACTACGCGGTCAACGACGCCATCTCCGTCGGGAGCAACGTCATCCTGAATACGGGCGTCTATGCGCGCGGCGACGAGAACAACCAGGACGTCAACGGCAAGCTGAAGGGGTACACGCTGGTGAACCTCGACGCGCGCTACCAGATCGACAGCCAGTGGCAGGTCTTCGTGCGCGTGAACAACGCGCTGAACCGCAAGTTCGAGAACTTCGGGATCCTCGGCGAGAACTTCTTCCCGGGTGGCGTCTACGCACCGGGGTCTGCCTTCTCGGAGCCCTTCTACGGTGTTGGCGCACCGCGGGGCCTCTGGCTCGGCGTGCGCTACGAGATCGGACGCACACCGAAGCGCACAGCCGACTGAACGCCAACGAGCACCAACGAAAAACGGGAGCGCATGCGCTCCCGTTCTCGTTCGCAGACCTGCCGTTCGATCAGAACTTCATCGAGGCGGACACGCCGGCGAGGAAGTTGCGCTCGGGGGCGGGGGCGTAGAACTGGTTGTTCGCATCGTTGACGGCAACACCACCGATGTAGCGCTCGCCGAAAACATTGTTCACTCTCGCGAACAACTGAACGACGAAGGGATCGAGATCGCGATTGATGCCGACGCGAAGATCGGTGAGCTTGTAGCCATTCGCAAACGCGGTGTTCACGTCGTTCGCGTAGACCTTGGATGCCCGTCGGTGCTCGACACCCGCGAAGAAACCGGTGCCGGCATCCCGCCAGGTGAGATCGACGTACAGAAGTGAACGAGGCACGCCGGGAATCTGGTTGCCGGACGCCACCGTGCTTCCGACACCGTTGACAGTGCTGGAGAAGGGATCCCGGAACGTCGCCTTCAGGAACGTATACGAGGCGAACGCGCCGAAGCCCTTGCCCAGATCCGTGTTTCCAGACAGCTCGATCCCCTGGCGTTCAGTCTTGCCGGCATTCTTGAAGGACGTGCGTCCGGCCGCTGTCACGTCCACAACGATCTCGTTGTTCGTGTACACCTGAAAGACGGCAGCGTTCACCCGGGTGCTCTCACCGATCAGGCTCTTGACGCCCAGTTCGTAGTGATTGCTGGTGCTGGGCTGCAGCGCGAAGTTGAGGCCGGAGGCGTTGTTGCTCCGATAGGCGAGTTCGATCAGCGTCGGCGTCTCGAAACTGCGACCAGCGTTCAGATAGACGTTCGTCAGGGGCGTCACACGGACGATGGCCCCGACAACCGGCGTGACCGCGGAAAAGTTGGCCCGCCCGCTGTCGTTCGGATTGGTACCCACGACGTAGTAGTCGGACGACTGCATGCGGACGGTCGTGTAACGAAGGCCGGCGAAGGTGGTCACCGTCGAGATCGGTTGCCACTCCGCCTGACCGTAGGCACCCCAGCTGTGAACACGGTTGAACTCGTCGCGCCTGAGCGCCCCGATGTTGCCATTCGAGTTGACGTACCCCTTGCGATCCTCGAGCGCGGCGTCGTAGTCGGCGCCGAACGTCAACGTCAGCGGCTGTCCGGGAAAGAGTTCTGTCTTGCGAGTCCAGCGTCCACCCAAGCCACCGTAGTCGCGCGCGAGTGCCGACACGCCGCCGGAACTCAATGCGCCGGTGCCGGCCAGTCCGAGAAACCCGATGTTGTTGCGCTGACCGCCGTAGGTGATCAGTCGGAAGGAGTCTGCCGCCGACACCTGATAGTCGTAGACCAGACCGATCTGCTTGTTGTCGAGGCTGCGACGGGTATTGAATGTCGAAGAGTTCGGATTCGCCTGACGCCGATTCTGCGTCACCTGGGCTGCCGTCAGGGTGAGCGGATCCTGGTCGAGGGGCTGATCGAGATAGCTCGCCGTGATCGTCAGCGAGGCGCGGTCGTCGAGCTTGATCCCGAACTTCGAATTGAACAGGTAGCGTTCCGACGAACTGCGATCGCGATACCCCTCCGTCGTCAGGTAGCTGCCACTCGCGATCGCATTCACGTTGCCGTACTGACCGCCGAACTTGAGTCCGTACCGCTGCGTGCCGTAGCTGCCGATCGAGAAGCTGCCGCTCGCCGTGGATGTCTGGGGACCGTCTTCCGTCAGGATCTGGACGACACCGCCGGAGTGGTTGCCATAGAGGGCGGAGAACGGACCGCGAAGCACCTCGATGCTCTTCGCGGAGCTGTAGTCGAAGAGGGCGCTGCCACCCTGTCCGTCCGGCGTGCTTGCCGGGATCCCGTCGATGTACAGCCTCACACCCCGCGTCCCGAACTGGGAGCGCGCCCCGAAGCCGCGCACCGTGATCTGCTGCTCCTGCGCGTAGGTCTCGCGGCTCTGGACGTACGTTCCCGGCACCCGCTGCATGGTCTCGGAGATGTTGGCCTGCAGGCGGGCCTCGGTCATGTCACGGCTATCGATCGAATCGATGGCAGCGGGAACGTCGAGACTGGATTGCTGCACCCGCGTCGCCGTCACGACGACAGGCGCGGAGCGGACGGTGTCAGCGGCGGCAGCGAGGTCGGCACAGGCACAGGCGACAGCCGCCGCGATACAGTGCAACGGGAAACGGGCAAGGGGAGGAAGGGCGCGGGGGGCCGGCATGGTCCTGGTCTCCAGTGGACGGCTTTCTCTCGGGAAAGCGCGCGTCGATTTCGTGAAGGTCGAAACGGGAAAAGGCCGGGACGCATGCGCACCGGCCTCGGCACCGTGGCCGCCCCGACCGGGGTCGGGACTGCTCACGGGCTACAAATGCCGAAGGCCGCTAGAGCGGCCTTCGGACCGCAGCATCGCTTTCGCGCTGCTGCGCTACCACCAGCCGCGATTAGCGGTTGGCGATGTACATCGTGACTTCAAAACCAAAACGCATTTCGGTGTAAGCGGGCTTCGTCCACATGATGATTTCCTTTTCGGTGAGATTTCAGGTGAGGCACGACCGCGTCCGGTCAGATGCGTATTCTCCGCATCCCGGCGCCGCGCACCATCGCAAAAGACTGAAAGGCGCCTCATGATTTTCATGAGACGCGTCCCCGTCACCGCCATTGGGGGTCCATGAGCCCGTGCCGCATGGCGATGATCGCCAGCTCGGCCGAGTTGGCGGCACCCAGCTTCTGCTTGATGTTGTAGAGGTGCGTTCCGATGGTCCGCGGGCTGAGGCTCAGCACCTGCGCGATGTCGGTCACGCTCTGCCCCTTGGCCAGTGCCAGGAAGACCTTGAATTCCTTCTCCGACAACATGTCGACGGGGGTGCGCTCCCCGGTCACCTGCTGGACGGCGAGTTCCTGGGCGATGGCGGGCTCGAGGAACGTCCGGCCCTGCATCACCTGGCGGATGGCCTGGATCAGGGCCTCGGGCGCGCTGCGCTTGGACAGGTAACCCAGAGCCCCGGCCTTCAGGACGCGCTTGGCGTGCATGGCGTCCTCATGGGCGGTCAGCACCAGGATCTTCGTCGCCGGATCCCGCGCGAGGATGCGGGACAGCGCCTCCAACCCCCCGATGCCGGGCATCGAGAGATCCATCACCACGACCTGCGGCTTGACCTCCTGGACCCGGCGGACGGCATCCTCGCCGCTCTCGGCCTCGGCGACGACCCGGATGTCCGGCGAACCCTCCAGCAGGAGGCGGAAACCCATGCGGACGACGGCGTGGTCGTCGACCAGCATCACCGATATCTGCTCGCTCATGCGCTTTCCTTCTGCACGTTCACGTGCTCCCGTCGTCCGTCGGCGAGGTGGTGATCAAGGGCAGCTCGACGCATACCCGCAGCCCCTGCCCCGGCGCGCCATCGAGGGTGAAATGGCCACCCAGGGCTTCCGCCCGCTCGCGCATGCCCAGGAGTCCGAACCGCGTCGCACGCTGGGCCTCGGGTTCGGTCAGCCCACGGCCATCGTCCCGGACCTCGACCAGCAGGCGGCGATCCGCGCAGCGGACCTGCACCTCGGCACGGTGTGCACGGGCATGCTTGACGATGTTGGTGAGGCATTCCTGGACGATCCGATAGACGGTGATGTTGATCGTCTCGCCGAGGGCCGAGACGTCGCCCTGGACATCGAGCGTGAAGACCATGTCGGGGTGCAGTTCACGCCACCTCCCGACGGCCTCCTCCAGCGCATCGCTCAGACCGAGATGATCGAGCGCGCTGGGGCGAAGCTGCCGGATGATGCCATGCACGGTGTCGTAGATGTGCCCGGCCACCTCGACGATGGTCCGCGCGCTGCGGTGGGTGTCGGGGTCCGTCGCCTCCGTGCGCTGGGCGATGACGGTGCCGATCGTGCGGACTGCCGTCACGCATTGACCGAGTTCGTCGTGCAGTTCGCGCGCGATCACGCGGCGCTCCTCTTCCAGGCTGGACTGGATGATCTGGGTCAGCCGCCGGTTCTGCGCCAGCTCCATCTCCGCCTCCCTCGCGCGCTTCAGCTGGGTGATGTCGCGCATCGCCGAGATCTCGCCGATGACATCGCCCGAGACGGGGTCGACGAGCGGCGCGGCGGCCAGCGCGATGTCCAGCTCACGGCCATCGCGGGTGCGGCGGCAGGTTTCGAGATGGTCGATAACTCCCCGGGCCCGCAGACGCTCGGTCTGCGTCGCCAGTTCCTCTTCACGATCCGGCGGCATGATGAGCCGTACCGACTGCCCGACGATGTCGGCCGCCGGGAAACCGAACAACCGTTCCGCGGCAGGGTTCCAGTAGGAGACCCGCCCGTCGAGGTCGTGGATCATGATGGCGTCGCTCGACTGCTGTGCGATCAGCGCAAGTCGCCGGTTCTCGGCCTGGCTCTGCTCGAGGGCGTCGGCCATGCCGTTGAACGTGTGGCTGATGGCCCGGAACTCCGGCACGGAGAAGCGCGGCAGCCGGACGTGCAGTTCACCGCGTTCCATGCGTTGCAGACCTTCGAGCACGGCACCGACCGGACGCAGGGAACGCCCGATCAGGAAGAACACGAGCACGTTGGTCACGACGAGGAAGGTCGCCACAGCGGCCACCAGATTCTTCAGGTCGTCCCATGCATCGACGACGGAGCGCGACGGGTCCACGGTGACGGTGAGATTGCCGCCGCGCACCGGCAGGTTGATCACGGGCAGCTGCGGCCGCACCAGTGCGACGAACCACGCCGGCGCCTCGCGCCCGACCTTGTAGACAGAAGGCGGCGAGACGTAGAGGAGCTTGTCGTCGCTGTCGTGGAACTGCAGATCGTGGGCGCGAACGCGCCCCAGTTCGCGCAGGAACTCGAGGAGCACGTGATCGGCATCGCCCTCGCGGGCGATCGTGCCGGAGTCCCGGACGACCGTCGTCAGGAGCTGCATCGTGACGCGGTTCGCGCCTTCCATCTCCTCGCGGATGGCGCGGCGCGTGTCGTCGATGACGATCTTCACGACGGCAATCGTGAAGAGGACCGTGAAGACGGTCAGGAGCAGGTTGATGCGGAAACGCAGGCTCACGCGTCGGCGTCCTGCAGCTCAGCCCGGCGCCCGCGCCGCATCGGCCGCTGCCACCAGCGCCCGCTCGAGTGCCGGATGCGAAGAGGCGTGTTTCGCCGACTCGATGTAGGTCAGCCGCGCCGCGGGCCACCGGCGAGCGAGCTCCCACGCCGTGATCGGCGGGCAGACGAAGTCCATGCGACCGTGCAGCAGCGTCGCCGGCAGATGGGCTATGCGGTGAATGTTGTCGAGGAGTTCGCGATCCCGCAGGAAGCAGTCGTGCGCAAGATAGTGGACTTGAACCCTCGCACGCGCGACTGCCCCCGGTGCATCGGTGGTCGGTGGCGGGGACGGCTGCGTCTCGCCGATCGACATGATTGCGGTCTCGTACGCGTTCCACCTCGCAGCGGCTGCGGCAGCGACCGCGGCATCCGGGTGATTCAACGCCGACTCGTAGGCCCGGACGAGCGCCGGCCACTCGACACCCGGCGCCAGCTCGTACAGGCGCTCCCACGCTTCCGGGATGAACTGGCGAAGGCCGACGAAGTACCACTCGAGCTCGCTGTGCGACGCGAGGAAGATGCCGCGCAGCACGAGCCGCGACACCCGCTGCGGATGCGTCTGGGCGTAGGCGAGCGCCAGCGTGCTGCCCCACGAACCGCCGAAGAGCATCCAGCGTTCGACACCGAGCTGCTCGCGGATCGCTTCGATGTCGCCGATCAGCTGCGCCGTGTTGTTCTCGGCCAGACCGCCGAGCGGCAAGCTGCGCCCGCAGCCACGCTGATCGAAGAGGACGATGCGGTAGTGCGTCGGATCGAAGTACCGACGGTGGTCGGGCTTCGTGCTGCTCCCGGGTCCACCGTGCAGGAACAGCACAGGGGCACCGTCGCGCCGACCGCTCTCCTCGAAATACACCCGGTGGCCACCGGGGCGATCGAGATGGCCTTCGAAACTCGCTGCCAGCGGTGGATACAGCGGGGATGGCGGCATGTCGGGCATGGTCAGCGGTCTTCGATCTTGAAGTTGTAGGGAATGGACAGCTCGGGGGTGCGCTCCGGTGCGCGCCCCATGCGGCCCATGGCCGCGACGGCTGCCTCGACGGCGGCGTCGTCGAGCGCCTTGTGCCCGCTGGACTTGCGCACCTTGGCCTCGACGAACTTGCCGCGCCCATCGTACGTCAGCACGAGTTCCACCGTCCCCTCGAGGCCGGCGCGTTCGGCCATCCGCGGATACCGGATGCGCTTCTGGATCTCGGTCGCCACCTTCTCGGCGTACTTCATCGCGGCCTCGCGATCGTAGCCATCGCCTCGCGGGGCACCGCCCAACGTCGGCCGCGCGCCCGCTACGACGGCGCCCTGCGGCCCACCGACCCGCGGGCCGGTCTCGCGTTTCGGGTCGATGGCCGGCCCCGTCACGGCCGGCGGCGGGGTCACAC
>VYME01000176.1_pt1 | contig 26711 bp, 34 predicted proteins | sample 5115281 | NCBI WGS metagenome assembly VYME01 (sample SAMN12291780, study PRJNA351875) | freshwater metagenome | isolation source: freshwater lake | place: USA: Michigan, Wintergreen Lake | collected 2013-08-08
TGTAAAGCATGCCGCCAGCGTTCAATCTGAGCCAGGATCAAACTCTTCAGTTTAATCTCTATGCAAAGCTAATTCTCGCTTGACGTACTTCTGTCAGTGCGAGCACTCGCGCTCTACTCACGCAACCTCTCAGTTGCGCTCGCAGCCAGCAAGTTCCCACACCTATCGATTGTCCAAACTGTTAAAGAGCGCCCTGTTCGTTCAGGGAAGCCGCGCATTATACGGAGTGAATCCGATCGGTCAAGCGGTGCCGCCGAATTTATTGGGCAGGCTCTGCGCGGACCTTCACGAAACGTCGACGCCCCACCTGCAAGAGGACGTCCCTGCCGACTGGCAATACTGCATCCCGCTCACCCAGACGCACCCCGTCCACACGGACTCCTCCCTGTTCAATCAACCTCATGGCGTCAGATGTACTGGGCGCGAGGCCGGTTGCCTTCAGCGCCTGCGCGATGGTTACCGGTCGATTGGCGCTTGGTATGGTCACGGAAGGCACGTCCTCTGGAATGAGCCCGTCCCGGAACTGGCTATTGAAGGCCTTCAATGCGTGATCAGCCGCATGATCACCATGGAATCGCGATACGAGTTCCATCGCCAGACCCACCTTCACGTCGCGCGGATTGCGTCCCTCGGCGACCTCGCGCTTGAGGGACTCAATGTCATGGAGGGTTCTCGAGGAGAGAAGCGTGAAATAGCGCCACATCAGTTCGTCCGAAATCGACATGATCTTTCCGAAGATCTCCAGTGGAGCTTCCGCGATGCCCACATAGTTTCCAAGAGATTTCGACATCTTCGCGACTCCGTCGAGCCCCTCGAGCAAAGGCATCGTCAGAACGCACTGGGGTGGTTGGCCGTAGTGCTTTTGGAGTTCTCGCCCCATGAGTAGATTGAACTTCTGATCCGTGCCTCCAATCTCGACATCGGCCTTCAAGACAACGGAGTCGTAACCTTGGATCAGCGGATACATGAACTCGTGGAGGGCGATAGCTCTGTTTTCCTTGTATCTCCGACCGAAGTCGTCACGCTCGAGCATTCGGGCCACTGTATGCGTCGCAGCCAAGCGAATCATGTCCGAGGCGCTCTGTGTGTCCATCCAGCTTGAGTTGAAGCAAACTTCCGTTCGCTCCCGATCGAGGATTCTGAACACTTGATTGGTATAGCTTCTCGCGTTCTCGGAAACCTCCTCTCGCGTCAGTGCTGGTCGTGTGACGCTCTTCCCAGTGGGATCTCCGATCATTCCAGTGAAATCGCCAATCAAGAAGAGGACAGAATGCCCAAGATCCTGAAATTGCCGGAGCTTGTTCAGCAGAACGGTGTGTCCGAGATGCAAATCTGGAGCCGTTGGGTCGAATCCTGCTTTGACCCTCAGGGGACGGCCTGTTCTCAACTTTTCTACCAACTCTGACTCGACAAGAAGCTCATCGCAGCCACGTTTGATAATCTGTAACTGCTCTGTCACTTGGGGCATAGCTCAAGGTAGCGATTGAGTTGTCGATAGGCCTTTGTATAGCCTTCTCCGCACGGCAAGATGGCCCATAAAGCACCTTCAAGCGTCCAGTCGGATGTTGAATCGATCATGGTATCCTTGTAATCACTAGCTATTTTTCGATATCGGGTTCATGCAAAGATCAAGTGATCTGTTGATTGTAGCGTCGGGCGCGGGTTTTTCCGCTGCTCGAATGACGCGGACGATTCTCGGCACCCTCGCATTAGTCGTGGGGTTGCTTGGAGTCGTCGGCGCTTTCGGTGTCGCTCCAGATAGCCAAGTTGAAGGGCTTGAGCGTCGTACAGTGTCAACTGCACTTGACCTCAGCCCGACAATTGCGCGACCAAACACTGTGAATTCTTCAGATGTATTCTGGCGTGAAGAGCGGGTTCAGAAGGGCGATTCCCTTTTGGCGGTTTTGTCACGGTTGCAAGTTGAAGACGCGGATCTGGTCGCATTCCTGCAAGCGTCTATTCGTGACAAAAAGTTACCATCGCCGTCGGCGGCAAGGAGCATCGCAACAGCAACCGATTTTGCCGGTTCAGTCGTTGAGCTTCGAATTCGCGGTGATTCATGGGGATATACCGTTCTTAAGGCGAATGTCAGCTACATGGTTGTCACGGATTCGATATCTACTGATCGGCGCGTTGTGATGCAGTCTGGTTCGATCGACAGTTCGTTGTTCGCGGCAACAGACGATGCCGGCATTCCCGACTCGGTTGCTAGCGACTTTGCCGAGCTTTTTTCTGGCGAAGTTGATCTCCATCGTGACATTCGTCGTGGGGACCGGTTTGCGGTTGTTTACGAAATGATTTATGCGCATGGAGTTGCAGTACGGCCCGGGCGAATTCTCGCGGCTGAATTCATCAATCAAGGCAGAAGGTTACAGGCGGTTTTCTTCGAAGGCGGCGATGGGACAAGTGACTACTTCACTCCATCCGGGCGTAGCATGCGCCAAGCCTTCCTTAGATCTCCTCTTGAGTTCTCGCGGGTAACATCCGGTTTTTCGACGAGTCGGTTTCATCCTGTCCTCCAAGTCTGGCGCGCGCACAAAGGCACCGACTATGGTGCGCCTATTGGAACACGGGTGCGCTCTACATCCGATGGCGTGGTAGTTTTTGCGGGGTGGCAGAACGGTTATGGAAAAGTGATCGAAATCAGACACAACGGCAATTTCACCACTAAGTACGGTCATTTGTCGGACTTTTCAGCGCTGGCTCGGATTGGTGCAAGAGTAGAACAAGGCGACGTGATTGGATTCGTAGGAATGACCGGTCTGGCAAGCGGCCCACATCTTCACTATGAGTTTCATGTGAACGGGGTACAGGCAGATCCGCAACGGGTAATACCGCAGCAGGGGCCCTCAATCTCGGCGGGTTCGCGAGAAGCATTCCTCAGGTCATCAAGCGATAGCTTGGCTCAGCTGGACCTGCTTCGCGGATTGAATGTGGCAGCTCAGGAGTAGCTGGCTCAAAAGGACCCTGTTGAGGAATCTTGTCGGGGCAAAATCTGGAGTTTCGGAAGATGTGAAGTCTCTGGTGGCCGAAATCTTCCGAGTTTGCGTTGAGCCAGCCTTACCGACGGGTGTCATTTCCAACAGTGAATCGCCCCGGGTTTCCCGGAGACCTCCTGGTTTGAGTCAGGCCGCCTTGGCCGACTCCTGTTGCTGCTGATAGTACGACTGCTCCAGCTCTGCCGGCGGGATGTCACCGATCGATTGCAGGAGACGTCGGTGGTTGAACCAGTCGACCCATTCCAGCGTCGCATACTCCACTTCATCCACGGTTCGCCACGGACCGCGAGGATGGATGACCTCCGTCTTGAACAGCCCGATGATGGTCTCGGCCAAGGCGTTGTCGTAGGAGTCCCCGACGCTGCCGACGGAGGGCTGCGCGCCGGCCGCAGCGAGTCGCTCCGAGTATCGAATAGAAAGGTATTGAGACCCCCTATCCGAATGATGGACGAGTCCCTCTCGACGAGAGCGCGACCACAGGGCCTGCTCGAGCGCATCGAGAACCAGTTCAGTGCGCATCGATCTGGCCACCCGCCATCCCACGATGCGGCGTGCGAAGACGTCCACCACGAAGGCCACGTAGACGAATCCCGACCAGGTCGCGACATACGTGAAGTCCGCCACCCACAGTTGATTCGGCCGTTCAGCCCGGAACTGGCGCTTCACCAGATCGGCCGGGCGGACCGCATGCTCGTCGGGAATTGTGGTTCGACATCGACGGCCGCGCCGCACGCCCTGCGGGCCCGTCGACTTCCTGAGTCGAGCGACCGTGCAGCGGGCCACCCGGATGCCCTCGCGGCGTAATTGGATCCAGACCTTGCGCGCCCCATAGACCTGGAAGTTCGAGCGGTGCACGCGTTGGATCTGTCCGACAAGCTCGGCGTCCCGACGGCGCCGGGGTGCGACCGGTCGTCGTCCGGCCTCTTGCGCCTTGTGTTCGTAGTAGACCGACGGGGCGATCGGCAACATCGCGCAGATCGACTCGACCCCGTACTGGCCACGATGCTCGTCGATGAACGAGATCATCACTTCGGTCGGCGGTCGAGCTCCGCCTGAGCGAAATACGCCGAGGCCTTGCGCAGGATCTCGTTGGCACGTTTCAACTCGCGGTTCTCGCGCTCGAGTTCCTTCAGCCGCTGAGCCTCGCCGCTGGTGAGCCCTGGCGCCTGACTGAGGTCACGCTCGGCCTGACGTACCCACTTGCATAGGGTCTCGGCGGTACAGCCGATCTTCGCCGCGATCGAACTGATGGCCGCCCACTGCGAGTCGTGTTCGCCCTGATGTTCCAGCACCAGCCGAACGGCCCGCTCGCGCACTTCCGGTGAATATCTGGTCTGTGTCTTAATGACTCCATCCTCTCAAGAATTGGAGTCTCCGGATATCCCGAGGCGATTCACTGCCTGCGCGCGCAGTCTTGGTGCACGTACCGGCGCAAGGTCTTGGTTTCGACGCTGCTCGAGCCGCATCGTGCATGGCTGCTCGAACGCGCGCCTGCTGTGCGCTTCTCGGCCCGCATCCTCTGGCAGGAACTGTGTCGCGATCGTGGCTTCGAAGGCAGCTACGAGATCGGGAAGCTCGCCGATTGCCCGCTGCGCTCGGCTGCCAATGCCGCCAGCGTCACACATTAGTGCATCGAGACCGCCGCGGGAGAGCAGCCCTAGATGGACTGGGGCTTGGCGAGTGTGCGTTCGGCACAGTGCACGTCTCCGTGATGACCCGCGGGTAAAGAATCAGCTTTCGGTTGGCGTGAACATCCCATGTCGACTGGGCAGGTTCTCCAGGAGAGCGGCGCTTAGGCCTGGTCCAGTAAACTAGGCCGAGAATGATGATCCGCAACCACAAGTCGACGTGGCATTGGGGTTCCGAATCACGAACTGCGCCCCCTCGATACCCTCCTGATAGTCGATCTCCGCACCGGCGAGATACTGATAACTCATCGGGTCAACGAGCAACGTGACACCTTCTTTTTCAAGTGCAGTGTCATCCTCTTGAGCCACCTCCTCAAACGAGAATCCATACTGAAAGCCTGAGCATCCGCCTCCGGTAACAAAAACTCTCAGCTTCAGTTGGTCGTTTCCCTCATCCTCAATCAGGGCGCGGACCTTCTGGGCCGCGTTCTGAGTAAACAAGATTGCGTCTGTCGTTGCTGCAATTGCGTTCATGCGCATGACTCCTGTGACTCTGTTGCCAGCACATTCAGATGGAAGACGATCCCGTTTCAGTCTGCCGCTGGCGAAGCTGACTTGAGAATGACCACCTTACCTGAAGGTTCCAAGTCTTCGCGAAGAAAGCGACCTTCCACGCGCGCACCGAACTGGACTTCAACCACACAATACCTAACATCGCCGGTGACGCGCGCACCAGTCGAGATGCTGGTCCGTTCGGTTGTGTGGACTGAACCATTCACGCATCCATTGATTGTTGCACTGCTTACCCGAACGTTTCCGTTCACAACACCATTCGCAAGTACCGCTACGTGGCCATTGGCTCCGTCGCTATTCGTAACGTTACCGTAAACTTTTCCGTCGATAGTCAGAAAGCCATCGAAAACGATGTCTCCGAGAACTACCATGCCTCGCGATATCAACGCCTGCGTTTGCTGTGCCATGGCGATCATCTAGCTTCCGAATGACTGGAAGAGTTTTGCCGACGCGTTGATGCTACAGGATTCCAGCGGCGTGGGACTCGCCCCGGAGACAGATCCTAAGGCAGTGCCAGGACAAGGATGCGGTTACCGATTCAGTCGTAGCCCGCCTCTCTGAGACGCCTTGCTACTCATCCGCCAGCCAAGACACTCGCGGCACACGGTGCGGAAGATGTGGCCATCGAGAACCCGTTCCACCGCCTGAAAAGCAAAGGGCCGCTACATCGCGGCCCTTTACTTGCTCGAACGTGATGCTTAGCGCTTCGAGAATTGCTTACGTCGACGAGCCTTGCGGAGACCGACCTTCTTACGCTCGACTTCGCGAGCATCTCTGGTGATCAGGCCAGCCTTGCGGAGAACAGGCTTCAGAGCGGAATCGTACTCAACAAGGGCACGTGCAATACCATGCCTCACAGCTCCGGCTTGGCCTGACTCCCCACCACCAGTGACATTCACCAAAATATCGAAACTGCTGAGATTGTTGGTGATCTCAAGCGCCTGACGCACCACCATCCGCCCAGTCTCACGCGAGAAAAACTCATCGACGTGTTTTCCGTTCACCTGGAAATCCCCTCGGCCGGGCTTGATGAACACGCGAGCGACGGCACTCTTGCGCCGTCCCGTGCCACGATTCTGCTGTGTAGCCATCTTGCCCTCTAGACGTTCAACAACTTCGGTTGCTGGGCCGTATGCGGGTGGTCGCCGCCCGCATACACCTTCAGTTTCTTGATCATCGCGTAGCCAAGCGGACCTTTCGGCAACATACCCTTCACGGCCATTTCAAGCACGCGACCAGGAAAACGATCATGCATCTTCTGATACGTCGAGGAATAAATTCCTCCCGGGTATCCTGAGTGCCGGTGATAGATTTTTTGCTGCGCTTTTTGCCCCGTCACGCGGAGTTTTTGCGCATTCACCACGACAATGAAGTCACCAGTGTCCACATGCGGCGTAAATATTGGCTTGTGCTTCCCGCGGAGGCGGTGGGCGATCTGGGAAGCAAGACGACCCAAGACCTTGTCCGACGCATCGATCACATACCACTCACGGACCACTTCATGCGGCTTGGCCGAGAAGGTCTTCATCTCGAAGATCCTTGTAGAGTCAGAAACAGAAAGGGCGCGAGTGTAGTCAGATATTCAAACGAGTGTCAAATCATCATGCAGAGCCTGGCCCGCCGGGAAAGCGGACTTCCCGCCAACTGCCGCCAAACTCCATAATGGTAAACGTTCGCTTCACCACGGCGCCAACTGCCTCATGTGGAAACACTGGCTGATTTTTTCCCAAGCCGTAACGGTGTCGTTGGGTGTGCTCTTCGTCCTCGGCACCTTCCGGCCTGACATTCTGTCGTTCTCAGGCGGATCCGGTGGGGTCGTAACCATTCGTGAAGCCCAGAGTACGGCCCCGTTGCCGGATCGGGCCACGACGTACCGAGGGGCAGCGCGCAAGGCGATGCCGTCGGTCGTGAACATCTTCACAAGCAAGGACGTCAGAGCCTCACGACACCCGCTCCTGAACGACCCTCTTTTTCGACGCTTTTTCGGCGAGCAATTGGAGGATGAGCCCCAACGCGCATCTAGCCTAGGCTCCGGCGTGATTGTGGGGGCGGAAGGGTTCATCTTGACCAATCACCATGTGATTGAGGCTGCCGATGAGATTGACGTTGCGCTTGCCGATGGTCGGAAGCTACGAGCGAAGCTTGTCGGGACGGATCCGGATACCGACCTTGCAGTCCTGCGCGTCGACGGTGCCAACCTCCCTGCGGTGACGTTCGGGCAGGCTGAAACGATGCAGGTCGGCGACGTAGTCCTGGCGATCGGAAACCCCTTCGGCGTTGGCCAGACCGTCACGATGGGCATCGTTAGTGCCGTCGGTCGAAGCCACCTGGGCATCAATACGTTCGAGAACTTTATCCAGACAGATGCAGCCATCAATCCCGGCAACTCCGGAGGCGCCCTCGTCGACAGCGGCGGGAATCTTGTAGGAATCAACAGCGCCATCTATTCCAGAAGCGGCGGGAGCATGGGGATTGGTTTTGCCATACCCGTCAGCCTCGCCCGCCAAGTGATGGACCAGATCATCGCCTCGGGAAGCGTCGTCCGCGGTTGGATTGGCGTGGAAGTGCAGGAACTCACCGTCGATCTCGCCGAGTCCTTCAAGATGGAGTCTACGGACGGCACACTCATCGCCGGTGTCCTGCGGAATGGTCCCGCCGACCAGGCTGGCGTCAAGCCTGGCGATATCCTCACGGGCGTCGACGGAAAATCGGTGACAGACTCATCATCTATGCTGAATCTAGTGGCTGCCCTGCAACCCGGCAAGCTCGCTCGGATTCAGGTGATCCGCAACGGGAAGAAGTTGGAACTCAACGTGACCGTCGGAAAACGTCCCGCACCGGCGCGCAAGAATCAGGACGAATGACAGCACAACGGCCTATACGGCGCTCGTTTCCTCCTGCCGCGGCTTTTCGATGAACGTCGACACGATGATGCCGACCTCGTAAAGCATCCAAAGCGGGACCGCCAACATGATCTGAGAGATCACGTCGGGTGGCGTCACCACCGCCGCAACCACGAACGCCCCAACGATCACATACGGCCTGATTTCCCGCAGCTTGGCCACCGTCACCATACGCATCTTCACCAGCAGCACGACGGCGATCGGCACCTCGAATGTCACGCCAAAAGCGACAAACATCCCGAGGACGAAGCTGAAGTAGTTCTCGATGTCCGGTGCCACCTCGATGCTCTTCGGTGCGATGGAATACACGAACTTGAAGACCACTCCGAACACGAAGAAGTAGCAGAACGCGACTCCCGAAAAGAAGAGGACCGTGCTCGCCACCACCAGCGGCAAAACAAACTTCTTCTCGTGCGAGTAAAGCCCGGGGGCGACGAACGCCCAGGCTTGGTACAGGACGATCGGCAGGGCTGCACAGAAGGCCACGAGCAACGCAACCTTCACCGGCACAAGGAAGGGCGTCACGACCCCTGTGGCGATCATATGAGCGCCCTCGGGAAGAGCGGCCATCAGAGGCGTCGCGAGAATGTCGTACAACTGCGGCGCGAAATAGAAACAAGGCAGGAACGCGATGATGACCGCGATGAGAGCCTTCAGAAGGCGATCCCGCAGTTCGATCAAGTGCGACAGGAAGGTGTCCTGCTGAGTCATGAAACGATGTCCGGAACCATCAATGAACGGGTAGCTCGTACAACGCACCGCCGAGCATGGCGTGGTCGAGCCTCAAGTGCTCGCCCGCACAGTCTCCGGATCCTTCGGCGTCGGTGCCAGCTCATCCCCGCCGAGCCCCAGATCCAACTGGGGCGAGGCCTCCTCTGTGGAGTCACTCGCGGTCGATGACGACGTCGCGGCGTGGGCACCCGCGGCAAGACCGAAATGCAGCATTGGATTAGAGAGCTTGCTGAACTCGTCTTCGGCCTTCTTGATCTCTTTGTTGATCTCGCCCACATGCGACTGCATGGCGTCCTGCATCGAATTCGCCGCTTCGGTGACGGTGTTCTTGATATCGCGCAGTTCGGACGCATCCATCTCGCGATTCAAGTCGGCTTTCACATCGGCAACGTACCGCTGCATCCTGCCGAACAGGTGGCCGGCCGTACGGGCTACTTTCGGAAGGCGTTCGGGACCAATGACCACCAAGGCCACGATCCCGATCACCACGAATTCGGAGAACCCGATATCGAACACGGCGCGCTGCCTGCGTCAGTAGTCTGTCAGGCCTTGGAGCGGTCCTTCACTTCACCGTCGATGGTCTGGCCAGCCGGACCGGCACTCTCCAGCTTTGCACCGGGGGCCGCTTTGTCTTCATCGCCCTTCATTCCATCCTTGAAGCCCTTCACGGCGCCGCCGAGATCCTGACCGACATTGCGCAGCTTCTTCGTGCCGAAGATCAACACGACGACGAGCAGAACGATCAACCAGTGCCAGATACTGAAACTACCCATGATTACTTCTCCTCGTCAGCGGCTCGGAGTGAGGCCGCGCAGCCATTAGCTCTTTGCGATCATGCCGGGCAGCGGAGCCGCCCCGCCGATCACGTGCAAGTGCAGATGATAAACGTCCTGTCGACCGATCTTCCCGGTGTTCACGATCAGCCTGAACCCTTCGGGCGAGCCCTGTTCCGCCGCCAACCGATTCGCCCGAAGCATCATTCTGCCAACGAGACCCTGGTGCCTGTCCTCCAGATCCGCCATCGAAGCAATGTGCTCCCGGGGGATCATGAGGAAATGCACCGGCGCCACCGGGTCGATATCGTGAAACGCGAGAATCTCGTCGTCCTCGAACACCTTCCGGGACGGAATCTCGCCGCGGACGATCTTGCAGAAGATGCAGCTGTCGGCACTCATGGATGATCAATCCCCACCACGACACTCCATCAGCGGCCTCGGGAGGCCTTTTCATCCACGCCGGAGATGCCTTCCCGGCGATGCAGCTCAGCCAGTACGTCATCGGGGCCAAGTCCGGAGTGCGCCAGCAGGACGAGACAGTGAAACCACAGATCCGCTGTCTCTCGAACGATTTGGAGTCTATCACCACCCTTCCCGGCGATAACGGTCTCGGTCGCCTCCTCACCGATCTTCTTCAGGATGGCATCCGTGCCCTTCGAGTACAGCGAAGCGACGTAGGAGCTTCCGGGATCCGCGCCTTTCCTGGACTCCAGGGTCTGGGCAAGCCGACTGAGGATGGTCGAATCGATCACGTGTGCTTCCCCTTCGAACCGCTGTAGATGACTGCAGGGTCTGCCAGCACGTCGTCCCGGGTAACCCAGGCGCTCTCCTCCAGCCGCCGGAAGAAGCAGCTCTCCCGCCCCGTGTGGCAGGCAATTCCACCCACCTGATCGATCGACAGGAGGATCACGTCACCATCACAGTCGAGATTGATATCGATGACGCGCTGCGTGTGACCCGACTCCTCGCCCTTGTGCCAGAGGCGACCGCGGGACCGCGACCAGTAGTGGGCCTCACCCGTTTCGACCGTCCTCAGCAGGGACTCGCGATTCATGTAGGCGAACATCAGCACCCGACCTGAGGCACCATCCTGAGCGATCGCAGGGACGAGGCCATCGGCCGACCACTGAATCTCTGCCATCCAGGACGGTTCCATCAGAGGCGTACCTCGATGCCCCGGGAGGCCATGTGCCGCTTCGCCTCTCCGACCGTGTGCTCGCCGTAGTGAAAGATGCTGGCGGCGAGCACGGCATCGGCCCGCCCGAATTCAACACCATCGGCCAGATGCTCCAGCCCGCCCACCCCACCGCTGGCGATGATCGGCACGTCTAGCGCCTCCGAGAAGGCCCGAGTGAGGTCCAGATCGAACCCTTGCCGGGTCCCGTCGCGATCCATGCTGGTCAGAAGGATCTCTCCAGCCCCAGCAGCCTCCATGCGTCTGCCCCAGGCCAGAGCATCGATTCCCGTCGCACGTCGTCCACCGTGCGTGTAGACCTCCCAGCCAGACGTGCCCGCCTTCTCGACGCGTCGGGCGTCGACAGCGACAACGATGCACTGGGAGCCAAAGCGGGCGGCAGCCTCGGCGACGAACGCAGGATTCTCGACAGCTGCGGTGTTGATGCTGACCTTGTCGGCCCCGGCATTCAGCAGCCGACGCACATCGGCGATCGTGCGGACGCCGCCGCCAACGGTAAGCGGGATGAACACCTGCGCGGCCACCTGCTCCACGACATGCACCATGGTGTCGCGACCATCAGAACTGGCCGTGATGTCGAGGAACGTCAGCTCGTCCGCGCCTTGGGCGTCGTAGCGCTTCGCGATCTCGATCGGATCGCCGGCATCGCGGAGGCCGACGAAATTGACCCCCTTCACGACACGCCCCGCGGTCACATCAAGGCACGGGATGATTCGAGTGGCTAGACCCACGGCTGCGATACAGCTCTGGATGAGAACATCACGCCTGCCCCGACAGTTCGTCGGCGAGCTTCTGGGCTGCCGCGAAATCGAGGTTGCCCTCATAAAGCGCGCGCCCGGAAATGGCGCCGGTGATGCCTTCTGACGCCACACCGCAGAGCAGCCGGACATCGTCGAGCGTGGCCACGCCTCCGCTCGCAATGACAGGAACGGTCAGGGACCGCGCCAAGGCAACCGTTGCCTCGACATTCACCCCGGTGAGCATGCCGTCGCGCCCGATGTCGGTATAGATGATGGCCTCGACACCGTAGTCCTGGAACTTCAATGCGAGATCGACGACATCGTGGCCGGTCATCTTGGACCACCCGTCCACCGCCACCTTTCCTTCCTTGGCATCGAGGGCGACCATGATATGGCCGGGAAACGCGTTGCAGGCGTCGTGCAGGAAGCCGGGAGTCTTCACGGCTGCCGTGCCGATGATCACGTAGCTGACGCCATCGTCCAGGTACCGCTCGATCGTGTCGAGGTCCCGGATCCCCCCGCCCAGTTGCACGGGAATGTCCTCACCGACCGCGTCGATCACGGCCTTGATCGCGGACTCGTTCTTGGGCTTCCCGGCGAACGCACCGTTCAAGTCCACCAGGTGCAGGCGCCTGGCGCCCTGCGCGAGCCAATGACTTGCCATCGCGCCCGGGTCTTCGGAGAACACGGTCGCGCCCTCCATGATGCCCTGCTTCAGACGCACGCAATGGCCGTCCTTCAGGTCGATGGCAGGGATGATCAGCATGGCGTCCTCGACATACCGGAGGTTGGAGGGAGAGTTGCCAGCAATGTCGCAAATGCCGGCGCTGGCGAGGCGGCCTGGAAGCCCATCGATGTCGGGCCCCTCATTCTCGCCCCCGTCCGGGAACGGTGCCCCCAACATCGGCACGGCCGTCCCAGGCGACAAAGTTCGAGAGCAATCGGAGCCCCGCCGTGTGGCTCTTTTCGGGGTGGAACTGCACGGCAAAAATGTTAGCTGCGCTCACTGCACTGGTAAATGGCGTCGGATAGTCCGTGGTTCCCGCGGTCAACGCCGCATCGACGGGCGCCACGAAGTAACTGTGCACGAAGTAGAAGCGGCTGTCCTGCTCGATCCCGTTCCAGAGAGGGTGAGGAAGCGTCTGGTGAACCTTGTTCCACCCCATGTGGGGCACCTTCAGCTTTCGCCCCAGCTGATCCACCATCCGGTCATGCGGAAAACGGATCACGTTCCCGCCGAACACGCCCAGACCGGCGACATCGCCCTCCTCGCTGCGCTCGAAGAGCATCTGGAGCCCGATGCAGATACCCAGGAACGGCTTGCTCGCCGCCGCTTCCAGCACTGCTGCCCGCAGGCCCCGGCTCTCCATCTCCCGGATGCAATCCGGCATGGCGCCCTGCCCCGGAAACACGACGCGGTCCGCGTTGGCAAGTTCCTGCGGATCGTCGGTGACGAGGACCCGTGCCGCCGGCGCGACGTGCTCGAGCGCCTTGGCGACGGACCGCAGATTGCCCATCCCGTAGTCCACAACAGCGATACGCATCCCGGTAGACCCCATCTGCATCTGTCGCCTAGAGCACACCCTTCGTGGACGGCATCGTGCCCGCGGACCTCGGATCATGCTCGACCGCCATCCGCAGCGCGCGTCCGAACGCCTTGAAGGCCGTTTCCGCCTGATGGTGGGCGTTCCGTCCCTTGAGATTGTCGATGTGCAGCGTGACGCCCGCGTGGTTCACGAAACCCTGGAAAAACTCGTAGGCAAGATCGACATCGAACCCACCGATCATCGCGCGCGAGAATTCCACCCCGAACTCCAGTCCCGGGCGTCCCGAAAGATCCACGACCACCCTCGACAAGGCCTCGTCGAGCGGCACGTACGCATGGCCGTAGCGGCGCAGCCCCTTCTTGTCACCCAGGGCCTTGGCGAAGGCCTGCCCCAGGGTGATCCCGACATCCTCGACGGTGTGATGCCCGTCGATGTGCAGATCACCCTTCGCCTCGACCTCGATGTCGAACAGGCCATGGCGCGCCACCTGATCGAGCATGTGATCGAAGAAGCCGATCCCGGTCGACAGAACGGACACCCCCGTGCCGTCGAGATCGATCCGCACGCGGATCTGGGTTTCGAGGGTGTCGCGGCGGACTTCCGCGATGCGATGGGTGGTGGTGGGTGGCGTCGACATGTTCATCCGTTCCTCGGCTCGAGGGCCGCAGTCAGCGCCTCGAGGAATGTTCGATTCTCCTGGGGCGTTCCGACCGTGACGCGCAGGCAGTTCACCAAGAGGGGGTGCGCGCCGTGCAGATTCTTGATGAGCACGCCACGTGCCTTGATCGCTGCAAATGCCGCAGGCCCGTCGGGCACGCGAAAGGTCACGAAATTCGCGTTCGACGGAAACACCTCGACGCCGGGATGCCGGGCGAGAGCGGCCATCATCGGCGCACGCTCGGCCACGATCGCCCCTGCCTGGTCGGTCAGTACTTCGAGATGCCGGAGCGCCACGCCCGCCGCAATCTGCGTGAGGACGTTCACGTTGTAGGGCATGCGGAGCTTGTCCAGCTCTCCCAGCCACTCCCGCCGACCGACGACGAATCCGAGCCGCAAACCGGCCAGGCCCAGCTTGGAAAGCGTCCGCATCACCAGGACATTGGGCGCCGACGCCAGCTCCGGGAGGTAGGTCATGCCGGCGAACGCATGGTAGGCCTCGTCGATCACGACAAGGCCCGGCGCACGGGCGATCACTCTCCGGACGAGCGCCGGGTCGAACAGGTTGCCGGTCGGATTGTTCGGACAGGCGAGAAACAGCAATGCCGGACGATGACGGTCGATGGCGTCCATCAGCGCGTCTTCGTCGATCGAGAAATCCGACCGCAGCGGGACACCCTCGTAGCGCAACCCAGCGGTGGCGGCCGAGACCCGATACATGACGAAGGACGGTTCCACGCCCATCGCGACGGCCCCCGGCCGCGCCACCGCCAGACAGAGCAGCTGGATGATCTCGTCGGAACCGTTGCCCAGCAGGATCTCCATGTCCCTCGGCAGGTCGAGCCGGTCGCGAAGCAGATCCTTCAGGCCCTGCGGCGAGGGATCCGGGTAGCGATGAATGGCGGCGTCCGCCAGCGCCCTGCCCAGTTCCTGCCGCAGGGCGTCCGGCAACGTGTAGGGGTTCTCCATGGCGTCCAGCTTCACCATGCCCGTGCTGTCCGCCACGTGGTAGGCCTTCCACCCGAGAATCTCCGGACGGAACACCGACGCCGGACTCACGGGAGCGGGTCGGGATGTGGCGCGATTCAAGGTGTCCATGACGGTCACTCAGGCGTGCAACCGCATTCGGGCAGAAGCAGCGTGGGCGGGCAGACCCTCGCCGTCGGCGAGCTCGGCTGCGATGCGTCCCAGCGCATCCGCGCCGGAACGCGAGACGCCGATCAGGCTGGTGCGCTTCTGGAAATCGTAGACCCCGAGTGGCGAGGAGAATCTCGCCGATCGGGCGGTCGGCAGCACGTGATTCGGCCCGGCGCAGTAGTCTCCGAGCGCCTCGGACGCGTATCGGCCGATGAAGATCGCGCCCGCGTGACGCAGCTTGGGCACCCAGGGATCCGGCGCCTCGACTGAGAGTTCGAGGTGCTCGGGCGCCACTCGATTCGACACGGCGCAGGCCTCGTCGAGATCGCGCACGCGGATCAGCGCGCCGCGGTGGGCAAGCGATGCCTCGATGACCGCCCGACGCGACATGGTGTCGATGAGTCGCGACATGCTCTGCTCGACGGCATCGAGGAAACCATCATCGGGGCAGAGCAGCAGGGCCTGGGCCACTTCGTCGTGCTCGGCCTGGGAGAAGAGATCCATCGCCACCCAGTCGGGCGGCGTGGTGCCGTCGCTGATGACCAGGATCTCCGACGGCCCCGCCACCATGTCGATGCCGACGACGCCGAAGACCTGGCGCTTCGCGGACGCCACGTAGGCGTTGCCGGGCCCCACGATCTTGTCGACGGCGGGAATGCTCGCCGTCCCGTAGGCCAATGCGCCGACCGCCTGGGCGCCACCGATGGCGAACACCCGATCGACGCCCGCCACCGCCGCCGCAGCGAGCACGAGCGGATTGCGCAGACCGTCGGGCGTCGGCACCACCATCACGACCTCGCGAACCCCGGCGACCTTGGCCGGCAGCGTGTTCATGAGGACCGTGGACGGATAGGCGGCCTTGCCACCGGGGACGTACACCCCGACACGATCGAGGGCCGTGACCTGCTGGCCGAGCAGCGTCCCATCGGCGTCGGTGTACTGCCACGAGGCGATCGGCTGGCGCTCGTGATAGTCCCGAATCCTGGCGGCGGCCTTCTCGAGGGCATCGCGGCGCGCGGGCGCCAGGCTGTCCAGGGCGCGCTGAAGTTCGGACTTCGGGATCTCGAGGTCGGCCATCGATGCCACGTCGAGGCGATCGAACTGTCGCGTGTAGTCGAGGACTGCAACGTCGCCCCGGGTTCTCACGTCGGACAGGATGTCAGACACGGTCGCTTCGAGCTTGCGATCGAGCGTGTTCTCGAAGGCAAGCAGCGCGGTGAAGCGCGCTTCGAAGTCGGCATTCCGGGTGTCGAGCCGATTCACCTTCATGGCGTCGCCTCCGCATCGAGGGGCTTGGCGACCCGCGCAAAGGCGTCCATCAGGAACTGCAGCTCCTGCCGCTTCATCTTGAGAGAGGCTTGATTCACCACGAGCCGCGCCGAGATGGCCGCGATCTCCTCCACGGCGACGAGATGGTTGGCCTTCAGCGTGTTTCCGCTGGAGACGAGGTCCACGATGGCGTCGGACATGCCCACGAGGGGAGCGAGTTCCATCGACCCATAGAGCTTGATCAGGTCGACGTGGACGCCCTTCGATGCGAAGTGTTCGCGCGCGATGTGCAGATACTTCGTCGCGACCTTGAGTCGCGCCCCGCGGCGGACGGCCATGGCGTAGTCGAAGCCTTCAGGCACCGCGACCATCATCCGGCAGCGGGCGATCCCGAGGTCCAGCGGCTGGTACAAACCCTGGCCGCCGTGCTCCATCAGGACATCCCGACCGGCGATGCCGAGATCGGCGCCCCCGTGCTGGACATAGGTGGGGACGTCGGATGCCCGGACGATGATGATCCGCACCTCGGGCCGATTGGTCCCGATGATGAGCTTGCGGGAGCTTTCGGGATCCTCGGCAGGGACGATGCCCGCCTCGGCCAGCAGCGGCCGGGTTTCCTCGAAGATGCGCCCCTTCGAGAGCGCGATGGTGATGCCGTTCACGGCTGCGACACGGAAAGGATGGACATGGATTCTAGCCTACGGACGCGCCGCGGCCCCCGACACGCTTGACCCGGGCACCGAGCTGCGACAGCTTCTCCTCGATGCGTTCGTAGCCGCGATCGAGGTGATAGATCCGATCGACGGTCGTCTCGCCCTCGGCCACGAGACCCGCCACGACGAGACTCGCCGAGGCCCGCAAGTCGGTGGCCATCACCGTGGCCCCCTGAAGCCTGGATACGCCCCGGATGACTGCGGTGTTGCCTTCGACCTCGATGTCGGCACCGAGGCGACGCAGCTCCTGCACGTGCATGAAGCGGTTCTCGAAGATCGTTTCGGTCACGAGCGCCGTGCCATCAGCCACGCAATTCAGGGTCATGAACTGCGCCTGCATGTCGGTCGGGAATGCCGGATAGGGAGCGGTCCGAAGTCCGACCGACTTGGGCCGGGAGTTCATCACGATCCGGATGGTGTCGGCAGTCGTTTCGATCTTCGCCCCGGCCTCGCCAAGCTTGGCAATGACCGCATCGAGCGTGTCGGCACGGGCGCCCGTCAGGACCACCTCGCCGCCGGCTGCCGCCACCGCCACCAGGAAGGTCCCCGTCTCGATGCGATCCGGCATCACGGCGTACGTGGCACCGTGCAGGGCATCGACGCCCTGGATGGTGATGATGTCCGTGCCGGCCCCTTGGATGCGGGCACCCATCGCGATCAGGCAATGCGCGAGATCCACGACCTCCGGCTCGCGCGCGGCGTTCTCGATGATCGTCGTCCCCTCGGCCAGACAGGCCGCCATCATGAGGTTCTCGGTGCCGGTGACCGTGACGATGTCCATCACGAGCCGGGTGCCCTTCAGCCGCCCTGCCTTCGCGTGGATGTAGCCCTGCTCGATCGTGATCTCGGCGCCCAGCGCCTGGAGACCCTTGATGTGCTGGTCGACGGGACGCATCCCGATGGCGCATCCCCCGGGGAGCGACACCTTGGCCTCGCCGAACCGCGCCACCAGCGGTCCGAGGACGAGGATCGACGCGCGCATCGTCTTCACGAGATCGTACGGGGCCACGAAATTCGATAGCCCCGCGCCACTCAGGCCGACACCCAGCTTTTCATCGAGTGTGACGGCAATCCCCATCTGCGCGAGCAGATTGAGCGTCGTCGTGACGTCGCGAAGATGCGGGACGTTCTGTACCTGGAGCGTATCGGCCGTGAGAATGGCGCTGCAGAGGATGGGCAGCGCGGCGTTCTTGGCCCCGGAAACGCGGATTTCGCCGTTGAGCGGGACACCACCCTCTATGCACAACTTGTCCATGATTCGGAGTTCCGTAGTGGCCGACGGCCACGGGTGATCAGTGGCATTCGCAAAGATTCAATTCGCCAGACCGTCCGCAACGGCGTGGGAATCGGGGAGGCGGATGGCCGGTGCCCGCGGATGCACCCGGGCATTCACTGCTTCGGCTCTGCGCCCATCCAACGGCGAGGCAGAACCGGGAGGATCAGCGCCCGGGCCACTCCGCGGGAGTGAAGGTCTTCATCGACAGCGCGTGGATCTCCTCACGCATGCGATCACCGAGGGCGCGATACACGGTCTGATGCTGCTGAACCCGCGACTTGCCTTCGAAGGCAGCGCTCACGATCACGGCCTCGAAATGGTGGCCATCGCCTGCCACTTCGACGTGATCGCACTGGAGATTCTCGAGGATGTAACTGCGGACCTGCTCGGGGGTGACCATGCTGGGTGCCTGCGGGCGCGCCACGTCGTCAGTGCCGCAACTTGTAGCCGCGCCGGATCATCTGGAGGGAGACGAATGATAAGGCAGTGAAGCAGCCCGTCACAATCGCCAGACTCATCCAGGGTGAGCGATCCGACGCACCGAAGAAGGCATATCGGAAGCCGTCGATCATGTAGAAGAACGGATTGAGGTGCGACACCGCCTGCCAGAAAGGCGGAAGGGAATGGATCGAATAGAACACGCCGGAGAGGAACGTGAGCGGCATCACGACGAAGTTCTGGAACGCCGCCATCTGGTCGAACTTGTCCGCCCAGATGCCGGCGATCAATCCCAGCGCCCCGAGAATGCCTCCGCCGAGCATGGCGAACGCGAGGGCCCACAACAAGTTCGGGAACGGCACCGAGACTGTCACGAGCGTCACCAGGAACACGCCCGCACCCACCAGCATGCCGCGCACCATCGCGGCGATCACGTAGGCCCAGTAGAACTCCGCGTGGGACAGCGGCGGCAGCAGGATGAACACGATGTTCCCGGTGACCTTCGATTGCACGAGGCTGGACGAACTGTTCGCGAACGCGTTCTGGAGCAGCGACATCATCGCGAGACCGGGGATGAGGAACGCTCCGTACGAGACGCCTGGAAACACCTCCACCCGCGATTCCAGCACGTGGGAGAAGACCAGCATGTAGAGCAGGGCGGTCAGCACGGGCGCCGCGATCGTCTGGAAACTCACTTTCCAGAACCGCAGCAACTCCTTGTAGAGCAGGGTCCGGAAGCCGGTCATCGCCGCCCCATGATGCGCACGAAGGCCTCTTCGAGGTCCGGTTCGAGGACCCGGAGATCCTTCACCTCCACCCCTTCCGCGCGCAAGGCCACGGCCACGTCGGCGATCTCGGCGTGGCGGCCCAGCGCCATCAGCCACGCCCCATCGGCGTCCCGCCGGGCCCGCCCCTCGAACTGCGCCGGCAGGCGATCCGGCTCGAGCCGCAGCATCAACTGCAGCCCGGACACGTCGGCGAGTAGGTTGCGCGTGGTGTCGAGCGCGACCACCCGACCCTGCTTGAGCATCGCAACCCGCCCGCACAGGGTCTCGGCCTCCTCGAGGTAATGCGTCGTCAGGACGATCGTATGGCCGGCCGCATTGAGGCTGCCCACGAACTCCCACAGACCCTGCCGCAGTTCCACGTCGACGCCCGCCGTCGGCTCGTCGAGGATGATCACCGGCGGCTTGTGCACGAGCGCCTGCGCCACGAGGACCCGGCGCTTCATCCCGCCCGACAGCGCCCGCATGTTCGCATTCGCCTTCGCGCGGAGATCGAGACGGTCGATGATCTCGTCGATCCAGACGTCGTTGTTCCGGAGGCCGAAATAGCCTGACTGGATCCGCAGCGTCTCGCGGACGGTGAAGAAGGGGTCGAAGACGAGTTCCTGCGGCACGACGCCGAGGGCGCGCCGGGCTGAGCGGTAGTCCCGGACGACGTCATGCCCCATGACGTGGACCTCTCCGGCGTCGGGTCGCGCGAGACCTGCCAGGACGCTGATCAACGTGGTCTTGCCGGCCCCGTTGGGACCGAGCAGCGCGAAGAATTCCCCCTGCTCCACCTGAAGATCGACCCCGTCGAGGGCCTGGACGCTGCCGTAACGCTTGGAGAGGGCCTTGACGGAAATTGCCGGAACCATGGCCGGCCATCAGCCCGCGGGGAGCAGCAGGGTATCGACTCCATAGAGCCCCGCGAGGCTCGCAAGCCCGACGGTCGGGCGGGAGATGACCGGTGCGCGGCCTGCCGCGCGCGCGGTCCTGGTGAGGTCCAGCAGGAGAGCGATGAGGCTCGAATCCGCTTCGGTGACACCGCCGACGTCGATCACGGTGACCTCGGCCGCCATCAGTCGGCGCGCATCGGCCAGCATCGCCCCCATCGTTTCGAGGTTGACCGGCCCCGCGATCCGCAGCGTGTTCCCGTCGCGGTCGATCATTTCTTGAGAGGGACGGCTGGCGGCGTCACCTTGCTGTTCCGCTCCTGGAGATTGCGGATGAGCCCGTCGATGCCGCCCTGCTCGATCTGCACGCCGAACTCGGTGCGGTACGTGGTGACGAGACTCACCCCTTCGACGACCACGTTGTAGACCTTCCAGCCATCGGCCGTGACGTTCATCGCATAGTCGACGGCCACGGGAGGCGCGCCGCCGGGCAGCAGGATCTGCGTCTTGACCGTGACATCCTCGCCATCGATGACCTTCAGCGGCTTCACGTCGACCTTCACGTGGCGGTAGGCGCTGTAGGCGGCGCTGTAAGACCGCACCAGCAGCGTCTGGAACTCCTTGATGAGCTGCTTCTGCTGATCCTGCGTGGCCTGGCGCCAGTTCTTGCCGACTGCAAGACGCGTCATCTTCGGCATGTCGAACTGCGGCAGCACGCGCGTCTCGATCAGATCGACGAGCTTCGCCGGGTTGCCGTTGCGGAGGTCCTTGTCCTCGGCCACCAGGCGCAGCACTTCCTCGCTCGTGGTGCGCACCACGACATCGGGCGGGGTCGGCTCCGCCCACACCGGACCGGCCAGCACGAACGACAGTCCGATCGCAGGGAGCAACATCGCCATCAGGGATCGCAGGTTTTTCATCATTTCCTCGCTACACAGGGACGGACGTGGCCGTCATTGTTCCTTTCCGGCGGTCGGCCCCTCGCCGGCCTTGCCGGTGAGGAACCGCCCGATCATCTGTTCCAGCACGAGCGCCGACTGCGTGAGGGTGATCCGGTCACCGTCCTTCAGCAGGGCATCATCGCCGCCGCCGTCGAGGCCGATGTACTGCTCGCCGAGCAGCCCCGACGTCAGGATGGACGCGTTGCTGTCCTTGGGGAACTCGTACGTCTTGTCGATCAGCAACGTGACGCGCGCCAGGAATTTCTTGTTGTCGAATGCGATCGACTCCACGCGCCCCACGACGACCCCGGCACTCTTGACGGGCGCCCGCGGCTTCAGGCCACCGATGTTGTTGAACTCGGCCGTCAGCTTGTAACCCTGCCCTGCAGTGACGGTGCTGGCGTTGCCGACCTTGAGGGCAAGCACGAGCAGCGCTATCAAGCCGCCCACCACGAAGAGGCCGACCCACAGGTCGACGGTAGTGCGCTTCATCTCTATACCCCCGTGAACATGAACGAGGTCAGCACGAAATCCAGCGCCAGGATGGCCAGCGCCGACGTGACGACCGTGCGCGTCACCGCGTAAGAAACCCCCTCCGCGGTGGGGGGCGCATCGTACCCCTCGAACAATGCGATGAGTGTCACGGCGACGCCGAACACCGCACTCTTGATGACGCCGTTCATGACATCACTCCAGAGATCGACGTTCGCCTGCATCTGTGACCAGAACGCACCGGAGTCCACTCCGATGATGACCACGCCGATCAGGTAGCCGCCGAACACCCCGAAAGCACTGAAGATCGCCGCGAGCAGCGGCATCGACAGCACCCCACCCCAGAACACCGGCGCGAGCACCCGGGCGTGCGGGTCCACCGCCATCATCTCCATCGCCGAGAGTTGCTCGGTCGATTTCATGATCCCTATCCGGGCGGTGATCGCAGAACCGGCGCGGCTCGCGAAGAGGAGGGCAGCAACCACCGGCCCGAGTTCCCTGACGAGCGACAGCGCGACCAGCGTGCCGAGCGCCTCGGCCGAACCGTAGCGCTTCAATGTCTCGTAGCCCTGCAATCCCAGCACGAGTCCCACGAACAGACCGCTCACGATGATGATGACGAGCGACAGCACGCCGGTGAAATGGATCTGGTCGAGCACCAGTTGTGGCCGGCGCAGGCACATGCCGGACCGCGCGAGGATGGTGCCGGTGAACCGCGTCGCACAGCCGAGCTTCCACACGCCGTTCACGGTGCGTTCGCCCACGTGTCGGATGGCATCGATCAACGCTTGTCCTCCAGACCGAGATCCGCGGCGAGCGTGCTGCCGGGATAGTGGAAACCGACCGGTCCATCCGCCTCGCCATTGACGAACTGATGGACGAAGGGGTCCTGCGATGCCCGGATCTCGTCCGGCGTGCCTTCGGCGACGATCTCCCCGCCCGCTGCGATGTAGACGTAATCGACGATGGCGAGGGACGCATGGACATCGTGCGTGACCAGGATCGAGGTCGCCCCGAGCGCATCGTTCAGGCGCCTGATCAGATTGGCGATGACGCCCAGCGAAATGGGATCGAGCCCGGTGAAAGGCTCGTCGTACATGATGAGCGTCGGATCGAGCGATATCGCCCTCGCGAGCGCCACGCGACGCGCCATCCCGCCGGAGAGCTCGGCAGGCATCAGGTGGGCCGCCCCGCGCAGACCCACGGCCTGCAGCTTGAGCAGCACGAGGTCGTGGATCACGGATTCCGGCAACTTCGTGTGCTCACGCAGCGGGAAGGCCACGTTCTCGAAGACCGAGAGGTCCGTGAACATCGCGCCGAACTGGAAGAGCATCCCCATGCGCCGCCGCAGTCGGTAGAGATCACCGTAGGCGAGCCACGCGACATCCTGGCCTTGCACCCTGACAGTCCCGGCGCTCGCCCGCAGCTGCCCGCCGATCAGACGCAGGATCGTCGTCTTGCCGCAGCCGCTCCCGCCCATGATCGCCACGACCTTGCCACGGGGAATCCGCATGCGGATGCCCCGAAGAATCGGGCGTGCGTCATAGGAGAAGGCGACGTCTGTCAGTTCGACCAGCGGTTCGTTCGACACGGAAAGTACGGAAGCATGGACGACCCGATTGTAATGGATGACCGCGCAGTACCCGCGGGTCGCTTGTGGGCGCCATTCGATTCGGCTACCGTCGTTCCGGTTCCCTCCCGACTCACATCCCCGGACCGACATGATGGAACGCGTGTCCGATCCTCCCGCATTGCGGTTTCGAGCCGTCGGCAAGTCCTTCGCAGGGGTGCCACGACTGGAGGCCGTCAGCCTCGATGTCCCGACGGGTTCGTTCTTCGGCCTTGTCGGAGTCAATGGCGCCGGCAAGACCACCCTCATCCGCTGCCTGCTCGATGCCAATCGGGCCGACACGGGCGCGATCGAGATCTTCGGCGAGAGCAGCCTGCAGACCGCCGCGCGGAAGCATCTGGCCTTCCTCCCCGAGCGCTTCAGCGCCCCGTTCTATCTGACCGGGCGCGATTTCCTCCGGACCATGGGCCGGCTCTATGGCAACGAGGCGCCGGAGTCCGGGATCCTGGAAACCCTCGACGCCCTCGAGCTCGCCCGGGACGCCCTCGACCGCCCCGTGCGCAGCTACTCGAAGGGCATGACGCAGAAGCTGGGCCTCGCCGCCTGTCTGCTGTCCGGCCGCCGCCTGCTCGTGCTGGACGAGCCTGCCAGCGGCCTCGACCCGCGGGCCCGCGCAGCACTCAAGTCGACGCTCGCCGCCAGACACGCGACTGGTACCACGATCTTCCTGACCTCCCATGCCCTGGCCGATGTGGACGAGATGTGCGGCCGGATGGCGGTCCTGCACGACGGCCACCTTCTTTTCGACGGCAGCCCGGACGGCCTCCGGGAGCGCCACGGGGTCACCACCCTCGAGTCTGCGTTCCTGGCGGAACTCGCGGCGAACGAGACCGCACCGGCGGAAAACTCTCCCGTTCTGGCACAATCGACGGCCGTGTCCCATGGGTAGCAGAGCCGTGGAATCCCGAACCATCCGGAAGCCCGACCTGCTGATCGTCGACGACGATCCGCTCATCACCGACACCCTCGATTTCGTTCTCGGCAAGGACTTCCGCGTGTTTGCCGCCGGGTCCCGGCAGCAGGCGCGCAGCCTGATCACCCAGCTCGAGCGCGTACCCGGTCTCGCCCTGGTCGACCTGGGCCTGCCGCCGACACCCCACCGTCCGGACGAGGGCTTCCGACTGATCACCGAGCTGCTCACCGCCGCGCCGGACATCAAGATCGTGGTCCTTTCCGGACAGAACGACGAGGCCAACGCGCGGCATGCCCGCACCCTCGGCGCGGTGGACTTCGTGGCGAAGCCCTGCGAACCCGCAGTGCTCCGGCAACTGCTGCTGCGGGCCCTGACCTTCGGCGAGGCCGAACGGGCTTACCCGGTAGACGACGGGATCATCGGGGCCAGCTTTCCGATCGGGAGATTGCGGGAGCAGATCCGCCAGTACGCCGCCTCCCCGTTCCCGGTGCTGATCGAGGGGGAATCGGGCAGTGGCAAGGAGCTCGTTGCGCGGGCATTGCATCGCGGTGGCCCTCGCGCAGCCCATCCGTATCTCGCACTCAACTGTGCCGCCATCTCGCCCACGCTCGTGGAACCCACGCTGTTCGGCTATGCGAAGGGCGCCTTCACCGGTGCGGCGACGGGGCGCTCGGGATACTTCGAGGATGCCGCCGAGGGCACGCTGTTCCTCGACGAGATCGGTGAACTGCCCCTCGAACTGCAAGCCAAGCTCCTGCGGGTCCTCGAGAACGGGGAATACCAGCGGGTGGGCGAGACCCAGTTGCGCATGAGTGCGGCCCGGGTGGTGGCGGCCACCAACCGGGATCTCCGGTTGGAAACGAAGGCCGCGCGCTTCCGTGTGGACCTGTATCACCGGTTGTCGGTCTTCACCATCCAGGTACCGCCCCTGCGGGATCTCGGTGACGACAAGTTGAAGCTGCTCGAGCACTTCAGCGCCCGCTACGCTGCGCAGGCCGGCATCGCGCCCTGTACGCTCGACGACGATGCGACGCGCCTTTGGCAGGCCTATGCCTTCCCCGGCAACGTGCGCGAATTGCGCAACATCGTGATCCGGCTCACCACCAAGCACGCAGGCCGCGAGGTGAGCCGGCCCGAACTCGCCGAGGAACTCGACTTCCAGGCCCAGGACGGCCCGGGCGGTGCCGGCGGCGACCCGTTCCTTCCCAGCATCGAGGCTGCGCTGGCCGTGTTGTCGACCCGCCGCGGCATCGATCTCGATGCGAGCCTGCGGGCCTGGGAAGGGTGTTTCGTGGAAGCCGCCCTGCAACTCACCCGCGGCAACCTCGCGCACGCCGCCCGCATGCTGGGCATGCACCGGACGACCCTCTACAGCCGTATGCAGTCCCGCGATGCCGCGGCGGATGACACCCGGGTCCGCCCCTCGACGTCGGCCTGATCCCGGAGCCCCTGCCCTTGTACTACGCCCACTTCGGCCTCTCGCGTCCGCCCTTCAAGATCACGCCGGACACCGATTTCTTCTTCGAAGGCGGCAGCCGCGGCGAGGTCCTGGGCGCGTTGCTCTATGCGATCTCCCAGGGCGAGGGCATCGTCAAGGTGACCGGCGAAGTCGGCAGCGGGAAGACCATGCTGTGCCGGGTGCTGCAGCAGCGGCTCGGCAGCACGGTGGACATGATCTACCTCGCGAACCCGAACATCTCTCCGGACGAGATCCTGCGCGCCATCGGCTTCGAGTTGCAGATCCACCAGGCCCGGGAAGCGCCGAGGGTCGAACTGATCCACCTCCTGCAGAACTACCTGGTGGCCCGGCATGCCGACGGTCGCCGCGTCGTGCTGTTCATCGAGGAGTCGCAGGGCATGCCCCTCGAATCGCTCGAGGAGATCCGGCTGCTGTCGAACCTCGAGACGGAGCAGGAGAAGCTCCTGCAGATCATCCTGTTCGGACAGCCGGAACTGAACGAGAACCTGCAGAAGGCCCACATCCGGCAGTTGCGGGAACGCATCACCCACAGTTTCAACCTCGCGCCGCTCAATCGGAGCGAGATCGGCGAGTACATCGGTTTCCGCCTTCGCACCGCTGGTTACCGAGGGCCGGCGCTCTTTCCGCCGAAGATCGTCGACCAGATCGCCCAGGCCAGCGAAGGCCTGACCCGCCGCGTCAACATCATCGCCGACAAGGCGCTGCTCGCTGCCTACGCGGAGAACACCCATACGATCACCGCTGGCCATGTCCGCAAGGCCATCGCGGACAGCGAGTTCAGCCGTCGACCCACGACGAGGACCTCCTCCCGCGGGCCGCGGCGCCCTGCGCTGGTCGCGCTGATCGTGGCCGGCGCTGCCTTGGCCGGGTGGTTGATCTACGACCACTTCGCCGCACGGCCGGCCGGACCGTCGAACCCGGTCCAGTCGGTGACTCGGCCACTGGCCGCTGCCCCGGCCCCAGCCCCAGCCCCGGCAGCCGCCCCTCAGCCCGAGGCAACACCACCTTCTCG
>VYME01000177.1_pt1 | contig 26687 bp, 20 predicted proteins | sample 5115281 | NCBI WGS metagenome assembly VYME01 (sample SAMN12291780, study PRJNA351875) | freshwater metagenome | isolation source: freshwater lake | place: USA: Michigan, Wintergreen Lake | collected 2013-08-08
ACGCGCCTCGTTCCGCCGCCGCTGCCGCCGGAGAAGCGCCAGCCCGAGACGAAGACGGACGAGTGGCAGCCGGGGCAGCCGTTGCTCGGGGTGACGCGGCCGCCGCGGCCGGAGGAACGGCCGAGCACGCTGAACGGGCGCATGTACGCGTCGACGAGCCTGGTGCGCACGCTCGACACGTGGAACCACTCGTACCTGACGCTCGGCACCGACTTCGACATCGACAACCTCGGTGGCCGCGGTGGCATCCTGCACTTCCACGGCGACTTCAACTGGAGCCGCGAGACGTCGGAGCAGACCGGCCGGGACCTGCGCCTCTACGAGCTCAGCTACGAAGAGGGCGGCACGCGCCATCGGCCGCTGTTCTGGCAGGTCGGCCGCTTCCTGCAGCGCGACATGCCCGAGTTCGGCATCCTCGACGGCGTCGCCGTCGGCAAGCGCACCGAGGGCGGCGATCGCGTCGGCGCGAGCTTCGGCTACCTGCCGGAGCTCGACGAGGACATGGAGTCGTTCGCCGACCTGCAGATGGCGGCTTGGTACTTGTGGAACCAGGACGTCGCCGAGCGCGTCAGCTTCGGCCTCGGCTACCAGAAGACGTGGCATCGCTTCGAGGTCGACCGCGACCTGCTCGTCGGCAAGTTCCGCTACCTGCCGCTGACCGGCTGGCTGCTGCAGGGCACCGTGTTCGTCGACCTCTACACCGGCCGCGACACGCTGAAGGACGAGACCTTCGAGATCACGCGCGGCAACGCGTTCCTGAGCCGCCGCTGGGACAAGGAAGGCGGCATCGAGGTGTTCTTCGACCACGAGGAGTACCCGGAGATCCGCCGCCGCGAGCTGCCGCAGCAGATCCAGCCGCAGACGCTGATCGATGCGCACCAGGACCGCGTGTCGCTGCACGCGTTCGTGTTCGGCGGCGACACGCGCTGGTTCACGCGCCTCACCGGCTGGAAGGACGAGGAGGACAGCGGCGGCTCGCTCGAGCTCGGCGCCGAGTTCCCTGGCCTCGCCGGCAAGAACGCGCGCACGACGCTCGCTGCCTACCAGATGAACGGCTCGTTCAGTTCGCTGTTCGGCGGTCGCCTGCAGCATGGCGGCACCTTCGGCTTCGGCCGGCTCGACGTGCTCTACGAGCTCGCGTTCGTGCACCAGGAGAGCTTCCCCGACGAACGCGACGACCTGCTGCAGCATCGCCTCGCCGGCCTGCTGACCACGGACCTCGGTGCCGGCTGGAACGCGATCTTCACCGGCGACGCCACGATCTGGGACGACGAGCTGTCGTTCGGCCTCTCCCTCTACCTGCAGAAGAACTTCTGAGGTGACGCGATGAACCTCCCTCGCTCCCGTTCGCTCTTCGTCGCCCTGCTGATGGCTTGGGTGGTCGTGTCCTGCACCGTGACGGTGCAGAACCGCGGCGACCTGCATCGTTGGTGGGCGGGCTTCGGCCTCGTCGTCTCGCACGAGACGTTCCCTGGCGACTGCAAGACGTGCCACGTCGGCGCGTCGTGGAACCAGCTGGTCGACGACTTCGTGTTCGACCACGGCGCCCGCACCGGCGTGCCGCTGAACGGCGCCCATGCCGAAGCGCGCTGCCTGCGCTGCCACAACGACCGCGGGCCGGTGGCGACCTTCCATGCGCAGGGCTGCGCTGGTTGCCATCCCGACGTGCACTACGGCGAACTCGGCCTCGACTGCGCGCGTTGCCACGACGAGCAGTTCTGGAAGGTGCCGAATGCGCGCGTGAACCACCTGCACGGCCGCTTGCCGCTGACCGGCGCGCACATGCAGGTCGCCTGCCACCGCTGCCACGCGGGTGCGATGGTGACCAACTTCCGGCCGACGGATCCGGACTGCGTCAGCTGCCACTACGACGAGGCCGCGCGCACCACCAACCCGCCGCACCTCGGGCTCGGCTGGGTCGATCGCTGCGATCGTTGCCACATGCCGACCGCGTGGCGGCCGGCGCAGATCCGGTGACGCCCGTTCCCGTTCCTGGACCGCCCTGGTCCCGCTTTTGGACGACCGCCAGGGCTCGTGACGTTCGTATGTCGATGAATCCCGCACTCGGCCGGAGTGCCCTCTCGCCGCGGAGCTGAACATGCACCATCCCATCCGCCATCTCGCCGCATCGGGCGTCGCCCTGGTGCTGATGACTTCCGTGTTCCTGGCTTCCTGCGTCGACCAGAGCGGGCGCGAAGCGGCTCTGGCTTCCGGCGAGTCGTGCATGAAGTGCCACAACGGCTCGATCCACGACGACTACGCCGGGCCGGGGCTGGAGAACCCGCATCCGTTCCCGGGCGACGCCGAGGTGCTGCGCTGCACGCAGTGCCACGGTGGCAATCCGACCGGCGTGGACATGCTCACGAGCCACGTGCCGCCGCCGCCGGAGATCGGCGATCGGGCGCAACAGGACATCGATGCGCATGCGTGGTTCAACAAGTTGACGTTGGCCGGCATCGACAAGATGGCCGACTACACGGTCGACGGCCGCACCTACACCGGCATCGACTACCTGCAGTTCCTGAACCCGGGCGATCTGCGCGTGACGCGATTGGAGCGCGGCTGCGGCGAGTGCCATGCGGCGCACGCGACCAGCGTCAGCCGGTCGCCGCTCGGCACCGAGATGGGCATCTTCTCGGGCGCCTTCTATGCGGTCGGCATGGAGAACGCGAACCCGGCGCACCAGGGCTTGTTCGAGGACAACGCCGCCGACTACGGCTGGCGCGCGGTCAGCGATCCGACCCACGTCCACGACCCGAACGTCGAGGGCAAGATCGGCGAACTGCTCGAGCCGCCGGTGTGGAGCAAACGCGTCATCGCGCCGGAGAACATCTTCCGCAACCAGGACTTCACCGCGGCCAACCTGGTCAACGACGTCAATGCCGACGGCTCGGTGGTCAGTGGTTCGCGGCTCGCCAAGCTGTACCAGGAGCAGGTCGCGTTCACCTGCGGCGACTGCCACCTGGGCAGCAGCGGCGCCAACAACCGCTATGGCGACTTCCGCCCGTCGGGTTGTTCGGCGTGCCACATGCCTTACAGCCAGGACGGCCGCAGCCGCACGCAGGACCCGAACGTGCCGAAGGACGAGCCGCGCAACCCGGACGCCATCGACGAGCCGGAGCGCGCGCACATCCGTTCGCACCGCGTGCGCGGCGTCGCCCGCACGCTGAGCAACGGCACCGCCGTCACCGGCATCGACGACCACACGTGTGCTGGCTGCCACCAGGGCAGCAACCGCATGGTCATGCAGTACTGGGGCATCCGCCTCGACCAGAACCAGGACGTCGTGCGCGGCTTCCAGTATCCGGCCAACCCGGTGACGTTCCGTACGACGAACGGCGACACGCGCCTGTTCGATCCGGAGGTCGGCAACAACACGTTCAACGGCCGCAACCGCAACCAATACCTGGTGGCCGAGGACTACGACGGCGACGGCCGCGACGACACGCCGGCGGACGTGCACTACGAAGCGGGCATGGGCTGCGTCGACTGCCACGGCAGCGTCGACGTGCACGGCAACGTCGCGGCGCCGAACGGCGGCGACATCGTCAGCCGCATGGGCCACGCCATCAAGATCCGCTGCGAGGACTGCCACGGCAGCGCCACCGCCTATGCGGCGACGACCACGGGCGAGAACTACAGCGGCCAGACCGCGACGCTCGCGGTCGACAGCGCCGGCAATGCGCTGCGCCACGTCGAACGGGACAGCTCGGGCAACTACTGGCTGACCAGCAAGCTCGACGGGCGCCGCCACTACATCCGGCAGACGCGCGACGTCATCGTCGACAGCGGCAAGACGCATCCGGTCAGCGGCGAGGCGATCTACACGGCGATGGGCTCGTTCGCGATGGGCCGCGACGACGGCAACCCGGCGACGGGCCTCGGTCCGCAGCAGAGCGGCAACCCGCACGCGGGCTTCAGCCACCTGGACTCGATGAACTGCGCCTCGTGCCACTCGGCGTGGAGCAACAGCTGCATCGGTTGCCACCTCGAAGGCGAGTACAACGAGGGCAACAACTTCAGCAACATCACCGGCGAGCGCATCGTGTTCCGCCAGCGGTTCGCCGAGTTCGTCTACCAGTCGCCGGTGCCGTTCTTCCTCGGCATCGGCATGGACAACAAGGTCCGGACGTCGGCGACCAATACGAAGGTGTTCTTCCGCTACAAGGACATCAACAACGACCGCACGCCGGTGTTCGCCTTCACCGACCGCAACGGCGGCGGCGGCAACACGCAGGCGCGGCCGTTCCCGTCGCTCGGCCACAACGCGTTCCTCGCGCACAGCATCCGCGGTCGCGTCAGCGCCACCAACGAAGGGCCGCGCTACTGCGTGTCGTGCCACCTGACCGACAACTCGGTGGCGACCTACGGCAGTCAATACGCGTCGTTCCGCACGACGCTCTACAACAACGACTTCGCCAACCTGCCGTTCCAGCTGCTGAAGCAGCACATCGGCAGGAACCCGGGCAACCAGCTCGACTCGCCGTTCTTCGTGCACATGGTGGCGGGCCTCGGCACCGGCCTGTGGCTGTTCGACGCCAATGGCGGCGCGCAGAACCCGCTCGACACCAACCCGAATCGCTATGGCAGCGACGGCGTGGCCCCCGCGAACCAGTTCAACCCAGCGCTCGTGCGCTACGACCTCGACCGCGTCGTCGACCCGACCGGCGTCAGCAACGGCTCCAGCAACCAGCCGCTCGACCGCCCGATCGTCGGCCCGAACCGCCGCGATGGCGCGACCGATCCCAACATGGCGGGCCCGCTGGGCGCCACGTTGTCGCAGCGCCTCGCCGATCCGACGACGGGCATCGTGCTGAACAACTGGATCGATGCCGACCGCCAACCGCAGGGTGGCGCTGCCGCCGTCGTCGGCCCCTGACGCAGCGGACGACCCGCTCGGTCCTCGGACTGGGTCGGGTCGGTCTACGTCGATTGCAGGAGAAGGTGTTGCTGGCACAGCCAGCGCGCAATGGCGAGGGCGTTGCCCAAGCGCTCGCCGGCGCGTCCACGGCACGGCAGCAGCAGCGGCTGCAGGTTCTCCGCCTGCAGCACCTCCTCGAGGAAGCCGGCGCGGCGGTTGCGCACGTTGCAGTAGTCGGTCTTCAGCGTCGCCGTCCTGCTGCCTGCTGGCAGGACCGGACTGCCCCAATCGAGGGTGGTCCGGGTCCAAGCCAGGATCGGGGCGCCGGATGGCAGCCACGAAGCGAAGCGTGCGGCTGCCGTGGGCATCGGCTCGGCGTCGCGGAAGTCCTCGGGTGCGAGGTGCATGTGCGCCAGGTGCTGCGGCAATGGCGCCACCGGGCCTGGCGCCAGCAGCGCTTCGAACGTGCTGCCGTCGAGGCGCGCGGCCGTCCATTGCACCAGCTGTCGCGGCGCCGTCTGGTCGCCGCCGGGCAGCGCGGACTCCGCATACACCACGCACAGCCGCGGATCGGCGAGCAGCGGGCTCGTCGCGCGCGAGGGGCGTTGTCGTTCGGCCTTGTGGCGGCCGAAGCGCTGCACCCGGCTGCTCCTCTCGATCTGCTGGTCGATCATGCGATCGAACGCGAGCAGCGGGGCCTCGAGGTTGGGCGTCTCGGGTTCGAGGATGCGCAGCGCTTCGAGGATCGCTTCGAGGGTCGAGACGTAGTCGGGCCGCGGTTCCTTGCGGATGCGGTAGCGGCTCGGCGCCGACGGATCGAGGCGCACGTGCCGGTAGGCCTGCAGCCACGGGTTCTCGCGATAGAGGCGCTTCGCATGGGCCCAGGTGCCGTCGATCGCGATCAGCGTCGATGGGCGTTCGCTGGGCGGCAGCGCATCGAGCAGCGGCGAGTCGGGATGCGGATACAGCACGGCCGCGTCGGACGGCACTTCGACGCGTTCCTCCAGCGTGCCGGTGAAGCCTGCCCAGGGAACGTGCACGCTGGCCATCGGCAGGCACAGTCGTGCCAGTCTGGCCGTGCCGAACGGATGCGTGCGTTCGTGCGGGTGCTGCAGGATGACGATGCGCGTGCGCGTCGGCACCGACGGCAGCGTGGAGCAGTAGCAGAGGTCCGTCGGGCGGAGGCAGCGGTAGCAGCGCGGGCGATGGGAGGGCTCTGCGTCCATGACGGGAGCTGCGTTCTACGCGCCAGGAGTCCGCCCACAAGGAACGGATCCTCGTCGCGGCATCGTCGTCCGGGGAACGATCGTCCGGATGACAGCAGCTGTCAGGCGACGGCGCGCGATCCCTTCGCGGCGAGCCGCTGAGCGAGCCGATCGAGCCGATCGAGCAGCCGCAGCGCGGCCACCGGGATCACGGTGCCAGGTCCAAACACGTCGGCGACGCCGGAGGCACGCAACACCGGCCGATCCGGAGGCGCGAGCCAAGGTGCCACGAGGTCGACCTCGGCTCCTGACGGCGGAACCCAGCAGCGTTCACTGCGTGACGACCACCGAAGGCACGCCGAGCCCGATGGTGCCGCCCTCGAAGCCGATCGTCTGCAGACCGACGACGAGTCCGGGCGGTAACGGCGGCAGCGGCAGCGTCACCGAATGCAGGCGATTGGCGCCGTAGCTCGCGAAGCCGAGCAGCGACGTCTGGGGCGCGTCCAGCCAGGTCAGACCGAACGGCGTCGACTGCAGGCCGACCACCGGTGCGAACACGGTGGCGAAGGTCTCGTTCGCGGTGCCATGGCTCAGCACCGTCAGCGAGCCGGCGGTCAGCTGCGCCCGCATGCTCGCGAACGGGAAGGACACCGCGGTGCCGCCCTGGATCGCCGGCGCACCGCCATTCGGCTGCAGCACGGTGCTCGGGTCCAGCAGCAGTTCGGTGTTGGTGGCGGTGATCGCGGACTTCGGAAAGCTGGAGGACCCGCTGGCGATCGTGCTGCGGCTCGCGACCAACCGACCACCCTCGACGATCACCGGAAACGAGAACGGGCTGCCGGTGTTCTGGATCGTGCAGCCGACGACGACGACGGAGCTGTCGACGCCGTACAGCGCGATGGCAGCGGACTCGAGGAAGCAGGCTTCGCAGACCACCGTGCTGTTGGTGGCACGGATCCCATATCCGTCCATCGAGCCGACGAAGACCTGGGGAGAACCGTTCGCCGACACGGTGAATCGGCGGAAGCCACCGCTGCTGGACAGGTCGCGCAGCGCCACGAAGCCGGCGCAGTTCTGCACGACGATGCCGATGCCCTCGAGCCCCGTGGGCTGGCTCGAGCCTTGCACGGCGCGGAACCCCGCCATCGTGAACCGCTGGTTCGCCGGTAGATCGTGCACGGTGGCGAAGCCTGGCGAGAACGGCCCCGTCGGGCCGCTGATGTCGGCGCCTTGGCCGATCAGCTGGATGCCCTTGTCGATGTCCAGCGGCCCTGTGTACGTGCCGGCGAGCACCAGCACCGTGTCGCCTGGCGCGGCGGCGGCGATCGCGGGCTGGATCGCGGTGAAGGTCTGGCCAGGGCCGACCAGGAGCGTCTGCTGGGCCGTGGCCGGAGCGAGCGAGAGCGCCAGCCATGGCAGCGCCTTCCCCAAGACGTGTCGCGTCATGCCGTGAGTGTCGATCGCGGCGCTCGTTCGTCAACCCCGGCTTCTCGGCCTCGGCGCCCCAGGGCGTCGCTCTGCGATCGAAGCCGGCGGCTGGCGGCGCGGGGCAACTGGTGGAGTCGAGGGCTGGGCATCGATCGAGACCGCCGTGGCGGAAGCGGTCGAGAACGCCGCCGCCGCGTTCCAAAGGCAGCAGGCGGAGCGGCGGGTGCGCGCAGGGCTGCGGGTTCCGCATGGTGGTGGCGAGCGAAGTGGTGGTCGGCAGCGGTGTTCGTGGGCTCAGCTGCTGCGGCGGGCGTTCGGGGTCGAGGTGCTGGTCTGTGCCCGTTGCTCGGGGGCGTCGCCGGGAGAGGTCGGGGTCGACGAGGCCGGCGGGGGTGTCGCCGAGCGATGGTGTTGGTGCCGTGACCGAGTCTGGTCGTTGCGGGGGAGCGGTGTGGGCACCTGGCGCGACACTGGCCCGGCAGGTGCTTGGGCAGAACGCGGCCATCCGCTGGCCGAAGGGGCGCCGGGGCGGCAGCTTGGCGGGATCGGGTTCCTGGGGTCCGGGACCGCAGCTGGAACTTCCGATCCCCGCATCCCGGCCATCGGGAATGAGCTGCTCCGGGTCTCCCACGAAGGGCGTAGCGAAGATCGCGACTGGTGCGGCTTGGCGCCGAGCTAGAAGTGGTCACTGCTAGCATGTTGCTCGCAGTGCATTGCTTCCCCGTGACTACCCTCTCGCAGTGGCCGCCGCCTTTCGCCGCTCTGCCGTATCGCGGTTGCGTGGTAGCGAAGACCGGCCGGATGGTGTCCTTCAGGGAATGGCGAGCCTGGAGCCCAGTCTTGGGTTGCAGTTCTGTGAGCGGTCATGAGTGACTCCCAATCCCAACGTTTCCCGGTAGCGCCGACTGCCCGGATCCATGTCGTCGATGACGACGCGTCCGTGCGAGAAGCCCTCTCCTCGGCCATTTCTCGATGGGGATTCGTAGCGGTGCCGCACGCCAGTGCAGAGGAGTTCCTCGCCGATTTCGAGTCGGACGTTGCTGCGGGCATGGTGCTGGACATCAACCTTCCTGGTATGCACGGAATCGACTTGCTGCAGGAGCTCGAAAGTTCCGGTGTCTGCTTGCCGGCGATCGTGATGAGTCAGGATGCCGAGATCGAGCGGGTCGTGACTGCCGTGCAGCGAGGAGCCGTGACCTTCCTGGCCAAGCCGATCTCACCGCTCAAGTTCGAGCAATCGGTGCGCAAGCTCATGTCCCTGGTCGAGGAGGCAGCTGCTGTTCGCCGCGAGGCCATGCGTTGCAGGGCCGCAGCTCGGAGGCTCTCGCCCCGGGAAGAAGAAGTGATGAAGCTCCTGCTCGGTGGGGCGAGTCCGAAAGAGGTCGCGTCGCTCCTTGGAATCAGCCTTCGTACTGCGCACATCCACCGCAGCCGCGTTCTCGACAAGTTCGAGGTCTCATCGGAGGTCCAGCTCCTGCGCTTGCAAGCGCCGTTGGGTTCCACGGCAAGGACCAGTCTGGGCTCGGAATCGGGCGGAGGAAAGGTCGTCTGATGCGTGTAGACATCAGGGGGGTGGTGTGGGGCGCATCGAAGCTCGTGGCGGCGAGCATGCTGACGGCCGCGATCATCGCGCAGCAAACTCATTTGCGTCTGGATGTCGTACCGGATGCTCAGTGTGCCACCGAGGTGACGAGCATCGTCGAAGATGCCGATCGACGGCTCTGGGTGGCTGCTTTCGACTGCCTTCTATGCGACGAGGGGGAGGGCTTCTTCCGGGTCGAGTTCGCTCCGGGCCCGGATGGCGCCGCGCCACACCAGATCTCCGCCTTGTGCGTTGCTCGAGACGGCAGTCTCCTGGCCGCGAGCTTCAATGGGCTTTGGCGCGTCCTGCGGGGCGAGAAAGTTGCGACGTGGATTCCTGGCTCCGGCAAGAGCGCCATATGGGGTGTGCAGCCGGGAGCGGCCGATCAGGTGTGGATCGGAGTCGGAGCGTCGTTGCTCCGGCTCTCACTGAGGGATGGAAGCTTGGATCCGGTCCCGATGGGGCCGAGGTTCCCGCGATCTCTAAAGCGGTCCGCGAAGGGCATCTGGAGTTCGAATGCCGAGGGGCTGTGGTTCCTTGGCGACTCGGAGGGGCAGTGGCGTTGCCTGGACCAAGTCGCGGCACCCGACGAGATGCTGACGGTTCGGGGTGACGATGCCGTTGTCGTGCTGCAGGGGGCGATCGTTCGAGTGACCCCTGACGGGAGCCTCGCTCGGATGTGCTCGGGTGAGCCTGTATCGAGCCAGAGTCCGATCGCCGTCGTCTTGCCGGGGGGGCTCTTCGTGCTCTCCCGGGACACGGGACAGGCATATCTGCTGCCGGAGGCTGGGCACAGCCTGGAGCCTCTCCACGCGAGCAGCGAGTTCTTCACGGACGGCAGCATGATGGCGTGTGTGCTGGCTGCCGACAGGCAAGGGATGATCTGGGTAGGTGGGTCGCGAGACGGGCGAAACTCGGTCGTGCGGGGTGTCGTGCTGGACGGCATGGCGTCGAGCGAACTGCACGATTTGCAGCGCGACGAGCAAGTGAAGGCGATCGTGGGGAGCGGATCCGGCTTGTGGCTGGGCACGAATCGCGGCCGGTTGCTGCGACACGAGAAGGGCCGGTGCGAAGTCGTCGAGGTGCCGTGGCCCGTCACCGAGTTGTCGCGGGGCAGCGCGATCCAGGATGTCCGGGTCCTGCGCGTTGCACCCGACGGCCAACTGGTAGTGGCGCTGTCCCGGAGCCTGTGGCGCCATGATGGTGAATGGCACCTCGTCGATGATCAGGATGCGGAGATCCGGGGCGCGGTGTTCGATGCTGCAGGGCGCCTTTGGGTGGCTTGGGAGAATGTGGTCGTTCGGGCTTCCTGGCAATCGATTCGCGATGAGCGACCAGAATGGCGCTCCAGCGCGGAGCCCGGCTTGGACCTGTCCGTCGTTCATGCTGGTCGCTCAGGCGGTGCTTGGATCGCTGGACAATATGGGATGATCCGCAAGCTGGATGACGAAATGCAATGGAGCAGGTTCGTCGAGTTGCCTCTCAGAGAGGGTGTGGAGGCACTCGTTGCTGGTCCGAACGCGGGCCTGTGGGCCATGACATGCGGACGGGTCTGGCAAATCGACGAAACGGACATGACTGTCCGGGAATTCGTCGCCAATCCGTATCCGGACGACTTGTTCCTGGGCATCGCCACCTTGCCGAGTGGCGATTTGCTGTTGCTCAAGCAGCGGGACGTGTTGCATCTGGACCCGACCGGAGCGACTCGCGGATGCCGGATCGGCTGTCTGCAGCCAGTGTTCGGGGCTCCGCCGCGTCCGGCTTGGGTCGCTCCGGAGGGAGACTGCTGGACGCCCTCGTTGAGAGGGATCGAGCACATAGCGTCGAACTTTTGCTTGCAAGGTCCGTGGAGCGGAGTGGTGGCAGGTGTCCGTTTGCGTTGCGGCGCCAAGGATCAGCGCTTCGACATCGGGGATTCGGAGCTCGTGATGGAGGTCGACGGGTCGGCTGCTCCGCGGGTCGTCCCCCGCATCATCGATCGCTCGCTCGACCGGCCGCTCGAGCCGAGGGTCTTCCTGCGGACTGCCGGGGCAGATTCCATGGAGATGGAACTCGACGGTGTGGCGATACCACCGATCGGGCACTACTCGGTCAGCTGCAGGTTCACCGTCCCGTCGCATGGAGTGCGAGAGGTCCAGCTCGGACGCCTGGTGACGCTGCCGGCACCGGATCGTCGTCACTTCTTGCTGGTGGCGCTGCTCCTCTGTGGCAGCGGGTTCGTGGTTTGGCGCAGGAAGCGCAGCCGCGAACGTCGGGTGCTGCGCTTCGATCAGATTTCCGCTGCCGGCGACCGTGCCGCCCACGGGCTCGTCGATCTGGCGGCTGCAGCGGTAACCGTCGCCGAGACGCTGCGCGGGATTCTGCGGGCCAAACACGCGTCCGTGCTCGTATGGCGGGAGGAGGGGGAAGCGGCCGGGCGCGTCATCGCCGAGTTGGGGCCTGCTTGTTCGACTGCCGTGGAACTTGCCGAGAGTTGCCGCGAGAAGGGGCTGCCGGTCGGCGAGAGCTACTACGTGGCATGCTTCGGCCGGCACAGGCACCTGTTGGCCCTGCTCGACGGCGGGGGCGCTCCGAGGATCGCGATCTTCCTGAAGTCCGTGCGTGGCGTGTCGGCGCAGGAGGTGGAGCGCATCGACCAGGTCGTCCAGCCGATCCTGGTCAGCATCCGGAAGCACATCTGGTTGCACCGACTGGAGTCCGACTTTGCCGAGAAGAGCAGTGCATTCGAGATGGATGCGCACGACCTCCGCAGCCCACTGACGGCGCTGAGCTTTGCAGCCGGTTCGATCGTCGACGCGGCCAAGCAGCGAACCGATGGCGAGGTGCTGCGAGGAGCGCAGGAAATCGAGGTTCTCGTCGAGCGCGTCGTGGCGAGCTTGGAGGGAATGCTGCGGAACGCCGCCGCCGTGCCAGGCATCGAGTTGCGCAAGGGCAACCCGGTGGCACTGGCCAAGTCCGTTGTGGCCCTGATGGAAGTCCAAGCAAGGCGAAAGGAGGTTCGGATCGTCGGGCTCGGGCTCGAGGCCGTCGAGGAGGTCTGGATCGATGAATCCTGGCTTCGGCGCGTCATGGAGAACCTGTTGGGGAACGCGATCAAGTACTCGCCCCCAGGGTCCGAAGTTCGGTTCACCTGCTCCGTCGACGAGCAGGGCTGGCGACTGATCGTGGAAGATCAGGGGCCCGGGTTCAGTGCGGGTGAGATCGGGTCGGTGTTCTTGCCGGGCATCACGGGTTCCGCACCTGCGACGGCCGGAGAAGGCAAGACGGGGATCGGGCTCTGGATCGTCCGGCAGGCGGTTCGCTCGATGCGAGGAAAGGTGCGGATCGGAAATCGGCCCTCCGGCGGAGCGAGAATCGAGATCGTGCTCCCGCGTGAGCTGCCGTCTTGATCGGCGGCTGTTCCATCGGGGCGTAGTCGTGCAGCGCCAGTAGGCGGCGCCATGCCCGTTTGGTGCAGAGGTGTCCCACACCGGGCGATTGCGTAGCGATGTTCGCAATCCGGATCGGCCGTCCAAGAGCCGACAACGATCCTGTCCGGAGCGGTTCGCAAGCTAGGTCCTACTGGATGCAGCACATGGGCAAGAATCTCGATGATGGGGTGTTTGAGGTCGTGCGATCGCCTGCCGAGCGGCGCCTGTCCTACGGTCCGCCCGGGAACGGCATGTCGAAGAACTCGTCACTGGATGACGCGCAACCGGCTGGGGCCTCGCCGCAGCCTTGCAGTGGCGACCAGGCGCTCATCATGTTCGACGACCCCGTGATGAGTCTGGCCATGGCCCGCCACCTGCGTCGGTTCGGCGTCAGCAGCAGTGAAGCGCGCAACGTGCGAGATGCGAGATCTCGTATCGAGTGCGAGAGAGCTCCCGGACTGGTGGTCTTCGAGTGCCTGGCGTGCATGGGGTTCGAAGATGAGGTTGGAGCCTCACCCTGCCGCAGAGCTTCGGCACTGGGTGCTCGAGTGATCACGGTCGACACCGACTCGGGCGTGGCGGCCGCGCCGCCGCCTTGCCGGAGTCCCCACGAGATCCGCATCGTCAGCGGCTTCTCTGCGGAGCGGTTTGGCGATCTGCTCAAGTGCCTGGGCTGGAGTCGAGCCCAGGAGCGACTCTGAGAGTGCGTCAAACGAGATTGGGGGGTTGCCGCAGCGAAGCGCCCCTTCGTTGCATGGGTTCCTGAACACTAGGTGTGGCAATGGAAGAAGACTTGATGCGGGAGTTCTTGCAAGAAAGCATGGAAGGCCTCAGTCAGCTGGAGAGCGACTTCGTGGCATTGGAGACGGATCCTTCCGATTCCGAGAGGATCGGTGGAATCTTCAGGTGCATCCATACGATCAAAGGGGCTGCGGGTTTCCTGTCGCTCAAGCGCCTCGAGTCGGTGGCGCATGCGGGGGAGAGCCTGCTCGTTCGCCTGCGCAATGGCGATTGCCTGCTCGACGCGGAGATGACATCGAGTCTCCTGGCCATGGTCGACGCGATCCGTGCGATACTGGGCGTGCTGGATGCGACCGGTGCGGAGGGACAAGGCGATTATGGCGATCTGATCGCGAAGCTCGTCCAGCTGAGCTGCATGGTCAAAGCGGATGTTCCCGAACCGAGGTCGGATGCGCCTGCGCCGGTGCAGGATCCCATGAGCGCCAGCGCCAAGCAGACACGTGGGGAGAAGTCTGTGGCCGAGGCGTCTCTGGAAGCTGCCCAGGAGCAGCCGGTGGCACGAGGTGTTGTGGCAGATCCAGGCCAGCGGTCACGGGCTGCCGAGAACGGCTCGGTGAAGGCCGATTCGCAGGGATCGCCTTCCGTGAAGTGCGCGCCGGTCTCCGACTCGGCGATTCGAGTGGACGTCGGTCTGCTCGACCGCGTCATGAATCTGGTCGGCGAGCTCGTCCTGGCTCGCAATCAGATACTCCAGTATGGCGCCTCGGCCAAGGACCCGGGTTTCGCCAAGGCGTCGCAGCGTCTGAATCTGCTGACCACCGAGCTGCAAGAGGGGGTCATGAAGACTCGGATGCAGCCGATCGGGAACGTGTGGGGCAAGTTCCCCAGGGTGGTCCGCGATCTGGCGCAACAACTGGGCAAGAAGATCTCTCTCGTGATGGATGGAGCAGATACCGAACTGGATCGCACCATCATCGAGGCCATCAAGGATCCTCTCACGCACCTCGTGCGTAATGCGGTCGACCATGGCATCGAGCGTCCGGAGGTGCGCACTGCAGGCGGCAAGTTGGACACCGGAAGGTTGTTGCTTCGTGCCTACCACGAAGGTGGCCAGGTCAACATCGAGATCGCGGACGACGGCGGGGGTATCGATCCTGCGAAGCTGAAAGCTCGCGCGATCGAGCGTGGGGTCGTCACCAGGGAGAAGGCGAGCAGGATGAGCGATCGGGAGTCCGTGTTCCTGATCTTCGAGCCTGGGTTCTCGACGGCTGAGAAGGTCACCAACGTGTCCGGGCGAGGCGTCGGCATGGATGTGGTGAAGACCAACATCGAGAAGATCGGGGGGACCGTCGACGTGCAGACGGCGGTCGGCGTCGGCACCACAATGAAGATCAAGATCCCGTTGACGCTGGCGATCATCCCTGCGCTCGTCGTCACCAGTCACGGCAATCGCTTCGCGATCCCTCAGGTGAGCCTTCTCGAGCTGGTGCGCATCGAGCCGAGTGCGGGCCAACGTTCGATCGAGGCGATGCACGGAACCAGCGTCTACCGGTTGCGGGGCCACCTGCTGCCTCTGGTGTTCCTCGACGAGGCGCTCGGGCTCGCTGCCAGCCGGGTGCGGACGGAGACGATCAACATCGTGGTGCTGCAGGCGGAGGACCGGCAGTTCGGACTTGTCGTCGATGGCATCAGCGACACCGAAGAGATCGTCGTCAAGCCTCTTGGAAAGGAACTCAAGGCGCTCGGCGAGTTCGCCGGAGCGACCATCATGGGCGATGGGCGCGTTGCCCTGATCCTCGACATCCCGGGAATCGCGCAGCGAGCACGGGTCGTGAACTCCTCGAGAGAGCGCGCCATCGTCGATCGTGCTGCGGTCGCGGCGTCGTCGAATGCCGAGCAGGAGGCCATCTTGACCTTCCGGCTCGGCGAGAAGGGGAGGATGGCGTTGCCACTCTCCATGGTCGCTCGCCTGGAGGAGATCGCGCACGATGCGATCGAGCAAGCCGCTGGACAGTCAGTGGTGCAGTATCGCGGTGCGATCATGCCCATCGTTGATCTGCGCGAGGCGCTGGGAGTTGCGCCGTCTCCTGCGAGTGCCGACATGCACCAGGTGATCGTCTACACGGAGAACGGCCACAGCGTCGGGCTCGTAGTCGACCAGATCTTGGACACGCTGCAGGAGAGCGCCGTGAGCAAGCAGAAGAGTCGGCGGGACGGCATCCTCCATTCGGCAATCATCCAGGGACGCGTTACGGACATTCTAGACGTTCACAGCGTCGTCCGCGCTCACGCTCCGGGATTCTTCAACGAGGTGCTCTCGTGACCGCTACCGATGCTCCGACCGCGCAACTCTGCACCTTCCGTTTGGGAGATCTGCTGTTCGGTGTCGAGGTCCGATACGTCCAGGAGGTCATTCGCTACCAGGAGATGACCGCCGTGCCCCTGGCCCCGAGGTGCATCCGAGGGCTGATCAACCTTCGTGGGCAGATCGTCACTGCGGTGGACATGCGCGTTCGGTTCGGCCTGGCCGAAGCCAAGGACTCTTTGCCGATGAACGTCGTGATCCGTTCCGGGGACGGCGTCGTGAGTCTTCTCGTCGACGAGATCGGAGACGTCCTCCAACCGGACACGAGCACGTTCGAGCGAGTTCCCGAGACGGTGGAGCCGAGCCTGCGGGAGATCCTCGGTGGCATCCACAAGCTCGACAAGGGTCTCCTTCTGCTGGTCGACGTCGACAGGCTGATGGCGACCAATGGACTTGGTGGAGCCGAAACGAAGTCGTGAAGGAAATCGGCGGGGACGCAATGCCTGCACCGGTGGCCCGGGTGCAGGAGGTGCGGACCGAGCATGGACAGTCGCCTGAAGCGGGCCGGCGCACAGACAATCAACAAGACAGGAAGAAGGAGAAACCGATGACTGCAAGCATGATGAACGTTGGAGAGCGATCCACGGCAACGATCGATATGGCGAGCGCCGAGGGCGTCCGCCGTATGGAGGAGCTCGAAGGTGAAGCCGCCGCGATCTCGCGATCGATGGCGGTCATCGAGTTCGACGTCGACGGAACGGTTCTGACCGCCAACGACAGGTTCCTGACCGCGTCGGGTTATCGCCTCGACGAGATCGTCGGCAAGCATCACCGGATGTTCGTGGACGCGAAGTTCGCGGCGACTCGGGAGTACAAGGAATTCTGGGCAGCCTTGGCGCGCGGCGAGTACAGGGCCTCCGAGTACCGTCGGATCGGCAAGAACGGCAAGGTGCTGTGGCTCCAGGCCTCCTACAATCCGATCCTCGACGGAAAGGGTGACGTCATCAAGGTCGTGAAGTTCGCAACGGACAGCACCGAGGCGAAGAGCCGAAACGCGAACTTCGAGGGTCAGCTTGCTGCGATCAACAAGGTCATGGCGACGATCGAGTTCGACCTGGAGGGCAACGTCCTGGCTGCCAACGAGAACTTCTGCTCGACGCTTCGCTACGGCCTGCAGGAGATCCAGGGACGGCACCACCGCATGTTCGTCGACGGCGCCTACGCGGGAAGCCCGGAGTATCGCCAGTTCTGGCAGGACCTGCGTGCGGGAACTCCTCAGGCGGGAGAGTTCTGTCGCATCGCGAAGGGTGGTGCCAAGGTCTGGATTCAGGCCTCCTACAACCCGATCCTCTCGGAGGACGGCCAGGTTCTGAAGGTCGTCAAATTCGCGACCGACATCACGAAGGAGAAGGACCGCCTCCGTGTCGAGGCCGAAGCTGCGGAGCAGCTGCGGGGCAAGGTCGAGGCGCTGCTCGACACGGTGAACGCTGCGGCCAAGGGTGACTTGACGCGGACGGTTTCCGTGTCCGGAACCGACGCGATCGGCAGGGTCGCGGAGGGGTTGGCTCGACTCCTGACCACGATGCGCACGAGCATCGGCGGCATGGCGACCAACTCCACGGCGTTGGGGGCTGCTGCCGAGGAATTGACCTCGGTCAGCAAGCAAATGACCCACACTTCGGAGGAGACGGCTCTGCAAGCAGGGACTGCCGCATCCGCGACCGAGCAGATCAATCGGAACATCCAGACGGTCGCCACCGCGACCGAGGAGATGACTGCCAGCATCCGGGAGATCGCGAAGAATGCCGGCGATGCAGCACGCGTCGCCACCAGCGCCGTCAAGGCCGCCGAGACCACCAATATGATCGTGGGCAAGCTCGGCGAGAGCAGCGCCGACATCGGCAAGGTCGTCAAGGTCATCACGTCGATCGCCCAGCAGACCAACCTGCTGGCTTTGAACGCCACGATCGAGGCCGCGCGCGCCGGTGAAGCGGGCAAGGGATTCGCGGTCGTCGCCAACGAGGTCAAGGAGCTGGCCAAGGAGACCGCCAAGGCGACGGAGGACATCAGCCAGAAGATCGAGACGATCCAGTCCGACACGCGTCAGGCCGTCACCGCGATCGGTGAGATCCGCGGCATCATCGCTCAGATCAACGAGCTGCAGGGGGCCATCGCGACCGCCGTCGAGGAGCAGACGGCGACCACCAACGAGATCGGCCGCAATCTGACCGATGCAGCGCGAGGATCCAGTGAGATCGCGCAGAACATCGGTGGTGTGGCACAGGCTGCGCAGAGCACGTCTTCCGGCGCCGCCGACACCAGCCGAGCCGCTGCAGAGCTCAGCAAGATGGCTGCTGAGCTGCAAAGGCTGGTCGGGCAGTTCACGTATTGATCTGCGCGGTGGGCCCCCGACCATCGGGTCGGGTGGCCCGAACCGGAGAATGGCTGCATACAGCAAGGGTTCCGATGCCGATTCGTGTACTCATAGTCGACGACTCCGTCGTGGTGCGAAAGGTCTTGGCCGACCTGGTCGCCAAGGACAAGGATCTCGAGCTGGCCGGCGTCGCGTCGACGGGCGGCATCGCGCTGCAGAAGCTGACCCAGGTGCAGCCGGACATCGTCGTGATGGATGTCGAGATGCCGGGTATGGACGGCATCGAGGCTGTCGGTCGCCTGCGGGTGGACTGGCCGAGGCTCCCAGTGTTGATGTGCAGCTCGATCACGGCGCGAGGTGCCGAGGTCACCCTGCGGGCGCTCGCTGCGGGGGCCACCGACTATGTGGCCAAGCCGTCCAATCTGGCTTCTGGTGGTGGAGTCGTCGCGTTCGAGAAGGAGATTCTCGAGAAGCTGAAGGGGCTTGGTGCCAGTCGCCGACAGGTGTCGCCAGCGCAGCCTTCTGCGGTTGTCGCAGCGGCAGCGCCGCAGCTGCCGAAGGAGGTGCGGTCCAGGGCGCCCAGGTGTCCCTCGATTCTCGCTATCGGCTGCTCTACCGGCGGCCCGAACGCCTTGGCGAGGGTGTTCCAGGATCTGCCTCCTGACATCGGGGTGCCGATCGTGGTCACTCAGCACATGCCGCCGCTGTTCACCAAGATGTTGGGGGAACGCCTGACCGCGAACTCGCTCATCGAGGTGGCCGAGGGGCGACATGGCGAGGTGCTGCAGGTGGGACGAGCCTACATCGCCCCGGGTGACCACCACATGGTGCTCGAGCGATTCGGGACCGACGTGCGCATCCTGCTGAACCGGGATCCCCAGGAGAACTCCTGTCGGCCGGCGGTGGACGTCATGTTCCGGTCGGTTGCAAAGAGCTTCGGCGCCGACGTCATCGCTGCAGTGATGACCGGCATGGGGCGAGACGGCGCGCTCGGTTCACGGGCGATCGCGGATGCGGGTGGTTGGGTGATCACCCAGGAGCCGTCTTCTTGCGTGGTCCCGAGCATGCCCAACGCCGTGGTCGAGATCGGTGCCTCGCACGAGGTCGCCGACCTGGAGCACATGGGGACGATGCTCGCGAGGCATTGCCGTGCGGCAGTGTCGCGTTGCGGCGATGGCGCATCGATGCGCAATGGCGGGAACTCAACAACAACGAGGAAGTCATGAAGGTCATGGTGGTCGACGATTCGCGGGCAATCCGATCGGTTATTGCTCGCATGATGCGGGACATGGGGTTCGGCGTGGTCGAGGCTGGCAACGGCCAGGACGCGATGTCTTGTATCGAGGCTATGCCGGAGAAGCCGGGTCTCGTTCTTCTCGACTGGAACATGCCTGTGATGGACGGGTTTGCTTGTCTGCAGGAGATCAGGCGGCATCCAGCGAGCGGGGGCATCAAGGTGATGATGATCACGACCGAGACCGAGGTCGATCGTATGCATATGGCTCTGGCGGCCGGGGCCGACGAGTACATGATGAAGCCATTCACTCCTGAGTCGTTGCGCGACAAGCTCGGCCTGCTGGGCATTCAAACCAACTGAGGATTCGTGACGATCACCTGCGATAGGCGCGATTACGATTGGTTCTGCGCATTCTTGCGAGCGGAATCGGCGATCGTCATCGACGATTCCAAGGAGTACCTCGTCACATCGAGATTGGCACCGATCCTCAAGGAACTCGGTCTCGATTGCTTCGGCGGTCTCGTCGCCTTGCTGCGGACGGATCGCAAGGGAGTGTTGCATCAGAAGGTCGTGGAGGCGATGACCACCAACGAGACATCGTTCTTCCGGGACCTGCATCCGTTCGATGCTCTGCGGAGCAATGTGTTGCCTGCGGCCATCGCCAAGAACGGCACGGGGACGATCAACATCTGGTGTGCAGCTTCTTCTACGGGTCAGGAGCCATACACCATTGCGATGGTGATCAGGGAGGCTTTCCCTGACGTTGCCTCGCGAACCAGGATCCTGTGCACGGACATCAACGAAGTCGTGCTCGAGCGAACCAAGCAGGGTCGCTACTCACAGCTCGAGGTCAACCGAGGCTTGCCGGCGAGCCTCTTGATCAAGTACTTCACGCGTGAGGGCGCCAACTGGCAGGTCAAGGACGAGCTGCGGCGCATGATCGACGCGCGGGTGATGAACCTCGCTGTTCCATGGCTCGGGCTGCCGACGATGGACGTCGTCTTCATCAGGAACGTCCTCATCTACTTCGACATGGATGCAAAGCGGGACATCGTCGCCAGGCTACGGAAGAGTCTGTGCATCGGCGGATCGCTCTTCGTCGGGGGATCCGAGACGCTGCTCGGCGTCGACTCCGGTTTGGCCCGGACCGTGTTCGGCAAGACGACCGTTTACCAGCGCACAGCCTAGGAGGCGCAACATGCTAGATGTAGCAATCGAAGATCTGCACTCCGTGATCGACGCGGTGCTCGTGGCCACTTTCGGGGTCACCGCGAGAGAAGCGGTGTTGCCACCGAAGGGGCCGTTCATGTCGGCTCTGGTCGGAATCGCCGGGCAATGGAATGGAGCGGTCATAGTCGGATGCAGTCCGGCTCTGGTTGCTCGATTCGCCTGCTCGATGTTCGGTTTGCCCGAGGACGAACTGGGTCGTGAGCACCTCGAGGACACGATGGGGGAGTTGGCGAACATGGTGGGAGGCAACCTGAAGTCCATGATCCCGCCCTCCAACAAACTGTCCCTGCCCACCGTCGTCGAGGGGCGCGACTACAGGGTGCGAGTGCCGAACGCGTCCGTGGTCCATGACATCTCTTTGGACATCGACGGCGAGCCGATGCGCGTCACCGTTCTTGAGCGAGTGTCGCAATCGGACTGAGAAGCCAGAGTGGTACGAAGAAGTCTGCGCTGGGGCCCGCCGCGTGCTGGCTGCGATGCATGATCCGGCGTGGATCGCGCGGGTTCTGGGTGCGCTGAGGCTGTCGGGGTGGCGTCGGAGCAGGGCGGGTGCCGGGCGGTCCAACCCGGGTACATGGGTGACACTCGTGTCCGGGCACATGGGTGACACTCGCGGGTGACCTTGGAGGCCTCGGTGGGTCTGGTGTCCGGATGCCATGGACCCAGACCGAGCCGGAGATGGAGCGACGGAAGTTCGTGCAAGCCGTTCTTCGGCTGCACGCTGCTGGTTGCCCCGGGTGTCGCCACTGCCTTGGCCACCTGTTCCACCACGGGCTTCGCCAGCGTGCCCTTGTCGGTGCCGAACACGGCATCCTTGATCGGCGAGGACTTCTACTTCCAGGGTGCTTCCCTGCAGCCGACGAGCGCGAACGGCTTCCAACTGAGCGCCGGGCTGTCGATCGTGCTGGGGCCTTGATCCGCGGGGCGCAACGCAGGACCAGGCTGGGGATGCTGGGCCGTGGCCGGAGCGAGCGAGAGCGCCAGCCACGGCAGCGCCTTCCCCAGGACGTTTCGCATCATGGGCGGATGGAGCGGCTGTGCGCGCTGGAACCGAATCCCCGGGAGCACCTGAGGACCTACCACGGGGCGCTGGCGCCCGCGTCGAGTCTGTGGCCGAAGGTCGTCGGCACCCTGGAGGCATGGTGAAGACGAATCCTGGAGTGTGGCCGAGTGCCGTTCGTTCGCGACCGTCTCCAGGAGCCGCCATGCCCATTCGCCGTGCCCTCGTCGCCGTCGCGATCGCGTTGTTCCCTCTGCCAGCCGTGCACGCGCAGTCGGCCTTCGACACCGTGCCGCTGCCCGAGGTCGGGTCGGACTACCGTCTCTCGTTCGCACTCGGCGATGTCGACGGGGACGGCATCGCCGATCTGGTTCTCGGACGCGAGTCGACGCTGGGGCTCCGCCTCGGTCGAAAGGGGCCACCAGCGCGGGCCTTCGCGGCCGCGGACCAACCGCTGGCGAAGAATGGCGCCCGCACGTTCGGCACCAGTTGCGAGAGCAACGGCAACCCGCGCCTCGCCGATCTCGACGCCGATGGAGATCTCGACCTCGTCCTGCTGGATGTGTCGCAACCACACGACCTCCGGCCGCGGGTGGTCTGGCTGGCGAACGACGGCAAGGGCACGTTCTCGGAGAAGCGCTCCTTGCCGACGCCTGCGGGCGGGGAGTTCGTCGTCGACGACACCTGCAATGCGGTCGATGTCGTCGACTGGGACGGCGATGGCCGGCTCGACCTGCTGGTGGCCGGGAGGCAAGTGCTGCTGCATCGAGGCGTCGAAGGCGGGTTCGCTCGCGACGGTGCGGTGCTGACGCCGCAGGGTCGTTCCCCAGTTGCCGTGGACTGGGATCGCGACGGCGACCTCGACCTTCTGGAGATCGTGGCTGGCAAGGTGGTCCTGTTCGAACGCCGCCCCGAGGGCTTGGCACCGATGGCGGCGATCGCCGATGCCGAGGGCGACCCCGGGCAGTGTTGGCTCGCGGTCGTCGATTGGAACGGCGACGGAACCCTGGACCTTGTGTTGAGCGAGTGCCACGAGCAGGCAGGTGCCCTCGCAGGTGGGCGGCCGGTGAAGCGCCAAGCCGTGCGTGTGCTGCAACGCCGTGCGGCGGGGACCGGCAGCATCGAGCCGCCGGAACGGCGCTGACCGGTTGCGCGTCGAAGGCCTCTGAACCCGCCAACCATCGCTCGGTGCCGGCGTGACAGCAGTCGCGAACGCTGCCACTGCACCGAGGGATGGACGGCCTGCTCGGCGAACGCGCCTTGCGCCCTGGAAGAGGTCGGGCGGATCCGCGAGAGTCGCGTCCCTGGCTCCGGATGGTCCGGACGGCCGTTTGGACTTCCCTCCCGATCGAGCGCCATGGGTTCCTGGGGCACCGCACTCTACTCCGACGATCTCGCTGCCGATCTCCGGGGCGACTTCCGCGACCTGATCGGCGATGGGCTCACTGCGGAGGCCGCCTTGGAGCGACTGATGGAAGCGCACGCTTCGTCGTTCGCGGATGCCGACGAGTCGTCGGTTTGCTGGCTCGCGGTCGCGGACACTGCCTGGAGGTTGGGGCGCCCGCTCGAACGCGCCACGGCGGCGGCTCTGCGTGTGATCGAGACCGGAGCCGACCTTCGGCGCTGGCCCGACCCCAAAGACCGGAAGAAGCGCGGTCTCGTCCTCGAGAAGCTCGCCGAGGCGTTGCGGTCTCCAGCTCCGCAAGCGAAGCGGGTTGCGCGCCGCTTCAGGGCCGACAACCCGTGGGCTGTCGGCGAGGTGATCGCGTACCGGCTTGCGTCCGGGCAGTGGACTGCATTCCGTGTCATCGGTCACCACGTCGACAAGGGCGGGCGCAACGCCGTCTGCGAACCGCTCGCATGGACAGGCGCCGCACCTCCACAGGCACAGCAACTCCAAGGTGTCGGGCTGCGCCATCCAATCGGAGGTTGTCGGTTCTCGCAGTTCCTCCTCGGCGAACCGAGACGCAAGGCCGACGCCGAACGACTGGTCCGCACCGGCTTCTCGTCCGCCCCCGTGCAAGGTGCAGGAGGCTACGTGGGGATCTTGTTTCCGCAGCTCGATGGGGCTCTGCGGGACTTCTTCGGGCTCGAGTGACGATCGACGTGCGCAGAAGCGGATCGACCGATGGCGAGTCGCAGTCGGTCGGTCTGCGTGCTACGTGCAGGGCGGTCGTCGGCTGACGCTGGGTTTGTCCGCCCACGACCGGCTCGGATTCGAGCCGACACCAAAGCGCAGAGGTCGCTACTGTGCCCGCCTCTCACGGAGGTCGGTCCATGCACATCTCGCGGTTCTCGTTGATCACGGTCCTGGTGGCGAGTGCGACCGCACAGAGCCAGTTCGTGGTGCGGACTCCGCTCGGGCTCGCGAACGTGACGTTCGTCGCGGCCACGGCTGCGGACCTCGACGGCGACGGGGACCTCGACGTGATCGGCTGGACCTCGTCGCCGGCGCCGTTCGGGGTGCGCTACCTGCGCAACGACGGGTTCGAGGTCTTCACCGACGTCACCGCGACGCACGTGCCGCCGCTGCCTGCGGTCGCGGCGACCTCCGTCGCGCGCTCCGTCGCGTTCGATGCCGACCAGGACGGTGACCTCGATGTGATGCTGAGCTCGTACTGGACGTCGTCGCTGCTGCGCAACCTCGGCAACGGGACGTTCGTCGATGCGACGTCTGCGCTCGGCAGCCCGAGCGGTGGCTACCTGGATCTGATCGCTGCCGACGTGGACCACGACGGCGACACCGACGTGTTCGCGATCGGCGCGCTGCTGGTGAACATCCCGAGGTTCTTCCTGAACAACGGCTCCGGCGTGTTCACGCCGTTCACGCCGGTGCTCGGTCCGGCGGTGCGTGCGGCCGCGGTCGCCGACCTCGACGGCGACGGCCGGGTCGAGCTGCTGCTGGCGGATCTGACGCTGCGTGTGCTGACGCACACCGCCACCGGCTTCGTCGACATCAGCAGTTCGTGGGTGCCAGCTGCGCTCGGTCAGAACCCGTTCGAGGTCGAAGCCGGGGATCTCGACGGCGACGGGCGTGTCGATGTGGTCGCCTCCTTCTTCCAGCCGGCGGTCACGATCGTGCTGCGCAACACGGGCACGACCCTGGCACCGATCGCGACGTTGCCGCCGACCCCGACCGGCCCGCAGGCGATCGAGCTGTTCGATTGCGACCGCGATGGCGACCGGGACCTGCTGCGCGCAGGGAACGGCTTCTTCGAGCTGTTCCGCAACGACGGCACCGGCGCGATGACGCCGATCCCGCTGCCGGCGACGACCGCCCAGCAGCCACTGCCCGAGCCGGCGGATCTCGACGGCGACGGAGACGTCGACGTGCTCGTCGCCACCTTGGTGGGGCCGACCAGCGCGTTGTGGCGCAACCGTCACCGCGACCTGGTCGCCCTCCCGCCGCAGCCGGGTGGGTCGCTCACGATCGAAGTCGCCTGCGAGCCCGGCTACGCGAACGCACCGCGAGCGTACGTGTTCGCGGTGGCGCTGTTGCCGCTGCTGCAGCCGGTGGCGCTGCCGCCGTTCGGTCTCCTGGCCATCGACGTGGCGGGCCCGGGCTTTCCCGTGTTCGGCGTCGTGCCGACCGCCACCGGTGTCGCGGCGACGACGTTCACGGTGCCACCATCCGCCGGGCTCGGTGGACTCACGCTCTACCTGCAGGCGCTCGTCGAGCACCCGCAGGGCCTGGCACTGACCAACGCGGTGCGCGTCGTGTTGCCCTGAGCGGGGGCGGGGTCCGCTCGGGGCGGCTTCCGCACTGCGTCGTCGCGCGGGGGCTGGATCAGCTGGTGGTCGCGGCAGGCAAGTGCATCGCCAGCGACCGCTGCAGCAGGGCCGGGGCGACCGGCTTCGCGAGGTGGCCGTTGCAGCCCGCTGCTAGGCAACGTTCGACGTCCTCCGCGGTCGTGTCCGCGGTCAGGGCGAGCACCGGGGTGAGCAGGCCGCGTTCGCGCCACGTGCGCACGGTCTGGTAGCCGTCGATGCCCGGCATCTGCATGTCGAGCAGGATCAGGTCGAACGACTGCTGCTCGCTGAGGTGAAGCGCGACTTCGCCGCTGTTGGCCATGGTCACCTGGGCCCCGGCGCGGTCGAGCAGCCGTCCGATCAGCAGCTGGTGGTCGGGGCTGTCCTCCACCAGCAGCACGCGGCCACGAACCTGGGTGGCTGGCGTCGCGGACGGCTGATCGGGCGGTGCGGCGCGTTCGCCGTCCTCCTCGAGCAGTTCCACTTCCCAGGCGGGGGCGGCTCGGTGCGGCAGCTTCAGGTGCAGTTGGAAGCCGTTGTCGCCGGCTGGCTGCAGGCTCAGTTCGCCCCCGAGTACGAGCGCCAGTTGCGAACAGAACATCAAGCCGAGGCTGCGGCCGTCGTCGGGCAACGTGCAGTCCCGGTGCAGTACGGAGATGTGCAGCTGTCCGTCGCTGGCGGCGGCGCTGACGTCGACGGAGCCGACCGTCGCGTGCTGCGTGGCCAGGTGCAACATGCGGGTGACGAGCTGCCGCATGCGCGACGGGTCGCCTTGCACCCAGCGCGGGAGGCTCGGCGACGCGTCGAGGCAGATGCGCAGGCCGCGGTCGGCCAGCGTCGGCGCGACTTCGTCGACGCAGGCCTGCAGCAGCTGGCCCAGGTCGAACGCGTCCTCGGCGAGATCGATCGTGCCGCGCAGAAGGACCTCGAAGTCGTCGAGGTCGGTCAGCGCCGTGCTGAGCTGGCGCCCGTACTCCTGCAGCGTGGAGAGTTGGCGGCGACGTTCCTCCTGGCCGGCTGCCGGCGACAGCAACCCGATCGCCGCCACCATGCTGGTGATCGGACTGCGCAGGTCGCGGACGACGTCCCGCGCGGTGAGGCTGGAGGCCGGCGCCACCTCGGCGGGTTCGGCGCCCGTCGTCTGCGGGTCGTGCTGCACGGTCGGCGAGGCCACTTCTGTCGAGGCCACTTCCGTCGCAGCCACTGCTGGCAGGCGGGTCGTGGGCGGCATCGAGCCGTTCGGCGAAGGCGACGCCGGTTGCGCCACCGACACCGCCATCGTGTCCTCGGTGGGGTTCGCGAGATGGTTGGTGGGTGCCGCGTGGTGCGTCGACGCGGCTTCGCGGCCGTAGGCACGCATCAAGGCGGCGCCGAACAGGACGACGACGGCACCCAGCACCAGCAGCGGATCGTCGATGCCGGCGAGCCGCGGGGTCGATCCCTGCAGCTGCGCCTGCGTGCGCAGGAGGCACGTGAACGCGAACGCGGCCGAGGTCGCCGTCGCCACGGCGAGCGTCGGCGCGTCGGCGGCGAGGCGGCGCAGCAGCATCGGCGCTGCACCCAG
>VYME01000180.1_pt1 | contig 26479 bp, 16 predicted proteins | sample 5115281 | NCBI WGS metagenome assembly VYME01 (sample SAMN12291780, study PRJNA351875) | freshwater metagenome | isolation source: freshwater lake | place: USA: Michigan, Wintergreen Lake | collected 2013-08-08
ATCGGCGTCGCGGCCGCCGGGCACGGCGAAACCGCGCGCACGATGCCGGCGGAGACGACGTTGCCGATCAGCGCGAACTGGCCCGACAGGAACAGTTCGCCGCGGTCGGTGGCCGCGACCTCGACCTCGGGCGACGCGAACTCACCGCTCGCCGACCAGATGGCGTCGACGGCGGACCATGTGGTCCCGTCGAAGCGGGCCGGCGCGCCGATCGCGGTGCCGCCGGTGCTCAGATTCTGGCCGGTGACGACGAGGTCGCCGTCGGCCAGGATCGTCACATCGCGCCCGACACCGGACAGAGCGGGGCTGCCGACCGGCGACCAGCCTTGATCATCGACGCGCACCAGGGTGACGTCAGTGCCGACGAAGGTTCCCACCAACAGCACGCTGCCATCGGCCGCGACCGAAAGACCGCGTGCGACGCCCCTCGGCGCGGTGAGCACGGGGACGAAGGCCGTGCCGTCCCAGCGCCACAGCGAGAAGGGGTCGAAGCTGCCGAACTGGCCGGCGACGAGCACGTTGCCGTCGGCACCAACCGCGAGCTCCAGCGGCACGTTGAAGGACCAAGCGACCGAAACGGGCGACCAGTTCTGACCGTCGAATCGATGCACCGGCCCACCACCAGCCCCCATCGCATACACCGCGCCGTCAGCTCCCACGGCGAGGCTGGTCGCGCTCGAGAATCCGGCGCCCAGGGTCGTCCAGAAGGTGCCGTCGAAGCGGGCGACGCGGTTGGCCGCACCACCTCCGGCCTGCGTGAAGTCGCCGCCGACGATCACATCTCCGTTCGGCGCAGCCGTGATGCACCGCACCCGGCCGTTGACGCCGAGTCCGAGCGGTGACCAGGTCGTGCCGTTCCAGCGCGCCACGTTGTCGACGGCGACGCCACCGAGCGACGCGAACGAACCGCCGACGACAAGGTCGCCACCCGGCAGCGCAGTCATCGCATCGATCATCGGCGGCTGGGGTCCAGCGAGCAGCGACCACGAGTTGCCTTGCAGTCGTCGGATGCGGAACTGGTCGTTGACGAACACGCTTCCGGCCGCATCGACCTGCAACTGTGTGATGGAGCCAGCAATCTGCAGCGTCGTCCACACGACGCCGTCCCACCGCGCGAGAGAAACCGAACCGCTGTTCAGGTGCGTACCGGCGACGACGTCGCCGTTCGTCAGCAAGCTGACTTGCGCAGCGCTGGCACCGAGTGGCGACGAGACGATCTGCGTGCCCGCTGCATCGACCGTGGCAATCGCGCCGAACGTCGCTCCGACGCGCAACGCGCCACCGAGTACGAGGTCGCCGTTCGGGCGCACGGCGATCGAGTCGACCCGCGTGAAGCCGGTCAGACCTCCGGTGGGCTGCCACGTGACACCGTTCCAACGGGCGAGGCCGAACGCCTGCTGGCCGTTGGCGGTGCCGATCGCACCGCCGACGACCCAATCTCCGTTCGGCAGTTCGGCGAGGTCCCGGATCAGGCCGGCCGAGAAGTCGGTGCCGATCTGTTGCCACGCCACCCCGTCGAAGCGATGGACGAAGGCGAGGCCCTGCACGCTGACGCCGGCCCACAGATCGCCGTTGCCCGCGACCTGCAGCGCCGTGACCCGGCCGGGCAGGCCAGCACCCATCGGCGACCAGCTGCTGCCGTTCCACCGCGCAACGGCGGCGGCGGGCTGGCCACCGGCCAGGGTGAACGCACCGCCGGCCACGATGTCGCCGTTCGGCAGCGTGGCGATCGCGCCAACGTTGGCGTCGACGCCGCCGCCGAGCGCTTGCCACGAGGTGCCGTTCCAGCGGGAGATGCGGTTGCAAATGGCGCCATCGGCGATCAGGAAGTCCCCGCCGATGATTGGCCGGCCCTGGAGGTCCAGCGCCAGCGCGCCGACGAAGCCTTGCGGCCCGGAGTCGGGTGCGCCCGGTTGCAGGACCAGCTGGCACTGCGCCGCGAGTGCTGTAGCGAAGCCGAAGGCAGCGGCGGCGAATGGCGCAAATCGCCGGGGGGATTCGAGATGGGGCATGTGCGTCCTTCTTCCGATCGATGGGTGGGACTGGCCCGAGGCACGGAGGGGGACGGCCTCGCAACCACGCGAGGAACGCTAGTGGTCGGCCGAACGACCGTAACACCCCATGGAGTGGGATTCCGGGAGGCGCCGCCGGTGCGCGGCAGGCGGTCGGCCGGTACGAGGCCCGGATCACACCGCCGGCGACTTCGGCGCCGTGCTACAGCGCGCCGACGACGAGGAGCAGCGCGTTGCTGCTGGTCGTGCGCAGCAGGTTGCCCTGCGCATCGAGCTCGGCGCCGATGCCCTGCGAACGCAGCGACAAGCCGACCGCACTCACCGACGGCGGCACCGCGAGCTCGACCTGGCCGACGCCGGCGTTCGGCGCGACGAGGGCGATCGCGACCGGATCGACCAGCAGCGAGCAGCCCGGCGCACCCAGCGGTAGCAATGCCGCGAACGGCTGGAAGCCGACGACGTGCAGCGCCAGCGCGTTGGCCGGCAGCGTCTGCAGGCGCGCGCGGAACGTGCCGCCGACCCACGGACGATTCTGCGCCGCGAGCGTCACCGCACCGGCGGCGCCGACACAGCCAGCACCGATCGGCGTCGCGGCCGCCGGGCACGGCGAAACCGCGCGGGCGAGTCCCGCCGAGACGACGTTGCCGAGCTGGCCGAACGAACCGGCGAGGAACAGCTCGCCGCGGCCGGTGGCGGCGATGTCGAGCAACTGCCCGGCGAGGCCCAGGTCGAGCGGCGCCCACGACGTGCCGTCGAAGCGGGCGAGCGGTCCGATCGGCACGCCCGCGAGCGCCATGCTCACGCCAGCGACCACGACATCGCCGTCGGCGAGGATCGCGACGTCGGTGACCTGGCCCGACAGGCTCGGACTGCCGACCGGTGTCGCACCCGCCGCCGTCAGCCGGACGACGTTGTTGTTGTTGCCGAAGAAGGTGCCGACCAGGATCACGCTGCCGTCCGCGTCGACCGCGACGCCACGCGCGAAGCCGACCGGCGCGTTTGGCACCGGCGCCAGCGCGGTGCCGTTCCAGCGCAGCAGCGAGACGGAGCTCGGCGCGCCGCCGAACTGGCCGGCGACGAGCACGTTGCCGTCGGTGCCGACCGCGAGTCGCTGCGGCGAGCCGAGCAAGCCACCGAGCGACAACGGCGACCAGCTCTGGCCGTCGAAGCGCGACATCGGGGCACCGAGGCCACCGCCGATCGCGAACACCGAGCCGTCGCCGCCGACAGCGAGGCCGATCGGTGCGTTCGGCAGGCCAGCGCCCAAGGTCGTCCAGAACGTGCCGTCGAAGCGCGCGACCTTGTTGGCGGCGCCACCACCTGCCTGCGCGAAGTTGCCGCCGACGATCAGATCACCGTTCGGGGCCGACGCGATCGTCTGCACCGTTCCGTCGACGCCGAGACCGAGCGGCGCCCACGCGGTGCCGTTCCAGCGCGCGACGTTCGCGGTGGGCACACCGCCGAGCGAGGAGAACAGGCCGCCGGCGACGAAGTCGCCACTGGCCAGCGCCGTCATCGCGTTGACCTGCGGCGGCTGCGGGCCGCCAAGCAAAGTCCACCCGCTGGCGTCGAGGCGCCGGATGCGAGCCTGGTCGTTGACGACCACGCGGCCATTGGCGTCCACCTGCAGCTGCATGACGCGGCTCGGCGTCGGGAAGGAGAACGTCGGCGCTTGCGGCAGCGGCTGCTGCACCGACAACGGCGTCCAGGTGGTGCCGTCCCAACTGGCGATCGTCACCTGCGAACTGCTCGGTCCAAGCGGCAGGAACGTGCCGGCGACCACGTCGCCGTTCGGTAGCAAGCCGACCTGCGCCGCGCTGCTGCCGAGCGGCGACGGCACGATCTGCGTGCCCGCGGCGCCGAGGGTGGCGACCACGCCGACCGTGTTGCCGACGCGCAGGGCGCCCCCGAGCACCAGGTCGCCGTTCGCGCGCACGGCGATCGAGTCGACACGCGTGAAGTTGCTGAACCCGCCCGTGGGCTGCCAGGCAGCACCGTCCCACTTGGCGAGGCCGACCGCTGGCTGGCCGCCGGCGGTGCCGATCAGGCCACCGGCCACCCAATCGCCGTTCGGCAGCTCGGCGAGGTCCTGGATCAGGCCCGCCGAGAAATCGGTTCCCACCTGCTGCCACACGGCGCCGTCGAAGCGATGCACCGACGCGATGTCCTGCACGCTGATGCCGGCCCACAATTCGCCGTTGCCGGCGACCTCCAGCGCGGTGACGCGGCCGGGCAGGCCAGCGCCCATCGGCGACCAGGCGGTGCCGTTCCAACGCGCGACGGCGGCGGCAGGCTGGCCACCGGCGATGGCGAACGAACCGCCGGCGACGAGGTCGCCGTTCGGCAACCGGGCGATGGCGCCGACGTTGGCGTCGACGCCGCTGCCGAGCGGCTGCCAGGAGGAGCCGTTCCAACGCGCGATGCGCTGGCACAAGCTGCCGTCGGCGACGAGGAAGTCCCCGCCGACGACCGGTTGGCCCTGGGCGTCGAGCGCCAACGCGCTGACGAAGCCCTGCGGCCCCGAGGTGGGTTCGCCTGGCTGCACAGCCAGCTGGCACTGCGCCGCGAGCGCGGTCGTGAAGCAGAGGGCGATGGCGGCGAACTGCGGCAACCGTCGCACGAAATGGGGTTGGTTCATGGGCTTCTTCCGGAGGGTCGGGTGGGACTTGCCCGAGGGACGCGAGGCGACGGACGGAGAACGATGCGGGACGTCAGGGGGTAAGAGTTCGCGAGCAGGCCGGTGCAACACGCCGCGCCTGGATTTGTCAGAACACTCCGATCGTGCGCTGCAGTCGATTGGTCGCGGCGAAGCCACCGACGGCGCCGCCGACCAGTTCGACGCCGACGACCTGCTGGTAGTAGACCTGCCCGAGCAGCGACGTCGACGACGGGATCGCCAGGGCCAGCTCGGCACTGCCGTTGGTCGGCAGCACGAGTCCGAGCACGTCGGGCGAGGCCCACAGCGTGCAGCCGACGGGCGCCAGAGGCAGCGGCACGAAGGCCGGAGCAGCGCCGAGCACGTCGATCGCGAGACCGCCGATCGGCACGCCGGTGGCGACGCTGCGCGCGACGGAGCCGAGCCAGGCGCCAGTGCGGTCGCGCAACGCCATCGGGCCGTTGCTGCTGCTGCAGCCGCTGCCGAACGACTGCACCAGGGCCGGGCACAGCGAGCGCACGCGCGCGAAGTTCAACGACACCTGGCCATCGTGGCGCTGGAAGTTGCCGCCGACGTGCAGTTCGCCGCGCGGCGAGAAGTGCAGCGACAGGACGCTGCCCGGCGCACCGGCGATCGTGGTGACACCGGAACCGATCGCCTGCCAGGCGGTGCCGTTCCAGCGAGCGAGCGAGTTCGCGGCCACGCCGCCGATCGCGGGGAACTCGCCGCCGACGACCAGTTCGCCGGTCGGCAGCAGCTCCGCCGCCGACAGCACACCCGCTGCTGGAGCCGGCAGCGCCTGCCACGACGTGCCGTCGAAGCGGGCGACGAACGGTGTCTGCGCGGAAGCCATGCCGACCACGAACATCACGCCGTCGCTGCGCACCTCGATGGCGTTGACGATCGGATTGCTGGCAGCGACGACCGACGCGAGGCCGGCGCCGAACGGCGACCAGCTGGTGCCGTTCCAACGCATGATCCCTGGCCGTGCACCGCCGGGGATCGATTGCAGGTCGCCACCGACGGCGATGTCGCCGTTCGGCAGTTCGGCGAGGGCGAAGCAGGTCGCGGTGACGCCGCTCGGCACCGTCGACAACAGCGTCCAGCTGGTGCCGCTCCAGCGCAGGAAGCCGAGGCCACCGGCGTAGATCGTGCCGTTCGCACCCTGCAGCACGGCGTTGGCGCCGTAGCCGAGGAACGGACTCGGACCGAAGCCGCTCCAGTTGACGCCGTCGTAGCGCAGCACGTCGGCGCCGGTGTTGCCCGTGAGCGTCATCGCGCCCGCCACCAACAGGCTGCCGTCGGGTGCCGCGGAGAAGGCGCGCACGTCGACGCCGCCGACGGCTGGCCAGGCCCCGATCTTCGGCGCGACCCAGTCCTCGCCGTTCGCCGAGCGCGCCACCAGCGGAACTGCGTCCTTGCCGATCGACTGGAACATCCCGCCGATCACCAGGTCGCCGTTCGGCAGCGTCGCCGACGCCATGACCATGCCGGCACTGCCGAGGCCGTCACCCAGCGGATCGACCTCGAAGCCGGAGAACGCCGCACTGCCGCTGACGTCGACCCCGTTGGCGCGGATCATCGGCCCGGCGAGCGCGACCCGTCCCGTGACCGCATCGACGGCCATGCGGAATCGGGACGGCGCCACGAATGCGGGCCCTTCGAGGCCGATGTCGGTGGCGTTGTAGGCGTAGCCGAACCCGAAGTTCGTCAGGACGGCGGCGTGGCGGTCTTGACTGCCGATGCGGAAGTTGCCGACGACCAGCAGCTCGTCGCCCTGGAACGACACACGGCTCGCCAGCGCTCCGATCCAGGTGCCGCCGAAGCCGACGAACGGCGGCTGCAGGCCCGGGACGCTGCTCCAGCTCACACCGTTCCACAGTTCTGGCAACGACTGCCCGAGACTGACCGCGAACAGATCGCCGTTGGCCAGCGCTGCGAGCGAGATCACCTGCGGCGGACGACCCGCGCCGAGCGCCTGCCAGTTCGCGCCGTTCCAGCGGGCGATGTTCGCCGCCGGTTGGCCACCGGCGAGCGCGAAGGTGCCGCCGACGATCACGTCGCCCGACGGGTGCAGGCAGATCGCGTCGACCTGCGGGGACAAGCCGCCGCTGATGCCAGAGCCGAGGGACACCCAGGCGGTTCCGTTCCAGTTGGCGACGCGCGACAACGAGGTGGCGCCGTTCTGCGTGAACTCGCCCCCGGCCAACACGTCGACGGAACCGAACCCGGCCAGCGAGAGCACGGGGGCGTCGAACAGGCCACCGAGCATGGTCCACGTCGAGCCGTTCCAACGCGCGACCCGGTGCTGGACCGCGGATCCCACCACGCGCGAGCCACCGACGACGAGGTTGCCCTGGCCATCGACGGTCGCCGCCCGCACGTGGTCGAACATGCCTGCCGGCAGCAACTGCCAGGTTCGCTGGGACGGGTCGAAGATCGCCGCCCCGGCGCACGGCGTGCTGCCGACGAACCGGAAGGCGCCCCCGACGAACAGCCGCGCCGCGCTGGGCCCCGTCCCGTCCGGATCCCACCAGCACACCGCTTCCGGCGGTCCGTCCGGCCCTTGATGGCCGAAGCTGGGGATCGCCACGGTGCCGCACTGGGCCACGAGCGTGCACGAGATGGCGAGGACAGCGAGGGCGAGGGCGGCGGGTGTGGCGCTCATGGGCGAGTCGGGAGGGCGAAGCGCGCGCGTTGGCAACCAACGTGCCGCAGCCCAGGGGGCAGCTCCCCGACCGCCCAGGCTGGTGCACGTTACGGCAAGGGAACGAATCGTGCGTCCCAGGCACCAGCAGCGACCTCGGCGTCGAGCCGCTGCCGCAGCTCGCCTAGACTGCGCGCCGATGGCCCCGACGCGACTCCGCTTCCTGACCGCCGGCGAATCCCACGGGCCGAGCCTGACCGGAATCCTCGATGGCATGCCGGCTGGCGTGCCGCTCGACGAAGCGACGATCGCGCGCGACCTGGCCCGCCGACAGCACGGCTTCGGCGCCGGCGGCCGCATGAAGATCGAACGCGACCATGCGCGCATCACCGCCGGCGTCATGGCCGGGCGCACGACCGGCGGGCCGATCGCCCTGACCATCGACAACCGCGACCACGCCAACTGGGCGAGCAAGGACGTGGCGCCGATGACGGTGCCGCGTCCAGGTCACGCCGACCTGACCGGTGCGGTGAAGTACGGCTACCGCGACCTGCGGCTGTCGCTCGAACGCGCGTCGGCGCGCGAGACGGCGATGCGCGTGGCGCTCGGCGCCTGCTGCCGCGCGCTGCTCGCCGAGTTCGGCATCGTGATCGGCGGCTACGTGACGCGCATCGGCGAGGTGGTCGTCGCGAACGAGGATCCTGCGGTCGACGCCGACACGTTCGTGCAGCGCTTCGCCGCCGCCGAGACCAACGACGTGCGCTGCCACGACGAAGCCGTCGCCGAACGCATGCACGCGGCGATCGCCGCGACCATTGCCGCGCGCGACACGCTCGGCGGCATCGTCGAGGTCGCGGCATTGCACGTTCCGCCCGGGCTCGGCAGCTACGTGCAGCTCGACCATCGCCTCGATGCTCGCCTCGCAGCGGCGCTGATGAGCATCCACGCAGTGAAGGGCGTCGAGATCGGCTGCGGCTTCGCGGTGACCGAACGGCCGGGCACGCGCGCGCACGACGCGCTGCAGCTAGACGGCGATCGCCTCGTGCGCACGACGAACCGCGCCGGCGGTGTCGAAGGCGGCATCAGCAACGGCGCGCCGCTGGTCGTGCGCGCGGCGATCAAGCCGATCGCCACGACGCTGACGCCGCAGGCTTCGGTCGACCTCGCCACCGGCCAGCCGGCGGTGACGAAGTACGAACGCAGCGACTACTGCCAGGTGCCGCGCGCGGTGCCGATCGCCGAAGCGATGGTGGCGCTGGTGCTCGCCGACGCGCTGCTGCTGAAGCTCGGCGGCGACTCGCTCGACGAGCTGCGCCCGCGGTTCCAGACGCTGCGCCAGCTGCGGCTGCCGGAGCTGCCGATGGACGGCACGCCGTGGCGCTTTCGCTACGGCTCGTGACGGATCACGACGGCTCGTGCGTCGAGCCCTCGAGCCCGCGCCACGGCGACGCCAGCGCGATCACGACGGACGTTCACAGTTGCGACCAGGGGATCGCCGTCACGCGATCCGTCAGCTGCTGCGGCCGTTCGCACCGGCAAACCACGAGCCCACGCTTCGCGCGATCGCCGAAGCGATCGAGGAACAGCTCGACGTGGCGCGCATCTTCCGGCCGCGGGCGCTCGGTCCACTTCACTTCGATCGGCAGGTCCACGCGCGGCCCCTCGAACACGAAGTCGACCTCGACGCCGTCCACCGTGCGCCAGAAGCTGACGCGGTGCCCACGCCCGAGCCGATCGGCCCGCGCGATCAGCTCCTGCGCCACCCAGTGCTCGAAGAGCGGACCCGACTGGCTCTGCACCAGTTCGCGCGTCGGCGGCAACTGCGCCGCCGCGTTCCGCACACCGAGGTCGAACCAGTAGAAGCGCGGCGTCGTCAGCACCCGCTTGCGCGACGGATGCCCATAGGCGGGCATCCAGTGGCCGAGGAAGGTGTCGACGAGCACCTGGTAGTGCAGCTTCAGCGTGCTGGCCGGCACGCCGCTCTCCTGCGACAGCTTGGCGAGGTTCATCACCTGACCGGACTCGAGCGCTGCCAGCCGGAGGAACACCTGGAACTGGCCGAGGTCGCGCACCAGCGCTTCGCGTCGCACCTCTTCCTCGACATAGGTGGCGACATAGGCGTCGAGCGTCGCCGTGGCCGAGGCCGTGGACTCCATGCGGACCCCAGGCAGGCTGCCGAACAACAGCCGGCGCGGCAGCGGTTGCTCTGCGAACGGTGGCGGCTGCTTCTGACCCGCAGCAGCGGACTGCGCTGGTTCGGGGATCTGCAGGTCCGCACCGCCCTCCTCCCAACGAACGATCGGATGGATGCGATACAGGTGGCTGCGACCCGGCAACAGGTTCGCCGCCCCAGCGCGCAGGCGTCGCGCCGAACTGCCGGTCAGGAAGAAGCGCCAACGAGTCGGCGCCGAGTCGTACAGCGCCTGGACCTCCTCCAGCAGGGCCGGGACCTTCTGGATCTCGTCGACGACCACGACCTTCTTCTGCTTGGGCAGCGCGCGCACCTCGCGACCGAAGCGCGCGGGATCGGCCTCCAGCTGGCGGCGAAGCGCGGAGTCCTGCAGGTCGAACAGGTGCGACGGCTCGGAGATCCGCAGCACCTGACGCAACAGCTCCGTCTTGCCGGTTTGCCGCGCTCCGAACAGCAGGTTGACCTTCTCGCGCGAAACCGGTCCGAGAAGAGGGCCGAGGAGACTCCGACGAAAAAACATGTCGCTGTGGATTCTACCAGATTATCCGCATCGACCTGTGGATTTTACGCTCGCTAGGGGCGACCCAGGGCGGCAGCCGAGAGCCCTCGAAGCGCCGAGATGCAGGTGGAGCCAGTCCCCCGAGCAGAATCCGATCGCTCGCTGTGACGAACGGCGGACGCTGGTCCTGACGTCGGCACGCCCCGCAAACGGGGCTCCACGTCATGCCTCGATTCGCCCTTCCTCCGTTCGCCCTCGCTGCGCTCGCAGCGGCGCTTCCCGCCCAGACCCTCGTTCGCGACCTGACGCCCGCCGCCGCGTCGTCGACCGCCAGCAACCCCGGCCCCGCCGTCGTGCAGGGCAACGTCGCCTGGTTCGCCGCGACCGACCAGTACGGGCGCGAACTGTGGCGCACCGACGGCACCGAGCCGGGCACGTTCCGCCTGCGCGACGTCAACCCGGGCAGTGCGGGCTCCGACCCGAGCCTGATCACGCCGGTCGGCAGCCAGCTGTTCTTCGTGGCGCGCCAGGACGGGTTCGGCCGCGAACTCTGGGTCACCGACGGCACGTCCGGCGGCACGCGCCTCGTGCTCGACATCGGCCCAGGCAGCGACGTCGGCGCCGACATCACCGCGGCGGTCGCGTTCCAGGGCGCGCTGTGGTTCGTCGCCACGACGCCGGCGAACGGCAGCGAGCTGTGGCGCAGCGACGGCACCGCCGCCGGCACGCAGAGGGTGGTCGACCTGTTCACCGGCCCCAACTCGTCGTCGCCCGCCGACCTCGTGGTGTGGAACGGCCAGCTGTGGTTCACCGCCGCGAACGGCGCCAGCGGTCGCGAACTGTGGCGCAGCAACGGCACCGCTGGCGGCACCGCGATCGCCATCGAACTCGCCACCGGCAGTTCGTCGCTGTCGCCGCTCGACCTGTGCGTCGCCGGCAACCGCCTGTTCTTCACCGCGCAGAACGCCGCCGCCGGCCGCGAGCTGTGGAGCACCGACGGCACGCCGGGCGGCACGTCCATCGCGCGCGACATCGCCGTCGGCACCGGCGGCGCGTTCGTCGAGCGCCTGACGCCGTTCGGCAATCGCGTGCTGTTCTGGGCCAGCGACGCCGCGGCCGGCCTCGAACCGTGGATCAGCGACGGCACCGTGGCCGGCACCGTGCGCCTCGTCGACAGCGTCGCCGGCACCGGCAGCAGTGCCGCCAGCAAGTTCGCCGTGCAGGGCAACGTCGCCTGCTTCGGCGCCGGCACGAACAGTTCGTTCCAGCTGTATCGCACCGACGGCACGGTGGCCGGCACGACGATCGTGCGCGGGCCGTTCACGACGATCGCCGAGCCGGTGGCCGCGTTCGGCGCCTTCGCCTTCGTCGGCCGCGCGCCGGGCAACCCGCTGCTGCAGCTGTGGCGCAGCGACGGCACCGCGAACGGCACCAGCGAACTGCTGTCGACGGCGACGCCGGGCAGCAACCCGAGCAACCTGGTGCCGTTCGGCAACCGCGTGCTCTACCAGGCCGCGTCGACCGCGTTCGGCGGCGAGCCGCACGTCAGCGACGGCACACCGCTCGGCACGCGCCTCTTGACCGACATCGCCGCCAACCGCGGTGACACGCCGATCGGCGAGATGGTGCCGTTCGGCCAGCGCCTGTTCTTCCGCGCCAGCACCGCGGGCCTCGGCACCGAGCCGTGGTTCAGCGATGGCACGCAGGCCGGCACCAACGTGCTGCTCGACATCAACCCGCAGGGCGGCAGCTCGCAGCCGACCGACACCACGATCTGGAACAACGCACTCTGGTTCGGCGGCTTCTGGCCGAACAACGGCTTCGAGCTCGTGCGCAGCAACGGCACCGCCGGCGGCACGCAGCTCGGCGTCGACGTCGAAGCAGGCGGCGGCAACTCCGGCCCGCGCAAGCTGACGCCGGCCGGCAACCGGCTGTTCTTCACCGCCACGCGGCAGAGCGGCGTCGAGCTGTTCGTCACCGACGGCACGCAACCGGGCACGCAGCAGTTCGACCTGTTCGCCGGCAACAACGGCAGCAACCCCGATCGCCTGACCGCCGTCGGCAACCGCGTCGTGTTCGCCGCCAGCGACAGCGCCACCGGCCTCGAAGCCTGGGGCAGCGACGGCACCATCGCCGGCACGCAGCGCCTCGCCGACTTCCAGGTCGGCAGCACGTCGGGCTTCTTCGACGGCTTCGCGGCGATGGGCGGCTTCGCGTGGTTCAGCGCGACCGTGAACGGCGTCGGCATCGAACTGTGCCGCACCGACGGCACGCCCGGCGGCACGCAGCTGTTCGCCGACCTCGCCCCCGGCACGTCCGGCTCGCGCCCGAACGGCTTCGTCGCCGGCAGCAATCGCCTGTGGTTCCGCGCCTACGTCAGTGGCCTCGAAGTCGGTCTGTGGACCAGCGACGGCACGGTCGCCGGCACGCGCGCCGTGCTCGACCTGCCCGGCACGCTGTCGGCCGACATCACCGACATGGTGCCCGCCGGCAACAACCTGTGGTTCTTCGCCGACGATCGCCAGCGCGGCCGCGAACTGTGGTTCAGCGATGGCACGGTCGCCGGCACGCGCCTCGTGCGCGACCTCAACCCGGGCTTCGGCCACGGCGTCGTGCCGGGCACGCTGACCACGATCGGCACCACCGGCCTCGTTGCGTTCGCGGGCTTCGACGGTGGCGACGGCCTGCAGCTGTGGATCTCCGACGGCACCGCCGCAGGCACGCTGCAACTCGGCCGCATGGGCGCCACCGCCGGCGGCGGGGCGGCGTCGATCGCGAACCTGCGCGTCGTCGGCAACAAGCTGTTCTTCGTCGGCGACGACGGCGTGCTCGGCGAGGAGCTCTGGGTGTTCGACCTCGGCGCGCCGAACGGGGCGCTGGCGCAGAACTACGGCTCGAGCCAGTGCCCCGGCACCGCCAATCGCACGCCGCGCATCGCCGCGTTCGGCCTGCCCACGATCGGCAACGGCAGCTTCGCCATCGACTGCGACAACGCGCTGCCCAACAGCCTCGCCGTGCTGTTCGCCGCGCAGGCGCCGTCGTTGGCGGTCCTCGACGGTTGCCGTGTGCTGCTCGGCCTGCCGGCGACCGACCTGCCGGCCGTGCTGACGACGCCGAACGGAACCGCGCGCACGCCGTTCCCGGTGCCGGCGAACCAGGCGCTCAACGGTCTGCAGTTCTTCGCGCAGTACGTCGTGCTCGATCCGGCGGGCCCGCTGTTCGGCGACTTCGCGCTCAGCGACGGGCTGTGGCTGCGCCTCGGCAACTGACGCGCGTCAGCTCGTCGTGTCGGCGAACGTACGATCGCGACGCACGACACTCGCGGCGATGCGCAGCTTGATCGACAGCGCGAGCAGCAGCGTCGCGACGGTCAGCGCCAGTTCGAGCAGTGCGAACAGGATCCACGGCACGTCCGAGGATCCGTCGCCGAGCCAGCCGGAACCTCGGCAGTAGCCGCCGAGCCAACCAAAGCTGCAGGTGGTGTTCGCCGGCGAAACGACGACCTGGCCGACGACGATCGCCTGGCAGAACACCAGCGGCAGCCAGTTCGAAAGGCTGAGGAAGCCGAGTCGGATGCCGCGCTGCAACGCAGCAACCAGCGGCGTGCCGCGAGCCAGCACTTCGAACACCCACGAGCCCGACAGCGCACTCCACAGGCTGCCGAGTCCGATGGCGAAGAACGCGCCGATGGTCGTCGCGGCCTCGATGGGCAGCGAGGAGGCAGCACCGAGGAACAGCACGGCCAGAGGCAGCATCGCCGCGTTGCCGAGGACGACCGCAACCGCCATGCGCAGGCAACGATCCGGCGCCTGCCGGCGGGCTGGCAGCAGCGCGCCGGTGAGACTCTCGCCGCGCACCACATGGAGGAGCAGCGGCGACACCCACGCAGCCTCGAGCACACCGACGACGAAGAGGAGCAGAGCCAGCCCCGACACACCGAGCCCGACCGCAGCCATCCTCGGAACGAGCGGCTCTTGCAGCCAAAGGGCGGCAACTGCGATCGCACCGACCACCCATTCGACGAGCCACGTGGCGACGAACGGCAGCGCCAGTTGCCGATGCCGCAGCAGTTCGCGCGACTCGGGCATGCGCCACCACACGGTCAGCGTCGCGGCCAACACGATCAGGCCGAGCAGCACGTTCATGCCGACCACCAGCGGGTTCCCGGTTCCATCGTGGGGCGCACGATACGAGCTCGCCGCCTTCAAGGGAGACGCCGGAATCGAAGCGCGCCCAGCGAACCGCCTCGGATCAGCGTCGGCCGTCGAGCGCCAGGCTCGAGCGGCGAGGGCTGGCTGCCGCGGGGCGCACGCTCCTCGCCGCGGCGTTCGCCTGCACCGCCTGACGCGCCAGCGCGATGCGCAGCTTGATCGTCGCGACCGTCACCATCGTGGCGATGTACAGCAGCACACCGAACACGCCGGCCAGTGGCATCGCCTGCAGCTTCTGCGCATCCTCGAACCAGTGGTTGGTGAGGCCGTAGCCGCCGAACCACGTCGCATGCACCCACACGCGCTCCGGAAGTACGACCAGCGCGCCGGCGAGCACCGCCTGCGCGATGACGAGGCGCCACCAGTGGATGCCCTGCTCGCGGCCGAAGCGCACCGCGTTCTGCAGGGCGGTGCCGAACGACTGGTCGCGGTCCAGCAGTTCGAACAGCAGCGAGCCGGTGACCACGCTCCACAGCGGGCAGACGATCACGCCGAACGCGACCAACAGCGCCATGCCGTTGCCGTCGGTGAGCACGCCGTTGGCGACGCCGCCGGCGACCAGCAGCACGCCACCGACCGGCAGCGCGTGGCCGACGAGCAAGCCGCCGAACATGCGCGGCATCTGCGACGGCGCTGCCCGGAAGCAGGACCACAGATGGTCGGCGGCGCGTTCGCCAGCGGCCACGCGCGCCAGCAGCGGCGTCACCCAGGCCGCGACGAACACTTCGATCAGCAGGATCAGGATGGCGAGCAGCGACAGCTGGATGCCGGTCGCCATCAGAGGCATCGGCAGCCGCGGCGAGTGGCCGAGCAGGGCCAGGTGCACCCCGGCGCCCGCGAGCACGATGGCCGCGAGCCAACCCGACGCGAACGGAACCAGAACACGCCATTGGCGGGCGACCAGCCGCGACTCGGGCACGAGCCAGCAGAGGCCGATCAGGCCGGCGAGAACGGCGAGGCCGACGACGAGAGGGAGCATGGGCGCGCGCTACGGTGCGGGCAGCGGAGGATTCGGAGAAGGGTGCGACGCGGCGGCGAGGCCTACCGTCGGACGATCGGTCGGCAGCCAGCCGACTGGCCACGTTGGCCTGCCGTTCGGGTCCTTGGCCTGTTCTCCCAGCGGTCTCAGGCCTTGCCCATCACCCGCCGGTCACCGCGGCATGGTCGAGGCCGAAGCGCGCGAGGTACTTGCGCAGCCGATCGGCGTCGTTGGCGGTGGCGCGCTTCTGCCGCGTGACCGCGAACAGTTCGCGGCCGGCGGCCGACAGCGAACGCGCACTGCGGCAGCAGCGCACGACTTCAGCCAGCTGCACGCGGTCGAAGCGATCGAGCGCAGCGAGCCGTTCGTCGCCGAGCACGGAGCGCAGCAGTTCGTCGTCCGCCTCGGCGCCGCGCGCACCGTCGCCGGCGTCCCCCACCGCGGCGAACGGCTCGTCGCGGCGCCAGTCGCTGCGCAAGCGCGCGATCTCACCGTCGACGTCGGTCTCGGTGATGCGCCCGCCTTCGGCCAGCGTGCACAGCCGCGTGATGCTGCCGTTGAGGTCGCGGAAGTTGCCGTGCCACGCCGCTTCGCCCGACGTCGCGAAGTCGAGGTAGCGCCGCCGCGCCTCGGCCGAGAAGTGCACGCGCCGGCCGACCTGCTGTGACCAGCGTTCGAGTTCGTGCTCGACGTTGGGCTCGAGGTCCTCGATGCGATCGCGCAGGCCCGGCAAGCGGAACGTCCACAGGTTGATGCGCGCCAGCAGGTCCTCGCGGAACGTGCCGGCGGCCACGGCGCTGCCGAGTTCGCGGTTGGTGCCGGCGATCAGCTGGAAGTCGCTGTGCACGTCCTTGTCGCTGCCGAGCGGCAGGAAGCGCTTGTCCTCGAGCGCGCGCAGCAGCATCGCCTGCTCGTCGAGGCCGAGTTCGCCGATCTCGTCGAGGAACAGCAGGCCACCGTCGGCCGCGCGCAGCAGGCCGGGCCGGTCCTGCAGGGCGCCGGTGAACGCGCCGCGCTTGTGGCCGAACAGCGTCGAGTGCGCACCGTCGCCGCGGATCGTCGCGCAGTTGACCTCGACGAACGGCCCGCGCAGCTGGCTGCGCTGCTGCTTGAGCTCGTAGATGCGTTTCGCCAGCTGCGACTTGCCGGCCCCGGTCGGCCCCATCAGCAGCATCGGCGCCTTCGACACCGGCGCCACGCGCTCGACCCGGGTGATCAGGTCCTCGAACGCGCGACTCTGCGTGCGAATGCCCGACTTCAGCAGCGACTGCCCGGCGGCCCGTTCCTGCGCGAAGCGCTGCGCGATGCGATCGAAGCGCGACAGGTCGAGGTCGATGATCTGCCAGGTGCCCACGACCTTCTTGTTCGGCGGCGGTGGTCCGGTCTGCAGCAGCCGCGCCGGGAAGTGCCGTGTCTCGGTCAGCAGGAACAGGCAGATCTGCGCCACGTGCGTGCCGGTCGCCATGTGCACCAGCACGTCGTCGCGGCCCGGGTCGAACGCGAGCTCCTGGCTGATGCCGTAGAGGCGGTCGAACACCTGCTCGAAGTCCCACGGGTCGCGCACGCCGAAGTCGCAGCGCTCGACCTTGGTCTCCGGCGAGACCAGGGCGATGTCCTCGACGACCTGGTCGTAGAGCTTGCTGAAGCGGCGGTCGGTCATCAGCACGAGGCGCGACACGAGCAGGTCGTCGTGCTGGCACATCGCCACGTTCGGTCGCCAGAGGCCCCAACGGTCGGCGCCGCCGCGGTCGAGCTGGGCGCCGAGGAAGCTGACGACGGTGTAGCCCTTGGACTTGGCCATTGGGCTACGGACTTAGCCGATACGCTAGCCATGGTCGAGCCGGGCGACCGTGGTGGAACGCGACCCTTTCGCCGCAATCCCATTGCCAGCGCGAACTAGCGATCGCGCCCCAAAATCCTGCGGCGACTGGCACGGCCGCTGCTCTAGCGGGCCCGTCGCAACGCCGGACCGGCGGCGACGGAGTTCCCGATGACGACCACGATCCGTTCTTCCCTGCTCGAACCCACCCCGATGGCGGTCGCGTTCCGTGCGCGCGGCGGCCGGCTCGCGCCGGTGCTGCAGCCGTACGCAACCAGCCCGAACGTGTTCGTCGTCGACGGCGAGACCACGACGACGGTCACCGTGCACAAGACCGCGACGGTCGACGTCGAGGTCCGCATCGACCGCGAGCAGCACTGCTTCACCGCCGCGCTGCGCGACCTCGCCACCGGTGCGAGCACGCCGCTCGTGCTGCCCGGTGCCCACCGCGACACCGACCGGCTGCTCGCCGAACTCGCCGCGTTGCTGGCGGTGATCGTCGACCGCTCGCCGCCCGCCATCGCCCGTTCCGCCTGACGCCTGATCCGACCCGCCCGCCCACTCCAACCGAGTTCCCACCATGGCCAACAAGAACCTGTTCCGCAGCCTGTTCGGCTCCTTGCTCGGCAAGGCCCCGACCACCAACGAGGCCGGTGGTCCTGCGTACGTGCGGACCAACGAGCAGCTGCTCGCGCAGTTCGCGGCCACCGGTTGCCTGCGCGACACCTTCTACACCGACGCCGAGAAGCAGCTGAAGGAGCTGACCGGTGCGGCGTTCGGTGCCGATCCGGTGTTCGTCGCCAAGACGGCCGTGTTCGCCCGCGAACAGGGCCTGATGAAGGACACGCCGGCGCTGCTGTGCGCGGTGCTGGCGTTCCGCGACCAAGCACTGCTGGCGCGCGTGTTCGATCGGGTCTGCGACAACGGCAAGATGGTGCGCAACTTCGTGCAGATCGTGCGTTCGGGCCAGATCGGCCGGAAGTCGCTCGGCACGGCGCCGAAGCGCCTCGTCCAGCGATGGCTGGCGAAGTGCTCGGACGCGCAGCTGCTGTCGGCGTCGGTCGGCAACGCACCGTCGCTGGCGGACGTCGTCAAGATGGTGCACCCGAAGCCGACGGACGGCGCACGCAGCGCCTTCTACGGCTGGTTGCTCGGCAAGACGCACGACGCGGCGGCGCTGCCCGACGCGGTGAAGAAGCTGGAGGCGTTCCGCGCCGGTGCGACCGCCAGCGTGCCAGACGTGCCGTTCCAGCTGCTGACCTCCAAGGACCTGGGCCGTGAGCACTGGATCGCGATCGCCAAGAACGCGAGCTGGAACACGGTCCGAATGAACCTCAACACCTTCCATCGCCACGGCGTCTTCGACGATCGCAAGGCGACCGAACACGTGGTGGCCACGTTGCGCGATCGCTCGGCGATCCAGCGCGGCCACGCCTTCCCGTACCAGATCATGACCACGCTGAAGCACCTCCAGGACGGCATCCCGCGCGAGATCCGCGCTTCGCTGCACGACGCGCTCGAGACGTCGGTGGACCGCGTCCCGCAACTGCCGGGCAAGGTCTACGTCGCCGTCGACGTGTCGGGCTCGATGCAGTCGCCGGTCACCGGCCACGCGCGTGGCAACACGTCGGTGGTGAAGTGCCTCGACGTCGCGGCCCTGTTCGCGGCGGCGATCCTGCGGCAGAACCCGAAGGCCGAGCTGATCCCGTTCCACGATCGCGTGGTGCCGTTCGCAGCGAAGGCCAAGGACCCGGTGTTCAAGACGGCGGAGCGCCTGGCGGCCCTGCCGTCGGGCGGCACCGACTGCAGCAAGGTGCTCGCCCTGTTGAACGAACGGGGCGCGCGCGGCGACTTCGTGATCTACGTCAGCGACAACCAGTCGTGGTGCGGCACGCGCGGCGTCGCCGGCTCGACCGGCATGCTGACGGAGTGGCGACGCTTCAAGGTGGCGAACCGTGAGGCGAAGCTCGTCTGCATCGACCTGCAGCCGTACGCGACGGTGCAAGCTCCGGAGGGCGACGACGTGATCCACGTCGGCGGCTTCTCGGATCAGGTGTTCGAGGTCCTGCGTGCGGTCGCCGAAGGCGGCCTCGCGGCGGATCTCTGGGTGGATCGCATCGACAAGATCGCGGTCTGATCGCTTTCGGGCGCGAATGCTGCCGGGACTACATTCGCAACCGTGTCTCGGCGACCACTCGTCGCGCCCACTTCTTCTTTCATGCTCTTTGGTCGGCGAATGCCGGTGGGACTACAGACTCCTAATCTGAAGGTTGCGGGTGCAAGTCCCGCCGTGCGCGAGCACGTAGCTCAATCAGTAGAGCATCCGTCTCACTTCTCCTCGTCGTCGACCGTTTCCTCTTCCACGGCGGAATGCGGACGGGACTCCATCGGGTCGTCGGTTCGAATCCGACCGGGTCCACCACACGGGCCCGTAGCTCAGTCCGGTATAGCAGAGTGGCTGCCACGGCGACGCGGCAGCCATTCGTCTCGTCCATCCTCGTTCGCGGTGACTTCTCCTTCGCGGCGAATGCCGGTGGGACTCCATGACGCAAAAAGTGCTGGTGTGAAAGCCAGCCGCCGCACGGGAGTGCGGCGAAGTCTCACCACCTCTCGTCGCCGCACTCTTTCGCAGACACTGCCAGCAGCTCGCACATGACTCTCCACGAACACATCGAAACCGGCCGCGCGCCCATCAAGGCGTGGATCCGCGGCGTGCTCGCCGACGAGAAGGCGATCCAGCAGCTCCGCAACGCGGCGTTGCTGCCGATCGTCCACCACCACGTCGCGGCGATGCCGGACGTGCACTACGGCATCGGCGCCACCGTCGGCTCGGTGATCCCGACGCTCGGCGCGATCATCCCGGCCGCGGTCGGCGTCGACATCGGCTGCGGCATGATGGCGGTGCGCACGTCGTTGACGGCGAGCGACCTGCCCGACGACTTGAAGGGCTTGCGCAGCGAGATCGAGCGCGTGGTCCCGCACGGCCGCACCGACCACGGCGGCCGCGGCGACCGCGGTGCCTGGCACGACCTGCCGGCGCCGGCCGAGAACGCGTGGAAGCGCTTGCGCGGCGAGTACGAGCAGCTGATCGAGAAGCACCCGCGGCTCGACCGCGGTGCGACCGCCCAGCATCTCGGCACGCTCGGCGGCGGCAACCACTTCGTCGAGGTCTGCCTCGACGAGGCGCAACGCGTCTGGGTCATGCTGCACAGCGGCTCGCGCGGCGTCGGCAACCGCATCGGCACGCACTTCATCGAACTCGCGAAGAAGGACATGCGCCGGCACGTGCACAACCTGCCGGACATGGACCTCGCGTACTTCACCGAGGGCGCCGAGCACTTCGACGACTACGTGTTCGCCGTCGACTGGGCGCAGCGCTTCGCCCGCACGAACCGCGACCTGATGATGGCCGCGGTGCTCGGCGCGATGCAGCGCATGCCCGAGTTGCCGAAGTTCACGCACGGCGAAGTGGCGGTGAACTGCCACCACAACTACGTGCAGAAGGAGGAGCACTTCGGTGCTTCGGTGTTCGTGACCCGCAAGGGTGCGGTGCGCGCCGGCCTCGGCGAGCTCGGCATCATCCCGGGCTCGATGGGTGCGCGTTCGTTCATCGTGCGCGGCAAGGGCAACCCCGACAGCTTCCACTCGTGCAGCCACGGGGCCGGTCGCGCGATGTCGCGCGGCGAGGCCACGCGCCGCTACACGGTCGAGGATCACGTCAAGGCCACCGAGGGGGTCGAGTGCCGCAAGGACGCCGACGTCATCGACGAGACGCCGATGGCCTACAAGGACATCGACGCGGTGATGGCAGCGCAGCAGGATCTCGTCGAGATCGTGCACACGTTGAAGCAGGTCGTCTGCGTGAAGGGCTGAACGATGATCCGACTCGATGGTTCGATGGGCGAAGGCGGTGGCCAGGTGCTGCGCACGTCGCTGTCGTTGGCGATGGTGACGGGCCAGGGCTTCGTCATCGAGCGCATCCGCGCCGGCCGCGAGAAGCCCGGCCTGAAGCGCCAGCATCTCGCTGCGGTGCAGGCCGCGGCGCAGCTGTGTTCTGCCACCGTCGAAGGCGCCGAGCTCGGCAGCCTGCGGCTCGCGTTCCGTCCTGGTTCCGTGACGCCGGGCGACTACCGCTTCGCCATCAGCACGGCCGGCAGCGCGATGCTCGTGCTGCAGACGGTGCTGCCGGCCCTGTGGCAGGCGAACGCACCGTCGGCGATCGAACTGGTCGGCGGCACGCACAACCCGATGGCGCCGTCGTTCGACTTCCTCGAACACGCGTTCGCGCCGGTCGCGCGTTCGATGGGTGCACCGCTGCAGATGACCATGCGCATGGCCGGCTTCTTTCCCGCCGGCGGCGGCCAGGTCCGTGCCGAAGTCGCGCCCGCGAGCTGGCAGCCCCTCGAGCGCCTGCAGGCCGACGATCCACCGATCGTGCACGCGCGCATCCTGACGTCGCAGATCCCGTCGCACGTGGCGCAACGCGAACGCACGGTGCTGTGCCAGCGTCTCCGCATCGCCGCCGACGCGGTGCGCATCCTCGATCGCTGCTCGCCCGGCCCCGGCAACGCGCTCGCCGTCGTGCTGGCCCGCCAGGGCGGCGGCGAAGTCGTCACCGCACTCGGCGAACGCGGCGTGCCGGCCGAGGACGTGGCGCATCGCGCCGCCGACGAGGTCGAAGAACTGCGCGCGGCCGACGTGCCGGTCGGTCCACATCTCGCCGACCAGCTGTTGCTGCCGATGGCGCTGGCCGGCGGCGGCGCGTTCCGCACGGTCGAACCGACGCTGCACACGACGACCAACGCCGAGGTCATCGGCCGCTTCCTGCCGGTGCGCTTCGAGGTGCGCGAGGACCAGGTCGGCGACCGCAAGACCTGGGTGATCGCAGCGCAAAGCACCTGACGCACGCCAACCCAGATGACGGTCCGTGACTACAACGGTCAGGGTGAATGGTCTGCCGAAGCTCTGATGAGGCGCTATCGGCAGCTCGTGCTCGAACTGGGTGTCACCGTTCCGCGCGATCTGTCGCCGTCTACCCACCAGTCCGGCACGGACATCTGGATCTATCCGGTCATGGGCAAGGTCATTCCCGGCATCGAAGCAGGGGATCCGGCATGCGCGCAGATCGGCGTCGAGTTCGTCGAGCAGGACCAGGGATTCGTGTTCGGTGCGATCCTGAAGTCCAACACCGCGCGCGCCCTGCGGAGGTTCCAGGCACTCACAGAGGCCCAAGTCGAGCGGCTGCGCCATCGCATCGTCGCGCTGTACGCGACCGGAGTCGTGCCTCGCGAGTTCCGCCAGTACCTGCGTCTGCTTCGACGCATCGGCGTCGGACCACATGGCCCTCGGCTCGCAGCGACGGTGCCGAAGAACCGTTTCGCCAAGCGGGCCCAGGCCTACTTGAGGAACCACCTCGGCGTCGGCAGGTGACTCAGTCCGGGAAGCCCGGCAGGCCGTCGATGCTCTGCCCGTTCTTCTCGCGCACGTAGCTGTCGATGCCGGCAGCGCCCTTCTTGTCGCACCACTTGCCCATCTGGTCGCGTTCGCCTTCGTGGCGGTAGAGCGGCACGCCGAAGCCGCACGAATCGCCGATGCGCGTGACGTCGACGCGCACGATCGAACGGGTGCCGAGCTCACGGCCCGGGAACCGCGCGCGCAACTCGGCGAAGCGCGCATGCTGCTTCGTCACCACCTCGCCGCGGCCGTGCAGCCGCACGATGCGCGGCGCGCCTTCGAACGCGCACAGCATGACGCAGATGCGGCCGTTCTGGCGCAGGTGCGCGATCGTCTCGATGCCGCTGCCGACGCGGTCGAGCCAGGCGACCTCGTGCGGACCGAGCACGACCAGCGGGTCGCCGCCCTTCGGCGAACAGTTGACGTGCCCGCCATCGCCGCTCGGCGCCGTCGCCACGAAGAACATGCGCTGCGCGCCGATCCAGGCGCGCAGGTCGTCGTCGATCGCTGCATGCAGCTTGCCCATGGTGGCGAACGGTAAGCCGCCGGCCGCGCCGTTCGCACGGGTCCATCTCCCCGGTTGGTAGCGGCGGCGGCAGGGCGCACTAGTGCCACACGCGGCGCGGGCTAGCCTCTGGGCGCCCCGTCCTCGTTCCCCCGGTTCTCCGCCGGTCCCCCGATGCGCCATCTCCCGATCCGCTTCGCTGCTGCCTTCACGGCCTTGCTGGCCACCGGCTTCGTCGGCGCCCAGACCCACGAACCGGCGCGCGATCCGCTGGCGCGCTACCAGGAGTGCATCGCGCGGCTGGCGTTCCGCTACCACACGATCGGGCGCCAGCGTCTGGCGACGCTGCGCGACGACAAGGCCCTGCAACAGCTCGCCGCCGACTACCAGAAGCCGCAGGCCGAAGCCGAGTATGCGCGCTACACGATCGCGTCGATGCTCGGCCGTTCGTTCGACTCGGCGCCGTTCGTCGAGCCGCTGAACACGCTGCGCCTCGGCCAGCAGAAGCCCGCCGATGCGTGGCTCTGGGTGCAGTCGCTGCGCGTGATGACCGACCACAACGGCGAGCTCGACGTGCTCGGCATCGCCACCGAAGGCAAGCAGGCATGGCAGCGCGCCGCCGCGATCGCGGCGATCGGCAGCAGCAAGCGCGGCAACGTCACCGCCGCGATCGCCCCGACCTGTGCGGCGTTCCCGAAGAAGGATGGCGAGCGCATGCTGCTGCTCGGCGCGATGACGTTGGCGCTGTGGGAGAACCGCGCGCGCGTCAACGACGCCGAGTACCGCGAGGCGCTGACCGCCTACATCGGCCTGCTCGATCCGAAGGTCGGGCTGTCGAAGCTCGGCAAGCTGCAGATGGCGCGCACGCTGCAGACGATCCTGAAGGCGCCGGCGGCGTTCGAGGACCCGGCGTCGTGGCTGCAGGTGCTGGCGCGCGGCGACGTCAAGAAGACGACGTCGCAGACCTCCGCGGCGCCGAGCTTCTTCGGCATCGGCGGCGACGGCGAACGCTTCTGCTACGTGATCGACCTGTCCGACTCGATGGGCAAGAAGGTGCCGAAGGAGCACAAGGGCCCGATCACCGGCGAACGCAAGAAGCCGAAGAACGCGATCCTCGACGAGAGCGACCTGCCCTGGCACAAGATCGACACGCGCTGGGACCTCGCGCGTGAACAGCTGCGCATCTCGCTGTCGCGCCTCTCGCCCGACCAGTGGTTCTGCATCGTCTGGTTCGGTTCCGAAGCCGGCACGCTGGCGGCGACCAAGGGCCTGGTGAAGGCCACGCGCGCCAACATCGACAAGGCGATGGGCGAACTCGACGCGATCAAGCTCGGCGAGGCCGACCCGGTGATCGCCCCGGACGGCCGGCTGCGCGGCCGCACCAACCTGCACGGTGGTCTGCGCCGCGCCTTCGCCGTGCACTCCGGCGGGCTGTCGATGGACGCCGCCTACGTCGACGAGAAGGCGCTCGCCGACGGCTGCGACACGGTGTTCCTGCTGTCCGACGGCGCGCCTTCCGCCGACGACTTCCAGATCAACGACCGCGACTACGGCGAAGAACAGGTCGTCGTCGACGTCGAGTACGGCGCCGCCGCCGCCCGTTCGCCCCGCCTCGACTACTACGGCCCCTACATCCTGGACGAGTGGCTGGTCGAGGACGTGCGCCGGATGAACACGTTCCGCCGCATCCGCATCCACTGCATCGGCCTCGGCGAGGCCAACCTCAGCCTGCTGCGCAGCCTCGCTGGCGTCGGTGGCGGCGAGACATTCGTCGTCGGCCAGCAGCGCGCGCCGGCCAACGGCGGCGGCGGCGGTGGCGGTCTGAAGAAATGACAACCGCTGCCTCCGCCAGCACGCCGCGGCGAACCCGCTATCCTTCCGCGCCACCCTATCGCAGCGCTCGAGACACACACACCCCATGACGAACTCGTCCCTTCTGGCCCTCTGCGGGCTCTTCCTCGCCACCACCAGCGCCCTGACGGCACAGACCACGGTCTCGGTGCCCTGCAACCTCGACAACACCCTCTACGAGAGCCCGACCGGCGGCCTCAGCAACGGCAAGGGTCCGAGCATCTTCAGTGGCGCGACCGCCACTGGCAGCATCCGCCGCGCCCTCCTGCGCTTCGACGTCGCCGGCACGCTGCCGGCCAACGCCGTGGTGCTGTCGGCGGTCGTCAACCTGAACGTCGCGCAGTCGACGGTCTTCCTGCCGACGCCCGCGACCGGCCACCGCGTGCTGCAGGCTTGGGGCGAAGGCAACTCGGTGGCCAGCGGCCCCGGTGGCGGCGGCACGGCGGCAACGACCGGCGATGCGACGTGGCTGCACACGTTCTTCGCGACGTCGCTCTGGACCACCCCCGGCGGTGACTTCGCCGCGGCCCCGAGCTTCACGCTGGCGATGCCCGGCCTCGGTGCTGGCAGCTCGAACCCGTCCGAGCAGGCGGCCGCCGACGTGCAGTCGTGGCTGAACAACCCGGCCACCAACTTCGGCTGGCTGATCAAGATCGCCGACGAGTCGGTGCCGTCGACCGCGCGCCGCATCTCGTCGCGCGAGAGCGCCACGAACAAGCCGACGCTGTCCGTCACCTACCTGCTGCCGGGCCAGGTCGGCACCGTCGGCATCGGCTGCCCGGTCGGTTCGGGCACGTTCCAGGACGCCTACGTCGGCACGCCGACCGGCGGCACGACGATCCAGATCGTCCAGACGAACGGTCCGGTCGGCACGATCGGCCTCAACTACCTGAGCCTCGGCGCCAACCCGGCCGGCACGGCGCTGCTGCCGGGCTGCTCGATCTGGCTGCCGCTGTCGCAGCCGCTGATCACCGGCAACCTGTTCGTGACCAACGGGGTCGGTGGTGCGAGCTCGCCGTTCCCGCTGCCGAGCGGCTTCCCGGGCTTCCTGATCGCCACGCAGGCGGTCGCGATCGATGCGTCGCCGCTCGGCTTCACGCTGAGCAACGCCGCGGTGCTCGTGCTGAACTGAGCCTGCTGGTCGTGGCGGTCGCTGGAGCCTCGGCTCGCGACCGCCGAACGGACGGAACTGCAGGCGCGGGCTCTCCCGTGCCGCTCAGCGCGTGACCACCAACGTCGCCGCTGCCGCATCGAAGCTGCGCACGCTCACCGGTGCGAACTCGACGGCCGTGCGCACTTCGAACGTGGTGGCATCGCCCACCATCGGCACGGCCACGAAGCCTTGTTCGTCGGTCTGGCCGACGCCGCGCCGCAGGCCGGCGATCGAACTGGCGACGTGCAGCGACGCACATGGCGCGCCTTGTTCGTCGAGCACACGCAGCCGCACTTCGTCCATCGCGCGCAGCGCGACATCGACGGCAACCACCGGCGCCTCGACCACGACGTCCGTCGCCATGCCGACCGCACCGCGGTGCGCGAACGGCTGGATCTCGTAGCGATCCGGCAGCAGGCCACCGAGCTGGAACGCGCCGCCGACGCCGCTCAGGACCGTGCGCTGCAGACGCGCGCTGCGCACCACGACCGGCACGCCTTCG
>VYME01000181.1_pt1 | contig 26365 bp, 28 predicted proteins | sample 5115281 | NCBI WGS metagenome assembly VYME01 (sample SAMN12291780, study PRJNA351875) | freshwater metagenome | isolation source: freshwater lake | place: USA: Michigan, Wintergreen Lake | collected 2013-08-08
CCCTAGCCCCTAGCCCCTAGCCCCCAGGCAATGCGCACCCTTTCCCCCCAGCCCACGCTCGTCGAACAGGTCTACGAAGCGATCCTCTCCGAGATCGCGGCAGGCAAGTTCGGATCGGACAAGCGCCTCATCCAGGAGGAACTGGCGGAGTCGCTCGGGGTGTCGCGTCAGCCGGTGCAGCAGGCGCTGCTGCTCCTGCGCAGCCACGGCCTGCTCTGCGATGCGCCGGGCCGCGGTTTGATGGTGGCGCCGCTCGATACCGAGTACGTGCGCAACCTCTACGAAGTGCGGGCCGTGCTCGATGGTCTGGGCAGTGCCAAGGCGGCGGAGCGGGGCAGCGAAACGGCGCTCCGGGAAGGTGCCGGATTCATCGCGCGTGGCCGGGCGGCCGTGGAGAGCCGCTCCATCGCCCGCATGATCGCGACCGACATGGATTTCCATTTCTTCCTGTACGGCCTGTCCGGAAATCCGCTCGTGGCGGAGTCGTCCGCGGCCCACTGGAGCTACCTGCGTCGGGTCATGGGCGAGGTGCTGTTGCGCGGCGAGACGCCGACGCAGATCTGGGACCAGCACGAGGCCATCCTCGCGGCCGTGAGCGCAGCCGACGCGAAAGAGGCGGAGCGCCTCGCCCGTGCGCACATCTCGCACGCCTCCGACGCCCTGGTCGGACGGCTGGAAGAGCAACCGGCACTCGAACGGTCGCCGAAGTCATCCCCCCGTCGCGCGAAGGCGCGACGCTGATCCCGCGCGTAGACGCGACTTCCTCCACCCCCTGAACGCACTGCCTCGACCATGGACCTGCTCAAGCTCGGCACGCTTCACGACACCCTCCTGCGCACCGTGCGCCAGTACGGCGACCGGCCTGCCTACGCCGTCCCGCCCATGCCCGGGCGCGACTACCACCCGGACGGCTGGGAGATCACCTGGAACCAGACGCTCGCAGGCGTCGAGCGCATGCGCGAGATCTATGCGCGTGCCGGCTACGGGCTCGGCCATCGCATCTCGATCCTCTTCGCGCAGCGGCCCGAGTTCTTCTTCCATTGGTATGCGCTGAATGCGCTCGGTGTGAGCGTCGTCACGATCAATCCGGACTACCGCCGCGACGAGATCCGCTACGTCGTCGAGCACTCGGAGTCGAGCCTGCTGGTCGGTGTCGACAGTCGGCGCGAGGATCTGCAGGCCGTGGTCGACGAGATCGGCGGCGGACTCTCGCTGGTGTCGTTCGATCATTTCCCGGACGTGCTGCCCCGGCCCTCGACGGCGCCGCGCGCTGGGACACCCGACGGTGCAACCGAAGCTGGTCTGCTCTACACATCGGGCACCACCGGACGCCCGAAGGGCTGCATTCTCACGAACGAGTACTTCCACACGTTCGGGACGTGCTACCTCGAACTCGGGGGGCGGCTCACGATGCGTCCCGGCGAAGAGCGCATGTACAACCCGCTGCCGCTGCACCACGCCAACTGCCTGTCGGTGTCGGCGCCCGCGATGCTGCTGTCCGGCGGCTGCCTGATCTTCCCCGACCGCTTCCATGCGGGGACGTGGTGGCGCGATCTCGTGGCAACGCGTGCCACCATCGCGCAGTTCCAGGGGATCATCCCGAACATCCTGCTGAAGCTGCCGCCCTGCCCGGAGGAGACCGCGCACAGTGTCCGCTTCTCGCTGTGCGCCGGTGTCGAGCCGAGCCAGCACGAGGTCTTCGAGAAGCGCTTCGGCTTCCCCGTGGTCGAGATGTGGGCGATGACGGAGACGGGGCGGCTGGTCAGCGACTGCCACGAACCGCGATCCATCCACACGCGCGCCTTCGGCCGTCCGAACGCGTGGGTCGAGGCGCGGGCCGTCGACGACAACGGCGTCGAGCAGCCGCCCGGCATCCCGGGTGAGTTCGTGATCCGCCACAGCGAGGCGACGCCGCGCAAGGGTTTCTTCTCGGGCTATCTCAAGAACGACGAGGCGACCGAAGAGGCCTGGCGCGACGGCTGGTTCCATACAGGTGACGTCGTGGTGCGTGACGCATCGGGCCTTTTCTCGTTCGTCGATCGCAAGAAGAACATCATCCGCCGCTCCGGCGAGAACATCGCGGCTGCCGAGGTCGAGGCGTGCATCACCGCGCACGATCGCGTGAAGCAGGTCGCCGTGATCGCCGCGCCGGACGAGGTGCGCGAGGAGGAGATCATGGCGTGCGTGATCGTGAAGCCCGGCGTCGATGTCGGTGACGCTGCCGCCCGCGAGGCGCTGGCGAAGGACATCTTCGAGTGGTGCTACGAGCGCATGGCCTACTTCAAGGCGCCGGGCTGGGTCCTCTTCGTCGACAGCCTGCCCATGGGCACCTCCGCGAAGGTGCAGAAGATCCACATCTTCCCTGCCGGCGTCGACCCGCGTGCCACGCCCGGTGCCATCGACCTCCGCAAGTCCAAGAAACAGAAGCCCGGCGCGCCGCGCTGATTCCAATTCCGAGGATCCCGAACATGACTCCACCCCCACTCACCGCCGACTGCGCCGCCGGCGTCATCGCACGCTTCCTGAAGGCCCGCGGCGTCGACCGCATCTTCGCGCTCTGCGGCGGCCACATCATGCCGATCTGGATGCGCGCCGACGCCGAAGGCATCCAGATCATCGACGTGCGGGACGAGCGCGCCGCGGTCTACATGGCGCACGCGCACAGTGAGCTGACCGGCGGCCTGGGCGTGGCGCTCGTCACCGCTGGGCCTGGCCTCACCAATGCGATGACGGGCATCGCGAACGCGCACATCGCCCGCGCCTCGGTGCTCGTCCTGTCGGGCGGACCGCCGCGCGCGCAGGAGAACCGCGGTGGCCTGCAGGACCTTCCGCACACCGACCTCGTGCGGCCGATCACGCGGTACTCGCGGACGGTGCGCGAGCCGGCGCTCGTGCTTCAGGAACTCGACGAGGCCGTGTCGCGCTCGATGGGGCAGGGCGGCGAACCCGGACCGGTCTATCTCGATTTCCCCACCGACACGCTGCGTGGTGACGTGCCGAAGGCCGTGCAACTCGAGGAGCACTTCCGACCCAAGCCGCGGCCCGTGCTGCAGCCGGCCGCCGACGATGTCGCCGCGGCCGTGGAGATGCTCTGGTCCGCGAAGCGTCCGCTCGTGATCACCGGACGCGGTGTGCGCGGGGCGAGTGCGGAACTGCGCGCGTTTCTCGATCATCTCGGCGCCCCTTGCCTCGACACCGGTGAGAGCCGTGGCGTGCTGCCCGACGATCACCCGTCGGTCGTTGCCGCGATGCGCGGCGCGATCATGGGCGAGGCCGATGTCGTCGTGACGGTCGGCCGTCGCCTCGACTTCCAGCTGGCGTATGGTTCACCGGCCGTGTTCGGTGCGGCCCGCTTCCTGCGCATCGGTGATGTGCCTTCCGAGATCCGGGACAACCGTCGCGGCGAGGTCGAGATCTTCGCGCAGCCCGCGGCAGCCCTCACGGCCATTGTCCGCCACGCTGCCGGTCGCAAGCCGTCGGTGGATCGCGACTGGGCCGACGGCATGCGCCGCAAGCACGAGGAGCGCGCGCAGAAGCTGCGCACGACGATGCAGAACGCGGCGTCGGATGCCGACGGTCGCATCCATCCGAACCGTGTGCTCGCCGAACTGCAGAAGCAGTTGCGCCCGGATGCCGTGGTCGTGGCCGACGGTGGCGACTTCCTCAGCTTCGCGCGCGTGGGTCTGTCGAGCGCGACGTATCTCGATCCGGGATCGCTCGGTTGCATCGGCATCGGCACACCCTTCGGCATCGCAGCGAGCCTTGCATGCCCGGACGAGCAGGTGGTGGTGGCGACGGGTGATGGCGCGTTCGGGTTCAACGCGATGGAGATCGACACGGCGGTCCGCCACAAGGCACCGCTGATGATCGTGGTCGCGAACAACGGCGCGTGGCAGATCGAGGTCCATGATCAAACCGATACCCACGGCAAGGTGGTCGGTACGCGGTTGCAGTTCTCCGATCACGCCGCGATGGCGCGGGCGTTCGGCATGCACGGCGAACGGGTCGAGCGCGTTGAGGATCTCCCCGGCGCGATCGAGCGCGCACTCGCGAATCGCCCCGCACTGCTGGATGTCGTGGTGTCGCCCGAGGCCCGATCGTCCGACGGCAAGTCAGGCCTCGCATGGGTGCCGGATCTTCAGCCGCTCGCTGCCTGGGACGATGCCGAGCGGGCGTGGCGCGCTGGCGAGCCTAAGCACCGATAGTCGACGGACGTTGCTGGTCAGGCGAGGGCGCGGATCGCCTCGCCGACCAGCGCGGGGCCTCGATAGATGAGGCCCGAGTAGACCTGCACGAGCGCCGCACCTGCATCGATCTTCTCGCGGGCGTCGGCGCCGCTCAGGATGCCGCCTGCCGCGATGATCGGCAGGCGTCCGTCGAGGCGCTTCGCAAGGCCGCGGACTACGGCGGTGGACTTCTCGCGCACCGGCGCGCCACTGAGTCCGCCGGCCTCGTCACCGTGCGGCAGACCCGCCACGCCGTCGCGCGAAAGCGTCGTGTTGGTGGCGATCACCGCATCCATGCCGGTCGAGACGAGGACGTCGGCGATCGCATCGAGCTGCGATTCGTCGAGGTCCGGCGCGATCTTCACCGCGAGCGGAACGCGCTTCCCGTGGCTTGACGCGAGCGCCATCTGCTCGTCCTTCAGCGACCGCAGCAGCGCGAGCAACGCATCGCCTTCCTGCAGCGACCGGAGGTTCTTCGTGTTCGGGGAGGAGATGTTCACCGTCACGTAGTCGGCGCGTGCGTAGACCTTGCGCAGGCACGCCAGGTAGTCGTCCGCAGCCCGCTCGATCGGCGTGTCGAAGTTCTTCCCGATGTTGATGCCGAGGATGCCGCGATAGCGGACTTCAGCCGCGTTGGCGAGGAGTCCGTCGACGCCACCGTTGTTGAACCCCATGCGATTGATGATGCCGCGGGCTTCGGGCAGCCGGAACAGGCGCGGGCGCGGATTGCCGGGCTGCGGGCGCGGCGTGACGGTCCCCACTTCGAGAAATCCGAAACCGAAACTCGCGAGGCCGTCGACATGCGCGGCGTTCTTGTCCAGACCTGCCGCGAGCCCCACCCGGTTCGGGAACTGGAGGCCCATGCACTCGACGGCACGACCCGGCAGCGGTTCGGGAGCGCGCGTCAGTCCCATGCGCACTGCGGTATCGAGCAGTCGGAAGGTGAGGTCGTGGGCCGTCTCGCCGTCGAGGCGGAAGAGCAGCGGGCGCAGCCACGGGTACAGCGCGCTCATCGGCCGGTGAACCGACCGGGGCGCCGTTCCAGGAAGGCACGCATGCCTTCGGCGGCGTCCTCGGTCCGCAGCAGCCGCTGCAGTTCGGGCATGAGGCGCGGGATCTCGACGAGTTCACCTTCGGCGCGCGCAGTCCGCGCGGACGACAGCGTGGCGGCGACACCCTGCGGCGCCTGCCGTGCGATCGTCGTGGCGATGGCGACCGCGCGATCGAACTGGGTGCCGTCCGGCACGATCTCCTGCACCAGCCCGATGCGCTGTGCTTCGGCGGCATCGAACGGGTCGCCTGTCAGCAGCCAGCGCATCGCATTGCCCCACCCGGCCTCCTGGACGAAGCGGATGGTCGCGCCGCCGATCGGGTAGATGCCTCGCAGGATCTCGATCTGCGCGAAGCGGGTGTTCGCGGCCGCTATGCGGATGTCCGCCGCGAGCAGCAGCTCGATGCCGATCGTGAGGCAGTGACCCTGCACTGCCATCACGAGCGGCTTGGTGAGGATGCGGCCCGCGTCCAGCCCCAGTGGATCGATGCCGCCCTCGGGGAGCGGCGGGCGACGGTTCTCGGCGAAGTGGGGTGTCCACTGGGGAAGGTCGATGCCGCCGGTGAAGTGATCGCCGTGGGCGAAGAGCACGCCGCAGCGGAGGTCGGGATCGCGCTGCAGTTCCCCCAGTGCGGTCGACAACGCGAGGTACATGTCGACATCGACGGCATTGCGCTTCGCGACGCGGTCGAGGCCGATCAGCAGGACGCCGTCGCGGCGTTCCGTCGAGACATTTCCGTTCATGGGGTTGCCGTTCGGGTGATGCGTCTCAGGTTTCGGTCGCGTCGAGGCGTTGCCACGCGCCGCCCACCAGGCCTTCGATGGGCCGGAAATTCACCTTGTAGGCCATCTTGCGGCTCTCGGCGATCCAGTAGCCGAGGTAGAGGTGCGGCAGACCGTACTGCCGGCAGAGTTCGATCTGCCAGAGCACATTGTAGGTGCCGAGGCTGGCGCCGCGGCGCTCCGGGTCGAAGAACGTGTAGACCGACGAGATGCCATCCTCGAGACGGTCGATGATGCTGACCATGCAGAGCTCGCCCTGATCGCGGAACTCGACCAGATTCGACCTCACGTTGCTCTGCAGGAGGAAGTGGCGGTACTGCTCGCGCGAATCGTGGTCCATGCCGCCCCCGAAGTGCCGCGCCGACTGATAGCGGAGATACAGGGCGTAGTGCTCGGGGCTGTATTTCAGGTCGAGGATGCGGGCGTCGAGACCGGCATGGCGCTGGCGTGCACGGCGCTGGGATCGGGTGGAGGCGAAGTCATCCACGAGGATCCGGACAGGAACGCAGGCACGGCAGCTGTCGCAATACGGGCGGTACGTGAAGGCCCCGCTGCGGCGGAAGCCGGCGCGCACCAGTTCGCTGTACACGTGCGCGTCGATGGCGTGGCTGGGGGTCGCGACCTGGGAGCGGGCGAGGCGATCGGCGAGGTAGCTGCACGGATACGGCGCCGTGGCGTAGAACTGCAGCACCGAGAAGGGCAGATCGTTCAGCTGGGTCATGGGGTGGCCTCGAACGCCGCTGCCGGTGTCTCCCAGCGCTGCGGCTCCGGGTCGGAGTTTACCAATTCCGCGACGCGCGCCGAAAACTCGTCGCGAGGGATCGGCCGCGCGCCCAGCGACGCGAGATGACTGGTCTCCATCTGGCAGTCGATCAGCTCATAGCCACGCGCCCGGACGTGCCGCACCAAGTGGGCGAGGGCGATCTTGGAGGCGTCGCGCACGCGGGTGAACATCGACTCGCCGTAGAACATGCGTCCGACGGCCATGCCGTACAGGCCGCCCGCCAGTTCGCCGTCGATCCACGTCTCCACGCTGTGGGCGTGACCGAGCTCGTGCATCCGGACGTACGCGTCGATCATCGCCCCGGTGATCCACGTGCCGTCCTGTCCGTCGCGCGGGGCCGCGCAGGCCTCCATCACCTTCCGGAAGGAGGTGTCGATGCGCACTTCGTAGGAGGCGTTTCGCAGGGTCTTGGCGAATGAACGCGTGATTCGGAATTCGCCGGGCAGCAGCACCATCCGCGGGTCCGGCGACCACCAAAGGATGGGGTCCCCTTCCGAGAACCAGGGGTAGATGCCGCGCCGATAGGCGGCGAGCAGGCGGTCAGGCGAGAGATCCGCACCGGCTGCGAGGAGGCCGTTCGGGTAGTGAAGCGCCCGCGACACCGGCGGGAACGGCGTATCGCGACCGAGCCAGGGGATCAATCGACGTCGCGCGCGGGATCGATGCGCCGCGCCACCCGGCGGTCCGAGACGGCGTGTCCCGCGGTCACGGCTCAGCGTCCCTTGCTGATGAGGCCGCAGGCGAGACGCTTGCCCGAGTTGCCTGCGGGCTGCGAGCGGAGGTCGTCGGCGTCCGCATGCACGATGAGCGCGCGGCCGATGATGCTGTTCGCGTCCACTCCGAGGGACAAGCCCTCCACCTCGAAGCTGAAGTCGGCGACCCCGTCGGCGTCCGCAGTCACGTTGCCGAGGTCGCCGGCGTGGCGGCTGGCCTCGTCCGGACTGGAGTGTGGATGCCCGCCCGGATTGAAATGCGCACCGGCGCTCGAGGCATCCGGGGCGGTGCAGTCGCCCTTCACATGGACATGCATCCCGTGCGGCCCCGGGGTCAGACCCGTGATGTGGCCCGCGACCGTCACCATCTTGCCGCGCCGCGCTGCCGTGAAGGTCACGGTGCCGCGCACCTCGCTGCCGCGGGTCGGGAGCAGGGTCACCGGAGCCACCGGGCCGCGGACGATCTTCTGCACGGGCGCGCATCCCGGCGACGCCAGCAGCAGGCATGCGAGGGCGAGGGGCAGCGTTTTCATCGGGACCTCAAGGCTTCGGACATCGCAAGGTATCGCAACCCGCGAGGGTCGGACAATGGTTTTTGGGATCCGCGCCGTCCGTCACGGGCGCTGCTTCTCCCGCGCGGTTCGGCTCGCCTGCCCACGGACACGCGAGCATAATTCGGCGGTGTCCACGCCTCGACCTTTCCAGTGACAGACAGCGCCAGAGCGATCGATCCGCGGGAACTCGAAGCAGCCTTCTCGCTGTTCAACGAGGCCTCGACGCAGCTTGCCTCCGCCTATCAGGATCTGCAGGGCCGGGTCGACCGCCTCGCCGGGGAGCTGGCCGTGGCGAACGGCGAGCTGAAGCGCCAGTACCTCGAAAAGGAGGCGCTTTCCGAACGGCTCGAACTCCTGCTCGACGCGCTGCCCGGCGGTGTGCTCGTCCTCGATGGCGACTCCCGGATCGTCGAGGCGAACCCGGCGGCGCGCCACTGGCTGGGCGGTGATCCGGTCGGCGCCGACTGGCCCTCGCTGATGGCGGCCCGCCTCGTGGCCCCGCCCGGTGCCCGGGAGGCCTCGTTCCAGACGGTCGACGGCCAACGCTGGCTGGCACTGTCCGAGAGCCCGTTCGACGCGTCCGGCGGGCGCATCCTGCTGCTCAACGACGTCACCGAAGCCACCCGGCTGCAGCAGCAGCTGGAACACCACAAGCGGCTGTCGGCCATGGGGGAGATGGCCGCCGGCCTCGCGCATCAGCTCCGTACGCCGCTTGCCTCGGCGCTGCTCCACGCCGCGAACCTCTCCCGGCCCGATCTCGAAGAGGCCGACCGCACGCGCTTCAGCGAGCGCGTCCGCGAGCGCCTCAAGCACCTCGAACGGATGATCCAGGACATGCTCATGTTCGTGCGCAGCCAGCCCCTCGGTGAAGAGGTGTTCCCGCTCGATGCGGTGCTCCGGGAGGTGACGCAGATCCTGGAGCCGCAGATGGCGGGTCGGGGTCTGGAATTCGTCGTCGAGGGCAGCGATATCGACGTGCGCCTGCGCGGCAGCCGCAAGGCCATCACGGGCGTGCTGGTGAACCTCCTGGAGAACGCCATGCAGGCCACCGAGGCCGGCGGCAGCATCACGTTGTCGGCCGCTGCGAGCGCCGGCACGGTGAGCATGCGGGTCCGGGACACCGGTCGAGGCATCGAGCCCGGCATCCAGGAACGCCTGTTCGAGCCCTTCTTCACCACGCGCCAGGAAGGCACCGGGCTAGGCCTCGCGATCGTCCGGAACGTCGTCGAGGCGCATGGCGGCAAGGTGTCCGTGGAGTCCAAGCCAGGGGCGGGCAGTGTCTTCACGCTGAACCTGCCCGTCACTCTCGAAGCGGTGGCCGCATGAGCGGAGTTGCGAAGTCCGGCGTCAGGCCGTTGCCCATCCTCATCGTCGAGGACGACGCCGCGTTGCGCGAGGCGCTCGTGGATACCGTCCGCCTCGCGCGGTACGAGGTGCTCGAAGCCGTGGACGGCGAGAGCGCGCTCGCCGTGCTCGACCGCACCCGGGTCGGCATGGTGGTGAGCGACGTCCAGATGAAGCCGATGGACGGTCATACCCTGCTGGCGGAGGTGAAGCGTCGCCAGCCGTACGTCCCGGTCCTGCTCATGACCGCCTACGGGGTGATCGACCGGGCCGTGGCGGCGATCCGCCTCGGTGCCTGCGACTACATCACGAAGCCGTTCGAGCCTGATGTCCTCCTTCAGCAGATCGTCCGGCACATGCTGCCGGCGGCGTATGGCGAGGATGACCAGGTCGTCGCGGCTGATCCGGTCACGCAGGAAGTGCTCGAGATGGTCCGACGGGTGGCCGTGACGGACGCGACGGTGATGATCACCGGTGAGAGCGGGACGGGTAAGGAGGTCCTCGCCCGGACTCTGCATCGCCTCTCGCATCGTTCCGCGAAGCCGTTCGTCGCGATCAACTGCGCGGCGATTCCGGAAAACCTCCTCGAATCGACGCTGTTCGGTCACGAGAAGGGCGCGTTCACCGGCGCCGTCACCGCCGCCACCGGCAAGTTCGAACAGGCGGAAGGCGGGACCCTGCTGCTCGACGAGGTCTCCGAGATGCCCCTCGCATTGCAGGCGAAGCTGCTGCGCGTGCTGCAGGAGCGCGAGGTCGAGCGGGTCGGCGGGCGCAAGCCCGTCCCGGTCGACATCCGCGTTCTGGCGACATCGAACCGGGATATGGCGGCGGAGGTGGCAGCGGGTCGCTTCCGGGAGGACCTGTACTACCGGCTCAACGTGTTCCCGCTGCACAACCCGCCGCTGCGGGAACGCCGCGGTGACATCGTGCCCCTCGCACGCCGGATCCTCGCGCGCGGCATCGGTGGTGGCCAGACGTCGTACACCCTCTCGCCGGAGGCCGAGGCTTCGTTGACCGCCTATAGGTGGCCCGGTAACATCCGTGAGCTGGAAAATGTCATGCAGCGCGCGATGATCCTTGCATCAGGACCGTCGATCGAAGTGCGGCATCTGGTACTTCCGAAGGGGCCGGGTAACGGCGCGGAGTCGAACTCTGTCGTAAGCGCAAATTCGGCGATCGGAAACTCGGCGGGTAAAGGCGGGGTGGCGGCGGAAGGCGCCGGCGCTTCGGGGCGGGAGGCAGAACCCACCGACATGCGCAGTCTCGAACGGCGCCATATCCTCGACACCTTGGCGGCAGCACACGGGGTGCGGCGGGCGGCGGCCAGCACGCTCGGGATGAGCGAGAGGACGTTGCGTCACAAGCTGCAGCAATACCGTCGGGAAGGATTTGCAGTGCCGGCCTCCGGCGGGTTGGACGATCACGCCGACTGACCGGTAATCGACACGAAGCAAATGGCCGGAGCCGGTCGCTGAAGGTGCCACGGACGAACGACAGGCGGCAGGCGCTGACGACACAGGCAGGGACGCTCAAGGCGGCACGCAGATTGCCTACGTGGCGGGACGGGGTGGGGATTCACCGGGCGGTCGAGCCCGCCAGACGGGGCGCGTGGCGCCTCGGGCAGCACGGAGTTTGGTGTCTCCTCGCACGGAGTGTTCGATACTTCATCGCACCGAGTGATTGACGCTTCTTCACCCAGGGCAGCTATCCGGACTCACATGAACACGCAAGGCATCGATCAACTTCTCGGGGAATTGCGTCAGGCGGCGGCAAAGGCGTCCGGCCAGGAGCCGGCAGCTTCTTCCGCCGGGGCGGCAAATTTTGCCGACCTGTTGAAGTCCTCGCTCGATCAGGTGAATGCGGTCCAGCAGGAAGGCACGCAGATGCAGCAGGCCTTCGACGCCAACGACCCGAACGTGAACCTGCAGGACGTCATGGTCCAGCTCCAGAAGGCGAGCCTGTCCTTCCAGACCATGGTGCAGGTTCGCAACCGCCTCGTCTCCGCGTACCAGGAAATCATGAGCATGCAAGTCTGAGCTGACGGCTCGTTCCGCTCATGGCACAGACTCCCCGCGAAACCCTGCTCGCCCTCACGCGGGGCTTCAATCAGCTCAGCAACGGTCGGAAGATCGGCCTCATCGCCGGCATCGCCGGTGTCATCGCCCTGGTGGTGGTGCTCGTCATCACCGCCGGTAGGCAGGAATACAAGGTCCTGTTCGCCAACATCGCCGAGAAAGACGGCGGTGCCATCATCTCCCAGCTGTCCCAGATGAACGTGCCCTACCGCATCGCGGAGGGGGGCGGCGCGATCCTCGTGCCGTCCGAAATGGTCTACAAGGTCCGGCTGCAGTTGGCGGCCCAGGGCCTGCCGAAGAGCGGTGGCGTCGGCTTCGAGCTGATGGAATCGCAGAAATTCGGCGTGAGCCAGTTCGTCGAACAGGTCAACTACCAGCGCGCCCTCGAAGGACACCTGGCCCGTACGATCCAGGCGATGCCCGAGATCGAGGAGGCCCGCGTCCACCTCGCGATTCCCCGGCCTTCGGTGTTCGTCCGCGAGTCCCAGAAGCCCAGCGCCGCGATCCTCGTTCAACTCCGTTCGGGACGGGTGCTCGATCCGGGGCAGGTCGCCGGGATCGTCCACCTGGTGGCTTCGGCGATTCCCGAACTCTCGCCGCGACAGGTGACGGTCGTGGATCAGCGGGGAAATCTCCTCTCCGGCGCGTCCGACGAGACCGGGGTCGCCGGCCTCGATCGCAAGCAGCTCGAGTACCTTCATCAGGTCGAGAACGGCATCGTCCGCAGGATCGAAAGCATCCTGAAGCCGATCACCGGGCCGGACAACGTCCGGGCGCAGGTCGCGGCCACGCTCGACTTCTCGGAAGTCGAGCAGACGTCCGAGTCGTTCAAGCCGAACAGCGATCCGAAAGAACAGGCGATCCGCAGCCAGCAGTCCACCGACAATCAGAGCAGCACCCCGCAGCCGCCGCAGGGCGTCCCGGGTGCGTTGTCGAACACCCCGCCCGGTGCCGCATCCGCGCCGCTGGTGGCGCCGCAGGCCGGGCAGCCCGCCGGCACGCAACAGCCGCCGGCCACCACGGCGCAGAAGGAAAGCACGATCAATTTCGAGCTGGACAAGACGATCCGCCATACGAAGGGCGAGGTCGGTGCGGTCAAGCGGCTCTCCGTGGCCGTCGTCGTGAATCACAAGAAGCTCGTGGAAGGGGAGAAGTCGAAGCTGGCGCCGTTCTCGGACGCCGAGATGGCCCAGATCACGAACCTGGTCCGCGAGGCGATGGGCTATAGCAAGGAGCGCGGCGACACGGTGAACGTGGTCAATGCGCCCTTCCGCATCGGGATCGAGGAAGACGACCTGCCGTTCTGGAAGAATCCCGCGAACATCCCGCTCGCGATGGAAGGCGGCAAATGGCTGGTCCTCCTCGGCTTGGGGCTGACATTCCTGTTGATCGTCCGGGCTGGAGTGCGAGACGTCGTGAAGCTCGCGCAGCCTCCGGAACCCGTTCCCGAGGGCGCCGGTGCGGAGGGCGGTGCCGGCGGCGCACCTGGTGAAGGAGAGGGTGCGGTAGGAGTGGGCGGGGTCACGGGGGAAGGCGGTGTCGGGGCGGCGGAGGGCGCGTCGGAGCCGCCTCACGAGGAGACGGAGCAGGAGCGCCAGCTGCGCCTCATGCGCGAACTCGCCAAGGAGAATCCGCGACTTGCGGCGCAGATCATCAAGAACTGGGTGACGGGCGATGGCTGATGACGGGATCAATCGCGCGGCAGTCCTGCTGATGTCGATGGGCGAGGAAGCCGCCGTCGAGGTGTTCAAATTCCTCGGGCCGAAGGAGGTCCAGAAACTCGGCCAGGAGATGGCGAAGATCACGACCATCGGGCACGATCGGATCGAAGCCGTCTGCCGCGATTTTCTGGCGGAGGCGGAATCGCAGGCCGGCATGTCGACGGACTCCGATGAGTACCTGCGCAGCGTCCTGACGAAGGCGCTCGGCAACGAGAAGGCCGGGGCGCTGATCGACCGGATCCTCACGGTCAACGACAACGCCGGCATCGAGAGCCTGAAGTGGATGGACGCGATGTCCGTGGCGGAGCTGATCAAGAACGAGCATCCTCAGATCATCGCCACCATCCTCGTGCACCTCGACCCGGACCAGGCGAGCGACATCCTGCGCAACTTCACGGAGCGCTCGCGCAACGACGTCATGCTGCGCATCGCCACCCTAGAGGGCGTGCAGCCCACGGCCCTGCGCGACCTGAATGACGTGCTCTCGCAGCTGCTGTCGGGCGGAGATCGAGTGAAGAAGGGTTCGTTGGGCGGCGTCGATGTCGCTGCCGAGATTCTCAACTTCATGGGTGGCCAGTTCGAGGCGTCGATCACGGAGTTCATCAAGGAGACCGACGCGGAGCTGGCCCAGAAGATCCAGGACAAGATGTTCGTCTTCGAGAACCTGCTCGATCTCGACGACCGCAGCATCCAGCTTCTGCTTCGTGAAGTGCAGTCCGAGACGCTCGTCGTGGCCCTCAAGGGCACGTCGGAGCCGCTCAAGGAGAAGATCTTCAAGAACATGTCGTCTCGGGCTTCCGAGATGCTGCGCGAAGACCTCGAGTCGAAGGGGCCGGTGCGACTTTCCGAAGTGGAGTCCGAGCAGAAGGAGATCCTGAAGGTCGTCCGGCGCCTCGCCGACGAAGGCCAGATCCAGCTCGGCGGCAAGGGGGACGAGGGGCTTGTCTCGTAGCCGGATCATCCCGGCCGATCGGGCGTCCGGCCTCAGCGGCTGGGCCCTCGGAGACTTCGCTGCGCCCGCGACGGTCGGGCTGCTCGACGCGACGGAGGATCCATCGGCCTCCACGGCCGAGCCTGCGGCGGCCGACACCCCGCCGATAGCGGTGGCCGAGGTGACCCCTCGGCCTCCGGCGCCTGCACCGATTCCTCCCGAGGAGCTGTTCCGCGCCGAGCTCGAAACTGCTCGCGCCGAGGCCCGCGCGGCGGGTTTCGAGGCCGGACAGCAGGCGGGCTACGCGACCGGCGAGGCGGAGGCCGCGTCGCTCCGGATGCTCGTGGGGCACCTCCGCGAACTCGTGGAGGACCTCGAGCAAGGCATCGCGAACGACGTCCTTTCGCTCGCACTGGAACTCTCCAAGCAGATCGTGCGCACGTCGCTTCGCGTGCGACCGGACCTCGTCATGGCGGTCATACGCGAGGTCTCTAAGGGATTCCAGGGCCTGGGCGAATCCCCGAGGCTCATCCTCCATCCCGCCGATGCCGCGTTGATGCGCCAGACCGTCGAGGCTGATCCCGCCGGGGAATGGCCGTGGACGATCGTCGAGGATGCCGCGATCGAGCGTGGCGGTTGCAAGTTCCAGACGGGCGCAAGCGAGGTAGACGCGACGCTGGAGACCCGATGGAGGCGGGTGGTCGCGAGTCTTGGTCGGGACGACGCATGGCTCGACCTGAACCTCTGACCGGGGCCGTGGCGCCTCGCATCGCCATTGGCTCGCGATGAGTCGCATCCGCCGCTGGCAGAAGTATTTCCAGGATTGTCATGCCGCCGCCGCGAACGTCGCGCCGTGGACGGTGAGCGGTCGCCTCACCCGGGTGGCCGGCCTCGTCATGGAGGCCGTCGGTTTGAAGCTCCCGGTGGGCAACTCCTGCTACGTGATTGCGCCTTCCGGTCAGCGCGTCGATGCGGAAGTGGTGGGGTTCTCGGGAGATCGTCTCTACCTGATGCCAGCCACCGATGTCTACGGACTCGAACCCGGCGCCCTGGTCCTTCCCGTCGAGGCCGGCGCCGTGAGAATCCCTCGACTCGGTGTCGATTTCATCCCCCGCCGTCGCGCCGAGGATCGCGCCCGACAGGTGGGCGTCGGGTGGTCGCTGCTCGGTCGGGTGCTCGATGGCACCGGGCGGCCGCTCGACAACCGCGGCCCGGTCACCTTCGACCGGCAGGTGCCTCTGTACAGCCGTCCGCTGAACCCGATGGCCCGCGCGCCGATCCGGGAGCCGCTCGACGTCGGCGTCCGCGCGATCAACGGGCTCCTGACCGTGGGGCGCGGGCAGAGGCTCGGGCTCTTTGCTGGCAGCGGTGTCGGCAAGAGCGTGCTTCTCGGCATGATGGCGCGCTATACAGAGGCCGATGTCGTGGTCGTCGGACTCATCGGTGAACGGGGTCGGGAGGTCAAGGAGTTCATCGAGAACATCCTTGGTGCCGAGGGGCTTGCGCGATCCGTGGTGGTGGCGGCACCGGCCGACAGTCCGCCCCTGCTGCGCATACACGGGGCAGCCTACGCGACGGCCCTGGCGGAGCACTTTCGCGAGGAAGGACGTGACGTGCTTCTCATCATGGATTCGCTCACGCGATACGCGATGGCTCAGCGCGAGATCTCACTTGCGATCGGCGAACCCCCGGCAACGAAGGGCTACACACCGTCGGTGTTCGCGAAACTGCCGCAACTCGTGGAGCGCGCGGGCAACGGTGATAGCGGGGGCGGATCGATCACGGCGTTCTACACGGTGTTGACGGAAGGCGATGACCAGCAGGACCCGGTGGCGGACAGTGCTCGCGCGATCCTCGATGGGCACATCGTGCTGGCGAGAGATCTGGCGGAGCAGGGGCACTATCCCGCCATCGACATCGAGGCCTCCATCAGCCGCGCCATGAACGAGATCGTCGCGCCCGACGACATGCGTATCGCGAGGCGCTTCAAGCAGCTCTATTCCGCCTATCGGCGCAGCCGCGATCTCATCAACGTGGGGGCGTACGTACGAGGCGCCGATCCCGACATCGACGAAGCGCTGCGCCTGCGCGAGGCATTCCTCGCGTATCTCCAACAGGATGTCGGCGAGCGGGCCGACTACGCGACGTCCCGCCTCGCTCTGGCGGCGGCCCTGCGCGGCGAGGGCTGATCGTGGCGCGCCCGTTTCCTCTGCAGGCAGCCCGCGATCTCGCAAAGCGCCGGCTGGACGACGCTGCAACCGCACTTCGCGGGTATGCCGGGCGCTTGCGAAACTCCGAGGCAAAGCTCGGCGAACTCCAAGGGTTCCACCGGGAATACGAGACGCAGCGAAATGTGGAGTTGGCGGCCGGCATCGAGGCAGGAAAGCTGCGAGGGTTCGAAGTATTCCTCGGGCGGCTCGCACAGGCGATCGAAGCCCAGAAGGTCGACTGCGGTCGCCAGCGTGCAATGTGGGAGAGCGCGCGGGAAGCCTGGATCGAGGCGTATCGGCGATCACAGGCCATGGATGCCCTGGCGCAACGCCACATCGAATCCGAACTCGCGCGGGAGGGGAAGGTGGAGCGCAAGCGCGAGGACGAGTTCTCGGTGCGCGTTGCTGCCATCAAGGCACAGCAGACCACCTGATTGCGCGCGCGACAACGTCATTGTCTGGGTGGCACGGCGATTGCCCTAGAGGGGATACATCGATCACCAGCCGGAGTTTTGCCATGACGACCAGCACGATCTTGCCGCCAACCGCCGCCAAGCCGGCTGAAATTGCCGCCTCGCACCCCCAGGAGTCAACCGCCACCGTCGACAAGGGCGGTGTCGAAGGCGGGCAGAGCTTCGGACAGGTGCTCAAATCGCAGATCGACAAGTCCGGCCAGGACAAGCCCGCGAACGCCGACGCAGCGCCCGAAGAAGGCGACGGTCTGCCGGCTGACGCAGCCGTCGCCGCGGAACTCCCGATCACTGATCTCATCGGCCTCCTCGCCGCCGGTCAGGACGCACGCCGCCAGCAGCCTGTCGACCTGGCATCGCTGGCAGCAAGATCCACGCAGGTGGCGCTGCCGGCCCAGCAAGTCGCCACAGCGGACCTGTCGCGGGCGACCGCTGCAACCACTGCTCGTTCCGTGGCAGCCGCTCGCGACCAGAGCTCGAGCGAGATTGCCGCTGACAAGGCGGCTGACCAGGCAGAAGGCGCGGCTCAGTTTCAAGTCGAGGAGCCGACGACGAGTCGACGTAGTGGCGCTCTGCTGCGTGTCCGTCGCGACGACTTCGCGGTGTCCGAGAAAGGCGCTGCAGGGATCGCGCTGACCGAAGTTCCCACCTCGATCGTGCCATCTGGCGGGAGTCCCGAAGCCAAGCGTGCATCGGATCCATCGGCGTTGCGGCTCACGGTGGCTCAGCCAGTGGGCGCCACAGGCTGGGACGAAGCCGTCGCCGATCGCGTCACGTGGCTCGGTCAGGCCCGTCAATCCTCTGCCGAACTCCATCTGAATCCCCCGAACCTCGGGCCCGTCGAAGTGCACGTCAGCATGCAAGGCGATCAGACGACGGTCTCGTTCTTCTCGTCCCATGCCCCGGTCCGCGAGGCCCTTCAGGCTGCGGCCCCGAAGCTGTCGGAGGCGTTCGCGGCTGCGGGACTCTCGCTCGGCAATGTGTCGGTCGGCGCGGACTCCAACTCGAGGCAGGATGGCAGCCGGCAGGACCAGGGCCGTTCACGGCGATCCTCCGACGAGGATGCGGGCATCTCCGCGGTGGCCGCCCCGGGCCGTTGGACGAGTTCCGTCGGTGGGATGCGCGCCGTGGACCTGTTTGCCTGACCCTCGCAGACTCCTCTCCTCCCCCGGCCGACGTCAGTCGGCCCCATCGCCCGCGAAAGCGCCCGCTTCCGCGGGCGTTTTCTTTCGCGGAACCGCGCAACTCGCAGTTTTTCTTGCATTTTTTTCGACTGCGAGTTACAAAGCACCTAAAGTTTCAGCGCAAATGCCTTGTTTATAAATAGAAAGATGCTATTTCTTGCCTTTTTCGCGCCATTCTCGAAGTTCGAGTCTCGATAATGGCGGCGGCAAGCCGATGACATGTGCGTCCCAATGCGTCAACGATAGAGGCAAAACATGTCCGGAAAGGCAGCAGCAGCCCCCGCCGAAGGCGAGGGCGGTGGTGGCAAGAAGAAGAAGCTCCTGATCATCGTCATCGCCCTCGTGGTGGTGCTCGCGCTGGCAGGGGGAGGTGCCGCATGGTTCTTCATGCACGGCAAGAAGAAGGGCAAGGGGCACGGCAAGGCCGCAGATGAGCACGCGGAACAAGCGGACGAGGCAGACGGGGATGGTGGCCACGATGAGGAAGACGAACCCGAGGACGACAGCAAGAAGAAGCCTCCGGTCTTTGTTTCCCTGGAGCCCTTCACGGTGAATCTCTCGTCCGAGGCATCGGACCGATATCTTCAGGTCGGCATCGACTTGAAGGTGGCAGCGCCCGACATCGCGGACAAGATCAAGGTGCATCTGCCGGAAATCCGGAACGCGATCCTGCTCATTCTCACGAGCAAGAAGGTAGATGAGTTGAACAAGGTCGATGGCAAGAATCGTCTGCGCGTGGAGATCCGCGACGCAGTGAACAAGCCCATCGGGATGTACAAGGCACCCCCCGAGCATGCGGACGTGCTCAAGTGGAAACCCAAGAAAGGGGCGGTGGACGTGTTGCTCACATCCTTTGTAATCCAATAGGCGGATGGCAGAAGACATCCTCTCCCAGGAAGAAGTCGATGCGCTCCTGCGTGGCGTCACCGGTGAATCCGAGGAAGCCTCCACAGCAGAAGATACGGGCGGCGTCCGCTCGTACGACATCGGCCGACAGGAGAGGATCGTCCGCGGGCGCATGCCCACGCTCGAGCTCATTCACGAGCGATTTGCCCGCCTGTTCCGGATCGGTCTCTACAACTTCATGCGGCGGTCCGCCGAGATTTCGATCAATCCGGTCAAGGTTCAGAAGTACAGCGATTTCATCCGCAATCTCGTCGTACCCACCAACCTGAACGTGGTGCATGCGAACCCGCTGCGCGGGTCCGGGCTCATCATCATCGAGCCGACGCTGGTGTTTCAGGTGGTGGACCACCTGTTCGGCGGAAATGGCCAGATCCACACGCGAATCGAGGGCCGCGATTTCACGCCGACCGAGCAGCGCGTGATCATGCGAATTCTCGACATCGTGTTCGCCGAGTTCGAGAAGGCGTGGGCCACCGTGTATCCGCTGAAGTACGAGTACGTGCGATCCGAGATGAACACGCAGTTCGCGAACATCTGCACGCCCACCGAGGTCGTGGTGACGGCAAGCTTCACGGTGGATCTCGGGAGCGGTGGCGGCGACATCCACGTGTGCCTGCCGTACTCGTTGCTCGAACCGATTCGCGACACGATCTACAGCAGCTTCCAGGCGGATCGCGCCGAGTCCGATCTTCGCTGGGTGCGCCTCATGACCGAGCAGGTGCAGGATGCGAAGCTCGAACTCGTGGCGAAGCTTGCCGAGGCGAGCCTGACCTTGCGCGACCTGACCGAACTGAAGGTCGGCGACGTCATCTCGCTGTCGGTTCCCGAGACCCTTGAGGCCACCGTGAACGGCATTCCGGTGCTCGAGTGCAAGTACGGTGTATCGAATGGGCAGTATGCATTGAAGGTGGAGCGGGTCCGCGTGCCCCCGCCACCCGATCAAGGAGAACGCAATGGCTGACGAGGACAAGGACGACATCTCCGCCGACGACTGGGCAGCGGCCCTCGCAGAGCAGCAGGCAACGACGCCTGAACCCGCCGCCGCGGAGGCGCCCGCGGTTCGATCATCGGGTGTCTTCCAGGAACTGAAGGCCGATGCCCTCGCCGGTGTGTCCACGCAGCGCATCGACATGATCCTCGACATCCCGGTGACGCTCACCGTGGAGCTGGGTCGGACGAAGATCGCCATCCGCAACCTTCTGCAACTCGCGCAGGGATCGGTCGTCGAGCTCGACGCGCTGGCCGGCGAGCCGATGGATGTACTGGTCAACGGCTGTCTGATCGCCCAGGGCGAAGTGGTCGTCGTGAACGACAAGTTCGGCATCCGGCTCACGGACATCATCACCCCGGAAGAGAGGCTGCGCGGCCTCAACCGATGAGCCTCCGCGTTCCCGCCTGCCTGTTGATCTCCTGCGCGGCCGCCGCAGTCCGCGCGGCCGACGTCCCTGCGCAGGCGACCTCCAGTACCACGTCCACGCTGTTGCAGGTCGTCTTCGGTCTCGGGGTCGTGCTGCTGGTCATCGCGGGTGCGGCCTGGCTGGCGCGTCGCTATCTCCCCGCTGCCGGCGCCGGTGGCGGCCCGGCACGCATCGTCGGCGGAGTGATGGTCGGCCCGAAGGAGCGGGTCGTCGTCGTCGAGGTCGCAGACACGTGGATCGTCGCCGGCGTGACGAGCCAGAACGTGAATGCGCTGTGCACGATGCCGCGTCCACCCCATGATCGGGGAGATGCCTCGGGCATCGTGCCGGCGGACCGGAACTTCTCCACCTGGCTCGCCAAGGCGCTGAAGGGTCAGGGGCACTGAGCGCGGATTTCGGGCCCTCGCCCGTATAATCCGGCGCATGAAGTCCGCACCCCGCGCGCTCGCGCTCATCGTCCTGTTGGTCATCTCGTCGAGTGCCGCGGCGCAGGCTGGCCTGCCTGCGATCACCTCGGCGCCGGGTCCCGGCGGAACCCAGACCTACTCGCTGTCGCTTCAGGCTCTGATCTTCCTGACGGCGCTGTCGTTCCTGCCGGCGCTGCTGCTGATGATGACGAGCTTCACCCGCATCATCATCGTGCTGTCGCTGCTTCGGCAGGCGCTCGGCACCATCCAGACGCCGCCGAATCAGGTCCTCGTCGGGCTTTCGATCTTCCTCACCTTCTTCGTCATGTCGCCGGTCTTCGACCGCATCTACACGGAGGCGTACAAGCCGCTCTCCGAGGAGAAGATGAAGTTCGAAGAGGCGCTCGAGAAGGGCGCGGTGCCACTGCGCACCTTCATGCTCCGCCAGACGCGGGAAGCCGATCTCGCCCTCTTCATGAAGCTGTCGGAAACGCCGGCTGTGAAGACGCCCGAGGAGGTTCCCATGAAGGTGCTCGTACCGGCCTACGTGATCTCCGAGTTGAAGACGGCGTTCCAGATCGGGTTCGTCGTCTTCATCCCGTTCCTGATCATCGACCTCGTGGTGTCGAGCGTGCTGATGTCGATGGGCATGATGATGCTGTCGCCGGTCATCATCTCGCTCCCCTTCAAGATCATGCTGTTCGTGCTGGTGGATGGCTGGAACCTGCTGATCGGGTCCCTCGTCCGCAGCTTCTACGTCTAGACGGAGATTTCTCCATGACGCCACAGTCCGTCATCACGCTGATCCAGCAGGCGCTTCAGATACTCGTGCTGATCTCTGCCCCTCTTCTGCTGACTGCCCTCGTCGTGGGTCTCATCGTCAGCATCTTCCAGGCGGCCACGCAGATCAATGAAATGACCCTCTCGTTCATCCCCAAGCTTCTGGCCATGTTTGCCGTGTTCCTGCTGGCCGGACCCTGGATGCTCGGCACGCTCATCGATTTCACCCGGCAACTCTTTTCGTCGATTCCGCAGATCATCGGCTGACCGGCGCACCGGACAGGCTGCCGTGATCGAGCTTTCCGTCGCACGATTCGCCGAACTGCTCGCCGTCGTCGGTTGGCCTTTCGTGCGCATCCTGGCGTTCATCGCGGCCGAGCCTGTGCTCGGGAATCGGACGGTTCCGATGCGGGCCAAGGTGCTGCTGGCGCTGATGCTCGCGATCGTCATCGTGCCCACGTTGCCGCCGCCTCCGGCGGTGGATCCAGCCTCGGCCGCAGGGCTTCTCATTCTGGCTCAGCAGGTCATCATCGGCGTCGCGATGGGCTTCACGGCCCGCATCGTCGTGGCCTCGGCGGAAATGGCTGGTCAGTTGGCGGGGCTCCAGGTTGGCCTCGGCTTCGCGGTCTTCTTCGATCCGCAGGGGTCCGGGCAGACCCCCATCGTCGCGCAGTTCTACGGCCTAATCGCCATCCTCACGTTGCTTGCGATGGACGGGCATCATCTGCTGCTGACTGCGCTTGCAGAGAGTTTCCGGTCGTTGCCGGTGTCGCTCGATCCGATCGCGCCTCCGGGACTGCGCGTCGTGGTCGAGTGGGGCGGCGAGATCTTCCGCGCGGGCCTGATGATGTCGCTGCCGGTCGTGGGATCGCTGCTGGTCGCGAACGTCGCGCTCGGCGTCCTGACGCGCGCTGCGCCTCAGCTGAACATCTTTGCGGTCGGCTTCCCGGTCACGCTTGCGCTGGGCTTCATGATGTTCTACCTCTCCCTACCCCTGGTCGTCCCCATGATCGAGAGCCTGTCCCAGCAGGGCGTCGCCGTGATGATGCGGGTGGTCGAGCAAATGCGGCCGACGCCATGAGGTCGCAGCACACCCACGCGCCCGGCGCGCTCGTGTCCCCATGGATCCGGCGATGGTCGCGGCTCGTGGTACCCGGGTGCGAGGTCCTGGACCTGGCGTGTGGCGGTGGTCGCCACAGCAGGTGGTTTGCCGGGCGTGGACATCCCGTGACCGCTGTCGATCGCGACCCCGGGATCGCAGTCTGGGCCGACGCTGAGACGCTCGTCACCCCGGTCATCGCCGATCTCGAGAATGGCGAATGGCCACTCGGCGGCCAGACGTTCGGCGCCGTCGTGGTGACGAACTACCTGCATCGTCCGCTCTTTCCGCACATCCTGGCGACTGTGGGCCCAGGCGGGTGGTTGCTCTACGAGACCTTTTCCGCGGGGAACGAGCGCTACGGTCGTCCATCCAATCCGGCCTTTCTGCTTCGCCCCGGCGAACTGCTGGAGGCTGTGGCGGGTCAACTGCGCGTCGTCGCCTACGAGGACCGCCGGGTCGATCGTCCCGCGCCTGCACTCGTGCAGCGAATCGCTGCTGTTCGTGGCAACGTTCCCGGGTGGTGACCTGTCCGTCGCAGGGGCGTCGGCGAGGTCGTTCGGTTAGAATTCCGCCTTTCACGGGGGACGCAAGATGCTCACTGGGAGTTTCGTCGCCATCGCGACGCCCATGCACGACGACGGCAGTCTGGATCTCGAGCGGTTCCGTCAGCTCATCGATTTCCACATCGCCGAGGGAACGAACGGGATCGTCGTGGTGGGGACCACCGGGGAGTCGCCTACCGTCGATTACGACGAGCATTGCCAGCTGATCCGGACAGCCATCGAGCACAACCGCGGCAGGGTGCCGATCATCGCCGGAACAGGCGCCAATTCCACGCGTGAAGCCATCGAGCTTCAGCGTTTCGCGCACAGCGCAGGGGCCGACATGTCATTGTCTGTCGTTCCCTACTACAACAAGCCAAGCCAGGAAGGTCTGTACCGGCACTTCGCCGCGATCGCGGGCGCCGCGTCCCTGCCGACGATCCTCTACAACGTGCCTGGGCGCACCGTTGCCGATCTGCAGAACGACACCGTGGTTCGCCTCGCCTCGGTACCGAACATCGTCGGCATCAAGGACGCCACCGGCAATCTCGAACGCGGGGCAGATCTCCTGAAGCGCCTGCCGAAAGAGTTCGCGGTCTACAGCGGCGACGACGGGACTGGTCTCGCACTGATGTTGATGGGTGGGCACGGAGTGATCTCCGTCACCGCAAACGTCGCGCCTCGCTTGATGCGGGAAATGTGCGATGCAGCGTTCGTCGGTGACAACGCCCACGCTCGCAGCATCAATGACCGGTTGCAGGGGCTGCACCGGAACCTGTTCGTGGAAGCGAATCCGATACCCGTGAAGTGGGTGCTGGCCCAGATGGGCCTCGTGGGCAATGCCATCCGACTGCCGCTGACCCCGCTCTCATCCCAGTACTTTGACGTTCTGCGCGGCGCGATGGAGCAGGCAGGCATCGCGCGCGCAGCGCAGGCAGCATGACCAACGGAGCACACGTGACGATCGGTGAAAGCAAGTGGATGACAGGGGGCCGTGTCGGCGCCGGAGCGATGGCTGTGCTTCTCGCGGCATCGGTCCTCTCCGGATGCGGTGGCCTGCTCGAAGGCAAGAAGATCGACTACAAATCCGCCGGCAAGGCACCACCTCTGGAAGTGCCGCCGGATCTCGCGCCGCCGCCCACGGGCTCGCGGTACTCGGTGCCGGATGTCGATCAGAAGAACAGTTTTTCCGAGTACGAAAGCAAGAGGACGGCGCCAGCGGCGAGTACAGCGCCGGCGTCGGTGCTCCCGGCGATCGAGCGCGTCCAGATGCAGCGCGGAGGCATCCAGAGATGGCTCGTCGTCAAGGCCCCGCCGGATGTCGTGTGGCCGCTCGTCAAGGACTTCTGGCAGGAGAACGGATTTCTCATTGACTCGGAGGATGTCCGGTCCGGATGGATGGAAACCGACTGGGCCGAGAATCGCGCGAAGATTGCTGTCGGTGGTCTGACGGGTCTGATCAACAAGGCGCTGGATGGTGTTGTCTCTCTGCCGGAGCGTGACAAGTTTCGAACGCGCCTGGAGCGCAGCCCCGACGGCGTCACGGAGGTCTACATCAGTCACAAGGGCATGGCCGAGGTGTACGTCCGCGAACGGGACAACAACACACGCTGGCAGGTGCGCCCGTCGGATACTGAGTTGGAGGCGCTCATGCTTTCGCGCCTTTCCCAGCGCATGGGTCTCGATGAATCCCAGGCGAAGGCGGTGGCTCGAGCTGCTGACGTGGCGAAACCGCAGGCGACGCTCGTCACGGCTGGTGATGGTGCTGCGGTCTCGTTGCCTGATCCGTTCGATCGTGCCTGGCGCCGAGTCGGACTGGCGCTGGATCGCGTGGGCTTCATGGTCGAAGACCGCAACCGCGCCGACGGGATCTACTTCGTCAAGTACCAGGACCCCGACGCCGAACCGATCAAGCGCTCGGGCGTTTCCAGGCTTGCCTTCTGGCGCTCCGATGAGAAGCCCGGGCCGACGCAGTATCGGGTGCGAGTGGCGACACAGGCCAGCGGTGGCAGCGAGGTGCGGGTGCTCGGCAAGGATGGCGCGCCGGAGAAGTCCGACACCGGCAAGAGGATCCTCGGCCTCCTGGTGGAACAGCTGAAATAGCCCCCGTCTCGTCGACCGTTCGGCGGGGCACTTCGGGATCGGTGGCGCGTGCGTTTCGCTTACCTCGGGAGTGGTAGCCAGGGGAATGGCCTGGTGGTTCAGGTCGGGGCCACGACTCTGCTCCTCGACTGTGGATTCCCCGTCTCGGAAACCGTAAAGCGGCTGGCGCGACTGGGTCTCGCGCCCCAGGATCTCGCAGGTGTCGTCGTCACGCATGAGCACACCGACCACATCGGAGGCGTGCCGGCATTCGCGCGCCGATACGGGCTTCCGGTCTGGTTATCGCACGGCACGCTTCGGGGCACCAACCTGGACTTTCGCGGGGTTCGGGTCGAGCTTCTCGATGGGTTTCGGGCCTTCGGCGTCGGCGATGTCATGGTGCAGCCATACCCCGTACCGCATGATGCTGGCGAGCCGGTCCAGTACGTCTTCGGCGACGGAGATCGACGCTTCGGGGTGCTGACCGATGTCGGATCCGCCACCGCGCATATCCGGTCTGTGCTGACGGGTTGCGATGCGCTGGCCCTCGAGTGCAACCACGACGCGGACATGCTCCAGACTGGCCCGTATCCCCCGGGGCTCAAGCGTCGTGTGGCCGGTGCCTTCGGGCATCTGTCGAACGCAGCGGCGGCAGACCTGCTCGCCAGCCTCGATCGCTCCCGTCTTCAGCACCTGATCGCGGTCCATCTGTCGCTGAAGAACAATACTGTCGAGTTGGCGCGGGAGGCCCTCGCGGGCGTGGTCAATTGCGATGCCGAATGGATTGGCGTCGCCGATCAGTTCCAGGGTCTGGAGTGGCGGAGCATCCGACCCCGCTAAGTGCGGTGGCCCTCGCCAGTCACTCGTCGTCTCCAGTCGTCAGGACGACAAAAAGCCGACCCCGGAGGGTCGGCTCTTTACCAGGCAGGCCAGCGGCCTGCGAAGGATTACTTCTTCTCTTCGGCCTTCGGCGCTTCGGCCGGGGCAGCGGCGGGCGCGGCGGCGTCGGCAGGCTTCGCAGCGTCGGCAGCGGGCGAAGAGAAGAAGTATTCCTTCGCAGGCCGCTGGCCTGCCTGGTAAAG
>VYME01000183.1_pt1 | contig 26257 bp, 28 predicted proteins | sample 5115281 | NCBI WGS metagenome assembly VYME01 (sample SAMN12291780, study PRJNA351875) | freshwater metagenome | isolation source: freshwater lake | place: USA: Michigan, Wintergreen Lake | collected 2013-08-08
CGCGCGCGTCGCCCGAGGTCACGCAAGCCGCGCGCATGCGTATCAAGATCTCGCCCGCACGAGGCTCCGGATTCGGGATTTCGCGGATGGAAACGGTCTCGGGCCCGCCATAGGCGGCGCAGATGGCGGCGCGCATGGCGCGATCAAACCGCGACAGCGTCGAATCGCCGGGACGGATTCACGAATTCGTCTTGAGCCGCGACTGTCTGGATTTCGCGTGCGCCGGATTCCTCCGTGCGCTTGAGCAGGCCCCAGATCGAGGCGGTGGCGTTTTCGAGCGCGGTCTTGGCGTCGCGCGTGCGGCCGAAATGGACGAAGAACAAAGCCGCGATCGCGTCCCCCGCCCCGTTGACGTTGACGTTCAGCATCGGCGTTTCGATCGCGTGGCGCTTGCCTTCGTGCGAGACCATTAGCGCGATCCGATCCTTTACCAGCCCGTCATGGCGCAGGCTGGTCACCAGGATCGTCTTGGGGCCGAGGGCGTGGACCGCGTCGCAGGCGCGCCGCGCGCTGGCCAAATCCTTGACGGTCAGGCCGGACAGATATTCGAGCTCGAATTGATTGGGCGTGACGATATCGGCGGCCGGCACCGCGCGCGACTTCATGAACTCGGGAATGCCCGGCCGGACGAATATCCCGCGCCCCACGTCGCCGATCACCGGATCACAGCAGTAAAGCGCCTCGGGGTTCGCGGCGCGCACGCGCGCGGCCGCGTCGAGAACCGCCTCGCCGATGCCAGCGTCGCCCATATAGCCGGAGAGCACGCCGTCGCAGGACGGCAGCACCCCGCGTTCGGAAATGCCTTCGAACACCTCGCGCACCTGTTCGGCCGGGAACACCGGCCCGCGCCATTTGCCGTAGCCGGTGTGATTCGAGAACATCACCGTGTGGATCGCCCAAACCTCGACGCCCAAACGCTGCATCGGAAACACGGCCGAGGCGTTGCCGACATGGCCATAGGCGACCCAGGATTGGATCGAGAGCACGTTGCGCATGTCGACGGTTTCCCCCTTAGACCAAGCCCAAGGCGCGCAGCTCTTCGAGCATCGCCGGCGGTAGATTGGAGGTGCGCTTGGCTTCCGCTTCGGTCAGATCGGGCGGCGCGGCGTCGGCTTCGAAGTAACGCCAACCCTGGAACGCGCGCATTGGCTTGGGCCGCGTGCGAACCAGCTTGGGCGCCAAAAGAATGTCGCAATAGGGCTTGCCCTCGCGATCCTTCCCCGCCTTGAAGCCGACGATCTTCTGCCGGCAGCGGATCACGCCCTTGATGACCCAATAAAGCGAGCCTTCGCCCGCGATCTCGTCGCCGCGTTTGGGCGCGTTTCGAGTCGTGTGTTTGAGCTGGGGCTTCGCCACGCCGCGTTTGCGCTGATCCGCCAAGCGCTTCTTCTGCCAGCCGGCCAGATCCTCGACGGAATCGCAGCCGACGCACAGCTTCACCAAATGCAGACTCATGCCTCGCCCTTCACCTGGGCGACCACCTTGTCGAGCATCGCCACCAGCTGGCGTCCGACATCGCCGCCGTCGCCGGCCACGCCGTTGTTGATGACCACGACGATGGCGTCGGCCGCCGCCTTCACCACGACCAAGGCTTTGGCGTCGAGGAATTCCGACGCATCGAGATAGCGGCAGAGCTGGTCGCCGAATCGCGTGATCAGCGGATAACCGTAGGTGCCGCCCTGGCCGCGCAGCTCGTGCGCCAGCATGTAGACGGTCTGACGCTTCTCGATATTGTTGGGTTCGCGCAACAACTCGGCGGCGGCGGCGGCGAGCTTGAGCGACTCGGCCTTCGCCTGCGCTTCGAACTCGCCGCGCAAACCCTGCACGGCGGCTTCCATGCGCTTGATCGCGGCCTCGTCCACGCCGCCGTTACCGACCTTCGCCTTCAGCTGATTGGGCGGGTTCATCACTTGGAATTTCTGCCCCGGCTTACCCGCGGAACCTCGCGACATAAACTATGTCCCTTGCTGTTCGCGCCGTTCGGGCCCGATATAGTTGCCGCCCTTGCGGCCGCGCCGGCGGTCGGGGCCGAAAAATTCGCGCGTGCGGATATAGGGGCGCGGCCGCTCGATCAGTTCTTCGATCCGCTGCGACAACGACTGCGCGGATACCGGCTTCGCCAGGAATTCGGTCACGCCAAGATCGCGCGCCTTCATCACGCGCGCACGCTCCGTATGGGCGGTCACCATAATGACCGGCAGGAACGGGTTCGGGCTGTCGGGGTCGGTACGGATCTTGCGGACCAGTTCGAGGCCATCGACCGGATACATCTCCCAATCGATCAACGCGAAATCGACGGCTTCCTTCTTCAACGCCATCCAGGCGAGGCCGCCGTCATGCGCCTCGGCGATGTCGCGCACGCCCACTGCTTCGAGCAGCGCTTTCAGCAGCTTGCGCATATGGGCGTTGTCCTCGACAAGAAGGACACGGATTTTGTTGAACTGATACGCCATCGGACCGTCGGGGTGCCGCGAATGGGCGGACCTTAGGCCTCGCGCCCCGCATTTTCAAGCCGGGCGGCCTGTGCCTGGGCGGCCTTCGACGCCGGGGACCGGCCCAATTTGTCCGAAATGAAGCGCCCGGCCGCCGCCAAAGCGGCGAAATCGACCCCGGTGCCGACCCCCAACCCGTCCAGCATGTAAAGAACATCCTCCGATGCCACATTTCCGGCGGCGCCCTTGGCATAGGGGCAGCCGCCCAGACCCGCGACCGCCGAGTCGACGGTCGCGATCCCGACTTCCAGGCAAGCCAGGATGTTGGCGAGTGCCTGGCCCCAAGTATCGTGGAAATGGATTGCGAGGCGTTCGCGCGGGACAATCGCCGCGACCGCTTCCACCATCGCAATCGCTTTGGCGGGCGTGCCTACCCCGATCGTGTCGCCGAGAGAGATCTCGTAGCAGCCCATATCGCGCATTCGCGCCGCAACGTCCGCGACCGCCGACGTTGCGATCGCGCCTTCGTAGGGGCAGCCAAGGACGCAGGAGATATAGCCGCGCACCCGCAACCCCGCGGCAAGCGCCTTCGCCGCGACGGGACGGAAGCGTTCGAGGCTTTCGGCGATCGTACAATTGATGTTTTTGCGCGAGAAGCTCTCCGACGCCGCGCCGAAAATCGCGATCTCGGCGACGTTCGCCTTCATCGCGGCATCGAGACCTTGAAGATTCGGCACGAGCACAGGGTAGGACACGCCGGGTTTGCGCCTGATGCCTGCCATCACCTTGTCCGTGTCCGCCATCTGCGGCACCCATTTGGGCGATACGAACGAACCCGCCTCGATCACCGGCAAGCCGGTTTCCGACAGAAGATCGATCAACGCGACCTTGGCAGCGGCGTCGATCGGCGATTTTTCGTTTTGGAGCCCGTCGCGCGGACCGACTTCGACGAGCTTGACGCGCTTCGGAATCATAATGCGGCGGCCTCGAACACAACGAGTTCGTCCCCGTCCGCCGTCTGCTCACCCGGTTTGAACCGCACGCGCACGACGAGGCCGTCGGCGGGCGCGACGATCGTGTGTTCCATTTTCATGGCCTCGAGCACGATAAGTTTCTGCCCCTTGGCGACTTTCTGGCCGTCAATGACGGCGACAGAAACGATCTTGCCCGGCATCGGGGCAATCAGCTTGCCGCCCGCTCCGCCTTGCGCGTCCGCGGCCGCCAACGCATCGATCATCGTCAATGCTGTCGCTTCGGCGCCGCGGAAGACGATCAGATCAGGACCGCGCCGCACGATATCGGCTTCGACCTTGCGCCCGTCGAGCGCGGCGATCAGATGACCGCCGGGTAGCATTTCGGCTTTCGCCGCGACCCCGCCGCCGGGCAGATCGAGGACATAGCCGGCGGCACCCCGATAATGCACCCGCACCGTGGGCCCATCCACGAACGCGACTTCGTCGTGCGCGTCGCCGTTGAGCCGCCAACCGGGCATGCGCGCCCAGGGACTGTCGGGCTCAGCGGCGATAGCGGCATCCTCGCGCAAGCGCAGGATCGCAAGAACGGCCAAGGCGATTATCGTGTCGTCCGGCGCCGCTACGGCCGGAACAAGCGAATCCTTGTGCCGCGCGATGAAGCCGGTATCGATCTCGCCCGACGCGAAAGCGGAATGGCGCGCAACGCGCGCGAGGAACGCCGCGTTATTCGCCGGTCCGACGATACGCACATGGTCCAACGCCGACGCGAGCTTCGCCAGCGCCGTCGCGCGGTCGGGCCCGTGGACGATCAGCTTGGCGATCATCGGGTCGTAGTGGATCGAGACCGAATCGCCCTCTCGAACGCCCGTATCGATGCGCGCGCCCTGCGCCGGAAAGGCCAAACGATGAAGCTTGCCGGTCGAGGGCAGGAAGTCGCGCGACGGATCTTCGGCATATAGCCGGGCTTCGAAAGCATGACCATCAATGCGCAGCTCTTCCTGGGCCAGCGGCAGTCTTTCGCCGCGCGCGACGCGGATCTGCCATTCGACCAGATCGAGCCCGGTGATCGCCTCGGTCACCGGATGCTCGACCTGCAATCGCGTATTCATTTCCATGAAATAGAACTCGCCGCCGGCATCGGCGATGAACTCGACCGTCCCCGCCCCCACATAGCCGACCGCTTGCGCCGCGCGCAAAGCGGCCTCGCCCATCGACTTTCGGCGCGCCGCGCCGATGCCGGGCGCGGGCGCTTCTTCGATCACTTTTTGGTGGCGGCGTTGCAGCGAACAGTCGCGTTCGAACAGATAGACGCCGCTGCCGTGCGCGTCGCAAAACACCTGGACTTCGATATGCCGCGGCCGCTCGAGATACTTTTCGATAAGCACGCGCGCATCGCCGAACGCCGATTGCGCTTCGCGTTGCGCGCCGGCCAACGCCTCGGCGAAATCGTCGGCCGCGCGCACCACGCGCATACCTTTGCCGCCGCCGCCGGCGGAGGCTTTGATCAGCACCGGATAACCGATCTTCGCGGCTTCCCCGGCCAACATCGCCGCATCCTGCGCCGCACCGTGATAGCCGGGCACGACGGGTACGCCGGCCTTCACCATCAGCGCTTTCGCTTCGCTTTTGCCGCCCATGGCGCGGATTGCGGCCGCGGGCGGGCCGACGAACACGATACCGGCTTTGGCGCAGCTCTCGGCGAACGACGCATTCTCGGACAGGAAACCGTAACCCGGATGGACGGCACCCGCCCGCGCTTTCGTCGCGACCTCCAGAATCCGGTTGGCGCGCAGATAGGAGTCGCGCGGCGGCGCGGCTCCGACGGGAAAGGCCTCGTCGCACGACGCGACATGCAGGGCGCCGGCGTCGGCATCTGAATAGACCGCGACGGTGCGCAAGCCCATCCGCCGCGCAGTGCGCGCCACGCGGACCGCGATCTCGCCGCGATTGGCGATCAGCAGCGTGTCGAACCCGGTCATGATCCCATCCAGCCCGGCTTGCGTTTGGCGAGGAACGCGCCGATACCCTCGCGCCCCTCCGGTGACACGCGGATGCGCGCGATACGCGCCGCGGTATCCGCGATCATCGCTTCGTCGATCGGGCCGCTCTCGACCCGCGCAATGAGCGCCTTCGTCTCGGCAATGGCTTGCGGGCCCGCAGCGCGCAGCTTGACGATCAGCGCCTCGACGCCCGCTTGGAGATTTTCGTCGATCTCATGGATCAGCCCGAGGCGATGCGCCTCGGCCGCATCGAATATCTCCGCCGTCAGGAAATAGCGCCGCGCGGCACGCGGGCCGATGGCGCGGACGACGTAAGGCGAGATGACGGCAGGAACGATTCCGAGCTTCACTTCCGACAGACAAAAACTCGCCGACGGCACGCAGACGGCCATATCGCAGCACGCGACGAGCCCGACGCCGCCCCCATAGGCGGGTCCTTGCACGCATGCGATCGTGGGCTTCGGGCAAGCGTCGAGCACGCGCATCAACTCGGCGAGCGCCGCCGCATCCTTCAGATTGGCGGCTTCGTCGTATGCCGCCATCCGCTTCATCCAGTTGAGATCCGCGCCGGCCGAAAAGCTCTTGCCCTCCGCCGCCAGAACGATGGCGCGCAAACCGGGCATCGCGCCCAAGCGCGCGATTTCCGTCGTCAACGCCGCGATCAACGCATCGTCGAAGGCGTTGTGCAACTCTGCGCGCGCCAAGGTCAGCGTCGCTACGTTGCGATCGTCGATCTTGGTGTGGAACCCGGCGCCCATCGCATTACATCCGAAACACGCCGAACTTCGTCGGCGCGATCGGCGCGTTGGACGCGGCGGAAAGGCTCAAGCCCAGCACCATGCGCGTCTGGGCGGGATCGATCACGCCGTCGTCCCACAGCCGCGCCGAGGCGTAGAACGGATGGCCTTGGCGCTCGTACTGCTCGCGGATCGGCGCCTTGAACGCGGCTTCTTCCGCGGCCGGCCAGGATTTTCCGGCGGCTTCGAGATTGTCGCGCTTCACGGACGCCAAGACCGACGCGGCCTGTTCGCCGCCCATCACCGAGATGCGCGCATTGGGCCACATCCATAGGAAGCGCGGTCCGAAGGCGCGCCCGCACATGCCGTAATTCCCGGCGCCGAACGAGCCGCCGACGATCACGGTGAATTTCGGCACGTTCGCGCAAGATACGGCGGTCACGAGCTTGGCGCCGTCGCGCGCGATGCCGCCGCTCTCGTATTTCTTGCCGACCATGAAGCCGGAAATGTTCTGCAGAAAGACGAGCGGGATGTTCCGCTGGCAGCAGAGTTCGACGAAATGCGCGCCCTTCAGCGCGCTTTCCGAAAACAGGATGCCGTTATTGGCGACGATACCGACCTTGTAGCCCCAGATATGCGCGAAGCCGCAAATCAGCGTTGTGCCATAGAGCGCCTTGAACTCGTCGAATTCGGAGCCGTCGGCGATACGCGCGACGATCTCGCGCACGTCGTAGGGCTTGCGCAAATCGGCGGGGACCGCGCCGTAAAGCTCGTCGGCCGCGTAAAGCGGTTCGAGGGGCGCTTGCGCGGGGCCCCAAGCGGGCTTTGGCAGATTGAGATTGCCGACGATGCGCCGCGCGATGCCCAGCGCATGCGCGTCGTTTTGCGCGTAATGATCGGCGACGCCCGAGACGCGCGCATGCACGTCCGCGCCGCCGAGCTCTTCGGCCGACACCACCTCGCCCGTCGCCGCCTTCACCAAAGGCGGACCGCCGAGGAAGATCGTGCCCTGGTTCTTGACGATCACGCTTTCGTCGGACATCGCGGGCACGTAGGCCCCGCCCGCCGTGCAACTGCCCATCACCACCGCGATCTGCGGAACACCGGCGGCCGACAGGTTCGCCTGGTTGAAGAAGATGCGGCCGAAATGCTCGCGGTCGGGAAACACCTCGTCCTGATTCGGCAGATTGGCGCCGCCGCTATCGACCAGATAGACGCACGGCAAGCGGTTCTCGCGCGCGACTTCCTGGGCGCGGATATGCTTCTTCACCGTGATGGGAAAATACGTTCCGCCTTTCACGGTCGCGTCGTTGCACACCACCACGCACTCGCGACCGGCGATACGTCCGATGCCGGTCAGAATGCCGGCCGAGGGCACGTCTCCGCCATACATGTCCCACGCCGCGAGCTGCGAGAGTTCCAGAAACGGCGTGCCGGGATCGAGCAGCGTGCGGATGCGCTCGCGCGGCAGGAGCTTGCCGCGCTTGACGTGCTTGTCGCGCGCGGCCGGGCCGCCGCCCTCGCGCAGCTTATCGGCGGCGGCGCGCAACTCCGCGACGAGCCCGCGCATCGCCGCGTCGTTGGCGGCGAAGTCCTCGGATCTCGTATCGATCGCGCTTTTCAGCACCGCCATGAAATCACCAGCCGCCGGTGACGAGCCATTCTTCGACTTGCGCGAGCCGATCGGCGCCCCAGAACGGTTCGCCGTCGACGATGATGAAGGGCGAGCCGAACACGCCGCGTTTCACCGCCGCGTCGACCTCGTCCCGGAAGCGTTCCTTGAATTCGGCGCCGGTGATGCCGGCTTTCAGCTTGTCCTTGTCCACGCCCATGCCGGCCGCGAGATCGCAGACGAAATCGACCGGCGTCACGTCGCGCCCGTCGACATAGGCTTGGCGGAACACCGCCTTGGCGAAGCGCTTGGCGAGCGCCGGATCCTTGTCGTCGAGCCAATAGAAGGCGCGGCTGGGGTTGATCGCGGCGAAGGGAAACGCGTCCGGCAAACGGAATTTCAAATTATAAAGCCGCGCGAAGCGCGCGAAGTCGCGCTTGGCGTATTCGCCCTTCATCGGAATGTCGAGCAGCGGCTTCTGGCCCGATTCCTTGAACGCCGCGCCCAGCAGCATCGGCCGCCATTTGACGCTGCGCCCGTAATGCCCGGCTAGATCGTCGATCCGCGTCGAGGCGAGATAGCCGTAGGGGCTGGAGAAGTCGAAATAGAAATCGATCGGGTTGGCCACTTGCTTACCCTTCCGCGTGGATGGCCCGGGCGATGACCAGGCGCTGGATATCGGACGTACCTTCGTAAATCTGGCATACGCGTACGTCGCGCGCGATACGCTCGACCGGGAAATCGGCGAGGTAACCGTAGCCGCCATGGGTCTGAATCGCGGCCGAGCAGACGCGCTCGGCCATTTCCGAGGCGAACAGCTTGGCCATCGCGGCTTCCTTCAAGCACGGCAAGCCCGCATCGCGCAAACGCGCGGCGTTGTGGACCATCAGACGCGCGGCCTCGATTTCGGTCGCCATATCGGCAAGGCGAAACGCGACGGCTTGATGCTCGAAAATCTTCTTACCGAAACTCTCCCGCTGCTTGGCGTAGGCGAGGGCCGCGTCATAGGCCGAGCGCGCCATGCCGACGGCCTGGGCTGCAATGCCGATGCGCCCGCCTTCGAGATTGGCGAGCGCGATCTTGTAGCCTTCGCCTTCCGGCCCCAGCATCAGATCGGGCGTCAGGCGCACATCCTCCAATGCGATCTGCGCGGTGTCGGAGCATTTCTGGCCGAGTTTTTCCTCGAGCCGCGCCACCTTCCAGCCCGGATTGTCGGTCGGTACCAGGAAGGCGCTAATACCCTTCTTGCCCGCGTCCGGGTTGGTCACCGCGAACACGATCGCGACATCGGCGGTGGCGCCCGAGGTGATGAATTGCTTGGTGCCCGATAGGACCCAATGATTGCCGTCGCGTTTGGCGCGGGTTTTGATCGCCGAGGCGTCCGACCCCGCCCCCGGCTCGGTCAGGCAGAAGGCGCCCAGCATTTGGCCTTGGGCGAGCTTCTTGAGAAACGTCTCCTTCTGCCACGCCGTGCCGAATTTGAGGATCGGCATGCAGCCGACCGAGTTATGCACGCTCATGACCGTGGACACGGCCCCGTCGCCCGCCGCGATTTCCTCCAACGCCGCCGCATACGCCACATGATCGGCGCCGGCCCCGCCCCACTCCTCGGGGACAAGCATGCCCATAAACCCGAGTTCGCCCAATTCGCGCACGATCGCTTTGGGGAACAGCTTTTCCTTCTCGCGCGCGGCGGCGGTCGGCCACAGCTTCTCTTGCGCGTATTGACGCGCCGTATCGCGGATCAAAGACTGGGTTTCGTCGAGCATCGCGCCCTCGGTCTACCAGGGAAGATCGGTGCCGTCGTAATTGAAGAACTTGCCGTTGTCCTTCGCCGTCAAGCCCGACAGCGTCGTGGCGATCGCGTCCGTCGCTTCGGGGATCGTCAGCGTCGCGCCTGGCCCGCCCATATCGGTCTGCACCCAGCCGGGATGGAATACCGCGACGGTCACGCCGCGCCCCGCCAGATCGATCGACAGATTCTTGGCGACGGAATTGAGCATCGTCTTGGACGAGCGATAGATCATCGACCCGCCGGCATTCATCGCGATCGAGCCCATACGCGACGTCGTGAAGGCGATCGTCTTGCGCTTGGACCGCGCCACCGGCTCGATCAAAGCTTCGACCAGCCGCATCGGGCCGAAGACGTTGACGTCGATCACCTTCCGCCATTCGTCGTAATCGGTGTTGCCGACCGCGCCGCCGCGCGGGCCGTAGATGCCCGCGTTGCACAGCAGCAGGTCGATGCTTTCGTTGGCAAGCGACTTGCCCAGACGCGCCACCGAATGCGGATCGGTCACGTCGCAAAGATGGACTTCGCCGCCCGCTTTGGAAGTCTCGGCGCCCGAGGCGAGATTGCGCGCCGTGCCCAGCACGCGCCAGCCGCGCTTGGCGAATTGCCCCACGAGCGCGAGGCCGATGCCGCGCGAGGCGCCCGCGATCAGAATCGTCGGCTTGTCGCTCATGCCGTTCTCTTCTTCGCCGTCACTTCGATTTCGATCTTCATATCCGCGTTCAGTAATTGGCTGACCACGGTCGTGTTCGCCGGGCGGATATCCTTGAAATGCTTGCCGACGATCGGCGCAACTTTGTCGAAATCCTTGGCGTCGGTCAGATGGATCTGTACGCGCACGGTGTCGGCCAAATCGAATCCGGCCTGCGCGAGCGCCGCGCGGATATTGGCGAAGCATTGCTCGGTCTGCTCGGCCACGTCGGGCGAGATCGCCATTTTGGCGTAGTCGTAGCCCGTGGTCCCCGACACGAACGCCCAATCGCCATCGATCACCGCGCGGCTATAGCCGGCCAAAGCCTCGAAACTCGAACCCGACGAAATCAATTTGCGCGCCATATCCGCCCCCTTTTCGAGGCCAGTCTAAGCGGTTTCGGCGAACAATTCGCGGCCGATCAACCAGCGCCGGATTTCGCTGGTCCCGGCCCCGATTTCGTAGAGCTTGGCGTCGCGCAGCAGCCGTCCGGTCGGGTAGTCGTTGATATAGCCGTTGCCGCCCAGAAGCTGGATCGCGTCCAGCGCGATCTGGGTCGCCTTCTCGGCCGCATAGAGGATGGCCCCGGCCGCATCCTTGCGCGTCGTGCGGCCCGCATCGCAAGCGCGCGTGACGGCATAGACATAGGCTTTGCAGGCGTTGGTCGTGGTGTACATGTCGGCGAGCTTGCCTTGCACGAGCTGAAACTCGCCGATCGACTGGCCGAATTGCTTGCGCTCGTGGACATAGGGCAGCGCCACGTCCAGCGCCGCTTGCATGATGCCCAGCGGCCCGCCCGCCAGCACCGCGCGCTCGTAGTCGAGGCCGCTCATCAATACGTTGACGCCCTTGCCGACGGCACCCAACACGTTATCCTCGGGTACTTCGCAATCGTGGAAGACGAGCTCGCCGGTGTTGGAGCCGCGCATGCCGAGCTTGTCGAGTTTTTGCGCCACCGAGAACCCCTTGAAGGATTTCTCGATCAGAAACGCCGTGATGCCGCGCGCACCCGCATTCGTATCGGTCTTGGCGTAGACGACCAGCACATCGGCGTCCGGTCCGTTGGTGATCCAGAATTTGCTGCCATTGAGCACGTAGCGGTCGCTCTTTTTGTCGGCGCGCAATTTCATCGACACGACGTCGGAGCCGGCCCCCGGTTCGGACATCGCCAACGCCCCGACATGCTCGCCCGAAATCAGCTTGGGCAGATATTTGCGCCGCTGCACTTCGTTGCCGTTGCGGCGGATCTGGTTGACGCAAAGATTGGAATGCGCGCCGTACGACAATCCGACCGACGCGGAGGCGCGGCTGATCTCCTCCATCGCCACGCAATGCGCGAGATAGCCTTGGCCCGAACCGCCATACTCCTCCTCGACCGTGATGCCGAGCAGGCCGAGATCGCCGAATTTGCGCCACAGATCGGCGGGGAAGTCGTTATCGCGGTCGATCTGGGCCGCGCGCGGCGCGATCTCGTCGGCGGCGAAGCGCGCGACCTGTTCGCGCAGCATGTCGATATCCTCGCCGAGGCCGAAATCGAACGCCGATACCGAATTGCGGGACATGGCCGACCTCCCTCGTCGAAACGGGGTTTTCTCCGCCGCTTCCATACGGTACCGTATGGTATGGATAGGAGCGTGTCAACCAAACCAAGACTGGACGCGGCGGCATGGATCGCGGCGGGCCTGGAAGCGTTGGCGCGCGACGGAATCGCCGGCTTGCGCGTCGAGCCATTGGCCAAACGCCTGGGCGTCACCAAAGGCAGTTTCTATTGGCATTTCAAGGACCGCGAAGCGCTGCTGGCGGCTTCCCTGGACGCCTGGGCGGCGGGGCGGATCGCCGCGATCCGCACCCAGGCGGGCGATCCCAAGCGCCGTACCTTGTCCGCGATGGCCGATCTTTATTTGCGCGACCCGAACCCCAAGGGTTTGGCGGTCGAGCTCGCCATCCGCGCACTGGCGCGGGCGGATGCGCGCGCCGCGAAGGCGGTCGAGATGGTCGATGCCGAGCGCCTCTTCCAAGTCGCGGCCCTTTTCCGCGAAAAGGGCTACCGCGCGGCCGAGGCGCAAACGCGGGCTCTGTTGTTCTACGGCTTCCTGTTCGGTCAAAGCCTGATGCGCGGTAGCGATGTCGCGGCCGCCCGCGAGAACGCCATAGCGCTCGTCTCGCGCTAACGCCGCGTGCCGAGATAAAGCCCCGGCAGCAGCAACGCCGCGCCGACGAGGTGATAGACCGCGAGCCGCTCGCCGAGCACGATCCAGGCGATGGCCGGGCCGTAGAGCGGTACCAGATACATCAGCAGGCTGGCCGCCCCCGCCCCCAGCGCGCCGACGACGACCGAGTAACCGAGATAGGAGATGATGCCCGGCACCAGCGCCAGGAACGCGAACACGGTCCAATCGCGCAGATCGTAGTCCGGCACGGCGTAGAACGCCATTTCGCCGATCAGGAACGGCACGTTCACCGCCACGCCGAAAGCGACGATGGTGGCGAGCCGCGTCATCGGGTCGAGCGTTGTGCCCTTGTATTTGAGCAGCACCGAATAGATCGCCCAGGCCACCGCCCCCGCCGCGATCAGCAAATCGCCTTCGACGAAGCTGAGACGGACGATATTCGACGGTTCGCCCCGCAGCAGAATCCATCCCGCCCCGGCCAGCGCCAGCACGATACCGGTGATGCGCGCCAAGCCGATCGCCTCGCCATAGCCGAAACGCGCGAACAGCACGATCAGGACGGGGCATGCGGCGTAGATAAGCCCGGCATTCGTCGCGGTGGTCGTCACCCCCGCGACATAGGTGGGCGCCCCGCAAATCCCCATCCCGAGAAAGCCGAGCAAAAGATACGTATGCCACTCGCGCCGTATTTCATCGCGGCCGCGCCACATCGCCCGCGCCGTGAAGGGCGCCAGGATCAGCAGCGTCAGCCCCCAGCGCCAGAACGCCGTCGCCACCGGCGGAATGCTGCCCGCGATCCAACGTGCCGCCACCATGTTCGAAACCAAGGCGGCCGGCACCAGAAAGAACAGGATGAGCGCCAGGCGCCGGTCGTTGACGTCCATCACCCGTGACGCGCGCGCGCCTGTGCGGCACCTTTGCCCAGCGCTTCGAGTTTGGCGATCGCGACATCGGTATCGAGCGGGGCGAGACCGCAATTGGTGCCCAGGATCAGCTTGTCTTTGGGCACGAATTTGAGCGCTTCGGCGACGACCGCTTCGATCTCGTCCGGCGTTTCGATCAGATTCGTCGCGACATCGATGGCGCCGACGATCACCTCCTTGCCCTCCAGCAAACCCATCAGGCGGGCGGGGACCCGCGAATGCATGGCTTCGAGCGCGACTTGATCGATGCGGCTCTTGGCGAGTGCGGGGAAGAAATCCTCGTACTGGCGCCACTCTGCTCCCAGCCCCGCCTTCCAGTCGATATTCGCCTTGATGCCGTAGCCATAGCAGATATGCACGGCCGTCTTGCACCGAAGGCCGTCGATCGCGCGATGCAGCGCCTCGATGCCCCAGCCGGCGGCTTCGTCGGTATAGGCGTTGAAGGCGGGTTCGTCGAACTGGATCACGTCGATCCCGTCCTTCTCCAGCGCGCGCGCTTCCTCGTTCAGCAGATCCGCGAACGCCATGGCGGTCTTCACGCGGTCGCCGTAATACGCGTCCTTGACCGTGTCCATGATCGTCATCGGGCCGGGCAGCGTGAAACGCAAGCGGCGCTTCGTATGCGCGCGGGCAAGCCGCGCCTCGGCCGCATGCGCGCGGCCCCTCAAGCGCAGCTTTCCGACGACCTGCGGCACGACCGCTTCGTAGCGGTTGTTGCGGATCCCCATCGCGACCTTGTTGGCGGTATCGATGCCGTCGACGAACTCGACGAAGCCGTGGACGAAATGCTGGCGCGACTGCTCGCCTTCGGTCAGGCAGTCGATCCCGGCATCCTCCTGGAGCTTCAGCCACAACAGCGTGGCGTCGCGTTTGGCGCGAACCAGTTCGTCGCCGTCCTGGCGCCACTTGGGCCACAGCTTGTGCGTTTCGGCGAGCCAGCCGGGTTTGGGCAAACTTCCGGCGATCGTGGTGGGGAACAACATGGACGGCTTTCTCCCGGGAATTTCCCCCTGGTTAAGCCGCATCGGCGTTTCGCGCAAGCGCGCTTACGGCGACGGCCGCGCGGTCGGATGTTCCTGCGCGTCGGCGACGCAATAGGCCGCCATGTTGACGATGCCGCGCACCGTCGCCGTGTTGTCCAGCAGATGGACCGGCGCGGCGGGCCCCAGCAGCACCGGGCCGATCTTCTGCGCGCCCGCGAATTCCTTCAGCAGGTTGAACGCGATGTTCGCGGCGTCGAGACTCGGCATGATCAGCAGATTCGCCATGCCGTCGTAGCGCGGCTCGAGAACCGCGTTGCGGCGGATCTCGTCGGAGATCGCGGCTTCCGCGGTCATCTCGCCGTCGACTTCGAGATAGGGCGCCATCGCCTGGATGCGTTCGAGCGCGCCGCGCATGCGGTCGGCCGACGCGCATTCGGCGGAGCCGAAATTGGAATGGGACAGCAGCGCCGCCTTCGCCTTCAGGCCGAACAGCTTGACGACTTCGGCCGCGCGCACGGTCATGCCTGCGATCTGCGCGGAATCTGGCTCGCGCGACACGTGCGTGTCGGCGATGAAGATCGTGCCGCGCGAATGGACGAGTGCCGACACCGCTGCGGGCGCCGCTACGCCCGACTTCAGGCCGATGATGTCGACGACGTCGCGCAGCGCGCGATTCCAGCGGCCGATCAGGCCGCCGATCATGCCGTCGGCCTCGCCCATGCGCAGCATCAGCGCTGCGAGGACCGCGTTGCGCGTCCGGACGATGGTGCGCGCCGTATCGGGCGAAATACCCTTGCGGCCCATCAGATTGTGATAGAGGCGCCAGACATCGGCGTAGTTCGGCACGTCCTCGGGGTTGATCAGGCGGAAATCCGCGTCCGCGCGCATGCGCAGGCCCAGCTTGTCCAGGCGCTTGCGGATCGTCTCGCGCCTTCCGACGAGGATCGGCAGGCAAATGCCTTCGTCGATCAAGGTCTGCGCCGCGCGCAGCACCCGCTCGTCCTCGCCGTCGGCGAAGACGATGCGCTTGGGGGCGGCGCGCGCGCGCTCGAAGATCGGCTTCATCACGAAGCCCGAGCGATAGACGAATTGCGACAGCTGGTCGGTATAGGCGTCGAAATCCTTGATCGGGCGCGTGGCGACGCCCGATTCCATCGCCGCCTTGGCGACGGCAGGCGCGATCTCGGTGATCAAACGCGGATCGAAAGGCTTCGGAATCAGGTTTTCCGGACCGAAAGCCGGCGGTTCGCCGCCATAGGCGGCCGAAACGATGTCCGACGGCTCCTGCAAGGCGAGATCGGCGATCGCGCGCACGGCGGCGACTTTCATCGCTTCGTTGATCGTCGTGGCACCGACGTCCAAAGCACCGCGGAAGATAAACGGGAAGCACAGGACGTTATTGACTTGATTCGGGTAGTCCGAACGGCCGGTCGCGATGATCGCGTCGCCGCGGACGGCCTTCACTTCCTCGGGCAGGATTTCCGGCGTCGGGTTGGCGAGCGCCAGGATCAGGGGCTTGGCCGCCATCTTCGATACCATCGAGCCCTTGAGGACGCGCGGGGCAGACAAGCCCAGAAACACGTCGGCGTCGCCGATCACGTCGTCCAGCGTGCGCGCGTTGGTGTCGCGCGCGTAACGCGCCTTGCGCGGGTCCATTAATTCAGCGCGCCCTTTATAGACAACGCCGGCGATGTCGGTGACCCAGATATTCTCCTGCTTCACGCCGAGATCGACGAGCAGATCGAGGCAAGCCAGCGCCGCCGCCCCCGCGCCGGAAGTGACGAGCTTAACCTTCGACACATCTTTGCCGACGACGCGCAGCCCGTTGAGGATCGCCGCGCCCACGATGATCGCGGTTCCGTGCTGATCGTCGTGGAAGACGGGGATTTTGAGGCGTTTGCGCAGCTTCTCCTCGATCTCGAAGCACTCAGGCGCTTTGATATCTTCGAGATTTATGCCGCCGAAGGTCGGCTCCAGCGCCGCGACGATATCGACGAACTTGTCGGGGTTCAGTTCGTCGACCTCGATGTCGAACACGTCGATGCCGGCGAATTTCTTGAACAGTACGGCCTTGCCTTCCATCACCGGCTTGGCGGCGAGCGGCCCGATGGCGCCCAAGCCCAGCACGGCCGTGCCGTTGGTGACGACGGCGACAAGGTTGGCGCGCGCGGTGACCGTGGCGGCCTCGGCCGGGTCCGCGACGATCGCTTCGCACGCGGCGGCGACGCCCGGCGAATAGGCGAGCGCCAAGTCGCGTTGATTGGCGAGCGGCTTGGTCGCGACGATCGCGAGTTTACCGGGCTGCGGGAGACGGTGATATTCGAGTGCCGCTTCGCGCAGCTTGTCGTCCGCCATGTATCCCGCCGATGGAGTTGAGAAAGAGGTCGATGGTGCGGTCGAGAAGACTCGAACTTCCACGGCCTTTCGGCCACCAGCACCTCAAGCTGGCGCGTCTACCGTTCCGCCACGACCGCACATCGAGGAGGTTAGCACGCCCGCCCAAGAGGAGGGCTTGCCAACACGGGTGCGGGGGGATACCAAATCGGGCCCGCCGTGGCAAGCGCTCGTGGTTCTTTCTGAATGACCTGGAAAAACAAGCCCCTGGACGGCCTGGAATGGACGGTACGCGAGGGGTATAGCGACTATGCCGCGACCCTCGCGGAAATGTCGGCGCGCGCCGACGCCATAAGGGCCGGAACCGCGCCCGAAGCGGTCTGGCTGGTGGAACACGCCCCGGTCTACACGGCAGGCACCTCCGCCAAGCCCGAAGACCTGCACGACCCGCGTTTTCCGGTGTTCGAGGCCGGGCGCGGCGGTCAGTACACCTATCACGGGCCCGGCCAGCGCGTGGCCTATGTGATGATCGATCTGAAGGAACGCGGCGGCGACGTGCGCGAGTATGTCCGTCGGCTCGAAGAATGGATGATTCGCACCCTCGCCCGCTTCAACGTGAAAGGCGAGCGGCGCGACGGCCGCGTGGGAATTTGGGTCGATCGGGGCCCGGACGGGCGCGGCGGGCGGCGCGAAAACAAAATCGGCGCCATCGGCGTGCGGGTGAAGCGCGGGGTCACGTTCCACGGCCTGTCGTTGAACGTCGATTGCGACCTCACGCATTTCGCCGGCATCGTACCGTGCGGGATTTCCGCCCCCGCCTATGGCGTCACGTCGCTGGCCGATCTGGGGCTGCTGGTGACGATGCCGGAATTCGACATGATGCTGCGGGACGAGTTCGAAACGACTTTCGGTTGACGTCCGTATAAGATAACGTTTTGGCGTATGACGATGCGGGGCGATCCGCCGGACCGGGACGAGCGCGATGCGTTGCGCGCGCGCGTTGACGATGCCGATAAAGTCGAACGCGCGGCATGCGCGCTGATCGCGGGCGATATCGGTCCGATCGCCGAACCGCTGGTGGATGCGGGCTTCGCCATCCCGACCATCGAGATCGACCCGCCCGAGCGCGCGCTCGACCTTGGCCCTTTGATCGCGCTGCATCGATACTGGCGCGCGCGATGCGGGCCCGGCGGCGCGTTGCCGCCCGCATCGGCGATCGATCTCGCCGAATTGCGGGAGATTTCCGAGCATATCGGCCATCTACGAACCGACGACACCGGGTGCGACTTCGTCTATGCGGCATACGTCCCTGCCGTCGCGCATTACGCGGGCCGGGATTGGACCGGCTGGAGCATCGGCGCCGTCTCGCTCAGATTCGCGAACGCGCATGGAATCTTGTATCGCGCGTTGCACGTCGCGTGCGCGCGCCTGCGAAAGCCGATCGCTTGCTGGCACGACGCACCGGGCTGGCTTGGGGCGACGTCATGGCGTCGTTTGGCCGTGCCGTTCGCGAGCGAGACGGGCGCCGTCACCGATTTTTTGGCCGCGAACGTGCCGATCGCGTTCCGCCGGCGCACGCCCGAAGATGCCGCTGAGCAACGCGACCGCTTGATCTCGCGTCCCGACGGCGGCTGAGCGACACCCTTGGCGGTCGAATTGGGCTTTGCGGCGCTTGCCGCTCGCGGTAAAAAATAGGGTCAATGCTTCCCGCCGCCGATCCCATCGCCCACGAGCGCGAGCAATGGCGCGCCCGCGTGACCGACCACGAGGCTATCCGCACGGCTGGCGAAAGCCTGATCCGCCGCGAGCGGAAGGCGATCGACGAACTGTTCGTTCGGCGCACTCAATCCCTGCCGGATATCGTGATCGATCCGGACCAGAACGCGCTGAATCTGCCGCAGCATGCCGATCTGATGCGCTATTGGCATGCGTTGCCGCGCGACGCCGGGGCCGATCTGCCCGGGCGCAATGCGATCCGCCCGGAGGATTTGCGCGGCACGCTGGGCGACCTGATGCTTTTGGAAACCGACGCGACCGGGGCAGATTTCATCTACCGCGTCTACGGTTCCAACATTGCGATCAATGCGGGCCAGGATTGGACCGGCTGGACGGTCGGCGCCATGAGCCTCAAGACCGGCGGCGGTATCGGCCTGTTCTATCGCGCCGTCTATGTCGCCTGCGCGTTGTCGCGCAAACCGATCTATACCGCGCACGAGGCCATGCCCTACCAATCGCCCAGCCTGTGGCGGCGATTGATCGTGCCGTTGACCGGCAATTCGAACGATGTCGCGTGGTTCCTGGTCGCGAATCTACCCGAGAAGTTCCGCCGCCACGATCGCGCGCGCGAGATCGAGATGCGCCGCCGCTTGGGGCCGGGCGACGGCGCCTAGCCGGCCCAGGCGTGCCACAGGAAGCTGAGACCGCCTGCGGCCACCAATGCGTCCATCATGAAAAGATGCACGCGCGGCGAAAAGCGTTTCAGCATCCAGCGCGCGACGAACGCGCCGGGCACGGTGGCAAGGCCGAGAATCAAACCCGCCAGAATCAGTTCGAAGTCGAACAGCATCGCCGACCCGAAGACCGACGCTTTGATCAAGCTGCCGGACATCGAAACGGCGGCTTCGGTGCCGATCAAGGCGCCGCCGCGCAAGCCTAGGCCCATCATGACCGATAGCAGCAGCGGGCCCACGCCGGTCATCGCGCCGACGATGGCGCCGTACACCGCCCCGCCCGCGACGGCACCGCCCGCACTCAAGCGCCAGCCCGCCTTGGCGAGCCTGCGGCGGATCGGGATCGACACGATCAGGAACACGCCCAGCAGCGCCGCGATCGCGCGCAACGGCAGCAGCGTATAGACGTAAGCCGATAGAACGCACATCGGCGCCATGCCGGCCCCCACCAGCAGGATCGCGCGCCAAGAGAGCTCGCGCCAGAACGCCGCCACGCGGCTGGCATTGGTCATCGCCATCGCGATCGACATGACAGGCACGATCGACGCCACACCGACGACCGGGGCGAGAACCGGCGGCAGAATCAACCCGCCGCCATAGCCCGACACGCCGCCGACGATCGACGCGACGAAGGCGACGAGCGCCACGCCCGCGAGGATCAGCGGATCGATCCCCGCGAGGGCGAAGCCGCTTTCCATCACGCCGTCGTCGGCAGTTGCGAGAACCCGGCCCAGCCTTCGTCCGGCGCGTCCTCGCGCGCGATCGCCTCGACCTTGGCGAGCGGCGGGCCGTCGCGGCATTCGGCGATCATCGCGTCGATCGTTTCGGGCGATCCGGCGAACACGGCTTCCACCGTACCATCCTTGCGATTGCGGACCCAGCCGCACAGACCCGCCGCACGGGCGCGATCGACCGTCCAGCCGCGATACCACACGCCCTGGACGCGCCCCGAAATCACGACCCGAACGGCGATGCGACCGGTCATATCCGCTCCACTCAACGCCAGGCGGCTTCGGCCATCGCGCGCAACGATCTACGGATTGCGGCCTGCGCTTGAACTTCCAATTCCGCTTCCGAGGGTAGCTCGCGGCGGTCGCCATGGGCCAGCGCGTTGCGCCGCTCGCGCAGTAGTTCGAATTCCGGATCGTCCGCATCGCGTTTTCGCATCGCGTGCTCGGCCAGCGTAAAGGCGAGCATCACGCAAGCCGCCCACGCACCCGCGCAGAACGCGGATTCGAGTTCGCCCAACAAGCGCTCCGCGCGCTCGTCGAACTCGGGCGCGGCGGGGCCGACATTGGCGGCCGCCGCGCGCGCGAACCAATCGGCGCGCGCGCGCCAGGTTTCGGGATCGGGCGGCGGCAGCCTCGTACCCGTCACTCGAACTCGACGATCTTCTGATCGACCGCCAGAGAATCGCCGGCCGCGGCGTGCAGCTTGGCGATCTTCCCGTCGCGCTCGGCGCGCAGGATGTTCTCCATCTTCATCGCCTCGACCACGCAAAGCTCGTCCCCGGCCTTCACCTCTTGCCCCGCTTTCAACGGCAGCGTCTTCAGCAGGCCGGGCATCGGCGACAGCAGGAACTTCGACGTATCGGCCGCGCGCTTCTCCGGCATCAGCTTGCGCAAGCTCGCCACGCGCGGGGGCAGCACCAGCACCGGCAAATTCGTGCCGCCATGGGCCAGCATGAATCCCGCCCCGTTGCGCTCGACCTGAGCGGACAACGCCGCACCGTCGACCGTCGCTTCCATCAATACGCGGCCGGGCTGCCACTCGGTCGTCACCAGGCTGGTCTCCCCGCCCGAGATGACGCGATAGGCGCCGTCCGCGAAGTCGACTTTCGCGGCGGTGTCTTCGCCCGCGAGACGGACGACGAACTCGGCCTCGACCTTCGCCTCGTGGCCTTTGAGCTGGCCGGAGATACCCGTCTCGCGCTCGCGGATGCGGCGCTGCACGACGGCGGCCAGCGCCACCAGCACGCGACGTAGATCGACGTCGACGGTCCGGCCTTTGAAGCCGCCGGGAAACTCCTCGGCGATGAAGCCGGTCGTCAGCCGCCCGGCCTTGAAGCGCGGGTGATGCACCAGCGCGGCCAGGAACGGGATGTTGTGCCCGACGCCGCGCACGACATAGGCGTCCAGCGCGTCGCCCATGCGCTGCGTGGCCTGCACGCGGGATTCGCCGTAAGCCACCAGCTTGGCGATCATCGGATCGTAGTACATCGAGATTTCGGCGCCTTCGTAGACGCCGGTATCGACGCGGATGCCGGGCTTGGCCACGGGTGCGGCACAGCGCGTCAAACGTCCGATCGACGGCAGGAAGTTGCGCACCGGATCTTCGGCGTAGACGCGCGCTTCCAGCGCCCAGCCGGTCATCTTCACGTCCTTCTGCTCGAAGGGCAGCTTCTCGCCCGCCGCGACGCGGATCATCAACTCGACCAGATCGACGCCGGTGACGCATTCGGTCACCGGATGCTCGACCTGCAGGCGCGTGTTCATCTCCAGGAAGTAGAAATTCTTGCGCTTGTCGACGATGAACTCGACCGTGCCGGCGGACTTGTATTTGACCGCCTTGGCGAGAGCAACGGCTTGGGCACCCATCGCCGCGCGGGTCTTCGCGTCGAGGAAGGGCGACGGCGCCTCCTCGATCACCTTCTGGTGGCGGCGCTGGATCGAGCATTCGCGCTCGCCCAGATGCAGGATGTTGCCGTGGCCGTCGCCGATCACCTGGATCTCGATATGCCGCGGCTCCTCGACGAATTTCTCGACGAAGACGCGATCATCGCCGAAGGCGCTCTTGGCTTCGTTGGTGGCGGAGCGGAAACCTTCGCGCGCTTCGGCATCGTTATGCGCGATGCGCATGCCCTTGCCGCCGCCGCCGGCCGAGGCCTTGATCATCACCGGATAGCCGATGGTCTTGGAGATCGCGACGCATTCCTCGGCGTCTTTCAGCGGCTTCAGATAGCCCGGCACGGTCGACACGCCCGCCTTCTGAGCCAACAATTTCGATTCGATCTTGTCGCCCATCGCCGCGACGGCGCGCATCGACGGGCCGATGAACACGATGCCCGCTTCGTCCAACGCCTTCGCGAATGCCGCATTCTCGGACAGGAAACCGTAGCCGGGATGCACGGCTTCGGCCTTCGTCTTCTTGCAGGCCTTCACGATCGCGTCGATCTTCAGGTAGCTCTGCGCCGACGGGGCCGGGCCGATATTCACCGCCTCGTCCGCCATGCGCACATGCAGCGCTTCGGCGTCGGCATCGGAATAGACCGCGACGGTCTTGATGCCCATGCGCTTGCAGGTGCGGATCACGCGGCACGCGATCTCGCCGCGATTAGCGATCAGGATTTTCGAAAACGGCGGGCCGCCCGGCACCACCGGCTTCTTGTTCGCGGATTTCTTCGCGGGCGATTTCTTGGCTTTCTTCGCGGCCATGATCACTTGTCCCCGGGGCCGAACAGGCCCGATGCCAACACAACATGAACGGCCAACGGCCCGCCCCAGGCGACCGCGACCAGCGGCCACCAATCGAAGGCGGGGCCTTTGACGAGATTGAGCAGCGCCAGCACGCCGGTCGTCAAAATCGCGGCGGCGACGTGAAGCTGCAAGGCGCGGCGCTTATCGATCATCGCTTTACCCCGACGATTTCGCGCGCATAGAGCCAATGGCCGAACAGCGGCAGCGCCCAGACGAAGGCGAAATACATCCACCACGGATTCCCGGGCGAGACGAGGAAGTTGACCGGAATCATCACCACCAGCACGGCGAGGAACAGGATCGCGTGCAACCGGAATCTCCGGATCTTGTCGGCGCGAGGATCGCTCACAGCGGCATGTTCCCGTGCTTCTTCCACGGATTGGCGAGCTGCTTGGTCTTCAGCATCGCCAAGGCGCGCGCGATCCGGGGCCGCGTGGCGGCCGGCATGATCACGTCGTCGAGGAAGCCGCGCGACGCCGCGACGAAGGGATTGGCGAAGCGGCGGCGATACTCCTCGGTCCGGGCTTCGATCTTGGCTTTGTCGCCGATGTCGGCGCGGAAGATGATTTCGACCGCACCCTTGGGACCCATCACGGCAATTTCGGCCGAGGGCCACGCGTAGTTCAAATCGCCGCGCAGATGCTTGGACGCCATCACGTCGTAGGCGCCGCCATAGGCCTTGCGCGTGATGACGGTCACCTTCGGCACCGTCGCTTCGGCATAGGCGTAGAGCAGCTTGGCGCCGTGCTTGATGATGCCGCCATATTCCTGCGCCGTGCCGGGCAGGAAGCCCGGAACGTCGACGAACGTGACGATGGGGATGTTGTAGCAATCGCAGAAGCGCACGAAGCGCGCGGCCTTGGTCGAGGACGCGATGTCGAGGCAACCCGCCAGCACCATTGGCTGGTTGGCGACGAAGCCGACGGTAGAGCCTTCGATGCGACCCAGCCCGACGATGATGTTCTTGGCGAAATCCGGCTGGATTTCGAAGAAATCGCCGTCGTCCACGACCTTCAGGATCGCTTCCTTCATGTCGTAGGGCTTGTTGGGGTTCGCCGGGATCAGCGTATCGAGCGATTCCTCGATCCGCTCCGGGCTGTCCGCTGTCGGGCGCACCGGGACAGGCGCTTTGTTGCTCGCGGGCAGGAAATCGACGAAACGGCGCGTTTGCAGCAACGCTTCGACGTCGTTGTCGAAAGCGAGATCGGCGACGCCGGATTTCTGCGTATGCGTGGAGGCGCCGCCGAGGTCTTCGGCCGAGACGATCTCGTGCGTCACGGTCTTCACCACGTCCGGGCCCGTGACGAACATGTAGGAGCTGTCGCGCACCATGAAGATGTAGTCGGTCATCGCGGGCGAATAGACCGCGCCGCCCGCGCACGGCCCCATGATCAGCGAGATCTGCGGAACGACGCCCGAGGCGAGCACGTTGCGCTGGAAGACTTCGGCGTAGCCCGCGAGGCTGGCCACACCTTCCTGGATGCGCGCCCCGCCGGAATCGTTGAGGCCGATGACGGGGGCACCGACCTTCATCGCCTGATCCATGATCTTGCAGATCTTCTCGGCATGGCTTTCCGAGAGCGAGCCGCCGAACACCGTGAAGTCCTGCGAGAACACGAAGACGAGACGGCCGTTGATGGTACCCCACCCGGTGACGACGCCGTCGCCCGAGACCTTCTGTTCGGCCATGCCGAACTCGGTCGAGCGATGTTCGACGAACATGTCCCATTCCTCGAACGAGCCTTCGTCGAGCAGGATGGCGAGACGTTCGCGCGCGGTGAGTTTGCCCTTGGCGTGCTGCGCTTCGACGCGGCGTTCGCCGCCGCCGGCGCGGGCCCCGGCCCGGCGCGCTTCGAGTTCCTTCAGGATTTCCTGAGTCATCGTCCCTGTCCCCGGAAGCCGTTCGTGCTTTAACCGGAAACAGGGGTAACAAAGCCGCTAGCTTCGCGCCAGCGCGAAAAACCGTTCTGCGACAATAAGTTCATCCCGGGTGCGGTCGCGCTTGGCGGTCGCTTCCCAATCTTCGCCCCAGCGCTCGATCTGGAACGTCTCGTCGAGTTCGGCGGCGTCGAAGGCGGCCGCCGCGTCGAGCTTGCCGTCGGCGAGCGCGAGCGAGACGACCAGCGAGCCGGTCGCGGCGACCGCCACGCCCAACCCCGCCAATTTAAGATCGTCCATCGCCGACAGCGCCTTGCGCAACGCCGCCAGGCTTTGCAGCGGATGTTCGGGAGCCGAGATCGTGCCATGCGCCACGACCAACGGCGCGTCGTAAGCCAACGCCAGCCAATCGAGCAGCGGCTGCCAGACCGCCGCCTGGCGCTCGATCAAGGCGGGGGGCTCGGGCGCCCGAAAGCACAGCAACTCCGTCTCGGCGTGGGCGAGCAATTCGTCGAGCACGGCGTCGCGCTTGGGCGGCAAGCGATCGATCGCTGTGCCCACGATACGCGTCAGTGGAAGCTTGGAGAAGTCGACCCTCGGCGCCTTGGCGCGGGGAATGACCCCGCGCCATTCCTCGACGATCGCGTCGGCGAGCGGCTTTGGCCGCACGGCGATTTCGCTGCCCGCCGGCGTCTTCAACGGCTTTCCGTCGAGTGCGACGCCATACGAACCGTCGCCGCGCACGAGCAGCGACGGTACCGCGTACTGGACGCTCACCGGCCGAAAAGCTGGCGCAGCGCGCCGCCGGGGCTGGAGGGTTGCGCTTGCGCAGGCGCTTGCTGCTGCTGACGCTGCTGCGTCGCCGGCGCCGTTTGCTGCGGCGGCACGGCGCGGCCGGTCGCTGCCGCCAGTGCGTTGGCGCAAGGATCGCCGGAGACGCGCGAAGCCGCGCTATTGGCGACCAGGCCGGTGATCAGCGAGCTTGCGCCGCCCGTCGCGATCCCGGCAGCGGTGCCTAATACGCTGGTGGCGAGGCCTTGGGCCATCGCCGCAGCGTCGGGCGCATAGCTCGGACTCGCGAATGTGCCGCCGATGCGCAAGGCGATCGGCCCGGCCGTCTGGCCCAGCGCCAATTGCTCGGTCGCGAGATTGATCGTGCCTTGAGTTCGTGCGCTGATGATCCCCGTCTCGATCAGACCGGCCTTGTAGGTGCCGATGCCGTCGCGGAATTCGATCTTATGGATGCCGCACTTCACCGACGTGCCGATATTCACCTGGGCGAGGCCGGGCGCCACGCTGTTGAGCCATTGACCGGCGAAGCGCACCGCCGCCTGGCCCAATTCGCCCTCGCCCATATTGAGGAAAACGTCGCCTTGCAGCGACGCCGCGACGGCGCGCGCCGTCTCGCCGCGCCCTTGCAGGTTGAGGTCGAAGGACGTGACACCGCCCTTGAACCAATCGCTGAGCTTGCGGCTTTCCAGCAACTTGCCGACGTCGAGATTGCGCACCTCGACCTTCTGGGTGAGCGATTTCTGCGCGCCATTGAGCGTATTCTCGATCGAGACTCGCCCGCCTTCGACCTCGAAGGTCAGCGGACGAACGGTCAGATTGCCGTTCGCGAGCGCGACTTGCAGATTGAGCGCGCGCAACGTCGCGGGCTCGGTCACGATCTGCCCGGCGCGATAGGTGATGTTCGCGTTGGCGGCGTTCAGCGCCTCGTAGGGCAATTTCTCGTTCGGGATCACGCGCCCGTCGCCGGCGGGCTTCGCGGCCCCGCCGCCCGACGCGGGTGCGGATGCCGCCG
>VYME01000185.1_pt1 | contig 26094 bp, 26 predicted proteins | sample 5115281 | NCBI WGS metagenome assembly VYME01 (sample SAMN12291780, study PRJNA351875) | freshwater metagenome | isolation source: freshwater lake | place: USA: Michigan, Wintergreen Lake | collected 2013-08-08
CCGAGGTGATGGACTCGCCGGCTGCATCCTGACCAAGGTGGACGAGTCGGTGTCGCTGGGCGGTGCGATCGACGTCATTCTGCGTGCCGCGTTGCCGGTGCACTACGTGACCAACGGCCAGCGTGTACCCGAGGACCTCCACCTCGCGAGCCCGCTGTACCTCGTCGATCGGGCGTTCCGGAAGGAATCGGAGCGCGGTGGTTTCGAACCCACTGCCGAGGACATGCCGCTGCTGTTTGCCGCGCGGTCCGGTCGTCAGGCTCAGGCGCCGGGCCCCTGACATGGCCACCATCATTCCGGATCAGGCCGCCGGGCTGAGACGCCTGTTCTCGCGGGGCATGGTGCGCTCCGTCACCTTCACCGCGGCCGATGGCGGAATCGGGTGCTCCGCCCTCGTGGGCAATCTTGCCGTGGCGCTTGCGCGGGCCGGCCAACAGGTCTGCGTGCTCGACCAGGGTATGGGGCCGCGTGGCCCGGCAGATCAACTCGGTGTGGCGTTGTCGCGGGACCTCTCCGAGGTCATCGCCCGGCACCAGACGCTCGGTGACGTGTTGTCCCACGGACCGGAAGGCGTCCGGTTCGCCGCCGCCGGGCAGGGCAGCCGCATGCTGGGTGCGTTGCCGCAGGCGGAGGAAAGCCGGCTGGTCGCCGCGTTCGCGAGCCTCGATCCCGCCGTCGACGTCCTGCTGGTGGATGCGCCCCCCGCCCTCTCGGATTCCCTCTCCTCGTGGACGCTTGCGTCCACCGAGGTCGTGATCGTTCTTTCCCCCGGAGCCGATGCCATCACCGGCGCCTACGCCCTGATGAAGCGGCTCACCCGCGATGGGGCGAAGCACCGCTTCCACGTGGTCGTCAATCGCGCACGTACAGCTGACCAGGCGCGCGCGATATTCCATAATCTCGAATCGACAGCGAAGCGCTATCTCTCCGTGAGCGTTGCATGGCTGGGTCACGTGCCGGACGACCCTGACCTGCAACGTGCGATGCGCCTGCGGCAGTCGGTGGTTGGGGCCTATCCCCAGTCGCCGTCGGCTGCCGCAATCCGCGCCATCGCCGAAACCGTGATGCATTGGCCCTACGAGGGGGAAGACTGCCTCGATGGGTTCGTGCACCGGCTGGTCCAGGCGAGCCGAACGACGCTGTCCGCCAATGCCTGAGCGAATCCGATGGTCAATGCCACATCCCTAGCCAACCGCGACGTCGATGCGATCGTCAACGAGCTTGCACCGCTCGTGAAGCGCATCGCGTATCACTTCATGGCCAAGCTGCCCGCCAGCGTCGAGGTCGACGACCTCATCCAGGCTGGCCTCATCGGTCTGCTCGATGCCGCGAAGAATTTCGACGACACACAGGGTGCGCAGTTCGAGACGTATGCCATCCAGCGCATCCGGGGATCGATCCTCGATGAACTACGGCAGGCCGATTGGCTCCCTCGCAATGTCCGCAAGAACCTGCGTCGCATCGAATCCGCCGTGGCGAAGCTCGAGCAGGAGTTCGGTCGAGCCCCGCGGGAGAGCGAGCTCGCGGCGCGCCTCGAGGTGCCGATCGAGGACTACCAGCAGATGCTGCTCGATGCGCGTGGCTACCAGCTGCTGCACTACGAGGATTTCCAGGAATCCGAGGACGGCGACTTCTTCGATTCCTTTCTCACCGACGGCCAGCGCGGCCCGCTCGACGTCCTGGAGGACCAGGGTTTCCGCCGGCACCTGGTCCAGGCGATCAGCGCCCTGCCCGAGCGCGAGAAGCTCGTCATGGGCCTGTACTACGAGCAGGAGATGAACCTCAAGGAAATCGGCGAGGTCCTCGGCGTGAGCGAGTCCCGTGTCTGCCAGCTCCACGCCCAGGCCGTGGCCCGCCTGCGCGCCCGCATGAAGACCTGGACGTCGAAGACGTAGTGCCGGGTTGCTGATGACAGTGCGCGGGGGTGCAAGGCCCCCGCGGCGTGACCCGGTGGGCATTTCGCTGCCCGCCTGAACGACTCCCCAGGTTCAAGTCCGCCTATCCCGTTGCCGTAAACGGGTCTGGCGGGTGTACGTCGGCTTCGGGCGACCCCGGTCCGCTCACCCCCGTACGCCTCACTTCGCCAGCCCATGGACATACTCAGCCTGATTGGCCTCCTGGTCGCCGTCGGCGCCATTCTCGGCGGCCAATGGCTCGAGGGCGGGCATACGGCGTCCCTCATACAGGCCACGGCGTTTGTGATCGTCATCGGCGGTACGCTTGGTGCCGTCATGATCCAGAGCCGTCTGCCGGTGTTCGCGAAGGGCATTCGCATGGCGAGATGGGTCTTCCGGCCACCCGAGTGCGACTTCCGCACGCTGATCAACCACATCGTCCACTGGAGCAACGTCGCGCGTCGCGGCGGCCTGCTCGCGCTGGAACCCCAGTTGCGGATCGAGAAATCCGCGTACGAGCGGAAGGGCCTGCAGCTGCTGATCGACGGCGCGGAGCCCACCGTCCTCCGCGAGATCCTGGAACGCGACATCCAGACGTACGAGGACGAACAGCGGGCGGCCATCAAGGTCTGGGACTCCGCCGGCGGCTACGCACCGACGATCGGCATTCTCGGCGCTGTCCTGGGACTCATCCACGTCATGGAGAACCTCACCGATCCCACGCGTCTGGGTGCCGGGATCGCTGTCGCTTTCGTCGCGACGCTCTATGGCGTCGGCAGCGCCAACCTCGTCTTTCTTCCGATCGCACAGAAGCTGAAGGGTGTCCTCGCGCGTGAAGTCCGGCGTCGCGAGCTCCTCATCGATGGGCTCGTGTCTGTCGCGCATGGCGAGAATCCGCGGATCATCCAGGGCAAGCTCGAAGGCTTCCTGATGGAGGGGGACTGATGACCCATCCCTCGCCCCGAATGGCGGTCCGGCCCGGTCGTGGTGTGTTGTTCCGCGGCGCAGATTGTCGATCCAGGCCCGCCCGGGCGCAGCGCTAGACGATGGCCCGGCGTCGCACGGAAGAAGAGGGCGAGCATCACGACCGCTGGCTCGTGTCGTACGCGGACTTCGTCACGCTCCTGCTGGCATTCTTCGTCGTGATGTACGCCATATCGTCAGTCAATGAAGGTCGCTACCGGGTGGTGTCGGAGTCCCTGGTGAAGGCCTTTCAGACCAACCAGCCGGAGAAGGCCTCGGCGGGGAAGGAGCCGTCGCACAACGGCATGCAGGCGATGGCCGACAACATCAATCAGGTCCTCGAGCCGCTCGTGCGGGATGGCCGCGTGCGGGTCACCCAGAGCGCCCGCGGGCTGGCGGTCGAGATCAACGCGAGCGTCCTGTTCGAGCCCGGGCAGGCGGAACTTCAACCGGCGTCTGCAGATGTCCTGGCGTCTGTGGCGAAGGTCCTCGCCGGCTCGTCGAATGGCCTCGAGGTCGAGGGTCACACCGACGACAGTCCGATCGCGAGTCCGATCTTTCCTTCGAACTGGGAGCTGTCTTCCGCCCGCGCAAGCCGCGTCGTTCGGTTGTTTCGATCGGCTGGCGTCGACCCACGCCGGATGGCCGCCGTCGGCTATGGCGAGTATCGCAGCATCGAGTCGAACGACAGCCCCGAGGGGCGGGCTCGGAATCGACGCGTAACCGTGGTCATTCTTCCCCTGGAAGGCGAACCGCCTGTTCCGTCGAAGTGATCCCATGGTCGGCGCGCGCTCGGGCCATGTGTTGCGTGCCGGACGATGGAGGACGACCGATGAATGCCGGGGATACTGCCGGAGGGGTGTTGCAGCGACTGCGAATCAGGCGAGACCGAGTTCCCGGTTGCGTTCACCGAATGTCGGAGTCCCGTCGGGGCCGTACAGGGGGACCTGCTTCATCGCACTGCGCAGCACGTTGAGTGCGGCGTGGTTGATCCGAAGACGCGACTCGATGAGTACGCCGTTCTTCTCGTTCATCCGTCGGGCGACGGACGCATCATGCACCAGACCGTGCCAGAGGCGGGACAGGCGTTCGCCATCCTTGCCGCCGTTCACGAGCAGCCATTCGGACATGCCGATGCGGTCCGAACGGAATCCTTCCGAAGCGAGAAACTCGCTCCGCTCACGCGCATATTCCACCAGTTCCGCCACCTGGCTCGATTTCACCTGGGCGAGTTGCATCAGTTCCTCGATGTCACCCTTGATCAGCGATGCGCTCTCGGCTTCCAGCAAGCCGAGGAACCGGGAGAAAGCCTCCCGTTCTGCCACGAGCGTTCGCGAAAAAGCATCACGGTTCGACATGGGACTGATCCTGGCATTGGACGACCGGACTCACGCCGCCGCGGCATGCGCCTCGCGCAGGCCTCCGCGATCTGACCGGTGCATCCCGACCTGACATCTCAATTCTTCTGATTGAGCAGATATTCCTTCACCGACGCGACGAGACGATCGGCGACGACTTCGGAATTGACGTTGAAACGCCCTTCCGAGATGGCCTGCTTGATCGCATCGACCCGTGCGGAGTCGACCACATTCACGTCGGACAGCTTGCTCTCGAGCGCCTGGAGCTGCGACGACAGCGACGTGATGTCGACACGGTCACCAGTACGGCCACCGGTCGAGACCTGCGGCTGCGTAGGTGTCTTCCCGCCCGCGACTTCCTGCGGACCGGATACACCAGGCGGCCTACCCACCGAATTGTTGATCTTCACTTTGCTTCCTCGCTCCTATCTGTGAATGGCCTTCTAGACCATCCGGCTCCTCTTACGGCTCGATGCCGGGAGAACTTTAGCCGGTGTTCTTGTCATCGATGCGTGGCCGGAGTATAGCAATCGGCCCCTCCCGGCTGGAGGAATCCCGCAGGGGTCAACGCACCTCCACGACGCCTGCAGCCGACACCTTCCCGCGGATCACGCGCCCGCTGACGGTTCGCACGGAAACCTCCTCGCCGACGGCGCCGCTGCCCATCGCCTGGCCTTCGCTGGTCACATGCAATCCGTTTGCCTGGTAGACGAGCCGTACCGTCTGGCCGGGCTGGACCACCCGTTCGCCGTGCAACATGTCTGCCCGGACGGGCAATCCGGCCGCCAGTGAGACGCTGGCGTACTGCCCGAGTGCCTGGTCGCCCGTCGTCAGGATGCCTGCCGGCAGCTGGGCGAGATCCGCAGGGCGCACTGCGATGTCGGCCGCCTGGATCTGCTGGCCCCGCGACACCGGGCGCGCCGTGAACACGGCATTGCCCTGCACCTTGACCACGACGCCCAGAGTCAGCGACCACGCGTCCGGCCCCGTGCATCGCACGCCCACACTGGTGCGACCCCACAGCCGGATGCCCGGCGGGACGTAGGGCTGCAGGCTCGCGCACGGGACAAGCTGGAGCCGGTTGTCGGGGGACTGGACTTCGACCGACACCGTTCCGGGGAGCGTGCGGGTCTCGTCCGTCACGAAACGGCGCACGGCCTGGCGGATGGCGTCGAGATCCTGCCTCGGGGCTCCGAACGCGGTGGCCGTCACGGCGAACAGGATGGCGGACAGGAGCAGCCGCGCAGGGAGCATCCGCGAGGCGCGCTTGCACAAGGTGTTCATCGGGAGTTCATGGCTACGGCATCACCGACATCATCCCGCGAGGATAATTCAAGGCGGGTTCCCGAGCGCCGTTATTCCGTGTGCCTGAGTTCATGACAGCCCGAAAAAACCAATGGCAGACGCCGAAAACCCGACCGTCATCGCTAGAGAGACCCTGAAGCTGCTGGCAGCGCGCCGCATGGCGCCGACGCCCCGGAACTATCAGAGCATCTTCCTGGAGATTGCCGGTGGTGTCCCAGCCGAGACATCGTCTGCCGATCGCTTCGCTGTCGTGTTGCGCCAGATGGCGGCGAAGAACCCCGACGACCAGGGGTTGCGCAGTCTTCAAACGGCAATCGAACAGAACAACGTGGAAGCCATGGGGGCTGCCCTGCTGGCCATCACCGGGCGCGCAGAGCGACCCGGCGCTGCGGAGTCGGCGGCCGCGTTTCGCGAAGCCGTGCGCCAGCTGGACATTCCCCATCGTGGCTGGACGGTCGCCCGCAAGCGCGACAGCCTCGACCGCGTGCTTGCGGCGAGCGGGACCGAGACCCTGCTCGTCTCCCGTCTCGTCTCGCTCGTCCGGGCGTGGCAGGAGGGCGGGCCCGGTCCGGTGGCCGATATCGGTGATGCCTCCGATCGGTCCGACCCGCGCGGTGATGCCAAGCGCGGTGCGCCGACGCCGCTGCGCGATCCCAAGTTGGAGGAGGCCCGCGAGATTCTCGCCAGTGCTCTCGAGACCGGGCTCGGCCCGCGGATCGAGCGCTACTCCGATGTCCATTCCGAGCTGTTCCAGCTGGCGTGGCGCGTGCGCGAGGCGGACGAGGCGGAGGACTGGAGCCGCCTCGGCCAGCAGCTGCGGCAGTTCTGGATCAAGGTCGAGATGCGTGCGGAGCCCGACGAGGAGTTGATCGCGCATCTCATGCGACTCATCGGCCTGCTCGTCGACAACATCGACGAGCTGGTGGACGACGAGCAATGGGTGCAGGGCCAGATGGCCATCCTGCGCGAGTTGATCAGCAAGCCCGTGGATCTGCGCGCGGTGCGGGAGGCCGAACGCAACATCAAGGAGGTCATCTACAAGCAGTCGCACCTCAAGGCCGGGCTCGCCGAGGCGAAGGCCACGATGAAGAGCCTGCTGTCGATCTTCGTCGAGCGTCTCGCCGAAGTCACCGGCCACACCGTGGACTACGGCGAAAAGATCGAGCGCTACGCGGCGCGGATCGCAAGCACCGAGAACATCGGGAGCCTCAAGACGCTCGTCGAGGAATTGATGACCGACACGCGGGGCATGCAGGTCGACATGCTGAGGTCGCGCGACGATCTCGTCAGCGCGAGGGGGCAGGCCGATGCGGCCGAACGCCGCGCCGCCCAGCTCGAGACGGAACTGGCGAAGGTGAGCGAGCAGATCCGTGAGGACCACCTCACCGGCACACTCAATCGTCGGGGCATGAACGAGGCCATGCAGCGCGAACTGTCGCGCGCCACGCGGACCGGCCGACCGATGTGCATCTCGATGCTCGATCTCGACAACTTCAAGAAGCTGAACGACACCCATGGGCATGCCGCGGGCGACGCCGCGCTGGTGCACCTCGCGAAGGTCATCCGGCGCACGGTGCGACCCACCGACGTCATCGCGCGCTACGGTGGTGAGGAATTCGTGATCATTCTTCCCGACACCGATCTCGAGACGGCGGCCGCCGTCACCGTGAGGCTGCAACGCGAGCTGACCAAGCGCTTTTTCCTGCACGAGAACGAGCGCCTGCTCGTCACCTTCAGCGCCGGTGTCGCGCAGCGCGTGCCCGACGAAACCGAGGAATCCCTCATCCAGCGCGCCGACAACGCCATGTATCAGGCGAAGGTGCAGGGCAAGAACCAGGTCGTGCGCGCCGGTTGATCCCTCGCGGCGCATCGCCGCGCGTGAGGTCCTAGCCGGCCTGCGGTCGACCCGCGCGTTGGTGGCGTTCGATCATCAGCGCCAGACGGCCGAGCATGTGCTCGCTCGCGAAGCCGAGATCGCGGATCATCCCGAGCCGATCGGGGTTGGGTCGGTAGTACGAAGACCATGCGTTGCTCCACTCGAGCTCCTCCAGAACCCCGCTCAGGATCCAGTTGCCCATCTCCTTGCCGAGTGGGAGCCGATCGAAGCGTTCGTTCGGCGCCAGGAACGGTTCGCTCGGATCGATGCTCTGGTCCTCCAGGATCACCTTGGTCAACTGCATGAGCGCCTCGATCGCCACCGTGCGGATGCCCAGTTCCCGGGCGGTGCGCGCGAGGCTCGAGAGCCGCATCCCGGAGGGTTCGCTGTCGCAGGCCTTCTGGAACAGGAACATGCTGACCGTCAGTGCGACGAACCGATCGGCCATCAGCACCTCCGGATCCCGGCTGTAGGCGTGGAAGGCGAGGCCGTCGTCGACGTTCTCGTTCCGCCGCGTCGCCATCGTCCTCTCCCAGTCCGCCGCGAACGCAGCGCCATACGGCAGCTGCGTGAGCGTATGGCGCCACGAGTACGCCTCCAGCGCTCCCGGCCGCCCTGCAACATCCTTGAGCCACTCCTGGGAGTTCTCGACGGCCTGGGCCTCCACGAGGAAGCCCGCGGCCGCGAGTCGCGCAGCGCGGTCCGCCTTGCAGGCAAAAAGGTTCAGATGAAAGGCGTCGGGCTTCGAGTCCCGATTGAAGGGCACGAGGATCCCCAGCCCGGGGACCAGCCGGTAGGAGTCGTAGCCCAGGGCCGCGAAGGCTTCGACGAGCGCCATCTGCACTTCGCCGTCCCGCTGCAGTTCGTACTGCACGAGCGGCGACTGCTCTGCGAAGAACCGGCGGCCGCCCTCGAGAATCGGTGCCTCCTCGCCCTCCGCGTCGATTTTTAGGAATGCGATGTCGCGCCAGCCCCGGGAGGTGATGCAGTCGTCGAGACTCGTCACCGTCACGGTCTCGGTGGCGCCGTCCCGGGGGCCGCCGTGCATCAGGGCGTTCAGCTCCGGTTGCACGTTCATCGAGAACTGCGCCGTCCCGGGGGCCGACGACACCGCGCACCGTTCAAGGGATACCTGCGTGAACCCATTCGCTGCGATGCCCTCGGCGAGGAGTTCCGCCGTGGCGGACGACGGCTCGAAGGCCCAGACGCGCCCGGAGGGTCCGACGACCTTGGCCATGCTGAGCGCGTAGACGCCGCAGTTGGCGCCGATGTCGATGATCTGCTGTCCGGGTTGCAGCACGCGTCTCAGGAATCGGATCTCGTCCTCGAACCAGTCGCCCTGTTCGCGCAGGACGTACGTGGTGATCTGGTCCAGCGAGTCCTGCACTGCCACCCGGACGCCGTCTACCATCGTGAGGATCGTGCGTGCTGTCATCGTGGACATCTCTCGTGCATGACCGTGGCGCATGAGCGTACGGTGCGGGGTTGAGTGGGCTCTGGGGAGCGCCGCAATGATAAGTCATGGCACCCCGCCGGCATGCGGCCGGGCTAACCCGCGGCAGGGGTGCTGCGTGCCTGCACGAGCGTCAGGCGACGCTGCATCTCGTCGCTCGCGAACCCGAGGTCGTGGATCAGCCGGAGACGTTCCAGGCTCGGCTGGAAATATGAGGACCATGCGTTGAGACATTCGAGTTCCTCCAGCGCTGCCGCGAGTATCCAGCGACCGGGGTCGGTGCCGGGGGCGACGGCATCGAATCGCTCGCCCGGTGTCAGGAACGGCTCCTGGAAGTCGGGTGAGTCCTGGGACATCAACATTCGTGTCAGCTGCACGAGCGCGTGGATCGCGATCGTCCGGAAGCCGCACTCACGCGCCGTGCGCGCCAGGCTTGACAGGCGCAGGTGCGATGGGGCTGCCGCGCACAGGTTGCTGAACATCCGGTGGCTGATCGTCAGCGCGACGTAGCGGTCGGCCGTCGGGGTGCTCGGGTCCCGGCTGTACGCATGGAGTGCGAGCGCCTGCTCGACCTCCGGATGTTGCCCTGGCGTCGAACCTGACTCCCATTGCGCCGCGAGCATCGCCCCGTAGGGCAGGGTGGCGATCGTGTGACGCCACGACCAGGCGTCCAGTGCGGCGGCCTGCCCGGTGATGTCACGCAACCATTCCTGCGCCTCGGCGAGCGATTGGCGGTCGACCAGCAGGCCTGCAGCCGCGAGTCGGGCCGCGCGGTCCGGTTTGCAGGCGAACAGGTTGAGCTGAAAGATATCCTTCGGTGTATCGCGCCCGAACGGCACGAGGACGCCGAGGCCAGGTGCCAGCCGATAGGCCTCGTAGCCGAGCCCATCGAAGGCATCGACGAGATCGATCTGGATCACGCCGTCCCGCTGGAGTTCGTATTGCACGAGCGGCGACTGTTCCGTCAGCAGTCGCCGTCCGCCGGCCAGCACGTTGGCCTCCTCGCCCTCCGCGTCGATCTTGATGAACGCGACGTCGCGCCAGCCGCGCGATGCGAGGCAATCGTCGAGTGTGACGAGCGAGATGGCCTCGCCTTCGTCGGCCGCCACCGGGTCGTGACTGACCGCGTTCATCTCCGGCAGGGCGCCTGGCGCGAGCCGACCGGCGCCAGCCACCGACGACACCGCGTGGCGCTCGACCACCACGTTCCGGAAGCCGTTCGCCGACACCCCGGAGGCGAGGAGGTCGGCGGTCGCCGCCGCAGGTTCGAAGGCCCAGACGCGTCCGGTGGGGCCAAGCACCTTCGCCATGCTGAGCGCGTAGACCCCGCAGTTGGCACCGATGTCGATGACCTGCTGCCCCGGTTCGAGCACGCGTCGCAGGAAGCGGATCTCGTCCTCGAACCAGTCCTCCTGTTCGCGCAGGACGTAGGTGGTGACCTGGTCGAGCGAGTCGTGGACAGCCACCTGCACGCCGTCCACCATCGTGAGAATCGTCGGTGCCAGCATCGGGGCGGGGGTCCTAGTGTCTCGACACGAAAGCATCGCAACGTCGGAACGCGCCGCGCGGCGCCATGCGGCGTTGCGAATCCTCGCCAGGTGTCCAACCTGGCTGTGGTTCGCGCCTTGCCTGACGCCCCGTGTCGCGCTCCGACGCCGGTCCAACGCAGTGCTCACTCATCGTTGAATTCTCTCCGCTCACCGATGTTGCGATTGCGATCAATGTTTGCGAACTTCCATGTCGAGACACTAGTAGAGGTCCGTGGGACGGATGTCCAGCCAGCGACGGCCGGGCGTGCGTTCGACCACGACGCGATCCTCGTCGGGGCGGCATCGATACGTCAGGAAGCAGCGCTCGCGGACCGCCGAAAGTCTGGTCGGATCGAACATCGCCACGTTCGTGCCGTCGCAGCGCGCGGAGCGCACCATGAGGCCCGCATCCCCGCGGTCGCGTACGAAGGCGCCGATCTGCTGGGCGTAGGCGTAGCTGCGGCGGTCCAGGAGTTCCGGGGCCTCGGCTTCCCGCCCGCGCAGATCGGTCAGCGTGGCGTCGCAGCGTACCGCGCAGACGCGACGCTCGCCGGTGATGATGCGGTCCTCGGTCGGAAAGCTGTCCATGAGGAAGCGATGCCAGTGGTAGACGGTCTCGTGGACCGTCGTCTCGATCTCGGTGGCGCCGTACCACGCGCCGAAGCGCCGGCCGTCGCTGAAGCGGGTCGCGACCCAGTGCGCGGGGTCGAAGCTCCACGTGATGACCGTGCCGTAGTCGAAGGGGCGCGTCACGACGGCCGATGACGTGCCGGCGACGGCGTCGTCCGCCGCCGCGATCGCAACGGCCCAGTCGGCGGGATCGGACGAGAGGTCATCGAAAAGATCCTGCGAGCGGCGGATGCCCTTCAGGTTGCGCACGAGATCGCCGGCCACCACCACCGTGCGGTCACAGAGCGCCGCGAACGTCGGCGCCGTCACGTGCCACGTTCGAAGTCGAGATAGCGACGCAGCGCCAGCAGCCCTTCGAATCCGCGCTCGATGGCGACATCCACGGGCCGCGTGCCGAGCAGGCGATTCGGCGTCGTCATCCACCGGTAGGCGAGGTCGGGATCGTGCGGGAAGAGGATGCGCAGCGACTTGTGGATCCCCAGCAGATGACCGACTCGATCGAGAAGGTCGCGGCTGTCTGCCAGCGGTTCGCCGCGGCGGTACCGCGCGAGCGTCGCCCGATGGCTGGTCGACATGCCGAGCAGGGCGGATTGCTCCGCCGTCGGCAGCTGCCAGTGGTGGAAGAGTGTGGTCACCATCCGGGCGAGGCGCACGCGGGTGTCTCGCGAGCCGATGTCGGCCTGACGGGGGCTCACGACGGCTTCGGTGGCGCGCATGGTCCAGGCTCCAGGAGGAGATGGACCGAACGTAGCAGATGCTACGCCGTGTTGCAAGGCATGGATGCCCGCCGTCGCGACCGCTCAGGCGAGGCCGTGCGTCACGGGTCGTGACTGCCGGGAGTGCGCATCGGCACCAGCCGGATCGTCATCGCCGTCAACGCCGCGAATGCCACGTAGGCGGTCGTGAAGACCCACTCGGGAAAGTCGTAGAACACCACGGCGCGCAGCGCCCGCGCCACGAAGGACATCCCATCGGCCTCGCCGCGCAGCGCGGCTTCCCACTGCGTGAGCGGGCAGACCATGCCGATCAGACCTTCGAAGGCGACGAACGTGATGGCGGCGAGGTGCAGCGATCGGAAGCGGTATCCGCGGATCCATCCCCAGCCGCGGAAGTGGCCGATCCATACGAGGACGAAGCCTCCCACCACGAAGGCGACGAAGAGCGCGTGCGCCACGAGCACGAGGTCGGCAGCCAACGCGCGCATCGGGCTCACGACCGTGCCCGGCCGGCACTGCCCGTCGGGCAGAAGCCGCCTACTTCTCGACGGGCCGGGACGGGTCGGCGCACCACTCGCTCCACGAGCCCGGATACAGCTTCGTGCCCTGGATGCCGGCGAGTTCCATCGCGAAGATGTTGTGGGCGGCAGAGATGCCCGAGCCGCACGAGTGGACGATCTGTTCCGGACGCCCGCCCGCGAGCACCGGTTCGAAGGAGGCACGCAGTTCCGCGGCCGGCTTGAAGAAGCCCATCGGGTCGAGGTTCTGGCGGAAGAAGTGGTTCACCGCGCCGGGGATGTGGCCGCCCACCGGATCGATCGTCTCGTTCTCGCCGCGGAAGCGGTCGGCGGCGCGCGCATCGACGACACGGAAGGTGCCGGTGCCGAGTTGCGCGAGGATCGCTGCGGCATCCACGGCCGCGTCGGTCGCCTTCGCCTGGAAAGTCGCCGCGACAGGCTTGGGTACTTCGGCCGTCACGGGGTGACCGGTCTTCACCCAGGCATCCCAGCCGCCGTCGAGCACCGCCACCTTCGAGTGCCCGAGCCAGTGCTTCAGCATCCACCAGAGCCGCGCCGAGTACATGCCGCCGCCGCTGTCGTAGGCCACCACCTGTGTGCGGTTCGACACGCCCATGCGGCCCAGCCAGGCCACGAACGTGTCCCGATCCGGCAGAGGATGCCGGCCGTTCTTGCCGGTGAGCGGCGCCGCGAGGTCCCGATCCACGTGGGCGAAGCGGGCGCCCGGGATGTGCGACTTCGCGTACGACTCGCTGCCGATGGTCTTGTTGACGAGATCGTGGCGGCAGTCGAACACCACGACGGACGGGTCGTCGAGTCGCTTCGCGAGCGCGGCGACCGTGATGAGCGTACCGAGACCGGCATCGGCGACCGCAACGCTCCCTTCCGCGAGCCATTCGAGTGCGGAGGCGTCGTCCTCGAAGACCCGCACATCGGCGTCCGACAGGAGCCGCGTGAGCCATCCGAGCCACACGCTCAGCTGGTCGCGCGCGATGACGGCGACGCGGCGGAAGTCGTGGGCGTGCGCGCGCACGAAGCGGATGTCCTCCCAGGCGACGTCGAGCGTGTAGCTCAGCATGTCGCGCAGATCCATCAGCAGGTCCACCGGCCCCTCGACGCGCAGCGTCTCGAGAACCTCCGCTTCGAACTTCCGGTAGTCGGACAACGTGAATTCGCCGTAGATGCCGGCCGTGATGCGTCGGCCTTCGTGCTGGATGGTGATCATGGCTGCGGTCAGGAGGATGCGGGGAGGAAGGTCTCCTCATCGGACATTACCAGACTCGGCACGGCCGGCGCGGAGGCTGAGCACGCCACCCGCGACGATGAGGGCGATGCCGAGCCAGCCCATCATCGGCGGGAGTTCCCTCCAGAAGGCGAGGCCGAGCAGCGTCGAGAACACCACCGTCGAATACGACAGCGCGCTGGCCACCAGTGTGTGCCCCGAGTGGTAGGCCTTCGTCATCGTGAACTGTCCGACGGTCGCCGTCGCCCCCAGGCCGAGCAGGATCCAGACATTGCTCGCCGTGATCGGATTCGCGCCGGCCACCAGCATCCAGAGCCCGGCGCATGTCGTCGACAGGAGCGTGAAGTAGAAGACCACCCGCCAGCTCGGTTCCCCGGTGGCGCCCAGCTGCTTGACGTTGAGATAGGCCACCGCTGCCAGCGCGCCCGACGCGAGCCCCAGCATGCCGTCGAACACCTGGTCCTCGCGCAGCGTGGGCTCCAGCAGCAGGACGACGCCGCTGAACGAGATCACCAGCGCACCGGCGAGAGGACCGCGGAAGTGCTCGTGCAGGAGCAGTGTCGTGAGCAGCGCCAGGAACAGCGGCGACGTGTAGTTCAGCGTCACTGCCGTCGCGAGCGGCAGACGGCCGATGCAGTGGAAATAGAGACCCAGCGAGACGACACCCGCAAGGCCGCGCCAGAGATGCAGGCGCCAGTGGCCCGTGGCGATCGGCCAGCCGCGCACCCGCGACAGGAGTCCGAGTGTCACCAGACCCACGATCGAGCGATAGAACACCAGCTCGGCACTGCTGAAATGCGCCGCACCGACTTTCGCGAAGACGCCCATCGCCGCGAAGGCGAGCCCGGCGACGAGCATCCAGAGGGAACCCATGTTCTTGGGGGCTAGGGGTGGGTCCAGGGGCTAGGGGCTAGGGAAAACCATCGGTGTGCTGTCAGCGGTGGCAAGTGTGAGCCTCCGTAACCATTTGCACTGCCGTAAACACTCAATCGAATTTCCCTAGTCCCTAGCCCCTGGGCACAGCCCCTGGCCCCATCACAGCCGCGCCAGATCCAGCGGCCGCGTCAGATCGACGCCCGGCAGCGTTGCCTCGATCAAGGCGTCCAGCTGCGTCGCGGCGCCGGGCGGCAGGCCCGCCCCCGGATGTCGCACGGTGTTCCCGTCGATCGCGCCACGGCGGCGAAGGATCTCCTTGCGGACGGCGACGCCTGGCTGTTGCTCGAACACGATGAGCGGGAGGAAGCGCGTGTAGAGGCTCCGCGCCCGTGCGGTGTCTCCGGCGCGCATCGCGGCGACCATCGCCATCAGCACTTCGGGGAACGCGAACCCGGTGTTGAATCCCGCGCTGCCTGCTTCCAGATCGAATAGGCCGTAGAGCGCGCCGAGACCAGTCATGACCGTCGGGCCGTCGTTGCCGAGTGCACTGATCAGCGCACGGAGCTTCGGGGGCGTGGGTACCGCCTCCTCCTTGATGCCGATGATCCGCGGGATCTCCTTCGCGATCTTCACGAGGAGCGGTACCGTCATGTGCACGGCGGTGGACGCAGGGTGGTCCTGCACGACGATCGGCAGCGGACTGTCGGTGCCGACGCGCCGGTAGTACTCGAAGAGGCGGTCGTCGTTGGGGACCGGCTCGGCCGACGCCGCGATCATCACGCCGCGCGCGCCGAGGTCCGCGGCCATGCGGACGAGGTCGAGTGTGGCGCGTGTGCCCGGATGGCTCGCGCCGACGATCACCGGCGTCGACCCGGCCGCAGCCACGGCGGTGCGGATGGCGAGCTCGCGATCGCGGTCGGACAGCCGGTTGGATTCGCCGAGGACACCGAGCACCGTCACGCCATCGACGCCGAGGCCGGCCATGAAGCGCACGAGGCGGTCGAGCGATCCGGTGTCGACGGATTCGTCGGCGTGGAAGGGCGTGGCCAGGATGGGCACGACGCCGGAGAAGCGGAGGTTGTCGGTCATGGTGCGGCGGATTCTGTTCGACCGGCGGGCGCCTGTAAACGCCGCGCATGGATACAATCCGGCGCTTCCGTCACGACGCAGGGGGAGAAGCCATGGACATGCCGGTCAACAAGTTCAAGCAGGGACTCATCGCCGGGAAGCAGCAGGCGGGGTGCTGGTTGAGCCTCGCGAGTCCGGTGGCCGCGGAGATCTGCGCGGGCGCCGGGTTCGACTGGGTGATGATCGACATGGAGCACGCCCCGAACGAGATCCCCAACGTCCATGCGCAGCTGCAGGCCGTCGCGCCGTATCCGGTGTCACCGATCGTGCGCCCCGCGTGGAACGACACCGTGGTCATGAAGCGGCTCCTCGACCTCGGCGTGCAGTCCTTCATCATCCCCTACGTCGAGACCGCCGAGGAGGCCCGGGCTGCCGTCGCCGCCACGCGCTACGCACCGCACGGTGTCCGCGGCGTGTCGACGAACTCACGCGCGAACCGGTACGGCCGCGTCACCGACTACTTCAAGCGCGTCCACGACGAGATGTGCGTCGTCGTGCAGCTCGAATCCAGCAAGGGCTTCGACAATCTCGACGAGATCGCGGCGGTCGAGGGTGTCGACGGCGTGTTCGTCGGCCCGCAGGATTTCGCGGCGGGCTTCGGTCATCTCAACAACCCCACCCATCCGGACGTGCGCGCCAAGATCACCACGGCGCTGCAGCGCATCCGCGCGAAGGGCAAGGGCGCGGGCATCCTCTCGTTCAACGAGGCAGATGCGAAGGGCTGGATCGCCCAGGGCGCGAATTTCGTCGCCGTGACGTCCGACCAGTTCCTGCTCGTGAAGAACACGTCGGCGGTGGTCGACGCCTTCCGGACCTGACCGGTCATGCAGAGGCTACCCAGGCGGGCGTCGGTCAGAACCGCAGACCGATACCCGCGCGCAGCACCCACGGGCTCGAGTAGGGCGCCGGTGCCGAGTAGCCGCCGTAGCTGAAGTTGTAGAGCAGCATCAGCTGGGCGGACAGGTTGGCGCCGAGCGACTGGGAGATCCCGCCACCGGCGAGCAGGCCGGTCGTGCTCTTGCGGTACGTCGACAGGTTGCTGCGGTAGACCTCGTAGTTCACGTACTCGACTTCGGCCTGCGCGAAGAACGGCCCTGGCAGGTGATACCGGCCGAACACGCTGCCGCCGGCGTCCTGGGTGTCGAGGTCGCGGTTGAAGCGGCTGTCGCGGCGCACCCGGAAGAAGAGGCTCGCACCGACTTCCACTTCTTCCGTCACGCGGTACGAGAGGTAGGGCGACACGGCGAGGAACGACACATCGCCCGCGCCGGCACTGATCCCGCCACCGAACGAGTACCGTCCCGCCCCGCCCCCGAGGGCCAGTTGCGCGGATGCCGGTACGGCGACCCCTGCGAGGACCAGCGCGAACATCGCGTGGCCCAGTGAGCGAAGCGGGTGGGGCTGTCGGTGCGTCATGGGAGGTATCCTCGGGAGAATGCCGTCGGCCGCCAATGATGCCGGAATCGAACAGGCATCATCGCCACCCCACCCCGGAGGACAGCATGCCCCGCACACGCTTCGACACCCTCGCCGATCTCGAATCGAAGGTCGGCACCGAGATCGCGGTGAGCGACTGGCTGGAGATCACGCAGGCGCGCGTCGATCGTTTTGCCGAGGCCACCGACGATCATCAGTGGATCCACGTCGACCCGGAACGCGCGAAGCGCGATTCCCCGTACGGCGGGACCATCGCGCACGGCTATCTCACGCTATCGCTGCTCGCGGGTTTCATGGCGAACACGCTCGAGATCGGCGGGACGCGCATGGGCGTCAACTACGGGACGAATCGCGTGCGATTCACCGACCCCGTGCCGGTGGGCAGCCGGATCCGGGCGCGCATCGGACTCGCGAAGTACGAGGCCATCTCGGGCGGCGCCCAGCTCACCTGGAACGTCACGATCGAGCGCGACGGCGCGACGAAGCCCGCGATGGTCGCCGAGACGGTGTCGCGGCGATACGTCTAGGGGGACTCTGATTCATTCGCGCGACCGTGCGAATGCATCAGAGTCTCCCTAGGAGCCATTTCCGACGAGGCCGTCAGGCCATCAGCCGCTCCGCGGCGAAGGCGTAGTCGTCCATCCCGATCACGCCGAACGTCACGCCCGTGTGAAGGCGCTCGTGGCGCTCGGCGCCCGCCGCCGCACCGAGTGCGACGTGGAAGGGCAGGATGTGGTCTTCCGACGGATGCGCCCGCGAGGCTGACGGCGCGAGTTCCCGATAACGCACGAGCGACGCTTCATCCCGGTTTGCCACGCGCGCCGCGAACCAGTCCTGGAACTCGGTGACGTACGCCAGCGATGTCGTGTCCTCGGCGAGCATGCGGAATTCCCCGAGGTTGTGCGTGATGCTGCCCGACCCGACGATCAGGACGCCCTCGTCCGCGAGCGGGGCCAGCGCCTTCCCGATGCGGAGGTGGTGGGCTGCGCCGAGGTGCGGCTGGATGGACAACTGCGCCACGGGGATGTCCGCGTGCGGGTACATGTGCCGCAGCGGCACCCACGCGCCGTGGTCCAGCCCCTGCGACGGGTCGATGTCGATGTCGTGGCCGGCGGCCGAGAGCAGATCGGACACACGGCGTGCGAGGGCCGGTGCGCCAGGGACCGGATAGCGGATGTCGTAGAGCGGCTTCGGGAATCCGAAGAAGTCGTGGATCGTCTTCGGTGACCCGGCGCCGGACACGGCCGGCCGCGCCGTCTCCCAGTGGGCCGACACCGCCAGGATCGCCTGCGGGCGGGGGATTCGGGCGACGGCCGCGGCGAGCGCTTCCCCGGCACGACCCGGGTCGATGGCGAAGGTGGGTGCGCCGTGGGACAGGAAGAGCGTGGGGAGGGACGACATGGGGGCTCCGGTGGATCTGCGTGGGCTCGACTGCATGGCGGGCAGTTGCGGGCCGATTCCACCACACGCAAGAGTGCCGCGGCCTCGCGTGCCTGCACGGCCGATGTGCATCATTGCGAACGGGGTCCTCCACGCCCGGTCCATCGACCATAATCGGCGCCCTGATCCAGGCGGGAGACCAAGCGTGGCACGAGCGGATTTCCGGTTCGCACACCCGATGCGGGTGCGGTGGGCCGAGGTGGACCGGCAGGGCATCGTCTTCAACGGCCACTACCTGATGTACTTCGACGTGGGGATCACCGAGTACTGGCGGGCGTCGGGGTTCCCGTATCCGCAGGGCCTCGTGGACCACGGCAGCGATCTCTACGTGGTCAAGGCCACCGTGGAGTATCACCGGTCGGCCGAGTACGACGACGAGATGGAGGTCTGCGTCCGCGTCGCCCGCATCGGCCGGTCCAGCATGGTCTTCGCCATCGAGATCCATCGCGGCCCCGACCATCTGGTGAGCGGCGAGGTGGTCTACGTCAACGCCGACCCCGCGACGCGCAAGTCGGCGTCGGTGCCGGTGGCGGTGCGGGAGGCCATCACCCGCTTCGAGGGCCGCGATCCGTCCGCCTGACGGTACCGGATGACCCCGCCGGCTTTGTGAAACCCCGGGGCGCGGTGGCATACTCGATGACCGCTTTTCGTCCCGCCCGCGGCACGTCCGTGCCCGACCGGGACGCCGGCCCCCGCAGTCCCGTCTTCAACACCGAGGTGACGCTGTTCACCGCTGGAGGAGTGTTCATGGATTTCGATTTCCCGCCCAAGGTCAAGGAACTGCAGTCCCGCGTCAGCGCCTTCATGGAGGCGCATGTGCTGCCGAACGAGGCCACCTTCATCGCGGAGGTCGACGAGAACCGCCGCAACGGCAACGCCTGGATCCCGACCAAGATCATCGAGGCGCTGAAGGAGAAGGCCAAGGCGGAAGGCCTGTGGAACCTGTGGCGCCCGAAGGCCCACGGCGGCACGCTGACCAACCTCGAGTACGCGCCGCTCTGCGAGATCATGGGCCGCGTCACGTGGGGCCCGGAGGTCTTCAACTGCTCCGCGCCCGACACCGGCAACATGGAAGTGCTGCTCCGCTACGGCAGCCCGGAACACCAGAAGCGCTGGCTCGAGCCGCTGCTCGCCGGCGAGTTCCGCTCCGCGTTCCTGATGACGGAACCCGAAGTGGCCTCCTCCGACGCCACCAACATCCAGTGCCGCATCGAGCGTGTGGGTGACGAGTACGTGATCAACGGCCGCAAGTGGTGGTCGTCGGGCGTGGGCGATCCGCGCTGCAAGATCTTCATCCTGATGGGCAAGTCCGACCCCGACAACGCCGACCCGTACAAGCGCCAGTCGATGATCCTCGTCCCGGCCGACACGCCCGGCGTGAAGGTCCTGCGGCACCTCTCGGTCTTCGGCTACGACGACGCACCGCACGGCCACATGGAAGTCCTGCTCGAGAACGTCCGCGTGCCCGCATCCAACATGCTGCTCGGCGAAGGCCGCGGCTTCGAGATCGCCCAGGGCCGCCTCGGACCCGGTCGCATCCACCACTGCATGCGGATCATCGGTCAGGCGGAACGCGCGCTCGAACTCATGTGCAAGCGTCTCCAGTCGCGCGTCGCGTTCGGCAAGCCGGTGTCGGAGCAGACCGTCTGGCACGAGCGCATCGCGGAGTCGCGCTGCATGATCGAGCAGGCCCGCCTGCTCACGCTGAAGGCCGCCTACAAGATGGACACCGTGGGCAACAAGGAAGCGCGCGCCGAGATCGCCATGATCAAGATCGTTGCGCCGAACATGGCCCAGCAGGTGATCGACTGGGCCATCCAGGCCCATGGCGGTGGCGGCATCTCCGACGCCTTCCCGCTCGCGTGGATGTACGCATGGAACCGCACGCTGCGCCTGGCGGACGGCCCGGACGAGGTGCACCGCAATCAGCTCGCGAAGTTCGAGCTGCGCAGCCACCAGCACCGCTGATCGCAGTCCCCGCGGGGCGTCTCCGGGCGCCCCGCCTGTCGTTGCTCTGCCGTGCGTTGTCCCGCCGTCGCACGACCCCACCCGAGGAGTGCTCCATGCTGCAACTGTGCGGTTTCCCCGCGAGCAACTATCACAACAAGGTCAAGGTCGCGCTCATCGAGAAGGGCGTCGACTTCGAGGAAGTGATCGTCTACCCCTCGAAGGACGACGCGCTCCTGCGCGACTCCCCGGTGGGCAAGCTGCCCTTCCTGCGCACCGACCACGGCCCGGTCGCCGAATCCCAGGTGATCCTTGACTACCTCGAGGACGCGTACCCCGCGCAGCCGCTCTATCCCGCCGATCCATTCGAGCGCGCCCGCGTGCGGGAATTGATCACGATCCTCGAACTGCATCTGGAGCTTGTCGTGCGGCGCCTCTACGGCGAGGCCTTCTTCGGCGGCAAGGCGTCCGACAACACGAAGACGGAAGTCGAGAAGCTCCTGGTCAAGGGCTTGGCCGCACTCGCCCGCCGCACCGACTTCGCGGCGTTCACTGCGGGTGACACCTTCGGCGCGGCCGACTGCGTCGCCTCGATGCATCTGCCGGTGCTCGCCATGGCGACGAAGATCTCCCTCGGGCGCGATCTCCTCGCCGAGCAGTTCCCCGCCGCGAAGGCCTACACGAAGCGGATCGCCGACCGCCCGTCGGTGAAGCGCGTGAACGACGATCGCAAGGCGGGCGTCGAGGCCTTCAACGCGTACGTGGCGAGCAAGCGGCCCGCCTGAGATCGTTCAACCATCGGTCAAGCGGCGGGCGCCTCTTCGCGTCGCGTCTTCCGCCGGACACTCCAGCCGAGCAGTCCGAGGCCGCCCGCCAGCAGCGCGCTCGTCGCCGGCTCCGGCACGGCGGTGGTGATGGTCGTGGCGGCACCGATCAGCTTCAGCGAGACGGGACCCGCGGAATCGTTGTCGACGATCAGGCGAAGCCGGCCGCTCTTCGTATCGGTGCCGTTGATCGAATTGAGCAGGGCATCCGTCCGAGGGGTGTTGGCTTCCAGCATGAGTCCGACCGACGCCGTGGTGAAGTCCGAATTGTTGCCTGCCAACCCCACCACCGACACGGTGTAGTCCACCTCGAAGGTCACCGTGCCCGTCCCGCTCATGGTGAAGACGCCCTCGCGCCACGCCTGCCCGAGCGCACTGGTCGTGTTGCCCTTCGTGCTGGCGTGCAGGACGTCGGCGTCGGCATCGGCGGTGCCGGTGGCATCACCGCTCGACTCGGTGATCGTCCGCGCTGATGTCCAGTCCAGCGCCGCGGCCATGGCCGCCGTGGACGCCACCGGCGAATCCGCGAACACGTAGGTGATCTGATCGGACCACGTGACGGTGATGCCGGCCGATGGCGTCGCCGTGAACGTTTTCCAGAGGATGGTGGCGTCTCCCTCGCTGGCCAGCGTGGCGACGGGGAGCAGCAGCGAGGACGCGATGAGCGCGCGGAGGATCATCTTCATGTCGGTCTCCTGGAGAGGGCGGGCACGGAGTGCGTGCTGCCGGTGTCGATGACAGGTGAATGCCGCGGCAGGATATTCCAGGGCGGGGTGGGGTGCCATGTGACGATCGGCAGTCCGGCCCCTCTGTCGTGCCCCGGTCGGCCTCCGCCCGGCCGCGGTAGCATCCCGCTCTGTCGTCATCTTCTCCTTCGGAACACCGCACCATGCCCATCGATTTCCGCCCCTCCTGGATGAACGAGGAACTCGCGATGGTCCGCGAGACCGCCGCGCGCTTCGTCGAGACCGAGATGCTTCCCGACGACGAGGCCGCCCGGAAGCGCGGCCACGTGGGGCACGATCTCTGGCGCCGGGCGGGGGCGCTCGGTCTGCTGTGTTCCGACATCCCCGACACCTGGGGCGGCGGCGGAGGCGACTTCCGGCACGAGGCGGTCTTCTGCGAGGAGATGTCGCGGCGCGGACTCACCGGCATGAGCGCGTCGGTCCACAGCATCGTCGCCCACTACTTCCTGAACCACGGCACGGAAGACCAGAAGCAGCGCTTCCTGCCGCGCATGGCCCGCGGCGAACTGGTGGGGGCGATCGCGATGACCGAGCCCGGCGCCGGCTCGGACCTCCAGGGCATCCGTACCCGTTCCGAACGGCGCGGCGACACGTACGTGATCAACGGGTCCAAGACCTTCATCACCAACGGATTCCTCGCGGGCGTCGTGCTCGTCGTGGCGAAGACGGACCCGGCCGCCGGGGCTCGGGGCACGTCGATCCTGGTGGTCGAGACCCAGGACTGCGCCGGGTACCGCGTCGGCCGCGTGCTCGACAAGATCGGCCTGAAGGCGCAGGACACCTCCGAACTCTTCTTCGACGATGTCACCGTCCCGGCGGCCAATCTGCTGGGCGGCCGGGAGGGCCAGGGCTTCTACCAGTTGATGGCCGACCTGCCGTACGAGCGCACGTTCATCGGTGTCGGGGCGGTGGCCGCGATGGAAGGGGCCTACGAGGCGACGCTCGCCTACGTGCGCGAGCGGAAGGCATTCGGCAAGCCCATCGCGGAATTCCAGAACACGAAGTTCAAGCTGGCGGAGATCGCCACGACGACGAAGGTGGCGCGCACGTTCGTCGACCACTGCGTGGAGCGACTCGTCGCGGGTACGCTCGACACCGCCACCGCCTCGATGGTGAAACTCTGGACGACCGACCAGCAGGGGCAGGTCATCGACGAGTGCCTGCAACTCTTCGGCGGGTACGGGTACATGAACGAGTACATGATTGCCCGCATGTACGCCGACGCGCGCATCCAGCGCATCTACGGAGGTACGAACGAGATCATGAAGGAAGTGATCTCGCGGGCGTTGTAGGTTGCCCCGTAGATCGGAGTCCCCCCCGACGCCGCGCGTGCGCGATTCGCGGTGACCACAACGCGATAGGCGCCGGGCTGAAGGGCGACCCACGCCCCCCCTACGGTAGCGACCGGCCCCGCCGCTCAGAACGCGATCGCCTGCACGTACACGTGCAGCACCCACTTCCGGAAGTCAGGGCCGCGCGTGTCCGTCGGGATGCCGAGCGACAACCGTCCCGAGAGCCAGCGTGACGCATTGAACATCAGGCCCGTGCCGACGGACGTCAGATAGTTGTCGGAGCTGGGCCCCACCGTTGCCGGCCGCAGCGGGAACGCCCCGCCGTGGTCCACGAAGAACACGCCCTTCAGTCGATCGCCGATCACCTGTGCATCGTCGCTTGTCATCAGCGGAATCTGCGCCTCGGCACTGAGGAAGTAGCCCCGATTCCCGGCGCGCTGCCCTTCGAGGAAACCGCGCACCGTCGCCGCGCCACCGACCAGGAACTGCTCGTAGGTCGGCAGGTCGTGCACGTTCGACAACTGGAAGGCGCCGCGGAACACGCCGGTCACGCCGTTCTTCCACGTGCCGAGCCACAGCGCATCGGCCGTGTACTTGAGGAAGTCCCGGTCGCCGCCGAAGCGCGGCGTGCCCTTGATCACCGTGTGCCGGGTCGACCAGAACCCGAGCGACGTCGTCCGCTGCACGTCCGTGCCGAGGAAGAACGAGCGGCTGTCGATCCGCGTCTGCGCGCCGTTGTTGCCGATGTCCGTGACGGAATCGCGCGTGTTGTATCCGGTGGAGACGTTCCAGCGCGTCACGCCGTCCGCCAGCAGCGGTTGCACGAGGTTCACCCCGGCATTCGTGGACTGGCCCTGGATGTTCAGCGTCGCGAACGGGCCGTTGATGATATCGATGCTGCTGTAGTCGTAGGACAGGCCGAGCCGTGTCCCGAAGCGGGTGAAGGGGACGTTGTACGCCAGGCTGGCGGCGCGCGTGCCTTCGGCACCAGTGAGGAAGGCCGTGAACGGATCGCTGTAGCCGAAGACGCTGCGCACGTTGAGGATGGCGCCGCCGCGGATGCGGCCCACGTCGTCGCGGCCCGCGTTGTCGCCGAAGATCGTTCCCTGGAAGCGCGCGGGCTCCCTCGGCAGGATCAACGCATCGACGACGCCGAACTCCTTGCCCGGCTTCAGCGCCGCGGCCACGCGGAACTCGTTCGTGTTGTTGATGAACGAGAGGTCGTTCTCCAGCCGCTTGGTGTCGAGCACCTCGCCGGGTTTCTGCGAGATGCGATTCAGGATGTAGCTGTCGCGGATGTAGCGGCCGCCCTCGACACGGATCTCGCCCAGCCGGCCTTCGACGAGGCGGATCTCGACGCTGCCGTCCTCCACCTTCTGTGGCGGCAGGAAGGCCTGGCAAGTGACGCAGCCGCGATCCCGATACAGCACGTTGATCGCGCGCACCGCGTCGAAGAGGTCCTTGATGGTGATCTCGCGCCCCTCGAGTGGCTGCGTGATCGCGGCGATCTCCTCGGGCTTCAGGAACTTCGACGCACCGGTCTTGATCCTGTCGACCGTGATCTTCGTCTCGGCACCGGCGGCGCCCTGCGGCGCCGGCTTCGGGGTCTCGTCGCGGATGACGCCTTCGTCGGCCGGCGTGCCTTCCTGGATGCGTTTCTGAAGGTCGTAGAAACGCTGGGTGTCCTGCTGATCGCGGAGGATCGTGCCGGGGTCGGTGGCGGTCTGGGCGAAGGCCGTGAGGCCCAGGCTGCTGCCGGCGATGAGCACGGCAAGGCGGAAGCTCTTCATGGTTCCTCGGAAGGGATGCGCAGTGGCGCTATTGAATCAGGTTGGTGACCGGCGCGCACGGAGGCGTACGCGCCGGTCATGAACGTCAGCGACGCAGTCCCAGCGACGGGCGGCGCGGCAGGGTGATCCGGAGATCGTCCTCGCCGTCGATCGCGCCATCGTTCCGCCCCAGCACGTTGCCCGGGATGGAGATCGTGACCCGCCCTGCGGGCGCCGGCGGATCGATGCGGCGCTTCAGGACCTGCTCGAGCGACGTGTCGTTGACGACATCGCCGTTGGAGCCCTGGATCCGGAACTCCGGATTCCGGTAGATCACGTTCGCGTTCGTCTCGAACACCTTGGCGTCCTGGAAGTACAGGTAGAACGGTGCGGTGGACGAGAGCAGCGCATCCTGGTCCATGCGCAGCGTAGCGAGCACGTTGTCGAGTCGCACGGTGAACGGCAGGTCGTAGGTTCTGGAGTGGTTCGCGAACGTCGCCTGTCGCCCGATCAGCGTTTCCATGAACCGGATGTTCGGGATCCCGCCGCTCACGGTCGCGTCCGTGCTGTGGAGCCGGTCGAACTGGATCAGGCCGGGTGTCGAGACGCCGGCAGTCGAGATCGAGCCGCGCAGCGCGTTCACGTTCGTCGACATCGCGAGCCCGCCGTCGTTGCCGGCGAGATCGAAGAAGAGCGTGTTGGTGCTCGTGCTCGTCACGCTGTCCAGGTCGATCCGGTCCGCCCGCGCCACGATCCGGCTGGCCTGCGCGATGGCCGACAGCACGTGCAGCCTCGCCCCCTCCTCGGCCGCTGTCAGATTCGCCGTCTCGAAGGTGAGCTTCCGGATCACGATGTCGCCTTCGGTGGCCCGTACCGTGACCGTCCGACCCGCGAGCTCGTCGATCGGATCGTCGATCGTCAGCGCACCGAGCGTCACGTTGCCCGATGCGCTCGTCGCCGCCCCCACGGTGAGGTTGCCGCCTGCCGCGAGCTCCACGCCGGTGGCGCCGGACACGGTGTCCACGTCGAGGTGGTTGCCCGCGGACAACCGGACTGCACCGAGGGAACCTACGACGCCGGCACGGAGGTCGCCGCCCGTGGCAGCCTCGATGTCGCCGTCGGCGCGCGCCGAGGTGATGTCGAGGTTCC
>VYME01000260.1_pt1 | contig 26067 bp, 23 predicted proteins | sample 5115281 | NCBI WGS metagenome assembly VYME01 (sample SAMN12291780, study PRJNA351875) | freshwater metagenome | isolation source: freshwater lake | place: USA: Michigan, Wintergreen Lake | collected 2013-08-08
CGACGAATCCCATGGTCATCCGGGCCAAGGCGATCGTCGCGGCGGATCCTGCGATCGTCGCGATGGTCGGCCCCGATCCGGACATCTGGAACCTTCGCGCCCGGCAATGGGGCTATCGGGCCGACGGGCAGGCAACGGGCGGTCGGTACCAGTTCCTCGTTCGCGGCAACGGTCGCGTCCAATTCGTGGAGGTCGACGTCTGGCAGGACGACGAGGGTCGGTGGCAGGCGCGGCTGGCGAAGTGAACGCGACGTGTGTTGATCGAAGTGGTGGTGCGCTTCACATGCATCTAGCGAACGGACAAGAGCGTGGCCCAGTTCACGGCCGGTGGCGCATCCGCCCGGGGATATACAAGGGGTCCCCCCCTTGTTCGTACACCACGCGGCCAAGCCGCCGCGGGCCACCGGCCAGAGAGGCGGGCATGGCCCAGAAAGCAATGGATGTAAGGAAGCGTTTCAACCGGAACAGACGCTTTCGCGGGCATGGCCCGCTCCTACAAAAGCGCGGCCCAGTTCATGGCCGGTGGCGCATCCACGGGGGGATATACAAGGGGCACCCCCCTTGTTCGTACACCTCGCGCCCAAGCGCCGCGGGCCACCGGCCCGAGAGGCGCTGGTCGCCGTACGGACTGGCGTAATACCATCCGGATAGAGGTGGCACGCTTTTGGTGGCGGGGACGGTGAGATCCGCGGGCCAACCGTGGGTGCAGCGGGTACGGCGTGCTGCATCCACCCACACGAATCGGATCCTTGAACAAGCGGACTTTCCTTCTCGGCGCAGTCACGGCTGCCGTCGTCCAGCCATGCGTCGCGCGCGCGGAGGCCCCGCGCATCCGCTACGGGGGTGACGCCGCGTTCCCGCCGTTCGAGTCGCTCGACCCCCACGGGAACCCGCGCGGTTTCCAGATCGATCTCCTCGCGGAGCTGGGGCGCGAAGTCGGCGTGGCGTTCGACATCACGCTGAAGCCGTGGCCTGCCACCGAGGCGGCGTTCCGTGCGGGCGACATCGATCTCGTCGCGATGGTGGCCACCGACGAGCGTCGCGGCTGGGCGCGCTTCGCGCGCGGCCATGCGACGCCGGCGATGGCCATCTATCGCCGCTCGGCGCGGCCTGCCCCGCAGGGCCTTCACGATCTGGAAGGTCTGCGCATCGCGGTCCTCGACTCGGAGGCCATGCGCGACACGCTGGCGACGGACCTCTCGGGCGTGCGCGGCACCTTCGTCCCTTTCCCGACGGCATCCGACGCACTGGCGGCGGTTCGCCATGGCGATGCGGACGTCGCCATTCTGGTCCGCGCCTACGCCGATCCCGCACTCGCGGCCGACGCGAGCGGAGGCATCGAGACGAGCCATCTGAACCTCGCACTGCAGACCTATGCCTTTGCCGTCGGTCCCGGGCAGACTGGCCTGCTCGCGACCGTGCAACGGGGACTCGATGCGCTCGAAGCGAGCGGGCGTCCCGAGGCGCTCCGGGTCCGCTGGCTGAGCAGTCACCGCGATGTCGCCGACCGTCGTCAGCTCGAGCATGGACTCGAGCACCAGCGCGACTGGACATGGGGTGTCGCGGGTGTTTCGGCGGCCGCGCTGCTCGCCATGGCTGCCGGTCTCTGCCAGCGCAGCCGTCGCATCGCTGCCGAGCAGGCGCGCCGCCGGGAAGCCGAGACGGCATTGCAGCGTGCCGAGGAGCTGCTGGAGCGCTCGTTCGCGCATCACGCCGACGCCATGCTGGTCATCGAGCACGGCACCGGCGTCGTGCAGGATGCGAACGCGGCGATGCTGCGTCTGCTCGGGCTGGCGCCCGAGGCATTCATCGGTCACGACGTACGCGATCTCCATCGACACGTCGACGCCGCGATGCTCGCGCAGCTCGTGGCGTCGCTCAATCGGGACGGGCAACTGGATGCCGTGCCGTTGAGTCTCTGCCGTGCCGACGGCGAGGCGCGTGCCTGCCTCGTAAGCGCGGACCGGTTTTCCATCGATTCGGCGCCGCACGTGTTCTGCATCATCCGCGACATCACCGAGCAGCTCGCCGCCGACACCGCCCTTCGCGCCGGCTACGAAGCACTGGCGGACGAGCTGGAACGCTCACGCCTCGATGTCGAGGCGGCACGCGTCGGCCAGCGTCGTGCGGAAGGCGCGCTCCAGGAGTTCACGCGCGCGGTGGCGCACGATCTCAAGACGCCGCTCAGCGCGATGCAGGGGTTCGCCGGCCTGCTGCGGCGGCGGCTGCAGTCCGGCCACGTCGAAGAGGCGCTCGGCTACACGGACCGCATCGACCGCGCCGCGCGCCGCATGACCGCCATGATCAACGCGCTGTCCAGCCTGTCGCAGGTGACGCGTCAACCGCTGCGTCGGGAACCGATCGATATGCGGGCCGCGGCGGAGGAGACCTGGCTGTTGATCGCGACGGCGCATCCCGAGCGTCGCACCGAGTTCCGGCTCGAGGCGCTGCCGATGGTGCAGGCGGATCCGGAGCTGGTGGTCCAGGTGTGGCAGAACCTGCTCGACAACGCGTCGAAGTACAGCGCCCGCGTCGCTGCGCCAGCGGTGCGCGTCGACAGCTACACCGACGAGCGTGGCACCTGGTTCCGTGTGACCGACAACGGGGACGGGTTCGACATGGACAAGGCGACGACGCTGTTCCAGCCGTTCCAGCGGATGCACACGGCCGCCCAGTTCGAAGGCACCGGCGTGGGCCTCAGCCTCGTGCGGCGCATCGTCGATCACCACGGCGGCGAGGTGCGGCTGCGAAGCGCACCGGGTGTCGGCACCGTGGCGGAGTTCACGCTGGATCCCCCGCCGGCGGTCTGAGGGCGCGACGGGTTCGTCAGGCCGGGAAATCCCCCTCCCGGGGAAGATCGGTGAGGAACATCTGCGCGGGTTCGTGGGTGATCATGAACGGGACACGTGCACTCACCGCGACGGCCTGCGGCGTCACGCCGCAGACCCAGAACACCGGCACCTCGCCCGGTCCGACGGCGACGGGCTCGCCGTAGTCGGGCGTCGACAGATCCGCGATGCCGATCGCTTTCGGATCACCCACGTGGATCGGTGCGCCATGGGCGTGGGGATAGCGCGCGGAAAGCGCTGTCACCTGCGCGAGCTGCGCCTCGGCGATGGGCCGCATGCTCACCACCACCGGCCCGTGGAACCGCCCCGCCGGCACACACTGCAGCGACGATACGAACATCGACACGCGACTGCCTTGCGTCACGTTGCGGACGCCGATCCCGGCCTCGATCAACGCGTGCTCGAACGTGAAGCTGCAGCCGAGCAGGAAGGTGACGAGATCGTCCTGCCACAGGTCGAGGATGTCGCTGCGCTGCTCGACGAGACGGCCCTCCCGATACACGCGATACCCGGCGACGTCGGTGCGGATGTCGGCGCCCGGTGCAGACCGGACGGGCTCCGGATCGCCGGGAGGCGTGATCTCGATGACCGGGCACGGGCGGGGATTGCGCGTGCAGAACGCCGCGAAGTCGATGGCGGCATCCCGCGGGAGGATCACCACGTTCGCCTGCTGATGGCCCGGGCAGTGGCCCGCGGTAGTGCCACGCCATTCATCGCGGCGGGCCGCGAGACGCTGTTCGGTGGCGGAGAGTGTCACGTGCATGGAGGGCATCCTGTTCGTTGAGCACCGTGGCACGCGTGCCGGGCTGGAATCCGTGCTCGTCGGGCGTCGGATGCCGCGGAGGGGCACGGTCGGCCACATGCTCGATCTCACTGCGAGACTACCAGCGATGACGCGCCGCCGCATGGCGGCGTTTCCCGGTCGTCGCCACCGATGCCTCGGCATGGTTCGACGGGTCGCCGCGATGCCGGCTGATCCCGCGGCGGCCTCAGCGCCGGGTCGTCGCCGCTGCCTCGACCGTGCCGACCGTGGTGCGGAGAGCCAGGCCGGGCGACACCGAGGCCTTCTGCTGTCGCTGGTACTCCTTGCGCTTCATGTCGAGATAGGCCTTCTCGTCGACCTCATGCAGCTGCCGCGGAAAGCTCTCGGTGGCGGAGAACCAGGCGCGGAGTCGCTTCTCGAGCTGGGCCTGCGGCGGTGACGACGCCGCGTCCAGAAAGGCCGCGATTGCCAGGTAGTAGCGCATCGTGTTGCGCTCCACCAGGCCGCGCATGCCGTCGATGTGCTGTGGGCCGCCGTCGGGTCCCGTTCCGGTGATCGTGAACCCCACCTTGTTCTTCCCGATGCTGCCGAGATAGGCGCGCATCGCGAGTCGCCCGACGACGCCGTAGGTGTACGAGTACGAGAGGTGGATGAATGTCCGGCCGTCGGCCAGCGGGACGGCGTCGAGCACCAGGCGGTAGTTCCGTGTGCCGAGCGGCCCTGCGTCCGCATCGAGCGCAACCTGAAGATGGCTCGCCGACGGTGGCGCAACGCGATAGCCGAAGGTGACGCGGTAGGCCTTCTCGATCGGCTGCTCGCTCTTTGTGCCGATGCTGACGTCCAGTACTGTACCTTGCCGGGGCGTCGACGCGCGGCAGTACTTGGTGTTGACGTGGAGGATCAGGATGTCGCACCAGTTGTCCGCGCTGTTCAGGGCCGTCGCCACCCTGGCGAACGGATGGTCCAGCACGGCGTGGATGTCGCCCGAGACGCCGTTCGCCGTCTCGCTGGAGTCGAGGTGGATCGGTTTGCGGAACTGGTTGTGATCGAGTTCGTACTGCAGTACGCGATACCGGGTGAGCAGGGCCGTGGCCGTGTCGTCCGCGTCGTCCGCGTGTGCGGTGCCCATGTTGGCGCACAGCATTCCGAGGGCGAGCGACGCCGCGCGCCGAATCCACGCGGTGATCGATGTCCAACGGGTGAGGGTGTCTGTCACTGCTGTGTCGCCGCTACAGCCAGTAGGCCCAGAGGCGAGCGAAGCGCTCCTTGACTCGCTCGCCGATGGACCGCTTCTCCCATCGATCGAGCGTGATGACGGTCGAGGCCGCCTCGTCTGCCGCAAACATGGCTTCCATCTGCGTGGCGAAGCCGTGGCCAAGGATCACGGCGTTGACTTCGTCGTTGTGCAGGAAGCTGCGCCAGTCGAGGTTGGTCGACCCGATGGTCGACCACACGCCGTCGATGACAGCGGTCTTGGCGTGCAGCAGCGCGTCGCGTCGTTCGAGGATCCTGATGCCGGCGTGCAGCAGTTGGGTGTAGTAGGAGCGCCCCGCGTGGAATACCAGGGCCGAGTCGGTGGCGCCCGGCAGGATGATCCGGACATCCACGCCACGCTGCACGGCGGCCTGAAGGGCGGCGAGCAGCTGCGGATCGGGCACGAAGTACGCGTTCGTCAGGTGGATGCTGGTCTCGGCACTGTCGATGGCGGAGATCAGCGTCGCGTAGATGAGGCTGAACGGTTCGTCTGGCGAACTGCCGATCGCGTGCGCGACCTCCGTCCCCGCCCTGCCGAGCGCAGCAGACGGCTTCCTGGGCGGCAGCGGTGCGCCACCCTGCTTCTCCCACGTAGCCAGGAACATCTTCTGGAACCCGGCGACCACGGGTCCTTCGATCCGCACATGCGTGTCGCGCCACGGGGGACCACCTTTCTGCCGGCTGGGGGTGCGTTTGCGGAACGAGCTTCCGGAATAGACGCTGCTGATGTTGATCCCGCCCACGAACGCGGTACCGCCATCGACGATCAACAGCTTGCGGTGATCTCGATGATTCACGTCCCAGCCTTTCCGGGCGGCCGCTGGGTTGACCGGATTGAACTCGAGCACCCGGATGCCGGCGTCGACCAGTCTTCTGAAGAACGTGTCCGGCGTGTTGATCGAGCCGACGCTGTCGTAGATCAGATTCACGGCGACACCCTCGCTCCGTTTCACGATCAGCGCATCCGCGAACCGATTCCCCAGCGCGTCGTCCTCGATGATGTAGGTCTCCATGTCGATGTGGCGCCGGGCGCCCGCGATCGCCACGAACATGCGCGCGAAGGTCGCCGGCCCATCCTTCAGGAGCGTCACCTTGTTGCCCACCACCATGGGGCTCCCGACGATGGCCTCTTCCTGCGCCAGATGCCGGTCGAAGATCGCGGTGGCATCGCCGCCGTCTTCGAGCCGATCCAGGAGCGCCCTGGTCCTCTGTGCGCCGAGCGAGCCGTGTCCGCTGGCGAACTCGATCGGGCGGGACTCGTGCACTGCCATGTCGGGGACGATGGTCGGCAGCGCACTGCACGCCGTGGTCGTCACCAGCCAGAGGATCGCCAGGCATTGCGCGAACGTTGGCCGTCCGACCCGACTCGGGCCGGAATAGATCGATCGTTCAGTGCGCGTCATGGCTCATCCTGCCCAAGCCTAAGCGCAGTCGTCGCACGGCACTGTGCGCGAACCCACGAAAGCGCACATCTCCCCGATACCGCTTTATCCGCCGCCGCCGCCGCTGGCGGGGGCGCGAAGCACGGCAGGGTTGTCGGATGGCGATGCGGTCAGCGGAGCATCTGACGCTATCGCCCGACGGGCAGCGTCAGGACGGGCGACTTGCCCTTGCCCGACGCCGACTGCAGCGAGAAGAGGAAGTTGAGCAGGTTGAGCGACGCCTTCGAGGCGAGATCGTCGTCGGCGATGTAGAACCACCAACCCCGATGGGTCACGGCCACGAAGGCGTTGGTCGGCCGGCTCTTCGAGGAGCGGATGCGCATCGTGTCCTTGAGCAGCGTGCTCCAGTCGAACGGCTGCCCGTCGCGATCGAGCGTCACGGTGACGAGCCCCGCATCGGCGTGCTCCTTCGGGGGCTCCACCGATTGCGAGAGGAAGTACAGCACGCCCAGCAGCGACCGCCCGCGCATGCCCACCTCGTCGGGACGCCGCTTGTAGGGGAAGGGCGTGAGCGGGTACTCCTCGATGTCCGGGTCGATCTTCAGCGCCGCGCGTACCGCGGCCACGTCGGCGGCGAGCGGATCAGCGGGATCCTCGGGTGTCTTCAGCCAGAACTTCATGTGGAACGCCGTCTGCGCGTCCGGTTCCTCGGCGAAGTCCCAGTTCATGCCGAAGAGGCCGGCGAGGGACAGGCGCCGAAGGCGGGTTGCAAGATCACGGAACGCCTCGAAGTTCGGCCGGGTCGCGGGCGTGGGCCCCGTGGCGCTGGGCGCGTTCTCCAGCTCGTTGATCCGCTGCACGCAGAGCAGCATCAGGCGCTCCACGCTCCAGCCCGTCTGCGAGAACAGCATGATCGAGTCGAGCGGCAGCGGCGACATCATGCGGATGGCGAACTCCTCGCCCTGGAGCGGCAGGTACGTCACCGTGGGGCGGTTGCCGATCAGGAGGCCGGCACCGGCGGTGTATTCGTCCCCCACCTTGGTGTCGAAGATCTTGGCGCCGATCGACAGGTTCTGGTCGAACGCGTAGCTGGTGACGACCGACGTGAGTTCCACGAAGAGCGGCGTGTCGCGGTAACGCAGTCGGACGAGGTTGAGCAGCATCTGCTCGTCGTGCGACTGGACGATCTCGCGGTTGTAGTTGGGGCGCTCGCGGCGGACCGACGACGGTCCGATGCTCGTGGCACATCCTTGCAGCAGCAGGGCGGCCGCCACCAGCAGCAGCCCGACGGTGCGGGGGCGAAGCATGTCCAAGTCTCCAAGTGGAATTCGCGGGCCTTTCCTTTGAAGGGCGCGAGGTGGCCGGATGCTACCTGCGTTGCGGGAACGTGGCGATCGCACGCGGGGTGTTCGGACGGAATGCCGGTGCCCACCCCTGGCGCGCTGTCAGGCGCAGCATGGTCACCCGCCCCGCTGGCCGCTTGCGCGGAGGTGCCTCGCGAGCACGTTCACGTCGTTGTCGGGGTTCGGTCCGCCCCACGTTTCCGCGTCCGTGTCTGCGACCATCTGCTCGAAATCCGGGTTGCCGGCCAGGTGCGCGAGGACGATCCGCGAGAAGCCGAAGTGGATCTCGAAGTGGGACTTCGTGGGGCGGTTCAGCATCAGTCGCGGACTGCCATCGTTCACGAGCTTGTCGAGTTCGACGAGGTTCTCGAGCCGACGGACGACGGCAGGCAGGCCGGCCTCCAGGAACGCTTCGACCTTCGCGAGATCGTCGGCAGACCTTATCCGGGTGGCCGGACCACCGATCCGGGACAGGAACAGCTTGCACGTCCAGTCCACGGTCACGTCGGGCGTGACGGACGCGAGCGCCTGGACGCGCGCATTGCGGACGTGGATCACGATGTCGCAGTACGCGCCGCCACCGTCGCCATGACTGCAGCGGGCAAAGCACTGGATCTCGCCGATGTCGTTGATCCGCGCGAGCGCCTCGGGGCCGATCGGGCGGCTCGGCGGTGCGAAGCCCTCCGACTGCAGCACCCGGTTCATGCATGTCACGAAGGCGGCCGAGATCTGCGGCCCCGGCAGGAGGTCCGGGTCCGGAACCGGATCCAGCCGCGTGAAGGCCATGTCCGATGTCGCGTCGTGACGGAAGCCGCAGACATTGGCGGCGAGCGCCGCAGGCACGCCGAAGACCGCGTCGTGGCCGGACGTTGCGCGCGCGGCCTTCGCCTTCACGAGCAGCGAGGCCACCGCCGCCGGCGCTGCACCAGCCACGTGCAGGTTGTCGTCACCTTCGTCCTGCACGTGCGAGACCTGCCAGACCTGCCGCCCCTCCCGATAGAGAAAGACGAGCGAGGTGTTCGTGTTCTCGGACTCCGAATAGCCGACCACCACGCAGTCGCTGGACAGCGCCTGCATCGCACTCGGGTGCAGCATCGGATGCCAGAACTCGTCGAGGACGATCACGTAGGGACCGCCGGGCAGGCTGCCGCCCGCCACCGCACACTCGCCCGGGCGGACCGGGACGCCGCTGTCGGCGTGTCGGAGGACGGCCAGCGTCTCGTCGGGGGACTTGAGGGCCACTGCGAGCCACGAGATACGGTTGCTCATCGCATGGTGGCGCCGTCGGATACCGGTACGACGGACCTCCGCGAAGCGGGAGGCGACATGGCGTCGGGCATGGGTCGGAATGACATGTGACTGGAAGCCGGAGTATCACAGCGGGCTCGCGGCGTGTCTTGCCTGGTGTCTCTACACGGAAGTTCGCGAACATTGGTCGGTGTCGCGGAGACCGATAGCGGAGCGGACTGGCCGTCGATTGCGCACGGCGTCGGTCCGGCGTCGGAGCGCGACACGGGGCGTCAGGCAAGGCGCGAACCATAGCCAGGTTGGACACCTGGCGAGGATTCGCGACGCCGAATGGCGGCCCGCGGCGCGTTCCGACGTTGCGATACCTCCGTGTCGAGACACTAGTGCCGTCACCGACGGCCGGGTGCAGACCGGTGGTAGTCTCGATGCGCCACATCGGCGCGGCCGTCACCGTCGCGGACCAGCGATCGGGATGCTGCGCCGACATCCAACGGGGGGAGACATGGCTGGAGTGATCGGGTTCGACCACGTGCATCTCATCAGCGGCGACGCGAGGGCCGCGGCCGACTGGTATCGAGACATGTTCGACGGCGAGATCGTCGCGGTGCAGGAGAACCTGCGCGGTGCGCCGCAGATCGATGTCCGCATCGGCGGCGTCACGATCGTGATCCGCGGCCGGCGCCCCGGCGAGACGCCCGAGGCGTCGACGCCGTTCCGTCACTTCGACGGCTACTCCAGCCGTGGCGAGTGGGGCATCGATCATTTCGGTTTCACGTATCACGGGGATCTGCGGGCCTTCTGCGACACCCTCAAAGGGAAAGGCGTGCGCATGGCCGTGGAGCCGTGGGAGTTCAAGCCCGGCATGGTGCTCTGCTACGTGGCGGCCCCGGACGACGTGAGCATCGAGCTCATCCAGGCCGCGGCGCCGGGCGGGCATTGATCATGGCCGCTGCATCTTCCGATCTGACGGCACTGGTCGATGGCTACTGTGCGGCCTGGTGCGAGGCCGATGCCGCAGCGCGCTCGGTGATGCTCGCCACGGTGCTGGCCGATGGCGCGACGTACACGGATCCGACCGCGCATGTCACGGGTGCCGATGCGTTGGCAGCGCACATCGGCACGGTGCTGGCGTCGAAGCCCGGCGCGAAGGTGGTCCGCGTGAGCCGGGTCGATGCGCATCACGACGTCGCGCGGTTCGCCTGGCAGATGATCCTCGCGGACGGCACCGCGCTGCCGGAGGGCGTGGACTTCGTCGAGCTGTCGTCCGCAGTGTCGTCCGCAGTGTCATCCGATGGCGCCCGCATCCGGGGCATCACGGGCTTCTTCGGTCCGCTCCGTCGGTCCTGATCCGCAGGCCGGTCACCACGCCACTTCGAACACGCACGCCGCGCCGCCGGCCGCCTCGCAGTCGACTTCGATGACGCGCGCCCGGTCGCTCACGAGCGTGCGGAAGATGCGTTCGAACGTCGCGCTGTAGTAGTGGCACACGGGTGCGGACGCACGGATGCGCGAGCACAGCGGGCTGTGCGTGATCGTGAGGATGAACGGGTTCCCGGGTGTGCAGTGGAAGGTCCCGCTGCCGGCGAAGGTCCACGCGTGCTTCGCGATCGCCCGGGTCAGCACCCGCGCGGCGAGGAAGGGCGGGAGATGGCGCAGCACCCACTGCGCGGGTGCCGGGATGCGGTGCGCGAGCAGATAGTCGCCGGTGCGCGTGCCGGCGTCCCATGCCACTTCGCGGGCGAGGTCAGCATCGAGGTCGGCGCGCAGTTGCCATTGCAGGCGCGCCACGTCGGCTTCGTCGACCATCTCGGTCGGCGGGTGCGCGACATGCCGTGAGAGACCGGCCCGCGCGAACAGGGTTGCCGCCGCATCGGTCCCGACGCGATCCACCAGTGCCTCGGCGACGCGCACGATCGCGTTGGGGCCGATGCGCGCACGCGTCGAGGCGCTCGCCGAGTGCGCATCCGAACCGCCCCGCGTGTCCGCAATGGTCGGTGCCATGCGGGTCCGCCGTCAGTGCATCGATGCCGACGCGGACGGCGCCGTGACCGGCGCCTTGGCTTCGATCACGGAGAGCTCCATCTCCTCGTCCGTCATCTGCTCCGTCCCGCCGCCGCAGGCCATGATCTGCGCCTGCTGTTCCCCCTTCATCGTGCGGTCGTGCTTGGGCGCCCACTGGACGACGCTCTGCACCGGGCGCTCGCGCTTCGCATCGAACTTGAAGTTCACGCCCTGCCGCGACTGGGGGCCCCAGTAGTTGACGCGTCCGAGGTCATAGAATTTCCGCTCGAAGCCGCTCTTGAGGAAGGCCTTGAGGCAGCCGAGCAGATAGCGGCGCCGCTCGCCGGTGCCCGCCCATGGATACGAGAACAGCGCCTTGCGCATGTAGAAGCGCCGGTAGTTGTTCATCACGCGGTCGAGCAGTTCGGAGCGGTCCATCGCCTCGGGCTTCACGATGGGCGTCACGAAGTTGTACTTCTCGAAGTCGAAGATCTCGACCTTGTCGCCCATCTCCTGGAAGAGATCGGAGAACGGCCACGGCGTGTACATCGACCAGTTGGCGAGGTCCGGCTTCCAGTCCTGCGCCATGCGGTAGGTTTCCTCGAGTGTCTCGGCCGTCTCGTTCTCTAGACCCACGATGAACTGCGCCTCGACGACGATGCCGGCTTCGCGCAGCAGGCGGATCGCCTTCTTGTTCTGCGCGACCGTGGTCTCCTTGTGGAAGCGGTCGAGATTCAGCTGCGCCGCGGCCTCGGTGCCGAGCGACACGTGGATCAGGCCGGCCTTGCGGAAGAGCGGCAGCAGCGCCTCGTCGCGGAGGATGTCGGTGACGCGCGTGTTGATGCCCCAGAGGATGCCGAGATCGCGGGCGATGAGTTCCTCGCAGAACTGCACGAACTTCCGTCGGTTGATGGTGGGTTCCTCGTCCGCGAGGATGAAGAAGCCGACGTCGTGTTCCTTCACGAGCTTCTCGATCTCGTCGACGACCTTCTTCGGATCGCGGATGCGGTAGTCGCGCCAGAACTTCCATTGCGAGCAGAAGCTGCAGGTGAAGGGGCAACCGCGCGCCATGTTGGGAATCGCGACGCGCTTGCCCATCGGTATGTACTGGTACTTCTCCCATTCGAGCACGCCCCAGTCGGGGTCGATGCCGTCGAGATCCTTGACCGTCGGCGCCGCGGGCGTCGCGACGATCTTCGCGCCGTCGGTGTACGCGATGCCGCGGATCGTGCCGCGGTCCTGCATCCAGCGGCCCTCGTCCACCGTCTTCACCACCTGCTGGAAGATCTCCTCGCCCTCACCGCGCACGATGGCGTCGATCCAGGGCGCCTCCTGCAGCACCTGCTGGTACATGAACGTGGCGTGGATGCCGCCCAGCACGGTGACTGCTTCCGGATGGATCTCCTTCGCCATCTGCAGGATCCGCTCGGCCTTGTAGATGGATGGCGTGATCGCGGTGCACCCGACGATGTCGGGCTGCTCCTCCGCAATCATCTTCCGGATGGCGTCCTCGTCGAGGTGGTTGGTCATCGCGTCGATGAACCGGAGATCCGTGTAGCCGATCTTCTTCAGCGATCCGGCGAGGTAGGCGACCCACGCGGGCGGCCAGTTGCCGGCGATCTCCGCACCGCCGGAGTGATAGTTGGGGTGGATCAGCAGGATGCGCATCAGGGTCCTCCGGTGGTCGTTTCTTGTGTGAGGCAAACATTACAAAGACGACGTCCGAAAAAATTGACACACATCAAAGGTCGGAAAGGTTGCGGCCCCGCTCGCCGCGCAGCCTGGACGCGAAGGAGCCCGCGCGCGCGGGTGAGCTTCTGGGGTAATGTCCGGCCCGTCACCCCTGCGCCCCGGCCCATGCAAGCCCATCTGCCGCACGTCGTTCTCGAGGTCCTCGCGTATGCCGTCGGCGCATCCCTGTACCGGGCGCGCGGCGGGAGTGTTCCGCAGCCGGCACGGCGCTCGGATCGGGTGTTCATCCTGGCGGGCGCCGTCTGTGGCGCTGCCCTGGGATCAAAGGGGCTCTATGCCTTGCAGTACCACTCGGCGCTGGCTGCGCAGCCGATCGGCGTGTGGCTCTCCGGGAAGACCGTGGTCGGCGGGCTGCTCGGCGGCTGGCTCGGTGTGGAGATCGCGAAGCGCGCGATTGGATGGCGTCATTCCACCGGGGATCGCTTCGTGTTCCCGTTTGCCGTGGCCCTCATGATCGGGCGGCTCGGCTGCCAGTGGTCCGGGCCGTGGGACCTCACGTACGGCGCGCCAACGGCCCTTCCCTGGGGCTGGGATCACGGTGACGGCGTGCCGCGACATCCGGTGGCCGCCTACGAGATCCTCGGTGTCGCGATGCTTCTCATGCTGTTGTCCTCGCGGGCGCTGACGGTTGTGCCGGGCGAGCGCTTTCGCCGCTTCGTGCTGGGCTATCTGATGCTGCGCTTCCTGCTGGAATTCCTGAAGCCGCCCCATGGTGCGGCCGCGCCCGGTGCTTTCGTCGCGGATCTACACGCCGGCTTCACTGCGATCCAGTGGGTGTGCCTGCTCGGCGCAGTTGTCAGCGAGGTGTCACTGCGACGCCTTGCCACCGCGCGCGCCGCGACGCCCTGATCCGCGATGCCGCGCGTCCGGCCCTATCTCTTCTACGACACCGCGGTCTCGCTCTGCGAGGTCTGCCTGCGCCGCGCCGAGGCCAAGCTCGTGATCCAGGAGGGCCGCGTCTGGATGCACAAGTGGTGCCCCGAGCACGGTGCGCGCAAGGTGCTGATCGCCTCCGACGCCGCCTACTGGCGCATGGCCCGCGAGGTGTACCTGAAGCCGCCCGAGATGCCGCTCCGGTTCGCGACGCCGATGCGGTACGGGTGCCCATACGACTGCGGGCTGTGCCCCGACCACATGCAGCACGCCTGCCTCGCGATCGTCGAGGTGACGGACCACTGCAATCTGCGCTGCCCGGTCTGCTACGCGGGATCGGGGCCGCACCGCACCGGCTTCCGGTCCTTGGAGACCATCGAGGCAATGTTCGATGCCGTCGTCGCCAGCGAAGGCGAACCGGATGTCGTGCAGATCTCCGGTGGCGAGCCGACGCTGCATCCGCAATTCTTCGAGATCCTCGATGCGGCGCGCCGGCGCCCCATCCGGCACCTGATGCTCAACACGAACGGCGTGCGCATCGCGAACGAGCCCGGCTTCGCGGAGCGGCTTGCGGCGTACGCGCCGGCGTTCGAGATCTACCTGCAGTTCGACTCCCGCCGGCCCGAGGCGCTGCGGCGCCTGCGCGGCGCGGATCTCACGCGGGTCCGCGAGGCGGCTCTGGAGAATCTCAATCGCGTGGGGCTGTCGACGACGCTGGTGGTCACGGTGGCCCGCGGCGTGAACGACGACGAACTGGGTGAACTGATCGAGTTCGCGGCGACGCAGCCGTGCGTGCGCGGCGTGACGCTCCAGCCCGTGCAGGAGGCGGGGCGCACGGAGTACTACGACGCAGGCGAGAACCGCATCACGCTGACCGAGGTGCGTCAGCGCATCCTCGACCAGACGTCGATGTTCCGGCCGGAGGACATCATCCCCGTGCCGTGCAATCCGGATGCGCTGGCGATGGCGTATGCGATCAAGGACGCGTCGGGTCTCGTGCCGCTCACGGGGCTCGTTCCGCCCGAGGTGCTGCTGGCGGGCGAGCGGAACACGATCGTCTTCGAGCGCGACGGGGATCTGCGCGATCGCATCGTCCGACTCTTCTCGACGAGCCAGGGGCCCGAGGGTCAGGCGAACTGCCTGTCCGATCTGCTGTGCTGCCTGCCGGGCGTGTCGGCGCCGAAGGATCTCGGCTACGCGAACGTCTTCCGCGTGCTGATCATGCACTTCATCGATGCCCGCAACTTCGACGTGCGAGCGGTGAAGCGGTCGTGCGTGCACATCGTCCAGCCGGACGGGAAGCTGATCCCGTTCGAGACCTTCAACCTGCTCTATCGCGACGGACTCGCGGATACGCTGGCCAGACGGCGCGCCGAGTTCCTGCGACTCTACGAACCCGCACCGTCGAACGATGAAGGAGAGTGCCCGTGACCACCGAAGAGCCGCAACGCCCCGATCCCGTCTGGCGCATCGTCGTGTCGATCCTCCTCGCGGGGGTCGGACTCACCGGCCTGCTCGCGAGCCTCTGCGGCGGATTCTTCACGTTGAGCTTCCTGTCCGGCTCGATGAGTCTCGAACTCCTGATCATCTCGGTCCCGAGCCTGCTCATCGGTGGCGGGATCGCGTGGCTGTGCTTCAAGGGGCTCCGGCGGCGCTGGGCCCGAAGCAGCTGATCGCATCTGATACCCTCCGACGGCCGGTGCGACGGCGGCGTCGCGCACGTGCATACAACACCAGGAGGATTTCCCATGAGCCGTCTTTACGGTGCCCAGCACCGCGTATTGCAGGACCAGCACGACACCCGCCGGATCGCCGACAAGATCGAGGCACTCGCCGTCCACACGGAACTCTCCGACATGGACCGCGCGTTCATCGAGAGCCGCGACATGTTCTTCCTGTCGACCATCGACCACGAGGGCCGGCCCACGGTGTCGTACAAGGGCGGTGATCCGGGCTTCGTCCGAGTGCTCGACGCGAACACGATCGCGTTCCCGCTCTTCGACGGCAACGGGATGTTCTACTCCGCGGGCAACGTCACGAAGAATGCGAAGGTGGGCCTGCTCTTCATCGACTTCACGACGCCGAACCGCATGCGCGTGCAGGGCGAGGCGAGCATCGATCCCAACGATCCGCTGATGATGGAGTTCCACGAGGCCCAGCTCATCGTGCGCGTGAAGGTGACCGAGGCGTGGCCCAACTGCCCGCGTTACGTGCACCGGTTCGACAAGGTGAAGCCGTCGCGCTACGTGCCCCGCGCCGAGTGCGAAACGCCGCTGGCCGGATGGAAGCGCATCGACCTCGTGCAGGACGACCTGCCCGCGAAGGACCAGGGCCGGGCGGCCAAGGCCGGCGGACTGGTGAGCATCGAGGAGTGGTTCGGCAAGGTCGGCGCCGGCTCCGAGGAAGCCTGATCGTGCCGGGTCGGGCCGTGCTCGTCCGCAGGCGCGGGCGGACGCGGCCCGATTCCGGTCCGCCGTCGTCCCGCTCAAGTCGGGCGACCGGCGGGCCGCTATGCAGATGTCACTCCCGCACGGTGGGTGGCAACGGCCGGCCCGAACGCGGGCCTGGTCTGTCAAGCGACTGTGCTACATTCCGGACCGCGGCCTCGCTGACCAGTCCCCTCGCCGCGCCTTCCTGCAGTCCAATCCACTTCGTCTGCCCCGACTGGCATCGCGCGGCACATCCCGCGAATAGGTCGACGTGGTAAATCTCCTAGCGGAGCTTCATGTCCTTTGCACTCCTCGGGCTCACCGAGCCCCTCGTCCGCGCCGTCCTCGAGCGCGGCTACACCCAGCCCACGCCCATCCAGACCCAGGCGATTCCCGCCGTGCTCTCCGGGGGCGACCTGCTCGCCGGGGCACAGACCGGCACCGGCAAGACCGCCGGCTTCACCCTCCCTATCCTGCAGCGCCTGATGGACACCCCGGCACCGACCGCGGCGTCCGGCCGGGCGCCCATCCGCGTGCTGATCCTCACGCCCACCCGCGAGCTTGCCGCCCAGGTGGAGGAGAGCGTGCGTGACTACGGCGTGCACCTGCCCCTCACGTCGATGGTCATCTTCGGCGGCGTCGGCATGCAGCCCCAGGTGGATCGCCTGAAGAAGCGCGTCGACATCCTCGTCGCGACGCCGGGCCGTCTGCTCGATCACGTCCAGCAGAAGACGCTCGACCTGTCGCACGTCGAGATCCTCGTCCTCGACGAGGCCGATCGCATGCTCGACATGGGCTTCATCCGCGACATCAAGCGCGTGCTCGCGCTGCTCCCGAAGAAGCGCCAGAACCTGCTGTTCTCGGCCACCTTCTCCGACGAGATCCGCACCCTCGCGCACGAACTCCTGAACAATCCGGCCACGATCGAAGTGGCCCGCCGCAACGCCCCCACCGAACTGGTGGACCAGAAGGCGGTGTCGGTGGAGAAGGGCGCCAAGCGCGCACTCCTCTCGCATCTCATCCGTACGCAGAAGTGGTTCCAGGTGCTCGTCTTCACGCGCACCAAGCACGGTGCCAACCGTCTCGCCGAGCAACTCGGCAAGGACGGCATCAGCGCGCTGGCGATCCACGGCAACAAGAGCCAGGGCGCCCGCACCCGCGCGCTGTCCGAGTTCAAGGACGGCAAGCTGCAGGTGCTCGTGGCCACCGACATCGCCGCGCGCGGCCTCGACATCATCGAGCTGCCGTACGTCGTGAACTTCGAACTGCCGAACGTCCCCGAGGACTACGTGCACCGCATCGGTCGTACCGGTCGTGCCGGTGCCACCGGTGTCGCGATGTCGCTCGTCTCGTCCGAGGAGCGTCCGCTGCTCGCCGACATCGAGAAGCTCTTGAAGAAGCCGCTGCCGAAGGTGGTGATCGAGGACTTCGACATGAATGCCGCGATCGCCGCAGCGCGTGTCGCCGAGCCCCGCGGCGGTGAGGACCGTCCCGAGCGTGGCCGGGGAGGCCAGCGTGGCGGTCAGCGCGGTGAAGGCCGTCGCGATGACGGTCAGCAACGTCGCCAGCCTGCCGCGCAAGGCCAGGCCCGTCCCGCCGCAGTCGAACAACAGCCGCGCGCTGCCGCACCGGCCGGGCAACCGCGCCAACCGCGGGGCGATCGGGTGCCGGGTCAGGGCCAGCCGCGTGGCGACCGTGGTCCGGCCCAGCCGCGCGGCGAGCGGGTGGCGACCCAGCCTCGTGCAGAGCGTCAGCCGCGTGCCGACCGCGGACCCGCGCAACCCCGCGGCGAGCGGATCGAGCGTGGCAATGCCGCGCCGCCCCAGCCGCGGTTCACCGGTGAACGCAATGGCAACGCCATCGCACGTCGTCCGCCGGGTCAGCAGGCCGCACGCCGCGCGCCGGTGGTCTACGGTGAGGACGGTGAGCCGAACGGCAACGTGATGCCGCGGATCGAGGAAGTGGAGGTGAACGGGAACGTGATGCCGCGCTTCGAGGAAGTCGAAGTGAACGGCAACGTGATGCCGAAGCACAGCACCGTCGAACGCGATGGCAATCGCGGTCAGCGGGGTGATGCCCGTGCGCCGCGGACCGGTCAGCCGGGCCAGGGCAAGTCCGGTGGTCAGCCGGGTCAGGGCAAGCCGCGTGGCGGTCAGCCGGGTCGCGGGCCTCGTGGTGGCAGTGGTGGCGGTGGTAACGGAGGGGGGCGGGGTCAGGCGGCGGCAGCATCGTCGACGCCTAGGCCGGCTGCTGCCGGCGCGGGCGACGTGGTGGCCGACAAGCCCCGCGGTATCCGCGGCGCCATCGCCTCGGCAGTGGGGATGTTCCGCAAGCTGGGATGATTCCCGCGCCGGCGCCACGTAGTCACGCAACGCCCTCTTCGGAGGGCGTTGTCGTTTGAGCAGTCACGGTGGGCGCCATCGGTCCTCGTGGCAGTTCACGATCCGGACAGCGCTCAGGGCGACCTTGACAGCCCACGGGGCGGCCTTCTAGCGTCTGGCCCACCATGCTCACATTCCCGATGCAGACCCTCTTCGCCACGCGAGGCAGCCGATGATCGATGCGCTGCCGCTCGTCGCGATCCCAGCGCGCGATGCGGCGTTGCGTGCCGAAGTCCGCGAGTTCCTGTCGGCGCATGCGGCCGCGTGGTCACTCGGTGCCCGTGCACGATCGTGGGTGGGGTTCGATGCGGCGTTCAGCCGCGCCCTCGGTGCGCGGGGCTGGCTCGGGCTCACGCTCCCGGTCGAGTACGGCGGCGCCGGACGCGGGCCCTTCGCGCGCTTCGTCCTGGTGGAGGAACTGCTCGCTGCCGGCGCGCCCGTCGGAGCCCACTGGATCGCCGATCGGCAGAGCGGACCGCTCATCCTGAAGTACGGCACCGAGGCGCAGAAGCGCTTCCATCTGCCGCGCATCTGCCGGGGCGAATCGTTCTTCTGCATCGGCATGAGCGAACCGCAGTCCGGGTCCGACCTCGCGAGCGTGCGCAGCCGGGCCGAGCGTGTGGAAGGCGGCTGGCGCCTCTCCGGACAGAAGCTCTGGACCACGAATGCGCCGCACTGCCACTACATGATCGCGCTGGTCCGCACCTCGGGCGTCGCGGAGGACCGACATCGCGGCCTCTCCCAGGTCATCGTCGATCTCGCGGCACCCGGCGTCACCGTGCGGCCGATCCACGATCTCGCCGGCGATGCCAACTTCTCGGAAGTCTTCTTCGACGACGTGCTGCTCGGCGAGGACGCCATCGTCGGCCAGGAGGGTGACGGCTGGGCGCAGGTGACGGCCGAGCTCGCGTTCGAGCGCAGCGGCCCCGAACGCATCTATTCGAGCATCGCGCTGTTCGATGCGTGGATCGCCCACGTCCGCAGCCGGCCGGTGCCGGACGACGCGTCGATCGTGCTCGCCGGGCGCCTCGCGACCCATCTCGCGGTGCTGCGCGAGCTGTGCGTCGCGGTGACCGCGAAGCTCGCCGCCGGCGAGAGTCCTGTGGTCGAGGCCGCGCTGGTGAAGGACCTCGGCACCGAACTCGAACAGGCGATGCCCACGGCGATCGCCGACGTGATCGGCGCCGATGACGGCCCGCCCGCGGCAGCGGCCTTGATGCAGGCGCTGGCGTACGTGACGCACGTGGCGCCGTCGTTCTCCCTGCGTGGCGGCACGCGCGAGATTCTCCGCGGCATGATCGCGCGCGGACTGGGGCTGCGCTGATGACCACGCCCGCGAACGTGTCCCCGTTTCTCGACCCGCTGGAGAAGCTGCTGGCGCTGCACGCCACGCCCGCCGTGGTGCGCGTCGTCGAGGCAGGCGAGGGCGCTGCGATTTCCCGGCAGGCGTGGGTCGAATCCGGATTCGCGGATCTGCTGATGCCCGAGGCGTCGGGCGGGGCGGGTCTCTCGCTGCGGCTGGCCGACGATCTGTTGCGGACCTGTGCGGAGCACCTGCTGCCGTGGCCACTCGACATCACGATGGTCGTGCGCGCGGCGCTAGCCGCGGCGGGTCTCGACGCGCCGGAGGGCTTCGTCGCCATCGCGCCGCAGACGAGCGTCGATGCAGACGGCCGCATTCTCTGTCGCGGCGTCCCCGACGGATCGGCGGCCGACTGGATCCTCGCGACCACACCTGATGGGGCGACGCTCGTGCCGACGCGCGAGCGCCGAGCGGAAGCGGTGATTCGCGGTGGCGCGGTCTCGACCGACGTCTTCTGGCGAGGGCGGCCCGAAGGAACGCTGCTCATCCACGAAGCGACGGACTGGACCCGCATCGGTGCCTGCTTGATGGCCACGCGGATCGCCGGCGCAATGGAGCGCCTGCTGGAAATGACGCTCGAGCACGCGTCCACCCGATCGCAGTTCGGCAAGCCGCTCGCGGCATTCCAGGCGATCCAGCAACAGCTCGCCGTGATGGCGGAGCAGGTGGCCGCGGCGCGCATGGCCGCGTCGATCGGGATGCTCGCCGACGGCATCGAACCCGATCCGTTGCGCGCCGCCGTCGCCAAGGCGCGCACCAGCGAAGCAGTGGTGGCGGTGGCTTCCATCGCACACGCGGTCCACGGCGCGATCGGCATCGCGGCCGAGTTCGATCTTCAGCTCTACACACGCCGCCTGCATGCGTGGCGACTCGCCTTCGGCACCGAGCGGCGCTGGCACGGCGTCGTGGGTCGTGCCCTGCTGGCCGACGACGCGCCGGTCCTCGACGCGATCGTCCTCCGCACTGCCCCGCCGCCGGCGTAGTCCACTGTCGTCCCCTTCCCGAATCCGGAGCCTTCGATGGCCGATTTCCTGATCTACGAACAGCAGGGTGCCGTCGTCACCCTCACGATGAACGAGCCCGAGCTGCGCAATGTGTTGACGGGCAACAGTGCGGCGCGCGAGTTCGTGCAGGCATGCGAGCGGATCTCGGCGGACACGTCGGTGCGCGCAGTGATCGTCACGGGTGCCGGGACGGCGTTCTCGTCCGGTGGCAACGTGAAGGACATGCGCCGGTTCTTCGAGCAGGAGATCGACCCGGCGAAGATCCGCGACGAGTACCGCCACGGCATCCAGCGCATCCCGCTCGCGCTCTACAACCTCGAGGTCCCGACGATCGCGGCGGTGAACGGGCCTGCCATCGGTGCGGGCTGCGACCTCACGTGCATGTGCGACATCCGCATCGCGTCGGAGCGGGCGACGTTCGCGGAGAGCTTCGTGCGCGTGGGCATCGTGCCGGGTGACGGAGGGGCATGGTTGCTGCCACGCGTCGTCGGCATGTCGAAGGCGGCGGAGATGTCGTTCACCGGCGATGCGATCGATGCTGCGGAGGCGCTCGCCTGCGGCCTGGTGTCGCGGGTCGTGCCGCACGACACGCTGATGGACGAGGCGCGGAAGATAAGGGCAGCACGTGCGGCTGGAATCGTTGCTGGAACTGTCGGCGGGCTACCAGGCCATCGCGCACCGCACGCCGCATCACGCGGAAGCGGTGAACGCCTTCATCGAGAAGCGGCCGCCGGTGTTCCCGCAGGAGTGATGCAGTTCGCGGTGGCCGGGGTTACGGCAGGGTGACGCTGAGCTGCTTCGCGTCGGGGTCGATCTGGGTGAGGAAACGGAACACCGACTCCACGCTCACGACATCGATGTGGCCGGCGAGGCGCCGTGCGAGCGGATGGTCGTCGAACGCGACGTTCGCGCGGAAGATGCGTGCGCCCAGGCGGGTCGCGGTGCCCAGTTCAGTGGTCGTCGGGACGTAGCCGCGGCCCTTCAACCATTTCTGTGCCGACGCGCGGTCCTTCACGCGATCGCCGCCCTCGATGGCGCGGGCGAGGGTTTCCAGCACCCACTGGTTGGAGTTCTGGTACTTGGTCGAGAACGGGAAGGCGACCATGTTGTAGCTGGGCGAGTGGAGATCCCAGTGGAGGCCAGCCTTGAGCATCACCGCCAGCCGACGTTGGGTCTCTGCCGTGGGGATCACGACGCCTCCCACCGCCGACAACAGGCCTATGCCATAGAAGTTTGCGAGACCTTCGTCGTGCAGGTCGGAGGTTGCCGTGCCGCATTGGTTCAGCAGGTGGGTCACTGTCCAGCGGCCGGCGGGGTGGTCGCGCCAGGCGAATGCCACGTGCGAGAAACGCAGGCCGTACTTCGAGAGGTCCTGCCCCACGCGTGCGAGGAGCACGACCTCGGCGCCGGAGGCGTCCAGCGTCTCGCGCGTCTTCCAGGCAAGCTGCATGGCCCGGTCGATCTCCTCGGCCGGCAGCGTGGCGTCTTCGCAGGACTGGCCTGCGCGGGCTGGGGGCACGAGTGCCAGCGCGACGACGATGCCGATCGCCCATAGCGCCGCGCGGATCCAGTGGCGTCCGGACATCGTGTCAGCGTCCGATCGAGCGCGACGTGTGCATGAGATCCCGGGCCGCGTTGTCGAGGAAGATCCCGAGCACCACCCCGTCGGCGCTGATCAGCGCCGAGCCGTACGGCCGCTTGACCACCTCCACCCGCGTCCCCGGTGACACGGTCTTCGCTGTCGAGGTGGCCGCGACTTCCACCGGAACGTCGACGCCGCCGGCGACCGGACGCAGGATCAGCTGCGCGCCGCCGGATTGCTCGGTCACGCCCGCGATGAAGTATCCGGTCTGCTGGATCGCGACGGCCGTGCCTGCGGCGGGCCCGATCACGGCGACGGCGGAGAGAAGCGTCTGCATGCCGGTGGTGTTGGACGCACGCTGGCTCGCGCCTGCCTTCTGATCGGCGGTCGCCAGGCCGATCGGGAGGAGGGCGAGCGCCATGGCGCCAGCGGCGACGCGACGTCTCATGGTGCGGCCGTCGCGGCAAGTGCGTTGTCGGGGATGGTCCTCATCGGGAGCGAGGGGGCCGTCGCCGCGACGATCGCCGGGACCCGCAGCATCCCGTTCATCATCAACTCGTGCAGGAAGATCGCCCGGTCGCGCGCCGGTCGCCAGTCATAGGTGTCGTTGCCACCGCACGCGATGTCCAGCGAGATCACGCCGTGCAGACCCGCCCAGAGCGTCTGGGCGACGAAGGAGGCGTCCGTGATGTCGGCCCGGAACAGGCCGGCGTCGATGCACTCCTGGACGACCGAGAGGAAGAGTCCGTAGGAATCCGTCTGCGGGTCCGCACGCTTCTTCCGAAAGAGGGGGTCGTCCACCGGCAGCAGCGGGGTCATGAACATCAGACGATAGTGGTTCGGCTGGTCCAGCCCCATCTCGATGTAGGCACGCCCGAAGCTGCGCAGCCGTTCGAGCGGCGTCTGCTTCTCCATGCTGGGCCGGATGGTCGCCATGACCATCGCGAAGTCGTCCTCGACCAGCGCCCGGACCATGGCGTCCTTGTCTTCGAAGTACTTGTAGATGGTCGCCGGACAGTATTCGATGCAGTCCGCCACCTTGCGTAGCGTGACCGCCTCGTAGCCCTCGGAGGCGAAGAGATTCCTCGCGGCCTCGAGGATTCGCTGGCGCATCTCTGCGCGTTCCCTCGCGCGGCGTTCAGTGGAGCCCATGGTCGACCCGGATGAAAAACGGTTGACGATCTGAACGTCGGAAATTATTGTGAACGTCGTTCATTTAGTGAGGCGGATGAATCTACGCAGTCGAGTCTATGCCTCGTGCAACGGATTTGCAAATCACTGACGGATATGACTTTTCGGTCAGTTTCGAGCGTCGGCAGGGGCGTGACCACGCGGTTGCGTAGGCAGGCTCCCGGGTGACCTCGAATCGCGTTGAAGCGGTCGCCTTCCGGCGGTCGTGGCAGTGAGCCAGCGGGAACCCTCCGCTCGCTGGTGGCAGGTTGGCATGACTCCTCCCCTTCAACCCCGCCTGCGGTCCCTCCCTCCCCGAGGCCCGGCGGGGCTTTTTTTGCCTCTCAGTTTCGAACCAACGACCGGAACCCCTGATGCCCCGTCGGATCGGTCCGCACGATCACGGCATCGCGAAGCGCCTCGATCACCACCAGATCCCGTCCGTGCACCACGCAGTGCTGCCCGGACTGCAGCATGTGATCCTCGACGTGGCCCTCCTCGGTCACCCATACGAGCCCGCTGACGCACAGCATGCCCATGCGGCCGGCGCGACGCATGGTCAGTACGGCGCCTTCGGCCAGCGTCTCGCAGCGCCAATCGGGTTTCGTTTCCATGGGACCTCCTCGACCGTGAGGGCATCCACGGTAGCGGGGAGCGCCTGCGGGTCGACAGCCATAGCCCGTGGATTGACCGACCGGTACAGCGGCCACGATCGAAGATCTGTGTTGCCCCGGTGCCGTCTTCTCTGTATCTGTATGGCTCCGGCCCGCCCGTCGATGATCTGTCCATGGACCTCGATGACAACCACGCTCTGCTGTACCGCAGCCTCGCCGACCGGCTGGCGCGATCGGTCGCGAGCGGCGCGTATCGCTCCGGCGACCGGTTGCCGTCCGTGCGTGCGCTCGCCGGACGGGAGCGCGTGAGCGTCGCCACGGCGGTGGCGGCCTATCGGGATCTGGAGGATCGACGCCTCATCGAGGCCCGCCCGAGGTCCGGCTACTTCGTCGCGCCACGACGTCTCCTGCCGCCCGAGCCCGACGGTGCAGGGCGACCCAGGCGGGCACCGACGCTCGTGGGCGTCAGCCGTCACGTGATGGAGATCATGCAGGCCGCGCGGGATCCCGGCGTGTTCTCGCTGGCCGCCGCGTGTCCGTGGGCCGGCCACATGTTCCCGGCGTCGAAGGTGTCGCAGGCGATCGCCAGCCGGCTCCGGCGCGATCCGGGCCTCGCGACCTCGTACCGCATGACGAGCGGCTACGAACCGCTGCGGCGCGCCGTCGCGCGACGTGCGTTTCTCCACGGGTGCAGCCTCTCGCCCGAGGAGATCGTCGTCACGAACGGCTGCATGGAGGCACTCACGCTGGCGCTGCGGGCCACGACCCGCCCGGGACAGACCGTCGCGATCGAATCGCCCACCTACTTCAGCCTGCTGCAGATCCTGGAGAGCCTCGGTCTCGATGTGCTCGAGCTTCCCACGCATCCGCGGACCGGCGTGTCCGTCGATGCGCTGGAGATCGCGACCCGCACGCCCGGGGCGGTGTCTGCTGTCGTGCTGATCCCCAGCTTCTCGAATCCGCTCGGCAGCCTGATGCCCGATGCCGCGCGCCGGCGCCTCGTGGAACTGATGGCCGAGCGCCGCATCCCGGTGATCGAGGACGACGTGTACGGCGACATCCACTTCGGGGAACGGCGGCCGCGCCCGATGAAGAGCTGGGATCGCGATGGCGGCGTGCTGCTCTGTTCGTCGTTCACGAAGACCGTCTCGCCGGGGCTCCGCGTGGGGTGGATCGCCCCGGGGCGGTGGCGCGACGAAGTGGCGATGCTGAAGTTCACGACGTCGGTCACGACGTCCGAGCTGAACCAGGCGGCGGTCGCCGAGCTGATCGAGACGAGCGGATTCGAGCGCCATCTGCGGCGGCTGCGCGCCACGTTCCGCGATCAGGTGGAACGCACGGCCAGCGCGGTCGCACGCTGGTTCCCCGCGGACTGTCGCGTGACGCGCCCCGCGGGCGGGTTCGTGCTTTGGGTCGAACTGCCGCCCGGTGTCGACAGCCTCGACCTCTTCCGGCGCGGTCTGGCCAACGGGGTGAGCATCGCGCCGGGCGTGCTGTTCTCGGCGAGCGGGAGCTTCGATCACCACATTCGGATCTCGTGCGGGGACCGATTCACGGACGACACCGAGAAGGCACTCCAGACGCTGGGTTCCCTCGTCGCGGCACCGGCCCGGCAGCGCGCCGATGCCGGGGATGTCACTGGAGGGTAGTCGACACCGTCCAGGCGTCGTGATGCTGACGGTAGAGCATGGGCTCCACCGTGGCGGCATCGACGGGTTTGCTGAACAGGAAGCCCTGCATCTGTCGGCAGCCCTGGCTCAGCAGGAATTCGGCCTGCGAGGGCAGTTCCACGCCTTCCCCGACGAGATCGAGACCCAGGTTGCGGCAGAGCGATGCCACGGTCGATGCAATGACGGAATTCTTGCGATCGCCCGGCAGCGCTGCCACGAGCGAGCGGTCGATCTTCAGGCCCTGGATCGGGAACCGCGACAACTGGGCCAGCGAACTGTGCCCCGTCCCGAAGTCGTCCAGCGATACGCGGATGCCGATGTTGCGCATCTCGGTGAGGACGCGCTCCGAGCGTTCGGGTTCCTGCATGGCCGCGCTCTCCGTGATCTCG
>VYME01000578.1_pt1 | contig 25960 bp, 21 predicted proteins | sample 5115281 | NCBI WGS metagenome assembly VYME01 (sample SAMN12291780, study PRJNA351875) | freshwater metagenome | isolation source: freshwater lake | place: USA: Michigan, Wintergreen Lake | collected 2013-08-08
TGCAGCAGGAAGCCGCGAAAAAACTCGGTTTCGGCAGCAAGCGCACCATGCGGCTGGCGCAGGACCTGTACGAAGGCATCGATCTCGGGGCGGAGGGCGCCGTCGGTCTCATCACCTATATGCGAACCGACTCCACCCGCCTCTCCGAGGCGTCGGTCCAGGTCGCGCGCGATGTCCTTCGATCGGTGTATGGTGACGCCTACCTCGCGGACGCGCCGCGCCTGTACCCAAGCAAGAAGGCCGATGCGCAGGATGCGCACGAGGGCATCCGCCCCACCGATCCCGCGAAACGCCCGGAGGACGTGCGGGCGTATCTGACGGCCGATCAGTTCAAGCTGTATCAGTTGGTGTGGCAGCGCTTCATGGCATCGCAGATGGCGCCCGCCGTCTTTGATACCACCATCATCGATTTCCTCATCGCCCGCGAACGGCAGTACCTGTTCCGCAGCTCGGGCTCCATCATGAAGTTTGCGGGCTTCCTCGCCGTATATCGCGAGGGGCATGAGGACGGGGATGTGACGCCGCTGGAAGACGAGCAATCGCTCCCGCCGCTCTCGAACGGGGACGTGGCGGGCGTGCGTGCCATTGCGCCGCGCCAGCACTTCACCGAGCCGCCGGCCCGTTTCTCCGAGGCGTCGCTCGTCAAGGAGCTGGAGGAGCGACGCATCGGGCGTCCGTCCACCTACGCCAGCATCATCTCGGTGCTCGCCGAGCGCCGCTACGTGTCGCTGGAGCAGCGCCGCTTCTTCCCAACGCCTCTGGGCGAAACGGTGGAGAAGGTGATGGTCAAGAAGTTCCCGCAGATCTTCAACGTGGACTTCACCGCCCTCATGGAAGACGAGCTGGACAAGATCGCCGACGGCGAGATCGACTGGGTGCACGCCATGAGCGATTTCTGGACACCGTTCCAGCGCACCCTCAACGACAACGACCTCGACGTGCTCATCGGCGAAGCCTATGACTTGTCGGCCCTCGCCACGGAAAAGTGTCCCGAGTGCGGCGGCAAGCTCGTGGCCAAGGGGGGCTTCTTCGGGCCGTTCGTGGCGTGCGAAAATCACCCCAAGGTCTGCAAGTACACGCGCCCCATCAAAGGTGAGAAAAAGCCGGCCGAGCTCACGAAGTACCGGTGTCAGGAGTGCGGCGAACCCATGGTCATCCGCCATGGACGGTCCGGCGACTTCCTGGGGTGCAGCAAGTTCCCCAAGTGTCGCGGCACGCGCAGCAGCGTGCAGTGTCCCAAGGACGGGGGGGAAATCGCCGAGCGTCGCTCCAAGAAACGCGGCAAGGCGTTCTACGGATGCGAGAATTACCCCAACTGCGACTTCGTCGTGTGGGACAAGCCCATTGCCGAGGTGTGCCCGGAGTGTGGATACGTGGGCGCCGAAGCCAAGAGCAACAAGACGCGCGGCACCTTCCGGAAGTGCCTCAAATGCACGAACGAGTGGGATGTCGCATCGCCGGAGGAAACCGCCGACGTGGCTGAGGTGGCGTGAGCGCTCAGGGCACGGTCCATGTGGTCGGCGGTGGGCTCGCGGGGAGCGAAGCGGCGTGGCAGCTCGCCGAACGCGGGCACGACGTTGTCATTCACGAAATGCGGGGCGTGCGCGGTACGGCGGCGCACCGCACCGACACGCTGGGCGAGCTCGTCTGCTCCAATACGTTCAAGAGCACTGAGCCCTCCAACGCGCACGGCTTGCTCAAGGCGGAAATGCGCACGCTGGGCTCGCTCATTCTCACCTGTGCCGATGACGCACGGGTACCGGGTGGGAGTGCCCTCACCGTCGACCGCGTGATCTTTTCGCAGGGGGTGCACGATCGCATTCAGGCGCACCCGCGTATCACGGTGTCGCGCGACGAAGTGACGGAGCTCCCCGAGGTGGGAATCATTGCCACCGGCCCGCTCACGAGCGATGCGTTCGCCGCGCGCATCCGGACGCGTCTGGGCGTGGAGTCGCTGGCGTTCTACGACGCCATCGCGCCGGTGGTGTCGCTGGAATCCATCAATCAGGACATGGCCTTCCGTGCCTCGCGCTGGGGCAAGGAAACGATGGAAGGGGCCGGCGAAGACGGGGCGTATCTCAACTGCGCCTTTACCAAGGACGAGTACGAAGCGTTCATCGACGCGCTCACCACCGCCGATCAGTTCACGGCGCACGAATTCGACCGCGTGCCGTATTTCGAAGGGTGTATGCCCGTCGAGGAGATGGCGCGTCGTGGCCGTGAGTCGCTGCGCTTTGGCCCCATGAAGCCCATCGGGTTGCAGGACCCGCGCAGCAGCACGCGCCCCCACGCCGTGGTGCAGCTGCGCCAGGAAGATCGCGCCGGACGCATGTGGAACCTCGTGGGTTTTCAGACTCGGCTGCGTATTCCCGAGCAGGCGCGTGTGTTCCGCATGATTCCGGGGCTCGCCGACGCCGAGTTCTTGCGCTTCGGCAGCATTCACCGCAACGCATACGTGAACGCGCCGGCGGCGCTGTCGCCGCATCTCGCGCTGCGCGACGCGCCCACCACGCTCTTCGCGGGGCAGATCACCGGTGTCGAGGGATACACCGAAAGCAGCGCGACCGGGCTGCTCGCCGGTATCAATCTTTCGCGCATGCTGCGCGGTGACGAGCCGGTGGTGCCGCCGCCCACCACCATGATGGGGGCGCTCTATCGCTATCTGCGCGAGGCCGACCCCAAGCACTTCCAGCCCATGAACGCCAACTTCGGATTGCTCGACGATCTCGAAGGCGTGCCGGCCAAGGTGCTCAAGGACAAAACCAAAAAGCGCGAGCTCTTCGCCGAGCGTGGGCTGTCGGTCATGCAGGCCTGGCGCGACGAGCATGGGCTGACGGCGGTGGCGTCGCTGGCGTAATGAGCGATACGCCGGAGGCCGCGCCGCTGCCCACTGAGATTGGGGAGTTTCTCACCCATCTCGCCAAGGAGCGCGACCTCTCGACGAACACCGTGTCTGCCTACACGCGCGATCTCACGGAGTTCTCCACCTGGCTCGCCCACACGCACGGCATTGGCGGCTGGGACTGGAACGAGCTCTCGCGCACCAACATCCGCGGCTACATGGCGCATCTCACGCGGCGTGGGCTCGCCAAGCGGAGCATCGCGCGTCAGCTGTCGGCGGTGCGCAGCCTTTACCGCTGGATGCACCGCGACGAGCGGGTCGACATCAATCCCGCGCGCGCCGTGGGCTCGCCGCGCTTGCCGCGCACATTGCCGGCGTATCTCGACCGGCAGCAGGCGGACACGCTCATGCAGCACGCCACCACGCGTGCGCAGAGTCTCGACTTCACCGACGTACGCAATCTGGCCATGCTCGAGCTGTTCTATTCGAGCGGGCTGCGGTTGTCGGAGCTGTGCGGCATCGATTTGCCCGACCTCGATCTCGTGTCGCAACAGGTGAAGGTGCGGGGCAAGGGGCGCAAAGAACGCATCGTGCCGCTGGGTGACCACGCGCAACGTGCGCTTCGCAACACGCGCATCAGCACGCGCGCGGTGCAGCACGCCATGGTGTCGTTGCTCGATGCCGTGGGTGAAGGCGCCGATCTCACCACGCACTCGTTGCGGCACACCTTCGCCACGCACCTGGTCGACGGCGGCGCCGACCTGCGCGCGGTGCAGGAGCTGTTGGGACACGCGAGCATCAGCACGACGCAGATCTACACGCACACGAGCGTGGAGCGGCTCAAGAAGGTGTACCGGCAGGCGCACCCAAGGGCGTAACGGGTTCGACTACACTCCCGGCGTCCCGCCCCCCAAAATCACCGCCGCCCGCTGCGTATCGAGATTGCCGCCGCACATCACGATCCCCACACGCTGACCGGCGCAACGTCCCGAACGTGAGGTCGTACGTCGACCCGGTCGCAATCCCATCGGCGAACGTCTGCACCGGCGCACCGCTCCGCACGTCGCCGTCGTGCCACGCATCATGCTGTGCACTCGCCCCTTGACTCTGCACCGCGTACACCTTGAGCACTGGCCGGACCTCGGCGCTCACCACCAACGCGCCCACTGCCTGCGAGCCGCCCCCCAGCGCAATCACGATCGCATCGAGGTCGGGCACCTGCTCGAGAAATTCGGCGCTCATCGTCCCCGCCCCCGAGAGCACCTCGCGATGGTTCGTGGAGTGCACGATGGTCCGTTGCTCCTGTTCCGCGATCGCGCGACAGGCCACGACGGTTTCGTCGTAGGAATCGCCAACCTCGATGAGCGTGGCCCCGAACGCCCGGATGCCGTCGTTCTTCTCCGGGCTATTCCACTTGGGCACGCAAATCGTAACGGACACACCGTGCGCCGCACCGGCCCACGCGAGCCCCAGGCCATGGTTGCCGGTGGTAGCGGCGATCACGCCGCGCTCCGCCTGCTCGGCGCTCAACGCGGTGATCGACGCCGTGCCATTGCGCACCTTGAAGCTACCCGTGGGCAAATGGTTTTCGTGCTTCACGAACACCGAGATGCCGTAGCCCACGAGTTCGTCCAGCAGCGGGTACTGCCGTACCGGCGACGGCCCGAAGAACGGGCGCAGTCGGTCGCGTGCCGCGAGTACGTCAGTGTAGTGAATGGGCGCGGTCACGAGTGGCCTGTGAGAGTCCGAAGTGCGCTCAGGGGTCACCCAGCGCGTCGATGAACAGCGCGGACAAGTCGACCGTGAGCTCCGGCACGTTGGGCAGCGACCACGTGACGTGCGCGGTGTGAATGAACGGCCGGTCGGTATCTGGTGGCCATCGCTCGAGTAGCCGCGCCTCGAGATCGACAATCCAGTATTCCACGCCATACCGTTGGTAGCGCCCGCGCTTTACCACGCGGTCGTAGCGTGCCGCGCTTGGCGAGAGTACCTCGATTAATAGCAACGGGTGCCCGATCTCCTCGGCTGTTCGTGGCCGGCGGCCGTCAACCAATGGCAGCACGAACACGTCGGGGTGCACAAGCGTGAACCGGTCGAGTTCGATGTCCCCGGGGGCCATGAACACGGCGCCGATCTGGTGTTCACGCACATGAGCCTCGAGAGACCGGAACAGGTACCCCACCGCCGACTGGTGCGGAAGCCGGGGGCTGGGGCTCACCAGCAGCTCCCCATCCACACACTCGAACCGCGTCCCGGGCTCGTCGGGACACGCGCGGACCTCGTCGGCTGTCCAGCGGTGGGCGTTGATCGCAGGCATAGTCATATGCTGGTCGGCGCTCGGGTCGTTTGGCAAGGGGGCACGCGCCAAAGTGCGAGTTTCCCGCCCGGAGTGTGCCACCAAATCCTCACCGGGCATATCTTTCCAACGTGCGCTGCTTCGGCGGCCAACTGTTTGCTCTTTCACCGAATCGATCGCATGCCACTCCCGCACATTCGCGCCACCACCATCCTTGCGGTGCGCCGTGACGGACGTGTCGCCATTGGTGGCGACGGACAGGTGTCCATTGGGGACACCGTTGCCAAGAACTCCGCCGTCAAGGTGCGCCAGCTCAAGGGCGGACGGGTCCTCGCCGGTTTTGCCGGGTCGGTGGCCGATGCGCTGACATTGTTCGAAAAGTTCGAGGAAAAACTCGAACGCTACCCCGGCAACCTGCCGCGCGCGGCCGTCGAACTCGCCAAGGAGTGGCGCAGTGATCGCGTGTTGCGTCGTCTCGAAGCGATGCTCATTGTCGCCGACGCCAACAACGGATTCATGCTCAGCGGCAACGGCGAACTCATCGAGCCCGACGACGGCATTCTCGCCATCGGGTCGGGCGGCGCGTATGCACAGGCCGCCGCGCGCGCCCTGCTGCGCGAGACCGCGCTCACGCCGCGCGAGATCGTCACCAAGGCGCTCACCATCGCCGGCGAAATCTGCATTTACACCAACACCAACATCACGGTGCTGGAGCCGACCGCGTAATGGCGAGCCCACGGACACAACAGGCCATCGCGCGTCTGGCCGATCTTACGCCGCGGCAGATCGTCGCCGAGCTCGATCGGTATATCGTGGGGCAAGCCGACGCCAAGAAGTCGGTGGCGATCGCGCTGCGCAATCGCTGGCGTCGTCAACGCGCGCCGGAGTCCATTCGCGAGGAAATCTCGCCCAACAACATCATCCTCATCGGGCCCACCGGCGTCGGCAAAACCGAAATCGCGCGGCGACTCGCCAAGTTGTCGGGCGCGCCGTTCGTCAAGGTGGAGGCCTCCAAGTTCACCGAGGTCGGCTACGTGGGGCGCGACGTGGAGAGCATGGTGCGCGATCTCATCGAGAACGCCATCGACATGGTGCGCACGGAGCGTGAGGCCGAGGTGGAGGATCTCGCCATCGAGAAGGTGGATGAGCGCATTCTCGATCTGCTGCTCCCCACACCTGCTGCGCTCGCTGCCGAAGCATCGCCCGACGCCACGGTCGAACACGACGCCGCGCTCGATCGGCACAAGCGCACGCGCGACAAGCTCAAGGCGTTGCTGCTCGACGGGCAGCTCGACGGTCGCGAAGTCGAAATCGAGGTCACGCAAAGCGGTCCCGTCATGCCCGGGTCGGCCATGCCCGGCGCGCCCGAGGGCATGGACAGTGTGGCGGAGTGGTTCCGCGACATGATGCCCAAGAAGAAGAAGCGACGCACCGTGAAGGTGAGCGAAGCGCGGCGCATTCTGCTCGACGAAGAACTCGACAAGCTCATCGATCTCGACGATCTCACCGGCGACGCCCTCGAGCGCACTGAGGCCATGGGTATCGTGTTCCTCGACGAGATCGACAAGATCGCCGGCGAGCGTGGGCAGGGCGGGGGCCCCGATGTATCGCGCGAAGGGGTGCAGCGTGATCTGCTCCCCATTGTCGAAGGCTCCAACGTGCAGACCAAGTACGGCATGGTCAAAACCGACCACATTCTGTTCGTCGCGGCCGGCGCGTTTCACGTGAGCAAGCCCAGTGATCTCATCCCCGAGCTCCAGGGGCGCTTCCCCATTCGCGTGGAGCTCAAGGCGCTCACCGAGGCCGACTTCATCCGCATTATGACGGAGCCCGAGAACGCGCTCACCAAGCAGTACGCCGCCCTGGTCGAGGCCGAAGGGGCGAGCCTCGAATTCACGCCCGATGGCATTGCGGCACTCGCCAAGGTGGCAGCGCGGGTGAACGAGCGCATGGAAAACATCGGCGCGCGTCGGTTGCATACGGTGATGACCACGCTGCTCGAAGAGGTGCTCTACGAGCTCCCCGACCGCGGCAAGGACGCCGTGCTGGTGAACGCGGAAATGGTGCGCGAGCGGCTGCGGTCGATCAGTGAGGATGAGGATTTGCGGAAGTACATCCTGTAGGGGCTTCCGCATAACGGACGGTGTGCGCCGCGGTGTGCCCGTGTGGAGTGGCGAGCCGGTGCATCGCGAACACCATCCCGACGACTGACGCATTGGTCGTGCGCCGGCGGCGCAGCGGGTGCCCTTACACCCGGGTTCACGCCGCAAGGGGGTGTGTGCGATGGGAGCGACGCATGCTTGACCAATATGGTCAAGCATGCTAGTTTCCACGCGTCGCCGTCCTCCTTGAGTCGGAGCCGCCATGCCCCTACGCGTCGTTCGCGAAGCCGTGAGCCTCTACGAGGCAAAAACGCACCTCTCGGCCTTGGTCGATCGCGCCGCGGCCGGCGAGGAGATCATCCTCATGAAGTCGGGCACGCCAATGGCCATGCTGGGTCCGCTCGACGACACAAAGCGCAAGCGTGTCGCCGGGCAGGGGCGCGGCTTGTGGCATGTCGCGCCCGACTTCGATGCGCCGTTGTCGCCTGACACGCTGGCCGATTTCGAAGGCGACGCGTGAAGCTGCTACTCGACACGCACGTGCTCATCTGGTGGGACGCCGGCGAGGAGCTCTCGGCCGACGCCCATGAGGCAATCGGTGCGGCCACCGACGTTTACGTCAGCGCGGCGTCCGCATGGGAAGTCTCCATTAAGCGAGCACTCGGCACGCTGTCTGGGGCGCGTACCGTGAGTGAGGCCGCCGTCGCGTCAGGCTTCGCGGAGCTCCCAATCCTCATGCGGCACGCCGAAGCGGTGGAGCGGCTGCCGTTGCTGCACCACGATCCGTTCGATCGGTTGCTCGTTGCGCAGGCCCAGGTTGAACGGCTGGTCATCGTCACGCGTGATCCGGAGATCGTGCAGTACGACGTTGAGGCGGTGCTGGCATGATGGCGGCGCGGGTGAACGAGCGCTTGGAGAACATCGGGGCGCGCCGGATGCACACGGTGATGACCACGCTGCTCGAGGAGGTGCTCTACGAGCTCCCCGACCGCGGGAAGGACGCGGTGCCGGTGAACGCGGAGATGGTGCGGGAGCGGCTGCGCTCCATCCGCGAGAACGAGGACCTGCGGACGTACATTTTGCAGGATTTTCCCTATACAGGAACGCCTCCCATGGGCGTTCCTGGTGGGCAGGCGCACGGGAACGGCCCGCTCTGACGCGTGGAGGTATCGTAAGGGCGCACGCAGCTGCATCTTTTCCCGCTTATGAATGCTTCAATCGCCCGTCTCCATTCGCCGCGCGTTTCGTCGAACGTGCCGTTGCTGCTTCTGGTGCTGCTCGCGCACCTCGGTGCCGCTCCCGCAGCGGCGCAGCGACGGGCACCCGTCGCAAAGGAACGGTGGCTGGGCACGTGGGCGCCAAGCCTGCAGGCGACGGCCGCACCGCCAGCGGCGCCAGCGGCCGATCCGGTCTACACCGTCGTCAATCGTACGCTCCGGCAGGTGGCGCGCATTTCCATTGGCGGTTCGCGAGTCCGACTGCGCTTGTCCAACGAATATGGCGACCGCCCGCTCATTTTGCGCGCGGTGCATATCGCACGGCGAACCGGTGGTGCGGCCGCCGGCCCCGGCATTGACCCCGCGACCGATCGTGTCGTGACATTCGACACGCGGCGTGCGGTGGTCGTGCGTCCCGGCGGCTATCTCGTGAGCGACCCCATCGCACTCGAGCTGCCTGACCGCGCCGACGTGATGATCAGTCTCGCCATCGCGGACTCGGCACGCACCACCACCCGACACAGTCTGTCCGTGCAGACCAGCTGGGTCTCTGCCCCCGGTGACTTTGCTGGCGCGGCGACCTTCACCCCCGACACGACGCTGACGGCATGGGCCTTCGTCGCCGGCCTCGATGTCGTGAACGCACGAGCAACCGGCGTCGTGGTCGCCTTCGGCAACAGCATCACCGACGGCTACGGTGCGCCCGTCGACAGTAACGCCCGGTGGCCCGATCGCCTCGCCGAGCGCATGCTGGTTCGCGGCGGGCCCGTGCTTGGCGTCGTCAACGCTGGCATCAGCGGCAATCGCGTGCTTTCGACGGTAACCGGGCCCAGTGCGTTGGCGCGCTTCGATCGCGATGCACTGATGATCGCGGGGGTCACGCACATCGTGATGCTCGAGGGGATCAACGACATCACACGTGGTTCCGGTGCCGCTGATCCGCGCAACGAGGTCACCGGGGAAGAGCTCATCGCCGGTCACCGTCAACTCATTGCGCGCGCCCGCGAACGTGGCGTGCGCATTTACGGTGCCACCCTGACGCCCATCGGAGGGCTGGACCGCCCCGCCCCCGCGCTGCGACATGCCAAGCACGCCGCGTTCAACCGGTGGGTGCGCACGAGCGGCGAGTTCGACGGTGTGATCGATTTCGAGCGTGCGTTGTGGGACCCGGCCGATACCACGCGCATGCTCCCGGCGTACGACGTGGGCGACCATCTGCATCCGAGCGCGGCGGGGTACGCGGCAATGGCGCGCGCGGTGGATCTCGCGCTCTTCCGCTCGCCCGCCCGCAAAGATGATCCTCGATAGACTCGCAGCCTCCCTCGCCGACCGCTACCGCGTCGAGCGCGAACTCGGCGCCGGCGGCATGGCCACCGTCTATCTCGCGCACGATCTCAAGCATGAGCGCGACGTCGCCATCAAGGTGTTGCACCCCGATCTCGGGGCCGTGCTCGGCGCAGACCGTTTCCTGACGGAAATCAAGACGACGGCGCGGCTGCAGCACCCGCATATGCTGCCGCTGCTCGATTCCGGCACCGCAGATGGTCTACTGTACTACGTCATGCCGTTCGTGAACGGTGAAACGCTGCGCACGAAGCTCGAGCGGGAAACACAGCTCGCCATTCCCGAGGCCATTCGTATTGCCGTCGAGGTGGCCGACGCGCTCGAACATGCCCACAGGCAGGGCGTCGTGCATCGCGACATCAAGCCGGAGAACATTCTCCTGCAGGACGGGCACGCGCTGGTCGCAGACTTTGGTATCGCGCTCGCCGTCCAGCAGGCCGGTGGACAGCGCATGACGCAAACCGGGCTGTCGCTCGGCACGCCGCAGTATATGAGCCCCGAGCAGGCGTCCGGTGAACGCGTCGTCGACGCACGTAGCGATATCTACGCACTCGCCGCCGTGACCTTCGAAATGCTGACTGGGGCTCCGCCGTTCACCGGTGCCAGTGTGCAGGCAATCATGGCGCGCGTGATGACCAGCGAGCCCGAACCGTTGACGCGTGTACGCAAGACGGTACCACACGCCGTGGAAGCGACCGTGTTGCAGGCGCTCGCCAAGCTTCCTGCCGACCGATTTGCGACTGCCCGGGAGTTCGCGAGCGCGCTGCGGCAGGAGACGTCGACCGCCAGTACGCCGCCGCTCGCCGGCGTAAGCCGCTCGTCCCGCACAGGCTCACTCGTCGCCGTGTCGCTCGCGGTGCTCGCCACCGCCGTGGCGTCGTGGATCGCGGCGCGTGCTACGGCAGGCGCCGATACCGACAGGACGCCGAGTCGACAGCGGGTTGTCTTGTGGAACACAGCCGTGCCGGTTGCCACTTCACCTGGGGCGCAGTTCATCTCCACGCAGATGGCGCTCTCGCCCGATGGTGAGACCGTCGTCTTCGCCGACTCCACGTCGGCGGGATGGTCACTCTTCCGCAAGCGTCGCGCCGAACAGGATGCCGTACCCATCGTCGGGACCGAGGGCGGCCGCAGTCCGTTCTTCTCACCCGACGGACGCTGGATCGGCTACTTCTCCAGTGACGCTACACTCAGCAAGATCGCCGTCGAAGGCGGAACGAGCATTCGGTTGGTAACCGGTGCCACGAACCGGTTCTACTACGCCGGTGCCTGGCTGTCGGACAACACCATCGTCTTCACGGCGGGGGACAGTGGCGGCGTGCGCCGGATCTCTGCCAGTGGCGGTGCATCCAAAGCGCTCAACGTGCCGCGCGAATGGAACGGCCAGCTTCCGCATATCGAGGCGTTGCCAGGCGGCAAGGGGCTCCTGCTCGTCGCCTGCGAATCGAACTGTTCGCTCAAGGTCGATGCGTTCTTCTACGATCTCCTCAAGGACTCGCTGAGCCTCGCCATCCCCGACGTGGCCGGTGCGTGGTATCACGAGCAGAGCGGACTGGTGCTCACGACACCTCGCGACGGAGGCTTGTTCGCCGGACCGTTCGATGCGAAGCGTGGTGTGCTCATGGGGGATCTCAAGCCAGTAATCGACCGCGTCGCGCCGGGGCAGTTCGCGATGTCGGCAAATGGCGATGTGCTCTATTCGCTCACCAGATCTGGTGATGCCAAACGCGAGCTGGTATGGGTAGATCGCGGAGGAAAGGCAACCCCCGTCGACTCGAGCTGGCGCGAATGGTTCGAGTATCCGGCTGTTGCGCCGAAAGAGGGACGCATCGGTGTCAGCATACGCGGCGCGGCAACGGTACTCTGGCTGCGTGAATCGGATGGGTCGCGCACCCCGGTCCGGGCCATGGGGAACATCGCTTGGCGTCCCACGTGGACGCCGAATGGCGAGCGGATGCTCTTCGTTGGTTCGGTGCCTAAACCGGCACCCGTGGGACGCACGAACGCCATTTTCGAAAGTGACGCGGCGGCACGTGCACTGCCCACAAAACTGCGCGACTACGGGCCGAGCACCGGTGCCTTGTGGGAGGCGGAAGTGTGCGACAACGGCGCGTTGGCCTTTCGCACCGATGATCCTGTCGGCCTGTCGAACATCTATGCGATCGTCCCTGGGGATACGTCCACGTTGACAGTCGCGAGCGGCCCGGCGCAGGACATTCAGCTCGCACTGAGCCCCGACTGCCGTACCATCGCGTTCATGTCGAATGCGTCGGGTCTCCCAAATGTATACATCGTGGACTTCCCCAAGGCCCGTACGCGCCGTTTGGTGTCGCGCGACGGCGGCGAAGAACCGCGATGGTCGAAGGACGGGCGCACGCTCTACTACGTGGGGAACGGAACGCTCATGCAGGTTCCCATGGGCACCGATCCGCTGCGTACGATGGGTGAACCCACCTCCATGTTCCGTCTCGACGGATACGCGCGCGCCCGCAACCGACCGCAGTATGACGTCGCTCCTGACGGACGATTTCTGATGATCAAGGAACCGCCGGCGCCGCCAGTGCCGCCGGTCGTGTACGTGCAGAACTGGTTCCCGGAGTTGCTGGCCAAGGCGAAGCAGTGACGGTCATCGCTCGCCTCACCATCGCCGTCGCCGACCGCGACCGCTCGGGCTTTCGAAAGACAGCCGATCGGATAGAGATCCAAAATGAACCCGGTCCGGATCATTCGTGCCACCGCAGTCCTCAACGGCCTCGACGAAGCCCGCAAACGGATGACGCCGCCGTGACATGCGTTCGGATCGTCGACCGTTCCGGCGTGACGCCGCTCAGGGTTCGTCGAGCGCTTCGAATGCGGGCGCATCCGCGAGATCCTGCGGACGCGCGGTGGCCGCCGTCGGCTCTGCGGTCAACGCGGGGCTCCCGATGCTGTCGATCAGTGGACGGCACGGGTGGAGGGCGACATGGCCGCCACCGAAGCGGCACTCGCCCCTCGAGCAGGAGCAAGGGGTCAGAGTCGTTTAGGATCAAGGGGTCTAGTAGGATCAAGGGGTCAGAGTCGTTGATCGGAGTCGTTGATCGCGCTTGATGGCGGAGGACCAGTGCGTCATCTGGTCTTCCGTGACTGACGCCCTCGCCGACCTGCAGCGGGCCCTTGCCCCCGCCTACCGCCTCGAGCGCAAGCGTGGCGGGGGCGGCACGGCGCGCGTGTTGGTCGCGACGGAGCTCGCGCTTGGGCGTGAGGTGGTGATCAAGTGCATCGCCGAAGACGATGGCTCAACCGCCAGTCGTCAACGGTTCGTGCGCGACTTCGCGACCGCCGCTCGGTTGCAGCCTCCCAACATCGTACCGCCGCTGACGGCCGGTGTCGCCGACACGCTCCTCGGTACGCGATGCCGCTCGTCCGCAGACGTAGCCTGCGCGATCGCCTGAACGAGGGGCGCATACCGGCGGTTCTCGTGCGGCAGTGGCTCGTCGATGTGGCGGTGGTCACGGACTTCGGCATCGCCAAGGCCATCGACTCGCTGCATGCGCCGGACGCCGGCCTGACGCTGACGCGCGCCGGCGCCGGCATCGGCACCCCTGCCGACATGGCGCCCGAGCAGGTGGCGGGCGAATCGCAGATGGATGCGCGCGCCGACCTCTACGCGTTCGGGTTGCTCGCGTGGGAGCTGTTCGAGGGGCAGGGGCTCTCGTTACGCGAGATCGCCGAACGCCGGCAGGTCTCGAGCATCGTCGAAGAAAGCGTCCGCTGCGCCGGACCGCGTGTTCGGGTGCAGGCCCGGTTGCTCGATGTGGAGTCCGGCTTTCAACAGTGGAGCGATCGCTACGACGGCGAGCGCGATGATGTCTTTGCGCTGCAGGACGAGATCGCGCGACGCGTCCACCCCATCACCTACCAGCGCTACCTGCAAGCGACCCACCTGCTGCGTGGCCACGTTGAGGCGGCGCGATATGCCGAAGGGCAGGCGCTGGTCGAGGAGGCGATTCGTCTGGATCCGACGTCCGCTCCAGCGCATGCGGCATTGGGTGTGCTGCACATCAGCCCCATCACCTATGGCATCGGCGATGTCGCAGCGCACATGCCTGCGGCGCAACAGGCGTTTCACAAGGCCCTCACGCTCGCCGCCGAGCTGGCGGTCGATCCCGTGTCCGCCGGGGTGGTCGTTGCCGGAACCAATCTGCTCAACGTGCTCGGATACGGCGATGAGGCGGTGCCGTACATCGCGGCGCTCCTCCATCGCGAACCTCAGAGCGGCATTGCGTGGTGCATCAACGTGCAGATCCGTGCATTTCACGGTGAGCTGACGGAGGACCTCCGGCTCGCCGAGCGTTACATGCGGGTCGCGCCCCGGTCGGCCGCCGGAATGGCGATCATGACGGGCGTGCTCGCGATGCTGGGGCGAGTCGATGAAGCGCGGGGGCTCGCCACTGAGATGGAGACGTGGGATGGCCCGTGGCGCTCGCTCGCGGCGTGGCTGGCGACCGCGTGGTCGGCGCTCGACGAAGAGCGGCTGCTGTGTTGGCTCGATCAGTCGGTGCAGCGATTCGAGTTCTGGGCGCCGATGAACCGGATGTTCCTGCTCGGGCCGCACCTGCGCAGCATACCGGTGGGTCAGTCGCTCCGGCATCGCGTGTTTGGCCGCGATCCTCGACCGCTGCCGAATGGCGATCTGGACGATCGCGTGGACCGATACGGCTCACGCGGCGCGGCGTGCGCCGGTCGCGTGTGGAGAGAGCGAGGCACGGCAGCACCGATCTCGCCGACGCCTGCGCCGACCACTATCGCGTTGACCGCGAACTCGGCGCCGGCGATCGCATGCGGCCGCTCTTGCCGCTGGGATCGTCGTCCATCGCTCTGCAGCGGCTGGCGGGCTCTTGCACCCACTGCGTGGCCTGACATCGGTCGACCACGTGCTGCTGCATCCCATCGCCGGAGCGAGCTGGGAGGGCTTCGTGGTGGAACAGCAGCGCCCGTCGCCTCGACGAGGCTCCATTCCGCGATCGCGTCATCGTTGTAGAGCTGGCCCCCACGCCCAGGCGCCCATGCATCCCGCGCAGCAAGGCACACCGCACCGCGATTTCCTCAACATCGCCGACTTCTCCACCGCCGAAACGTTCGGATTGCTCGACCTCGCCGAGCGGATGCGCACGGGCCGGTATACGGAGAAGCCGCTCACGGGGAAAGCGCTCGCCATGCTGTTCATGAAGTCGTCCACGCGGACGCGCATGTCGTTCGAGATCGGCGCCATCCAGCTCGGCGGCACGGCGCACTTCCTGTCGCCGCGTGACGTGCAGATCGGTCGCGGTGAGCCCATTGGCGACACCGCCCGCGTACTCTCGCGCTATGTGCAGGGCATCATGATCCGCACCTTTGCGCACGACGATGTGGTCGAGCTCGCCGAGTATGCAAGCATCCCCATCATCAACGGCCTCACCGATCTCTCGCATCCGTGCCAGGTGCTCGCCGACGTCCTCACGGTGCAGCAGCACCTGGGCGACATTCGCGGCAAGACCGTGGCCTGGATTGGCGACGGCAACAACATGGCCAACTCCTGGATCGAGGCCGCCACGCATTTGGGTTTCGGCCTCCGCGTCGCCTGCCCCGAAGGCTACGATCCCGACGACTCGTTCCTGGCCCTGGCCGCCGAGCGCGGCGCCAACGTGCAGCTGCTGCGTGATCCCAACGAGGCCGTGAACGGCGCCGACGTGGTCACCACCGACGTCTGGGCCTCCATGGGGCAGGAAGAGGAACAGACCAAGCGGGCGCTGGCGTTTGCTCTGTACCAAGTCGATGGCGCGCTCATGGCCAAGGCGCACCAGCACGCCATCTTCCTGCATTGTCTGCCCGCACACCGCGGCGAAGAAGTCACCGCCGAGGTCATCGATGGCCCGCAAAGTGTGGTGTGGGACGAAGCTGAAAACCGGCTGCACATCCAGAAGGCCATCATGGCGGCGCTCATGGGCCACGTGTCACTGTAAGCCCACGCGATACCGACCGCTCGTTCCCACTTTCCGTTCTGTACACGCCCAACACGCCCATGCCCATCGCTGCCGGCCAACTGGCCCCCGACTTCACGCTCCCCACCGATACCGGCGACACGCTCACGCTCTCGTCGCTCCGCGGCCGGTGGGTGGTGCTCTATGGCTACCCCAAGGACGACACCTCCGGCTGCACCACCCAAGCCTGCGAATTCCGCGATCTCTTCCCGCGCTTCGACAAGACCAAGGCGGTCATCCTCGGCATCAGCCCCGACTCCGTCAAGTCGCACGTCAAGTTCAAGGCGAAATACGAGCTCCCCTTCACCTTGCTGGCCGACGAAGACAAGGTGGCTCTGCAGGCCTACGACATCTGGAAGGAGAAGTCCATGTACGGCAAGAAATACATGGGCGTCGAACGCACCACCTTCGTCATCGACCCTACGGGGCATATCGCCAAGGTCTTCGAAAAGGTGAAGCCGGCGGGACACGCGGAAGAAGTCATGGCGGTCATCGGCTGAACGAGCCCAGCACGTGACCTGACCATCTGTCGCAATGGCTGGCACATGTCTCCCACTTTCGGCATTTTTGAGGGGCGCACTCACATCGGGTGCGCCCGCTTCTTTTCTGCCCATGACTGCTGACAACTCCGGCGCCCTCAAGCGTACGCCGCTACACGACGTTCACGTGGCCCTCGGCGCGAAGATCGTCCCCTTCGCCGGCTACGAAATGCCGGTGCAGTATCCCACCGGCATCACCGTCGAACACAAGGCCGTCCGCGAAACCTGCGGCCTGTTCGACGTGTCGCACATGGGCGAAGTCATCGTGCGCGGTCCGGACGCCGTGCGCTTCGTATCGAGCGTCACCAGCAACGACGTCGCCGCGCTCGGCATTGGGCAGGTGCAGTACAGCACGTTGCTGCGTGACGATGCGACCATCGTCGACGACCTGCTCGTGTATCGATTCGCCGATCACCTCATGCTCGTCATCAACGCCAGCAACCGCGACAAGGATCTCGCGCATCTGCAGGCGTACATCGGCGCGTTCGATTGTACCATGACCGACATCTCCGACGAAACGGCGCTGCTGGCCATTCAGGGCCCCAACGCGCCCGCCATCGTGGCGTCGCTCGCCGATGTCCCCTTGGGGGGCATCAAGTACTACTGGTTCACCGAAGGCAACGTCGCCGGCGTGCCGTGCATCATCTCGCGCACCGGCTACACCGGTGAGCTCGGATTCGAGTTGTACTTCGATCACACCAAAGCTGCACACGTGTGGAACGCCGTCATGAACGTGGGCGGCGTAACGCCCGCCGGGTTGGGATGCCGCGATTCGCTGCGCCTCGAGGCCGGCATGTGCCTCTACGGCAACGAGCTCGACGATCGCACGACCCCGGTGGAAGCGGGACTCGGTTGGCTGGTAAAGCTGGCCAAGCCGGAAGCGTTCCTGGGCAAGGAGGTGCTGGTGCGTCAGCATCAGGACGGGACCGATCGCAAGCTCGTGGGCTTCACCTTCGAGGAGCGCGCGTTCCCGCGTCACGGCTATGGCGTGGTGTACGGCGGTGTGCACATTGGTGAGGTGTGCAGCGGCACGATGAGCCCCACGCTCGGAATTCCCGTGGGTACCTGTTATCTGCCCACGGCAGCGGCCGTGGAGGGCGCCACGTTCGAGGTGGATATTCGTGGCAAGATGATTCCCGCGCGCGTCGTGAAGCTCCCGTTCTACAAGCGCGCAGGGCAGGCGTGAGCATGCGCGCACGCCCGACGGCGGCGCGTCGCGGTGGCTCGGACGACGCCATCGCCGGTGTCGTGGCCATTCTCATGACCGATGTCGAGCCGGCCGTCCGGCTCAACGCGGCGTTGGAAGCGCAGGGCGTGCAGACGGTCACCATCTCACCAATGGACGACGTGCGCGGCGATCTGCGGCGCGCGCGTCCGCTGGTGCTCGTGCTCACGGGGGCGCTACTCGACTCGGCAAATGTGGCGCTCGTGCGCCAACTGCTGTGGGACAACGTGGCGGTCATCGGCTTTACCGATGTCAGCGATCCGCTCGTGCTCGAACGGCTGCGCGATGTTGGCTATGCCGAAACGTGGCCCAAGCCGGTCGTCATTGACGACGTGGTCGACAGCATCCGTCGTCGGCTCGAGCGCTACATGCTGGCGGCGGACACCGGCTTGGTCGGTGAGTCGGCGGCCATTCGCGAAGTGCTCGTCAAGATCGAACAGATCGCCCCCGTGACGAGCACGGTGCTCATTGAAGGTGAAAGCGGCACGGGTAAAGAGCTCGTGGCGCGTGCCGTACACCGTCTGAGTCCGCGGCGCGGCAAGCCGTTCATCGCGGTGAATGTGGGGGCCCTGCCGGAAACGCTGCTGGAAAGCGAGCTGTTCGGTCATGAGAAAGGGTCGTTCACCGGCGCGGCCGAACGCCGACTGGGCCGCTTCGAACTGGCGGATACCGGTACGCTTTTCCTCGACGAAATCGGGGAGATCCCGCCAGCCACGCAAGTGAAGTTGTTGCGTGTGCTCGAGGAGCGCGAAGTCACGCGCGTTGGTGGCGTGCAAACCATTCCAGTAGATGTGCGCGTGGTCGCCGCAACCAACCGTCCCCTCCGTGAGCATGTTGACGAGGGTGCGTTCCGTGCCGATCTGTTCTACCGGCTCAACGTGCTCAGCGTGTATCTGCCGCCGCTGCGTGAACGTCGCGAAGATATTCCGCTGCTCGTACGCAGGTTCGTCACCGAGTTCAGCACGATGCACGACCGCGAGTTCTTCGGCATCTCCGGGGACGCACTCGGCTTGCTGGTGGAATATCCGTGGCCGGGCAACGTGCGGGAATTGCGCAATCTCGTCGAAAGCATGGTCGTGCTCGCCCATGGCCGCGAAATCGTCGCCGATGATATTCCGCGCGCCATTCGCGAGAGTGGTGGTCGTCGGTTGCTGCCGGTGCACGTGGGGCCGCTGGTGCAGGGCAGTGAACGCGCGCAGGGACGTGAACTCGAGTTCATCGTGCGTTCGCTCGTCGAGCTCAAGCTGCAAGTCGAAGAGCTGCGCCGTCGCATGGATGTGGAAACGCGCTCGGCTCCCACGGCCGCGTGGGTTGGTGACGTACGCCCGACACCGGCGCCCGTCGCGGGGCTGACGGAGATCGTGCCGTCGAACGGATACGGAATGGTGCGCGGGATCGAGCCGCGTGACGAAGCTCCACCGGCGACGGTCATTACGCTCGGGCCAGGGATGACCATGGCCGAGATCGAGCGGGTGGCCATTCGGGCGGCGCTTCGGGAGACAGCCGGGAACCGCCGGAAAGCGGCTGAAAAGCTCGGTATTGGCGAGCGGACGTTGTACCGGAAGCTCCGGGAGTACGAGGGGGAGGATTTCGCGGGCCCCGACGACGGCCGGGATGAGTGACGAGACGAAACTTGAGGTCTGATCCCTTACCTTTATGCTGGACAAGATGTTGGGCGATCTTGCGTCTTGCGAAAAAGCGATGGTGGTCACATATTTGCTTTGAGACGATCACCGGAGTCTTCGGTCCGGTGTGCCCCTGCTCCGGAGCCTGATCTGTCCATTCCCGTCAATCCCGGCATGACCATCCCGTCCGCATCTTCGGGCAGCATCGCTGGCAGCGTCCTGCCCATCCGTCGCGCCGAGGAGCTGATTACCACGCTTCCCGGCGTCATTTCCGTGCGCATTGTCCCAAGCGACATGGGCGCGGTCGAAGAAATCCACGTGCTGACGACCGACCAGGTCCACCCCAAGAACACGGTGCGGAACATCGAGAGTGCGCTGATGGCGCACCTCGGGCTGCGGGTCAACCACCGCAAGATCTCCATCGCTACGACGCTCGACGTGCCGCGGGCCATGGACGCGCCTGCCGAGGCTGCTGCGGCGCCCGGTCTGAGCGCGATAATGGGCGGGATGGCCATGGCGGCGCCGTTGCCTGCGGCGTCGGCGCCGGAGGTGGCAGATGGTGTGGCTGGTGGCTACGCGACGCCGGTCGGTGCCCCCGTTCCGCCGGTAGCGAACGCGGGCCCGATAGAGGAGTCCCGTGCCCCCGCGCGCGCTCGGTCGTCTGTGTCAGCGGTGGCCGTGCCCGACCGGGCGGCCGGTCGACGCCTGTTGATTTTCGAGGATGTCGAGGTGCGCCGGTCGCGATCGCGCGGCGTGTTGTGTCGCGTGACGTTGTCGCGAGACGGGCAGGAGTTTATTGGGGAAGCGGAAGGGCAGGAGACGGAGCGATCGCGCATCGAGTTGGCCGCGCGGGCCACGTTGCAGGCGATCAGCTCGGCGATGAAGGGTACGCCGGGCGGTGAGCGCAGTGTTTCGCTGGAAGGAGCGAAGCTGGTGGACGCCTTCGACCGTGCGTTCGTATTCTCGAGCGTTTCGGCTCGATTGGGTCGCGAGCCAGTGTTTTTGTCCGGGAGCTGTGAAGTGCGGGAGAGCGCGGAAACGAGCGCCGTACTATCGGTGCTCGACGCGACCAACCGGTGGGTGCACCTGGAGCGCTAACTAGGACACGGGCCCCCGTGTTCGCCCCTTACCCTTTTCGTCAACGACACGACGAGAACCCCAACGTCCCCGTCAGCCGTCTAGAGCGGAGCAGAGCGGGCAGGCCAGTAGTACGAGCGGAGCCAACCAAGCCAAGCACGTGTCGTCCCGAGCGGGACACGCGTGACTTACCCTATGGGAGGTGACGTTTCATGGAATTCTTGGCCCAGCTCGTGAACGCCATGTGGTCGGTTGTTATCGCCGACCTCAAGTTGTGGACCTGAGTAGCTAAGGCAACCACAGACGATTGGCGGGGACACGTAACTCACCATGACCACAAGCATTATCGCCTATGTCTACGCGATCGTAGCGGCTGCTGCCGCTTCGCTTGTCGGTCTGTATTGGTTCGATCCAAACATAAAGTTTGAGCTATTGGCTGGTTCTGGTTGGTTGACGTTCGTGGCCTTCATTGGGACGATGCTCAGCTATCGGATTCAGAGCAACACAGCGGGGGCAGTCTCATTTATCCCCTATTTGAGTGCTCTCGTCCTATACCCGTCATGGGCTACAACAGTAATCGTTGGTCTTGCAGCCCTCGTCGGGGAGCTGGTTAAACCGAAGATCGCGATCAAGCGCGCCTTCAACGTCGCCCAGATCGTCCTTGCCTCGTCGCTGGGGAGTTTCGCTTATGTGAAGAGCGGCGGGTTCGCACTTCAGGTTGACGCTCATTTTCATGCGTTACCGCATACGGTCGCCGTAGTTGTTTTCATCTTCATAAACACGGCGTCGGTAGCTGCGGCTGTGAGCTTGGCAGAGGGAAAACCTCTTCTGAAAACCTGGATAGAGGGCAATGCCGCTGGTCTTGTGTACGACGTGGCAGCCGTTCCTTTGGTTTACGGTTTCGCGCGTGCCTACGTGGATTGGAGCGTGTGGGGCGTTGCCGTCTTGTGCGCTCTCGTAGTTGGGCTACGGCTGACGTATCAATCCAGGTATCAGCTTGAGACGACAAACAAGGAGTTGCTTCAGCTATTTGTTCAGACCGTGGAGTTCCGGGACCCCTACACCTCGGGACATTCGCAACGAGTGAGTCGGTACTCGAGAATTATTGCTGAGGTCATCGGACTCTCCGCAAAGGAAATCGAAACGGTTTCAAAGGCCGCCCTGTTGCATGATGTCGGAAAGATCCATGAAATCTTCGCTCCAATTCTAGTGAAGCCCGGTCGGCTCACTCCGGAAGAGCGAGCCATTATGGAGCTGCATCCCATAAAGAGCGCGGAGCTGGTGGCCAAGATCTCTGAACTCCAGGACATTGTACCTGCCGTTCGACATCACCACGAGAATTGGGACGGGAGCGGATATCCTGATCGGCTGAAGGGAAAGGATATTCCGCTCGGTTCTCGAATCATCATGTTCGCTGACACTATTGACTCAATGACAACAGACCGGCCGTACCGCAAGGCACTCAGTGAGGCTGAAGTCCGGGCTGAGTTGGTCAAGTTCCGAGCGATCCAGTTTGACCCTCAGATTTGCGACACTCTTCTGTCATCCACTGAGTTCAATCGCCTTTTCAACTCAGCTGAAACCGGCAGGGCTCATTCAATCACTCAAATACTTGAGTTGGTTCGAAAGCGAGTTAAGACCCCTGCTGTCGCCTAGGGAAACTCTGGTCAAGTAGTGCGTCCGGGAGGGAAATTCGCAGTATTGGCGGGGGGGTATGCCTACTGTCGGAGTCACCGGATGACAGAGCAGCACACGTTTGGCGATTCAGTTCTTTCGAACAAGCGGCGCACCACCCGCCGGGAACAGTAGCTCACCGAAATGGACCAGGTGACTCCGTGTGAACCACCCTCGACGCTTGCGCCGTGCGAGCCGGCCCGCGGCATACTCCCTACGGCGTGGCTGGCAATGAACTGTTCCGCCGTAGCCGCACTTGAGTGTTCTGTGACAGACAAGTTGCAGTGGGAGCTCAGCGGCGGACGGTATCTGGACAACAAAAGTGGTAAGCGGACGGACTACTGGGACGCGATCAATCGCACCCGGTAGCATGTGCGCGCCATGGTCGAGCATCTGTTTCGCAGCATTACTCAGGAGTCAGAAATATAGGAGACACTTGGGTGTCTGAAAAACGAGCGGATGAGCGCCTTGTTCTTCTGCATACTGGCGAGTTGTTCGTGGACCCGTGCCTCAAGCGCCTCGCCCTTTTTGCAAGGGCCGACGAGCAGTCCCCGTGCGCTTTGCATGACTTCACACCAGTTCGTCCGGATTCAGCTCTGGCGCGTAGCCCGGCAACACGTGCAAGGTCAGCTTCCCGTTCGTCGACGCCACATAGGTCTTGACCGCGTTGGTCTTGTGCGCCGGCAATCCATCCAAGACGAGATGCAAGGGACGTCGACGCCCGCGCATCAATCGCTTCAGTAGCGTGACGAACAGCGCGCCCGTCAGGCCGCCGTGGTATGTGACAAACCAAAATGCGCCTTTCACGGTGACCGCGGATGCCGCGCTGATGCGCTGGCGTTGCCCGGGGACGCGCACCACCGGCGTTTCGCCGCGGGCACTCCACGTCGTGCCGTGCACCGTGTCCGCCCGAAAGCCGGATTCGTCCCAGAACGCGATCTCGGCGCCCTCGCGCTTCGCCTGTTGCACGAGGGCCGGGTACCGCTCGCGCTGCCAGGTCGCGATGGCCACCGGATCGCGCTGGTAGGCGCGCTGCAAGGGCTTTTGCACCGTCAGGTCGAGCCGCGCGAGCAGCGTCCCGATGGAGGCGAGCGAGAGCGACACGCCAAAGCGCTCCGCGATCAGCGACTGCACGACCTGTCGCGTCCACAGTCCGAAATCGAAGCCGTACTGCAGCGGGGATTTCCCGTGCACCCATCGGAACACCTGCCGTTCCTGCGTTGGCGTCAACGTGCGTGGCCGTCCGGTCGCCGGCCGCGCGCGCAATACTTTAAGGCCACGCCCGCGCCCGCGCACGGCCGCCTGAATCTTGTAGGCCCACGACCGCTGTAATCCAAACGACGCGGCCACCGCCGCCGGCCGTTCGCCGGCCCGCATGCGTTCGACCGCGAGCCGCCGCATCTCTTCGAGCGTCGTGTGATCCAAGGTGCGACCGTCACGTCGTGTCATACCGTAGATACGCGCACCCTCGTCAAAACGTTCCCAGTTGTCCGCTAACTTACTGTTCTCTGAGTAAGCGACCGTTGGGCCTTTTGAAGGTACGCTACCGCGAGCTCGCCAAGAACACCGCGTGCGTCTACGACCTCTGTGCCCTTTCCAACCTCTTCCGGCTACGGCACCGATTACTTCCGCAGGTCACATAGTGTCGGCGCGCGCGTTGAGGTCGGCCGATACGGGCCAATTTCTCCCCGTAAACGGGGTGCGACGAACCGTGCCTGCTGTCACTCGAGCGCCTTGCGGCGCCCGCTGAAGCTGTGTACATCCACACCGCCCACGAACTTTACCTGATCAGCGTTTCCTTCGATTTACTCAAGCTTCTTAGCTATGTTGGCAAGTGCACGAGAGGGAGGTGCCTTCTCGCGTCGCTCGCCGTTGATATAGGCCGCAATGAGGGCTCTTGCTTGCTGACTCTGACCGGCTCGAGTCATCGCTTCCGCAATGGTGGCAGTTAGGTAATCTGACGTGCCAAACAGTGCGGTCTTCTTGTGTTTGTCGAGTGCGACCTCGATCATAGCGTCGCTTGGTGACCACCTAGCCGAAATGAGTTCCGTTCCCAGTTCGAGTGCAACAACGTAGGCAGATGCCTTAAGCGGCGCCAACCTCGGTAGGTTCTCCTTGACCATTCCAAGGAACGTCAATGCGGTCGACTTGTCGCGATCCTCTATGGCGCAACGACAGAAGTGGGCGTGTACAAAGCTTGAGGAAATAGGATCCTCGTCGTTCTCTAGTATGTCACCTAGTTTGCGGTTCCATTCGCTGACTTCGGCACTGTTTCCCCGCTCAAGCTCAATCTGTGCGATCTGCCACGCTGAGAATAGGCCCAGGCGAGGCGTCTGCAGTTCGATCGACATTTCAAAATGCTTCCGAAATGCAGCCATTGATTGCTCAAATTGACCGCACAGCCGAAGCGCAAATGCGGCTCTCCCCATGTCGAGCGCAACTTCTGTTGAGGCGGGCCGACGCTCGCCTCGCTTGAGCACGTTACCGGCGATCCTTTCGGCGACCGACAGCTCGCCAAAAACGGCGTGATAAAGCAGGCCCAGTTTCTGGGACTTGTCTTCAAGTCCCGCTGCCGAGAGTTCCGATCTCAGAGTTGAGTAGCAAATAGCTGCGACCTTACTGTCACAAGTATTCGCCGCAATCGTAAGTCCAACCTCTGCGGCTCGTACGCGTGTGCTGAGTGGAAGATGCGCCTGCCCTGCAATTAATCCTGCGCACCGGGCAAGCTCATCTCGATCAATGAGTGGATCGGCTCGGAAACCGGCGTCAATAATGACGATCAGTTCCTCAACCTCGGGTACACAGACGCCACGTATGTCTTGTGGGATACGCAGCGCTCCGAGCTGGTTCGTTAACGAACGGCGGTACTTCCCAGATTGGTTATGAAGTCGAGACTGAAGAATCTCAAACTGCCGTTCCTCCAAGATCTCCGGCATCGTTTCCGACAAAGTCTGTATTGCTCGAAGAACGCTACTCGGCCGACCACCCTCGATAAGCGCCTCCTCATGCTTCCGGATAAACCGGTTCAGCACATCCGGGCGCCCACTCAACTCGGTATGCGCAAGCGCTTCATTCAGAACGATGAGATCCCCCGTCCTCCCGTACTCCGCTTCAAGCGTGTCGCCAATGGCGGCCCGCAACGCCGCGTCCACCAGTGGGGACATCCGACGCATTCCCACCTGACGTACCAGGTTGTGCGTGATGACCAACGAGGACTGGCTCGTGCTCAGGCAGCCGGAGAGCTCCAGCTGCTCGATCGCGTGAATCAACTCGTGGACCGGCAACTCCAGCACCAGCTTGATCCGCTCCAGCGAGGCAAAACCATTCAACAGGCCGATCGCTTGCAAGGCCTGCTGGGCGTGGCTGTTCAACCGGTCTATCCGCTGATCGAGAAGCGCCATCAAGGTCGGCGGCACCCCGATCGCCTGGCCGGTCACCACCCAATGCTCCAGCAACGCCCGCAACATCAGCGGATTGCCTTCACAGCCCCGAATAACCCACAACTCCACCTCGGACGGCACCTCCACGCCGTGCTCGTCCGCCACTTGACGCACCAGTTCCGTCAGCGACGCGGTGCCCATTGGGGCGAGTCGACGAAACATCAGCGGCACTGGAATGCGCGCCGGACGCTCCTCCTTGACCGTACCAGAACGCCCGGTCAGCACGATGTACACGCGCATTTCGTTCACACGCTGAATCACATCCGACAGCACCTCCCACGAGTCGTGGTCCAGCCAGTGCACATCCTCGGCCAACAGAAAAATCGGCCGCTCTTCCGACACCGCCGCGAACAGATCCACCACCGCGTGCCGAATGGACTGCGCGCGCATCGTGCGCATGGCGAGCTCGATGCGGTCCGCCTGCGACACCGCCGCAGCCTGCAGTTCCGCCTGCGTGTCCGCGTCTGTCGGCTCCGCGTCCGCCGTGCCGCCGTCATGGCCGATGAGTTTGCGCAGGATCACAAGACTCTCGGGTGCACACCCAATCGCCCCGGGTGCGCTGAGTAACTGCGGAATCGCT
>VYME01000187.1_pt1 | contig 25917 bp, 17 predicted proteins | sample 5115281 | NCBI WGS metagenome assembly VYME01 (sample SAMN12291780, study PRJNA351875) | freshwater metagenome | isolation source: freshwater lake | place: USA: Michigan, Wintergreen Lake | collected 2013-08-08
GCACGCAGCCCACGCGCCAGCAGCGCCCGCGCCGGCAACGGCTCGACGCGCAGCGGCGCGCCCTTCTGCAGGCGATCGAAGGCGAGGATGCGTTCGACCTGGTCGCCGAGCCGTTGCACGTCCTGGTGCAAAGCCGCCATGTAGTGCGCGCGCCGCTCGGGCGGCACGTCGCCGCGCGCCAGCATCTCGGCCTTCAGCGACAGCGCCGCCAGTGGCGTGCGCAGCTCGTGCGAGACGACGTCGACGAAGTCGGCGCGCAGCCGCACCAGCTGCAGCTCGCGGCGCGTCAGGCGCCACAGCAGCAGGTTGCCGACGACGAACGTAGCGAGCGCCAGCAGCCACGCGGCGTTGGCGGTGACCTGCAGCAGCGCACTCGTCGTCGTGCCGGTCGGCACCGCCGCCCAGGTCGTGCCGAGCGGCGGCAGTTCGAGGCGCACCGCGTCGGCCGGCGCCGAGTACGCATCTTCGAGCCGCCACTCCGGCCCGCTGCGCAACGGCGAGCGCAGCGCCAGTTCGCGGGCTGCGCCGAGCACGTGCGGATCGACGACGGCCAGCGCGCGATCGCCGATCGGCTCGACGTAGATGCCGTCGTCGCTGCGCGTGGCGACTGCCGGCGCCGGCACGGTCCGATGGCGCAGCGCGATCGTCACCGCCGCGCGCAGCGCGTACGAACGCGGATCGAAGCGGAGGTCGTTCTCGTCGAGCACCGCGAGCAACGCCGGTGCCGGCGTGACCCGCGCCAGCACCAGGAAGCGGTCGAACCACGCATCGCGCTCGTTCGCCACCGGCGGGAACTGCCGCAGCTCGTGCAGCATCGCCAGCAGCACGAACGGCAAGCCGCCGCAGCGCGCGTGCGCGTGGCGTTCGATTGCCTGCTGCAGCAGTGCCTTCGCCCGCGTCGCATCCTCGGCGTGCACGGCGTCGACGTAGCGCAGCCAGCCGATCGGCGTCAGTTCGCCGTTGGCCGCTGCATGCGCGAAGTACGGCAGCGCCTCTCTGCGTTCGCCGCGCTGGCAGTGCGCGAGGGCCGCCTGCTCGGCCAGCGCCGCCGTGTGCTGCGTGTCGGCCGCCTCGGCGAACGGGGCGATCACGCGCCGCTGTTCGTCGAGCTGCAGCACGATGCGTTCGTCGGCGTGCTTCGCGAGCTCGGCGTCGAGCGTCTCCTTGGCGAACGCCAACACGTGGCCGGCAGTGCGCTGCTCGTCGGCGCGCGCCCGCGCGATGCCGCCGCCGGGCACGAGCCACAGCCACAACGCGAAGAACGCCGCCGGCACGGCGAGCGCCAAACCGAACCACAGGCCGAATCGTGCCGGAGCAGGTCCCACGCGCGGCAGTCTAGATCGCGACGCGGGGCGACCGTCATGGGGTTGTCAAACCTGCTTCGGGGCCGCCGTACGCCATCGCGGTTTCACAGGCCCATGACACGGCGACGAGCGACTTTCCCGTCAATGTCGGCATGGAACGAACGCCCCGGATGGGTGCGGCCCTCGCCGCACTGTTCTCGCTGCTCGCACTGCCGGCCCAGGAGCCGGCGCCCACGCCCGGATATCGCCTCGCGCAGGCGAAGCTCGCGGAAGCGCGCGGCGACGTCGCGGCGGCGCGGCGCACGCTCGAGGAGGCGCTGGCGAAGGCGAACGACGCCGACAAGGTCGCCCTGCGCGAAGCGCTCGCAGCGCTGCCGCAGGACGGCAACGCGACGACGGGCGGCGACGGCACGATCCGGAGGCCGGCGGACGATCCGGCGGCGGCGGCGGCGGGATTTCGCGAGATCATGCGACAGATGGGCAGGGCCGACGGCCCCACCCAGGATCCCGTGCAGCGCCTGATCGCTGTTCTGGAGCGTGGGCCCAGCTCTGTGCCCGAGGTCGGGGACGCCAGCGCCCAGCTGCAGAATCTCGGCCCGCTGGTCGTGCCACCGCTGCTGGCCGCGCTGCCCAAGGCGGGGCCGTTCGGTGTCGTGCACGCGATCAACATCCTCGGCAACCACGTCGACCCGCGGATCGCCCCGGCGATTCTCGCGCGCGCCAACGCCGACCCGGCGATCGCACAACTGGTGATCGCTGCCCTGGACAACATGACCCTCCCCGTGCGGCAAGCTCTGCTGACAGGCCTGGACGATTCGCAGTTGCCGCCGACGAGCCAGTGGATGCTCGCCCAGTCGATGGACGACGATTCCGGGCTCGAGGAGAAGCGACGTGCGCTGGTGCTTCGTCTCGCCGACGAGCCGACCGTGCAGCGCGAGCTGTCCGACAAGGTCCGGGAATGGGAGGTGCCGTGGGCCGACGAGGTGCTGACGAAGCTGCGCGCGTCGAAGGACCCGGCGACTGCAGCCAATGCAACCGCGCAGTGGCTGTCACAGCAGACGAACCTCGACGAAGCCGACGCCCTGGCGGCGATCCAGCCGCTGGATCCGCGCCATCGTTGGGTGGTCGCGCGCCAAGTCACGTCGCGTTCGAAGAACTGGGCGAAGGTCGCGCTGCTCGGCCTCGGCGAAGGTGCGAACCTCGAGCGACTGCAGCAGTCCCCCTGGTTCCTCGGCGTCGAGTGGCGGTCCGGCGGCGGCGCGGCAGCCAGCGCGCTCATGCAGCTCACGAAGACGCAGCCCGACCTCATCCAACGACTCACCACACCTGTCGGCGCCATCATCCGCGACGGCTGGATCGTGCCGCCGGAACTGGATTCGACGCTGGCGAGCTTCAGCCTCTCTGCCTTCGCGGCGGCGTTGCCACGCGACGGCGAAGCGCGGGCGCTGGCGGCGTGGGATCGGCTCAGCCGCGACCATCGCTGGACCTTCACCAACGCCATCGTCAGCCTGGGTCGCCCCTGGCACCGCGTCGTGGCAGCACAGATCGCGACGGCCGAGAACTACTGGGATGTGCCCGAAGAGTGGCTGCGCCGCAACTGGACCGGTGCGCCGCCGGAAGTGGGTGCGGCGCTGGTGGCACTGGCCGAGCGGTTCCCGCGGACCAAATCCGTGGTCAGCCAGGCAACGGCGACGACGAATGGCCCGGCCTGGCAGCAGTCGCTGATCGACGCGTGCCAGCGCTGCAAGGACCTGCCGTCGGCGATCCTGTTGCCGTACGTGCGCGAGGGCGACAAGTTCGCGTGGGACGTGCTGGCGGGGCGCGATCCGAGCGCCGCGCTGGCGATCGCCCGCGCCCCGGACGGCCAATGGCATAACGTGAGGGCGCGCGTGCTCGGCGAACACGGCACTGCGGAGGATGTTGCCACGCTGGTGAAACGGATGGGCTGGGCGGCCCTGTCGGAGGAGGAACTGGAGCAGGTCCGCCCGTTCGTGCTTCGCCACGGCCTCGGCAACCTTGCCTTGCTGAAGCAACTGGCGAAGCACGGCGCGCCGTTGGCGCGAGATCTCGCCAAGCAGATCGCCGCCCGCATCGACATCGCGCAGCTGACGGAGTTCCTGACGATCCTGCCGGAGCTGCCGGGGGAGATCGCCGACCATTCGATCCAGACGCTGCAGTCGCAGGTCGGCACGAGCCACGCGCCGATGCTCGCCCAGGCGCTCGCCGCGGCCGCCGCGCGCGACCCGATCGTTCCCGCGGAGGTCCTGACGGTGCTGGACCTGATGACGCGCAGCGGCTCCACCGAGTGCCTGCCCGCGCTGCGCAGTGCGCTCGACAACGCGCGCCTCGGCGACTTCTGCAGCAAGATCGCCGCGACCATGGTCTCGCTGCCGGGCCGCGAGTGGCCCACCATGCTGCGCGAAATGCTGGCGCATCCGGACGCGCGCGTGGTCGGCGAAGCGCTGGTCGCCATCCGGCCCGGCCAGGATCAGGAACTGCTGGCCGTCGCCACCAAGGCGCTGCTGGCGAACCTGCGCGCGCTCGGCGCGGTCGACGGGTTCTTCGACGGCCTCGAGCCCGGACCGCGCGCCGCCACCGCCAGCACCGTGCTGCAGGCGAAGGACTTCGACCAGGCTTCGATCGCGCTCGCCTGCAGCGCCCTGCGCGCGCTGGGCAGCTTCAAGGACAGCCGCTTCGCCGCCGACCTCGCCCGCGGGGCGCAGCATGGCGAGCCTTCCGTTCGCATGAGCGCGGCGGAACAGCTCGGCCGCCTGTTCACGCGCGAGGCGGCGCCGTTCCTGCTCGACCTGCTGAAGGACGACAACAAGAACGTGCGCGACCTGGCGAAGGAACGGCTCGAGCTGCTCGCCGACTACCTCGACGGCCGCGCCAAGTGGGACGAACGTCTGCACCGGAAGTGACGCGCGGCGTGATCGCCACCGGTTGACAGCCGGTCGCCGACAGCTTTTGTTGCCGACCGGAGAGCCCGATGCACACCCGCTCGATGGCCCGTCTCGCTTCGTTCGCCTTGCTCGTCGCCAGCGGGGCCGTAGCCCAGGGGCCGGTCGGCGTGCCGCTGAACCCGACCCTGATCTTGCGCGACCCACGCCTGCTGCAGGCCGGCGACACGGTGCACGCGTTCGGCGACTCCGGCGGCGCGTCGCTCTACTGCCGGTCGCCGGACGGCGGTCGCAGCTGGCCGGTCGTCGAACAGTCGTTGGGCCCGTTCCGGCCGACCGACGCCACCTTCGCCGCCGGCCTGCTGGTCACCGTCGGCCGCCGCACCGGCTTGCTCGGCGTCGCCGGGCCGGCCGTGACCGTGTCGAGCGACCTCGGCATCACGTGGTCGCCGCTGCAGACGCTGGCGCCGTTCGAAGCCTTGTCGCTCTCGGGCCCGGAGGAGATGCGGATCCACGTCGCCGGATCGACGATCTTCGTGGTCTGGTCCGAGCCAGCCACCGGAAAGATCCGCACCGCGCGTTCGACCGATGCCGGCCAGACCTGGTCGGCAGCGAGCACGATCTACCAACCGACGACGCCAGGGGGCGGCTTCCCGACGCATCTGAGGTTGGTCGTCGACGGCAACACCGTGCATGCCTTCTGGCAGGTGCCAACGGTACCGCTGACGATCCGCATGCAGTCCTCGACGGATGCCGGACTGACGTGGTTGGCGAACTCCCGCCTCGTCGGAGCGCCCGCCGTCCACGGCGAGCCACTGCTGGCCGGCGGAGACGCCAACCACCTTCTCATCGGCCCGCGCAAAGGCACGATACTCCGCTCTCTCGACGCTGGCACATCGTGGAGCGTGCTCACTGGCCTGCCGACGCCCTTGGTCGACGATCTCGCCAGCGACGGCGACCGGGTGGTGGTCGCCGGCATGACCAACGATCTGTTCTTCCCGACGCGGTCGATCTCGACCTCGCTCGACGGCGGCGTGACCTGGCAACCCCATTGGGTCGCATCCACATTCTATGGCCTCGTGGCCACGGCGTTCGCAGGCAGCGGGGGCCTGCACGTGCTGTTCGCACTGCCGACGGCCCCTCAGTTCGGCGTACTCGTTCGCTCCGACGACGATGGCCTCAGTTGGCACCAGGGCGCCACGGACATCGCCGGGTTCGCACCCGGGCCGCGTCGCAACGTGCACCTTCGGCGCGTGCTGGGCACCTCCCCCGCTGACTACGTGTCCTACGCCTACGTGGGGCTCGGTTCGACGCCGGCCGGCGCTGGCACCGCCGGCACCGGTGGTCTCGTGCCCCAACTCGAACTGCAAGGCCTGCCGGCTTTGGGGCGCACGGCGACCCTTCAGCTCGGCCAGGCACTCGCCAACACACTCGGCGTGCTCGGTGTGAGCAGCGCGCCTCCCGGGGCGATCCCGTTCGCGGGCGGTCTCGTGCGGCTGCAGGGGCCGTTGGCGCTGGTGCCATTCGCGACCAGCACCGCCGGCACGTGGACGGCGCCGCTCTCGGTGCCGAACGATCCGGCGATCAGCGGCGCCAGCCTCGTCGCGCAGTCGCTCGTGCTCGATGCTGCGGCGACCGACGGCCTGTCGCTCAGCAGCGCGATCGAACTGTGGATCGCGCCGTGAGCGACGCTCCGCGGCTCATTGGTTGCCGAGCATGGCGTCGATGCCGTTGCCGCGGATCGCGCCAAAGGCGTTGCCCCCGTTGACAGCTGGTCGGCGACCGCGTCCCCTGCAATCCAGGAGAGTCTCATGCACTACCGCGCAATCGCCGTCTTCGCCTCCTTCGCCCTGCTCGCCGCCACCCATGCCGTGGCCCAGGGGCCGGTCGGCGCGCCGCTGAACCCGACGTTGACCTTCCGCAATCCACGCCTGCTGCAGGCCGGCGACACGGTGCACGCCTTCGGGGAGGGGATCAGCGGCACGTGGCTCTACAGCCGCTCGCCGGACGGCGGCCGCAGCTGGCCGGTCGTCGAGCAGTCGCTGGGGACGTTCGCGCAGACCGACGAGGCCTACGCCGATGGACTGCTGGTGGTCGTCGGCCGCAACTTCTTCGGGGTCGGGGCCGGCGGCCCGGTGGTCACCGTGTCGAGCGACCTCGGAGTGACCTGGTCGCCGCTGCAGACCGTGGCCTTGTTCGAGGCGGTGTCGACCGCGTTCGGCGCCGAAGAGGTGCGGGTGCACGTCACGGGCACGACCATCACGGTCGTCTGGTCCGAGCCCGCGGCCCTGAAGGTGCGCAGCGTGCGCTCGACGGACGCCGGAGCGACCTGGTCGAGCGCGAGCGTGCTCTACCAACCGCCGGCACCGCCGAGCACGAGCCCTGGCTCCCCATCGCAGCTGCGGCTGGTCCGCGCGGCCACCACCGTGCATGCCTTCTGGTTCGCGGCCGGGACGCAGTCGACGACGATCCGCATGCAGACGTCGAACGACGCCGGTGCGACCTGGCTGGCGAACGACCGTCTCGTCAGCACGCCGGGGGCGTTCGGCACGGAGTTGCTGGCCGCCGGCGACGCCGACCAGCTGTTCGTCGGCCCGCGCAACGGCGCGATTGCGCGCTCCGCCGACGCCGGCGTCACCTGGATCCCGGTGAGCGGTTTGCCGACGCCCGCGGTCGAGCACATCGCCAGCGACGGCGATCGGGTGGTGGTCTCCGCGCGCACGCTGGACTCGTTCCAACCGATCCGCTCGATCTCGACCTCGCTCGACGGCGGCGTGACCTGGCAGCCGCACTGGACCGCGAGCACGTTCTCCGGCTTCCTCGGTACCGCGTTCGTCGGCAGCACGTTCCTCGGCGACGGCGACCTGCACGTGCTGTTCGCATTCCCGATCATCCCGCAGAACGGTTTGCTGCTGCGCTCCGCGGACCAAGGACTGACGTGGCAGCAAGTCGCCACCAACATCGCCGGCATCGCGCCCGGTCCGCAGCGCCATGTGTACCTGCGGCGCCAGGTCACCGGGTTTCCCGTCGACTACGTGAACTACGCCTACGTCGGGCTCGGTTGGACGCCGGCGGGTGCTGGCACGGCGGGCACCAGCGGGCTCGTGCCGCAGCTCGCCCTGCAAGGCAAACCGGCGCTGGGCCGCACGCCGACGCTGGCACTGACGCAGGCACTCGGCAACACGCTCGGCGTGCTCGGCGTCAGCAGCGCGCCGCCAGGAGCGATTCCGTTCGCGGGCGGCCTCGTGCGCCTGCAGGGGCCATTGGCGCTGGTGCCGTTCGCGACCAGCGCCGCGGGCACGTGGACGGCGCCGCTCGCGGTGCCGAACGATCCGGCGCTCAGCGGCGCCAGCCTCGTCGCGCAATCGCTCGTGCTCGATCCGGCGGCGACCGACGGCTTGTCGCTCAGCAGCGCGATCGAGCTGTGGCTCGGGCGCTGAGCACAGCACAGCTCACTGGTTGCCGAGCAGGCCGTCGATGCCGTTGGCGCTGATCGCGCCGAAGGCGTTGATGCCGGGCACGAACACCGCAGCGGTGGTGAACAGGTGGCCGTTCAGCAGCGCCGGGTTCGCCGGCAGGCCGATCTGGAACGTGTGCGTCGAGCCGGTCGGGCCCCACGGACTGATCACTTCCAGCGACGAGCGCAGGCCGCAGCCCGGAGCCCCGACGAACGCCAGGTCGTTGACGCCCGGGTCGGTGAAACCCAGCACGTCGATGCCGAGGGTCGCGTTCGCCGGCACGTTGCCGACCGTCTGCGTCCAGGTGCCGCCGAGCAGCGGCCGCGTCGACGCGGTCAGCGTCAAGCCCGCGTTGTCGACGGCACCGGTCTGGAACGACAGCGGCAGCGACGCCGACAGGTCCTTGCTGCCCGGATCGAGGCTCGCTCCGGCCGGCGAGAAGCCGACGAGGCGCGCGTTGCCGCCGGTGCTCATCTGCTGCACGACGAGGTGCACCATGCCGTTGGCGGTGTCGAACTGGAACTGGAAGGTGTTCGCGCCGGTGGCGCTGAGCGCCCCGAAGTCCCAGACGCCGTCCCAGGTGATGCAGGCCTTGGTGCCCACCATCTCGAACTTCACGCGGCCGCCGCTCGGGAGCGACGGGTTGTAGTCGTGCCAGTTCCACCAGCCGGCGTTCGGCGACGCCAGGAACGCGCCCGCCGACGGGACGTGGAACGTGCCGTTGCTGCCGACCGAGACGTAGCCGTTCGCCGCGACGTTCAGGTTGTTGGTCGAGCCACCCGGGAAGCCGAACGACGCCGGCAGCACGATCGTGGTCTCGGTGTCGTCGCCGAGCGGCAGCACGGTCGCGTTGGCGCTCGGCGCCAGGAACGTGGTCGTGCCGGCGAGCACGAAGTAACCGCCGGCCGACGGGATCATCGTGAGCGTGGTGTTGCTCAGGTCGAACGCCGCCGAGCTGGCGAAGCTCTCGTAGAACGAGGCGTAGCTGCGGATGCAGCCGGCGCCGAGGGTGGTGTTGCTGGCGGTGACCTGGGCGGCGAGCGACGGGGCCAGGGCGGCGATGACGGTGAGCGGGAGGATGCGGGCGAAGGAGTTCATGTTCGTGAGCCCAGGTCATCCGGAGCCCCCGGCGGACGTGGCGACGGCCTTGGCGATCCTCGGCGACCCGCCCGAACAACAAGATTCGGCGAAGCCATGGCGCTCATTGCAGCGGCGGATAGCTTCCGTGGCGTCCCGGCCTTGGCGCATTGCGCCGGCCATTCGATGAACCGGAAGAAGGCACCCATGCAACTCGATCGATCGATCTCTGTCGCGCTCGTACTCGCGACGTCCCTCGCCGCCCAATGCTTCGAACCCAATCTCGGCGCGCTCGCCACCCGCGGAGCCAATCCGCCGGGCGTCGGCGACGACGTGCTGTTCGACCTGCGGCCAATGAACTTCAGCTTCCCGCTCGGCGGCGTCGCCGCCAGCTACACGCACGCGCACGTGCAGAGCAATGGCGTCGTGTTCCTGACCAATGGTGCGAACTCCGGCGCCACCACGCAGGGCTACTCGACCGTCGCGTCGACGCAGATCAACAACCTGCGCGGCACCGCCGGCGACCCGCCGCGCATCGCCCCGTTCTGGCGCGACCTCGTGCTGGCGCCGGCGAACGACGGCGGCGTCTGGATCAACGACACGCTGCCGGGCAAGTTCGTCGTCACCTGGCGCAATGCCGTGCAGTTCAACACGGTCGGCCCGGTGTTCACGATCCAGGCGCAGATCCTGGCGACCGGTGAAGTGACGTTCTTCTACGACGCGGCCACCGTGTCGACGCAGCCGGTGATCTGCGGCGTGTCGGCCGGCAACGGCATCGCCGCGGTGCCGGGGCTCGACCTGTCGACGACGAACAGCACCACGACGCAACTCGCGTTCGAACGCTTCCCGTCGAACCAGTTCGACCTCGCCGCGAACTGCGTGCGCTTCGCTCCGAACGGCGGCGGCTTCGCGACCGAGTCGGGCCAGCTCGCCGCGCACAGCAACTACGGCCAGGGCTGCTACGACCTCGCCGCGGCGTCGTTCTACCAGGGCTTCGCGACCGCGGCCGGCGCGCGCGCGGCGCTGAACGGCCAGTCGATGGTGCTGACGCCGACGGCGAACGGCTACACCGCGGCCTGGGGCGGTGCCACCTACCAACTGCCCGGCGGCGGCGCCACGGCGCTGACGCTCACCGACGACGGCGAAGTCGGGGTCGCGCTGAGCCAGCCGCTGCCGAGTCCGTTCGGCGCGACCTCGTCGCTGCGCGTCAACGCCAACGGCATCGTCACGCTCGGCAGCAACCCGCAGACGTTCCCCGGCACCAACCCGTACACCCCGACGCCGGCGGCGCTGCTGGCGGCGAGCGGCACGGCGTTCTGGTCGTGGCACGACTACAACCCGGCCGAGGTCGGCAGCGGCAGCGTGAAGTTCGAAGAGGTCGTGCTCGGCGGCGAGCCGGTGGCACTCGTCACGTGGGACAACGTCGAGAGCTGGTCGCAGCCGCTCGGCACCAACCCGAGCCGCCTGCAGTTCCAGCTGAACCTCGCCACCGGTGTCGTGGCGATCGTCTGGTTCGACATCGACGACAACGGCACCAGCCAGTACGGCTCGGGCCACCTGATCGGCTTCTCGCCGGGCGGCGCGTCCGCCGATCCGGGCCCGATCACGCTGGCGACGGCACTGCCGCTGACGACGTCGCCCGATCTGCTGGCGATGACGCTGGCCGCTTCGCCGGCGCCGATCTCGACGCTGACCACGGGCACCCTCGTCACCTACACGACGAGCAACATGCCGGAGGCGGCGCCGGGCAGTGGTGTCTACCTCGGCACCAACATCCTGAGCCTCGCCGGCATCGCCCCGCCCGGCGTCGAACTCGGCTTCCTCGGCGCCCCGGGCTGCTACGCGCACGTGCTGACGCTGAGCGTGCTGCAGACGCTGCTCGGCAACACGCCGACGCTGCAGGTGCAGTTCCCGATCCCGGCCGGTGTGCCGGCGGGCTTCGAGCTCTACTCGCAGTCGGTGGCGCTGATCACGCCGTTCAGCCTGCCCGGCGGCCTGAACGCGTTCGGCATCGTCACCAGCAACGGCGTGCGCTCGTACGTGAGCCAGTTCTGACGCGCGCGCGGGCCGGGCTAGCATGCGCACCGCATGCTGATCCGCCCGGCCCGCGCCGACGACTTCGCCGCCGTCGCCGCGATCACCAACCACTACATCGCGACGACGGCGATCCACTTCGGCCACGAGCCGGTGGCCGCCGACGAGCTGCGCGCCGCGTGGCACGACGGCGAAGCGACGTTCCCGTGGTTCGTCACGCTGGCCGACGACGGCAGCGTCGCCGGCTACGCCAAGGCCGGCACGTTCCGCGCCCGCGCCGCCTACCGCTGGACCACCGAGACCGGCATCTACCTGGCGCCGACGCAGCTCGGCCGCGGGCTCGGCACACCGCTCTATCGCACGCTGCTCGACGAACTGCGCACGCGTGGCTTCCACTCGGCGATCGGCGGCATCGCGCTGCCGAACGCCGCGTCGGTGCGGCTGCACGAACGGCTCGGCTTCGTACACACGGGCACGATCCAGCAGGCGGGCTGGAAGTTCGCGAAGTGGCACGACCTCGGCTTCTGGCAGCTGCGGCTCGCCGGCGCCGAGGTGCCGCCGCCGGTGCTCGCGAGCTGACCACCATGGCGTGCAAGCGCTTAGACTCTTCGTGGCGGACAGCTACCACGCCCTCGACTACGGGACGGAGACCACCATGCGCTGGATGTTCTTGTCGCTGAAACGCTATGCAGAGTTCTACGGGCGATCGACACGGCGGGAGTTCTGGTGCTTCTTCCTGTTCCAGTTCCTGTTCGTGTTCGTGCTCGCGAGCGTGCTGCCGCAGCTGATGCTCAGCAGGAACGGTGGCCCGGCGCGCATCCTGTGGATCGTCCTGCCCATCTCAGTCGCCTGGTTGGGACTCGTCATCCCAACCATCGCAGTCACCGTTCGCCGGCTGCACGACCAGAACCAGAGTGGCTGGTTGGTTCTGCTCGGCCTGATTCCGTATGTCGGCATCCTGGTCCTGCTGATCCTCGCCTCCTTGCGAGGGACCGCAGGCACGAATCGTTTCGGGCCCAACCCGCGGGGCGGCCTCGACCCCGACGTGGCCAACGTCTTCTCGTGAACCGGCGCCAACACCCGCAGCAGCAAGGCCTGTTCGGCCCGCTCGACGAACCAGCACCCGCGACCGTCGCCCCCGCCGCGTTCGCGCCCGAGCTCACCGCCCTCGCACAGCGACTGCCGCCAGAGCTGCGCCTCGGCACGTCGTCGTGGAACTTCCCCGGCTGGCGCGGCGTCGTCTACGCAGCGAACGCGAACAAGGCGCACCTCAGCCGGCACGGCCTCGCCGCCTACGCGCAGCACCCGTTGCTGCGCACGGTCGGCATCGACCGCACCTACTACGCGCCGATCGCCGCCGCCGAGTTCGCGGAGTACGCCGCGCAGGTGCCGGCGACGTTCCGCTTCCTGGTCAAGGGCTTCGGTGAACTGCTGGCGCCGCGGCGCAGCGACGGCCGCCCGAACCAGCGCTACCTCGATGCGCGCGCGTTCACCGCCGAGTGCGTCGAACCGGCGGTGCAGGGCCTCGGCGACAAGCTCGGCGTGCTGCTGCTGCAGTTTCCGCCGCAAGCGCACGAACTGCGCAACGAGCCGGAGCTGTTCGCGCAACTGCTGCGCACGTTCCTCGGCGGCTTGCCGCGCGGCGTTCCGTACGCGGTCGAACTGCGCGACGACGTGCTGCTGACGCCACAGTACGTCGACGCCTTGGCGGCGAGCGGCGTGCAGCACGGCTTCGTCGTGCATCCGCGCATGCCAGAGCTGTCGCGACAGCGCGCCCTGGTGCCGCTCGCCGGCCCGCTGGTGCTGCGCTGGATGCTGCATCCGGGCTACGGCTACGACGAGGCGAAGGAACGCTACGAGCCGTTCGAGCGGCTGGCCGAGCCCGATCCCGACAACCGCAGCGCCATCGCCGAACTCGTGCACGCGGCGATCGCCGGCAGCCGTGCGGTGACCGTCGTCGTCAACAACAAGGCCGAAGGCTGCTCGCCGCTCGGCGTGCAGGAGCTCGCGCGCACGATCGCCTCGCTGCTGGTCACGCGCTGACGCAGCATGGCGGCGGACGACGAACGGCCCGAACGAGCCCCTGGAAACGACGAACGGCGGACCCGGCATCGCGCCGAGCCCGCCGTTCGCATCGGACTACCGCTCGGTCACTGCGGCTGCGTGACGCTGAGCACGCCGTTGCTGACGACGAAGCCGCCGGCTTCGCCGTTGACCAGCGGGAACGCCGGATCGAACAGCGCCACCGCCTGCGCCGCGATCGTCGTGCCCGGCTGGAAGCCCGGCGCGAAGAACGTCACCGGCACCGCGTTCGTCGGCGACAGCGTCACCGCACCACCGGTGGTGACGTCGAGCGAGCCGATGTAGGCGCGGCAGCCCGGCTGCTGCGTCAGGATGCCGGCCAGGTCGAGGCCACCCGGCAGCGGCGTCGCGCTGAGGAACAGCACCGACAGGTAGACACCCGAGCCCGGCACGAACTCGGGGATGTTGCCGATCGTGAACGTGCAGTTCGTGCTCGGGTTGATGACCGGCGCCGGCGAAGCCGACAGCGTCATCGGCGCCAGCGTGATCGGCGGGCCCATGACGAACGGCGATGCCGTCGAAAGGTCGGTCGACGTCGGCACCGCACCCGTGCCGGCGAGCGTGCAACCGACGATCATCGTCGTCGTGTTGGTGCTGACGGCCATGCTGAGCCACACCATCGTCACGTTGCCCGTGGTCAGGTCGATCTGCCACTGGAAGGTCGCCGGGTTGGTGGTGCCGATCTCGAAGACGCCGTCGAACGTCACGTAGTAGACGCCGCCGACTTCCTCGGTCTTCACCTTGCCGCTGTTGGTGAGCGCCGGTTGGAAGTCACGCCAGGTGTAGAACGCCAGGCCGGTCGCCGTCGCCGTCTCCGCCAGCGTGGCGGTCCAGTCGATGCCCTGGTTGCCGGTCGCCGCCGCGGTCAAGATGCCGTTCGACGACACCGTCCACTGCGCTGCGGTGCCACCGGGCACCGGGACCGGAACCGACGGCGAGAACGTCGTCGTGGTGTCGTCGGCGTTGGCGACGATCGTCGCCGCCGGAGTCGGCGCCACGTAGAGCGCACTCGCCACGGCCGGCAGCCAGATCGCGACGTAGCCGTTGCCGGTCGGCGTGAACTGCATCGCGTTGCCGTCCAGCGCCGCCTTTGCCGCCGGCGAGCCGGCGAACGACTGCAGCAGGTTGGTCTGGTCGAGGTTGTAGTTGTAGCAACCGGTGCCGTAGGCCTGGTGGTAGGCCGCCGACAGGTCGCGGATCTGCAGCGCGGTGATGTGCGGCGCCAGCACGTTGGTCGCGATCGGGTGCGTGCCCTGGATCAGCAGCCACAGCTCGCTGGTCGGGTCGTAGGTGAACGTGCCCGTGCAGTGCGAGCCGAACACCGTGTCGGGCGTCGTCGTCGCCGGCGCGTTGTCCGGGTCGGCCTCGAGGCCACCCGACACCGGGCCCTGCACGAGCGAGCCGAGGTTGGTGACCTGGCCGCCGGTCAGCGTCGCCGCGCCGAACGCCGAGCTCAGGTTCATGACGCGGTCGTAGAGCACGTTCGTCGGGCTGCCGGTGCGCTGGTCGGTGAACCACACCTGCACCGAGTAGGTGCGCCCCGGCACCAGCGTCGCGAGGTTGTCGAGGCGGATGCCGCCCCACACGCTCGGGTTCGCGGCCGGCGCCGTCTGCATCGCCAGCGAGGTGCCGAGCAGCTTGTCGTACTCGGTGTTGCCGGTCAGCGTGCCGTTCAGACCGCCGGTGATGAAGCCGCTCCAGCCGGTCGGCTGGAAGCTCGGCGCGAAGGTCACGCCGTTGACGGTCGCGGGCGTCGGCACACCGGGCTGGTGGGCGTTGCCGGCGAAGACGAACGCGCCGGTGACGCTGACGTCGGTCGGCGAGACGCTCGGGAGCACGGGCCCCCAGGTGATGGTCTGCGCGCTGGCGACGCAGGCGAGCAGCGCCGGGACGAGGAGCAAGCGAGAGGAGTTGCGAATCATGTGGGGGCAGTTCCGGGGTTGCGCAGGGAGCACGTCGCCCGATTCCGAAGCGGGCGAGCGGCCCCTGCCGAGGGCGCGGATGGTAGCGGCTGCCGGCGGCCTGGATCGGGGCGCCCGCAAGGTCTTCGTAACGGCCGAGCGGCGCGCCCGTCGACACGGCCTCCGAGGCCGTCGTCCCCACGGATCAGCGACGACGCGTGGCGCCCCAGGGCCGCCCGCACGGCGCAACGCTCCGCCGCAACTTCATGCGAACTTGCACGTACCCTCCCGGGCGGCGGCGAGGCTCGGGCCCTCATCGCTCCCGCCATGAACGCCACGCCATCGCTCTCCCTGCTGCTCGCCCTCGCGACGCCGGTCGCGGCCCAGACGTTCACCGTCGTCGGCCTGCCCGACACCCAGCGCTACAGCGAGCTGTATCCGGCCATCTACCAGAGCCAGACGCAGTGGATCGCCGCGCAGGCCGCGGCGCGGTCGATCCGCTACGTGTCGCACTATGGCGACGTGGTGCAACACGGCGACTCGCTCGCGGAATGGCACAACGCCGACGTGGCGATGGCGACGCTCGACGCAGCGGGCATCCCTTATGGCGTGACGGCGGGCAACCACGACATCACGCCGTCCGGCGTCGCCGGCTCGAGCTACATCCCGGCCAACTTCCGGACCTACTTCGGCGCCCAGCGCTTCGCCGGCAAGCCGTGGTACCGCGGCGACTCCCCGAGCGGCATGAGCAGCTACCAGCTGTTCGACGCCCACGGCGTGCAGTTCCTGGCCTTGCACATCGAATGCGACGCGGCGCTGCGCGAGCTCGAGTGGGCGCAGGGCATCCTGCACGAGAACCGCGACAAGCCGGTGCTGCTGACGACCCACCGCTACCTGCAGGACGCGCAGGACTACACCGGCGGCGTGCCGCTGGTGCCGTCGGGTCGCTACCCGGACATCTGGTATGGGGTCGAAGGCCTCTACACGCCGGACGGCATCCGCAGCGAACAGCTCTGGAACTGGTTCGTCCGCCGCAACCCGAACATCCTGCTCGTGCAGTGCGGGCACTTCCACGAGGAGTTCCGGCAGACCAGCACCAACGCCTACGGCAACCCGGTGCACGAGGTGCTGGCGGACTACCAGGACGATCCGAACGGCGGCAACGGTTTCCTGCGGATCATGACGTTCGACCTCGGCAACGATCGCATCGACGTGCAGTCGTACTCGCCGTGGCTGAACCAGTTCTACTTCGCCGCCGAGAGCCAGTTCTCGCTGCCGGTCGACTTCGATCGCTACCGCTCGCTGGAGCCGACGGTCGTGCTGCAGCAAGGCGTGGCGGGCTATCAGGGCTGCCAGGACACCTGGCTGAACCAGGATGCGCCCAACGCGACGAACGGCAACTCGACGGCGATCGTGGTCGACGACGACGTGACCAACAGTCCGTTCCAGGACCGCCGCGCCCAGGGCCTGGTCCGCTTCGATGGCCTGTTCGGCGCCGCGGGCAGCGGTCGCATCCCAGCGGGTGCCCAGATCCTCAGCGCGTGGTTGACGCTCGAGGTCGTCGACGACGTCGACGCCCCGTCGCGGCCGGACTTCCTGCTGCACCGCGTGCTGGTCGATTGGAACGAAGCCTCGACCTGGAACTCGCTCGGCGGCGGCTTGCAGGTCGGCAGCGAGCTCGATCCCAACGCGATCGTCATCCCCGGCGACAACAACCGCGACGGCGACGGCCTGCGCCATCTCGACGTGACCGGCATCGTGCAAGCGTGGGCGAACGGCGCCCCCAACTACGGCTTCGCCATCCTGCCGGAGATCATCGCCCTGAAGGACGACGGCATCGAGCTCGCGGCCAGCGAGCACGGCAATGCGCTGCTGCGCCCGCGCCTCGAAGTGACCTACGCGTCGAGCTGCGGCTTCCAGCGCACCGGAGTGGGCGTCGGCCAGGCCAACACCCTCGAACTGGTCGGCCTCGGCCTGCCGCGCATCGGCCGCACCATCGAAGTGACGACGACCAACGGGCCGGACGCCGCGACGGTGACGGCGCTGGCGACGGGCGCGGCCGCGGTGCCGCTGTTCGGCGGCATGCTGTGGATCGACCCGGCCCAACTGCTGGTCCTCACGGTCGGCTCGCCGGATCTGGTGATCGCCGTGCCGGATCTGCCGCAGTTCGTCGGCGTCGACTTCCACTTCCAGTCGCTGGCCTTCGACCCGGCGATGCCCGAAGGCTTCGCACTGTCGAACGGCCTGACTGCGACCCTGTGCCGCTAGGCCACCTGGCCCACGGACACGGTCGGCCGGCCTCGCCACAGTTCCGCCATGCAACCCACGGCTGCAACCGGTCGCATCCAGCACGCCTTGGCCGCCATCGGCGAGCTGCTGCAGGACATCGCCGACGGCGAGATCACCCACGCGGCCGACATCGCCGCGGCCGCACCGGACATGCAGGCGAGCGCCCGCAACCTCGCGCACTACCTGGCGGTCCGCACGCGCGAACTGCGCCCGCTGCAAGCCGAGCTGTCCGCGTTGTCGCTGTCGTCGCTGGGCCGCCTCGAAGGGCACGTTCGCGGCACGGTGCTCGGGGTGCGCCGCGCCTTGCTCGCGCTGCTCGGCAGCGGCCAGCCGTACGCGCCCGATCCGCGCGCGCCCACCGGCGAAGCCTTCCACGCCGGCGAGGCTCTCGACGACGACGCTGCGCAGGATCGCCTCGAACGCAACACCGCGCGCTTGCTCGGCAAGCACCCGGCAGGCCGGAACACGCGCATCATGGTGACCCTGCCGTCGGCGGCGGCCACGGATGCCGAGCTGCTGCGCGGCCTGCTGCTGGCCGGCATGAACGTCGCGCGCATCAATCTCGCGCACGACGACGAGCCGCGCTGGACGACGATGGTGGCGACGATCCGCCGGCTCGCGAGCGAACTGCACCGCGAGTGCCGCATCCTGGTCGACCTGCCCGGGCCCAAGCTACGCACCGGACCGCTGCCGGACGGCCCACGCGTGCTGCGCTTGCGGCCGCGACGCAACCTGCTCGGCCAGTGCGTGGCCCCGGCGGAGGTCGAGTTCGTGCCGGTTGGCGTGAACCAGACCGGTTCGGTCGTGCCGGTGTCGCCAGAGCTGCTGCGCCACGCCGCAGCCGGCGACGAACTCGTCGTCCTCGACACGCGCGGCCGCGAACGTTCGCTGCAGGTCGTGTCGGCCGGACCGACCCGCTGCCTCGCGACGACCGAGCGCAGCGTCTACCTCGGCACCGGCTGCCGGATCGAACTGCGCCGCGGCATCACGCCGCTGCTCGACGGCACGATCGGCGAACTGCCGCCGCTGCCGTCGCACCTGCTGCTGCAGGCCGGCGACGAGTTCGAGCTGTGCCGCGACGAAGCCGCGGCCGCCTCGGCCCAGGTGCTGGCCGACGGCAGCGTTCATCCACGCCGCATCGGCTGCACGTTGCCGCGCGTGTTCGAGGACGTGCGCCAAGGCCACCGCATCTGCCTGGACGACGGCAAGATCACCGGTCTGGTCGTCGACAACGACGGCGAACGCCTGCGCGTGCGTGTGCAGAGCACGCCGCCGGGCGGAGCGAAGCTGCGCGCCGAGAAGGGCATCAACCTGCCCGACACCGAATTGGATGCGAGCGCGCTGACCGAGCACGACCGGGCCCTGTTCGACTGGGTCGCGGCGAACGCCGACCTCGTCGGCATGTCGTTCGTCCAGCGGCCCGCCGACGTGCTGCAGCTCGAGGCCGAACTGCACCGCCGCCAGCGGCCCGACATCGGCGTGATGCTGAAGATCGAGACCGCGATCGGCTGCCAGCGCTTGCCCGAGCTCCTGTTCGCCGGCCTGCGCAACCCGCCGCTCGGCGTCATGGTGGCGCGCGGCGACCTCGCCGTCGAAGTCGGCTACGAGCGCCTCGCCGAACTGCAGGAGGAGATCCTCTGGCTGTGCGAAGCGGCGCACGTGCCGGTCGTCTGGGCGACCCAGGTGCTGGACGGCATGGCCCGCACGGGCATGCCGACGCGGGCCGAAGTGACCGACGCCGCGATGGGCGGCCGCGCCGAGTGCGTGATGCTGAACAAGGGGCCGTTCGTGGTCGAGACGGCGGAGTTCCTCGCCCGGCTGCTGCTGCGCATGCAGGACCACGCGCACAAGAAGCGCTCGCTGATGCGACGGCTGCGCATCGCCGGACCGCCGCGGACCGCGGCGCCGGGGGCGAACGCGACGAACGGCGGGTAGGGCACCGGCGGGAACGCGTGTCCCGGGCCACCGCCGGCCCGGATACACTCCCGCCCGCCGGGAGCCCACCATGACCGCCACTGCGCATCTTGCGTTCGCTGCACTCGCCTTCGCGATCGGCGCCGTCGCCCAGACGACGCACCTCGTCGGTCCCAGCGGCCTGGCGCAGATCCGCGACGCGCTGGCGATCGCTGCCCCGGGCGACGTCGTGCTGGTGCAGCCCGGAACCTACGCGCAGTTCCACGCGAACGTCGGCGTGACGATCCGCGCCGCCGTGCCGGGCACCGCCGTCGTCGACCTGGACCTGACGGTCGTGCCGCCGACCTGCACCGGGTTCTGCCTCGTCGAGGAGGCGATCACGCGCTTCCTGCCACCCCCGGGCCAGACCGTGCACTGCGAAGGGCTCGCGTTCAGGTCCTCACCGCAGTCCTTCTTCGCCGTCCACCAGGTGGTCGTCAGCGGCGGCGCGGTGACGTTCGCGAACTGCACGGTGCGCACGAGCATCGGCCCCGCACTGATCGTCGACCAGGCGCGGGTGCACCTGCAGGACTGCACGCTGGAGTGCCTCGGCACCGGCAACGGTTGGCCGCCGCTCAGCGCCTACACGTCCACGATCAGTGCCGTGCGTTGCACGTTCACCGCGTCGCAGACGACTCTGTCGGCTCCCGGCGCGGCTTTGTGGCTGCGCGGCGCCACGCTGCAGGGCAGCCAGCTGCAGCTGCGCGGTGGCCTGCTCGGCTTCGGCGGCCTCGGTGGTGCTGGCCTCGATCTCGACGCCACGTCGTCGGCGTGGATCAGCGACTCGCAGCTGACCGGCGGCGGCTCCACCTGCCCGGTGGTGAACAACGGCGGCAGCGGCCGCATCGATCGCAGCGTGCTGCTGCCGAGCCTCGCCAGCTGCACGAGCCTGCCGACCGCGCTGGTGCTCGGCATCGACAGCGCGACGCCACCGCAGACCGGCGCGCCGTTCGTCGTCGACTTCCGCACGGCGCCGAACCAGCTGGTCGGCATCTACGCCAGCAGCAACCTCGGCAGCGGCGCACTGCCGGGCCTCGCCGACCAGCCGCTCGGCCTCGACGCGGGGAACGCCTGGTTCGCCGGCCTCGTCACCGCCGACGCGAACGGCTTCGCCAGCGCCGCGTGGACGCTGCCGAACGGACCGTTCGTCGGCGTGCCGCTGTTCGTGCTCGGCGTCGGGCTGGCACCGCCGCGGGTGGAGCTCAGCCCGCCGGTCGGCGGCGTCGTGCGCTGACGCAGTCGCGCCGCACCACCGCAGCTTGCGCGCGGCACACTGCGCACCGAGCATCCCGGCCATGCAACCAGACGCACTGCCGCCGCGGTTCCAATCCGGCCCGTGGCTCGGCTACTACGAGCAGTTCGGCGAGCGCTATCCGCAGGAGCAGTCGATGGAGTTCGCCGACGGCATGGTGCGCGGCGACGGCGAAGACGGCATCGCCCGCTTTCGCATCGAAGGCACCTACCGCCGCTGCGGCGACGCACTGCGCATCGGTTGGATCAAGACCTACGAAGGCGGCCACAGCGTGCTCTACCTCGGCGCCAGCGCCGGCGAGTGGATCCGCGGTCAGTGGGAACTGCCCGGTGGCTACGGCGACGCGTTCGCGTTCGCGCCGGCCGCGGTCGCGCGGCGGGAGCTGCGGCGATGAGCCAGATCCGGAAAGCCAACGCAGGTGCCGTGCCGCAGCCGAGTGCCCCGCCGTCGCTGCCGATCGGCGAACCCGTGCTCGCCGTGCTGGCGGCGGCCTATCGCGCCCGCCGCCCGGTGCTGCTGGAAGGGCCGACCGGCATCGGCAAGAGCCAGATCACCGCGGCCTTCGCGGCGCGCGCCGGCATCGAACACCGCGTGCTCGACCTCAGCCTGCTCGAGCCGCCGGACCTCGTCGGCCTGCCGCAGCTGCGCGACGGGCGCACGCACTACGCGTTCCCGGCCGAGCTGCCGACCGCAGGGGCCGGCGTGCTGATGCTCGAAGAACTGAACCGCGCCGAGATCCCGGTCATGCAGCCTGCCCTGCAGCTGCTGTCGGCGCGCCGCCTGCACGCCTACGAGCTGCCGCCGGGCTGGTTCTGCGTCGCCGCGATCAATCCCGAGCAGGACGAGTACCAGGTCAACCGCATGGACGAAGCGCTGCGCTCGCGCTTCCTGCAGGTGCCGGTGCGCGCCGATCGCGACGAGTGGCTGCGCTGGGCCGCACGCAGCAACGTGCATCCGCTGGTGCAGCGCCTCGTGCGCGAGCAGCCCGAAGTGTTCGCGACCTCGGCGCCGCGCTCGTGGTCCTACGCCGGCGAAGTGCTGGCGCGGCTCGAACCGGCGGAACTGGCGCAGCGCGAGCTGGTGCTGGCGCTGGCCCGCGGCTACCTGCCGCTGGCGTGGGCGAACCTGCTGGCCGAAGCCGTCTTCGGCCTCGCTGCGACGCCGCCGCTCGACGTCGCGCGCTGCTTCGCCGCCGGCGGCGACCGCTGGTTCACCGACGTCGTCACCACGCTCGCCAAGGCCGGGCGCACCGACGCGATCGCCATGCACGTGTTCACGCTGCGGCAGGCGAAGGCACCGGACGGCTTCGGCCGCGACGCGTGGGAACGGCTGCTCGCCGCGGTGCCGGGCGACCTGCGCCAGCAGGCGCTCGCCCAACTGGTGGCGCCGTGACCGCGAGCTGGTTCGCCGACGCCCTGCAGGCGTCGGGCTTCCTGCGCCGCCATCCGCACTTCACGGCGATCGTCGCGGCGATGGAGCCGATGGCGACCGACCAGGTGCCGATCATGGCGACCGCGCGGCACTGGCGACGCGACGGCAAGTGCGTGCTGCGCCTCTACGTCAACCCGGAGTGGCTGGCGACGGAGCCGGAGCACTTCGCCGGCGTGCTGCAGCACGAGATCCACCACGTGCTGTGCGGCCACCTCGACGACAAGGCGCTGCATGCGGTCGCCGAGCCGCGCTGGATGGAGCTGGCGATGGAGCTCGCCGCCAACGAGAACATCCAGGAAGCGCTGCCGCCGGGGTTCCACTGGCAGTCGTTCGCCGAGTTCGGCATCACCGCCAACCAGTCGACGCGCAGCCGCTACGACCTGCTGGTCCAAGCCGCGCAGAGCGGTCGCCTGCGCATGGTCGACGACGACGAACTCGACCTGCTGCTGCCCGCGTGGCGCAAGCAAGGCAAACGCCGCCCCGGCAGCATTCGCGTCGTGGTGATGCCCAAACGCCGCGGCATCCTGCCGTGGAGCAACCGGCCGCGCCTCGTCGACGGCGACCTGGTCGACGACCACCGCCCCGGCGGACGCGCGCGCCAAGGGGGCCGCGGCCTCGGCGACGCACTCGACCGCGCCAACGACGGCGCCCATGCCGGCACCTGGCAGCAGAACGGTTGGATCAGTTCGCCGACCAGCGACGACCAGCTCGCGGCGTGGCGCCAGCGCATCCTGCAGCACCTGCGCGGGGAGATCGGCGGCGCCGTCGGTGCGCCGACCGCGTCCTCGCGCACGAGCAAGGAACTGCCGCGCGCCATCGCCCGCGACCGCGGCGGAGCCCTGGCGTGGCCAGCGATCCTGGCGGCGTTCCTGCGCCTGTCGCGCACCGTGCATCCGACCTGGCTGCGCCCGAGCCGCCGCTTCCCCGAGCGCCTCGGCGAACTGCCGGGCCGCCACCGCCGCCGGCCGCGACCGCGCCTGCTGGTCGGCCTCGACACGTCGGCGACCATGGACGCCGACGCGATGGCGACCGCACTCGGCGAGATCCGCCGCCTCGCCCGCCACGCCGAGCCGACGATCGTCGAAGTCGACGCCGCCGTGCACCGCGTGCATCGCGACCTGCACGTCGAGGTCGTCACCGGCGGCGGCGACACCGACTTCGAACCGCTGTTCGGCCTCGGCCACCAAAGCGGCTTCGACGGCATCGTCTACTTCACCGACGGCATCGGCCCGGTGCCCGACGCGCAGCCGTCGCTGCCGGTGCTCTGGGTGCTGCTCGGCGACGCGGCGTTCGAGAGTCCGTGGGGCACGGTCGTGCGCCTGCAGCTGCCTGGTCGCTGACGCCGCGCAACCGCCGCGCGGCACGACGATCCGTTCCAGTCCGAGACCAGGAGTGTCGAAAGACGCCGCAGCACGCCACCCCCGGCGTGCAGTCCCCCGACACTGCGGAGTCCCCCATGCGCGCGCTTCCCGCGATCGCCGCGAGCACGTTGCTCGCCGGCTGCTTCACCTTGCCGGCCCCGATCGTACTCCAGGCTCCCGGCCAGCCTGCACGAGCGAACGGCACCGCCGTCGACGCCGCGTTCGCGCGACCCGACGGCGAGACGTCGCCCGCCACCCGCCGCCCCGACGCGATCGATCCGATCCTGGCGCAGATCGCACACGCCGCCGCCGCCGTGCACCAGCAGCGTTGCCGCGTCGCCATCGAGAACCTCGCCAACGTCGACACCGTCGGTTGGAAGCGGCGCATGGTGCGCACGTCGACGCAACCGATCCACGGCCGCGATGGCACGCCGCACACGCTGCCGGTGCTGCTCGGCACCGAGTCGGTGTTCACGCCCGGTGCGCTGCACCTGACCGGACGCAACCTCGACCTCGCGATCGACGGCGACGGCTTCTTCGCCGTCACGCTGCGCGACGGCTGCACTGGCTACACGCGCGCGGGCTGCCTGCAGATCTGCGCCGACGGCAAGCTGCGCTCGGGCGACGGCGACATCGTGCTGCCCGAGATCACGATCCCGAACGACACGCTGGAGATCGCGATCGACCCCGAAGGCCGCATCGCGCTGCGCACGGCCGGCAGTCCGGACACGTCGACGCTGGTCGGCCAACTGACGCTGCATCGGTTCGTGAACCCATCGGGCCTGCTGATCGCCGGAGCTGTGTGGCGTCCCACCGAAGCCTCGGGGGCGCCGATCACGAACACGCCGGGGTTCACCGGGCTCGGTTGGCTGAAGCAGGGCTGCCTCGAACGCTCGAACGTCGACGGGAACCGCGAAGCGATGGAGCTGCAGTTCGCGGAACGGCAGTTCGCGGCGCTGCAGGATGCGATGCAGCGGCTCGGCGTTGTCGTGCCGTAGCGCCGCCTCGGCGAAGAAGGGCCGTGTCGCTTCGTTCCGCCTTCGCGTCGGTGCTTCAACGGGCTCGCGGGACCGGCGAGCCGACGCGCAAACCCCGCGCGCGCAGCCACTGCTCGAGCGCGATGCGCGCCTCGTCCGAAGCGAACCTAGCGACGATCTCCCAGGCCTGACGGCAACGCAGGCCGCCGAGCAGGCCAACTTCTGCCAGCAGCGTGCCGTCGTCGTCGAAGAACTGCAGCACGCCGTTGTCACCTGCCGGGACATCCGAGGGCAGGTCGTAGCCACTGCGCAAGGGCAGCAGCAGCGCACGCGCCGCCGCCAACTCGCTCGGCTCTTCGGTCCCGTAGACCACCTGGTCTTTGGGACGCGGATGGCCGCTCGGGCCCGTGCGTAGCAACAGCCGCGTCGCCGGCCGCAGCAGGTCCGCCAGTTCCTCGGCGGCGGTGGCGTGGATCGAGGCCTCGGGATGCAGGCGCCGCAGCCGCGCGATTCCGTCAGCGGGAACGTAGCTGAACGAAGCCGTGAACGTGCGCAGAGTCGGCACGAGCACGTAGGGCAGGTGCGTGATGCGCGCGTGCTCGGCGACGACGGTCTGCAGCCGGGGATGACCACCCAGAGGCCGCAGGTCCACCACGACGCCCGACACATCGAGGTAGCGCAGCTCGGGCACCTTCGCGATCCACGCGAGGTCCATCGTGTACTCGGGGTGGTCCTCGGGCGGCGGCGCGTCACCGACCGGCACCTCGTCTGGCAGTACGAGGTAGCGCAGCTCGGCGAAGCGAGCGAACGCCGCCGGCTCCACGGCTGGCCCGTAATGGAAGTCGAGATAGCGGGCCGAGGCCGGCAAGTCGGTGAGGTCCACCGACCAGACGTTCGGAAACGCGAGCAGGCACTGCCGCACGTCGATGCGTGCCAACTGCTGCGCGATCGCGGCGTCCCATGCTGCGAACTCGACTCCGCGCAAGCCGCGCGCTTCCTCGTCGGTCAACGAGGCCAGCTCGTCGGCCTTGCGCACGCGCACGTGCACCAACCGACGACCATGGGCGGAGCGTTGGTACACGCGACCTTCCTCCGACCAGTCGAAACTCTGCTCCGGCTCTTCGTCGAGCACGAGCCCAGGCCATTCCAGGACGTCGCCGACGACGGGCTGGCCCTGACTGCCGAAGACCGGGCGGACCTTCGGCCGCACCGGTGCGCCATCGACCGTGAAGCGGTAACGCGGTGTGACGGCACGTTCGACGGCCGGGTCCTGGGCCGCAGCGCTTCGACCGAGTTGGGCCGACGACGCCGAGCCACCGGTGCACGCCGCGAACAGCAACGAGCCGACCAACCAACAACCCGACGCGCGCGCCATGGCCCGCCCAACGATCCCCACCGTCGGACGGTTCATGCCGGCTCGAGACGATGGCCGACCAAGCCCAAGTCCCTCAGCGACCCGCACGCTGATCCACCACCTTCTGCCGCCACTCCGCCTCGATCGCGCGGATGCGTTCGGCGGTCAACGGCACCGCGCGCGGCACTGCCTTGGCGACGCCGCCGGCGACGACGACGTTCGGCGCGAACGCTTCGAAGTAGCCCGCCGGCGGGCGCCGTTCGTGCGCCATGCTGCGCCGCAGGTCGAGCAGGTCGCCGATGGCCGCCGCCATCGCCACCGGCACCGCATCGGCGCGTTCGGCCGCGTACGTCGCCAGCACCGCGGCCAGCAGCACGTCGCCGCTGCGATCGCCCGGCGGTGTGCCCGACACCGTCGCCACCGTCGTGCGCAGTTCGTCGAGCGTGAGCTGCCCGTCGCGGTCGCCGTCGGCGGCGGTCGCAGCGTCGATCCAGCGCTGCGCCGGCGCCGCGGGCTCCCGTTCGATCGGCCAGCGCGCGAGCAC